>OFDC01001157.1_pt1 | contig 15047 bp, 13 predicted proteins | sample 1520941 | NCBI WGS metagenome assembly OFDC01 (sample SAMEA94258168, study PRJEB24077) | hot springs metagenome | biome: Aquatic biome; feature: Water | place: India | collected 2012-12-06 | depth 5 m | reverse complement strand
AGTTTTCATAGTTTAATAGGTTAGGGTTGAATAGATGGACGCTTACCCCACTGCTCTCGATAGCGGTGGGGTTAAGTTTTTTTAGGGGGTATAGGAACGCCAAAGCCCTTGAAAAATGTTATGTTTTCAATACTAACAAAGGTTATTGATATTTACCATTATACATTCTTCATTTTTCATTATTCACAATGCGTAAATTGCTCTTTATCAGCTTATTACTAATCGGATGTACAGAATCCGAGAACCAGAATTCTACAAAAATATACTTCGATTTGACTGGATTGGTTAATCAACAGGTTAGCGAACTCAATAAAAACCAGCCACTTACCCACAAGAATTTAGCTATCGAAGAGAAAAAAGAAGCATTAAACACCAATAAAATTGATTGGCAAAAAGAACTCGAACTCTTTCTACAAGCCGATTTAAACAAGCAATCGTATCAATTAAGCTATAATAAAGAAGAAACGCCTCAAATGGCGGTTTATACACTCAAAGAAGGAGAGAATCTTCCAGTAAAATCATTGAAAATTATTTTTGATGAAGATAAATCTGCCAAACACATTGAAGCTCTGCTGCAAACAAAAAATTATTTATATCAATCAGAAAAACATCTTTTAATGACGCTTGATAAAAAACGGCTCACAAATTACCAAATTGAAGGTTGGCAAGAATTATTTATCGGCAAAAAGAAGAATTTTAAAGTTGATGGGATTGTGGTGAGAAATTGAAAATTTTGATAACGAACTAATATCATTGCTTTAATAACACAAAAAGAGCCTTTCTTGAAAGGCTCTTTTTGTGTTATTCTATCATTCAAAACTCAATCATTCAATCATTGAGTTTAATAATCTCCACCAGCACCCCCGCCGCCGAAGCTACCTCCTCCAAAGTCGAAACCGCCGCCGCCACTGCTTCCGCCACCACCCGACCATCCGCCCGACGAACTTCCCCAGCCAGTATAAGTGGTATAAGGTACAAATCCACCGCCACGATTTCCGCCGCCTTTACTTCCTCCACCCATTTTTCCAAACATGTAGAGTATAATAAGTACAATAATACCAAAGAAGATAATCGCAAAAATGGCATCGCCCAAATCGCCTTCTTCGGTGGGTTCTGCGTCAAACTCGCCTGATAAATATTTGAAAATGCTATTTGTAGCCTCGTCAAGACCTTGATAATAGCGTAATTGCTTAAAATTAGGTTTTACTACTTGTTCGATAATTCGTTTACTGTAAGCGTCAGTCAAACCGCCTTCTGCACCATAGCCTGTGGCTATAAAGATTTTTCTGTCGCCTGGAGCCCACAAAAATACGACACCGTTGTTTTTCCCTTTTTGCCCGATGCCCCATTCTCTACCGAGTTTTACCGCATATTCGCTAATATCGTAAGGCTGAACGCTTTTCACTATCACGATAGCCACTTGTGTTGAAGTAGAATCGTTATAAGCTTTGAGTTTTCGTTCTAATTGGTCGATTTCGCCTTGACTTAATAGGCCGCCCACCAAATCATTGACAAATCTCGGCGGATTTGGCTTTTGCGGAATATCTTGTGCAAAGACAAAACTTTGGATAAGAAAAAGAAATATGAAAATCCTGTTAAGCATCGAGAGGTTAAAGTGGTAAAACCACAGATTATCGGTTATTAGTTAAAGGCATGGCTTAAAATAGCCAATTTTAAAAATCAAATGTGTAGGATTTAATAAAAAAACTGCGGGAGGAACAAATGTAAATGATTAAGGTATTTGTCCTGTCGAAATATCATCTGAAATTTCGTTGATGTCGTTGCTTTGATAAGGAAAGTATCTTTTGAGCTGAAAACCAGCTTCTTTGATTCCCATTTGTAAACCGCCACTAAAATCTCCTTGTACAAAATACATACGGAGTGTATCACGGGTACTTTCCCAGAAATTTGGCGGCACAACTTGATCAATACCAATATCACCCAAAACTGCAAATTTGCGGTCGCCATGAGCTAAATAAAATAGCACGGCGTTTCGCTGGGCAGTTGTATCAAGACTGAGGTATTGAAATACTTGTTTGGCACGCTCAAACGGGTCAGCTTCGGGGCAATGTTCTTCGATATGCACTTTTACCTCGCCCGAAGTATTAAGTTCGGCTTGCTTGATGGCAGCTATAACCTTTTCTTTTTCAATTTCTGACAAAAGCATTTTTATGGTTTTGTTGATAGTTATAGAGACGTTACTAAATCATTAGTAACGTCTCTATAATTAAGTAAATTAGAATTTCACTGATGGAGCGGCTTGTGCCGAATCTGATGCTTGGAAGAATCCTTTTTCAGCGAAACCAAAGATTTTGGCAAAAATAACAGTCGGGAATGATAACGCCGACGAGTTATAGCCTTGTACTGATGTATTAAAGTCATTACGAGCAACTGCGATGCGGTTTTCAGTTCCTTCGAGTTGAGATTGAAGCTCCAAAAAGTTTTGGTTGGCTTTCAAATCAGGGTATTTTTCAACCGAAACGAGTAAACGGCTTAATGCACCACTTAGTTGGTCTTGAGCTGCCTGAAATTTTTGGATATTTTCTGGAGTTAAATCGTCAGCTTTGATATTTACGGCTGTTGCACTCGCACGAGCTTGGATCACGGCAGTAAGCGTACTTTTTTCGAAATCGGCAGCACCTTTTACAGTATTTACCAAGTTCGGAATCAAGTCTGAGCGGCGTTGATATTGTGTTTGTACGTTTGCCCATTTACCTTTCACGTCTTGGTCTTTTCCTACCAAACCGTTGTAAGAGCTACATCCGTACATACCGAAGATGAGTAAAATACCAACGATGATGAGTGTGCTTTTGTTCATTGTCTTTAATTCGTTTTTTTGTAATTGGTTAAATTTTGATTCAAATGTAATGATTTGAAAATGATATGCAAGTGCCTAAATGTTATAAATGGATAAAAAACTCAGCAAGCGGATATTTTTAGTGTCGATTACAGAAAGTTTTTTAAGACTTTAACCATTTCTTTACATCAATCACTGGATTCGGATAATCTACGCCCAGTGTCACATCATACTTCTTTTGCTCATCACGGCTCAAAAGTCCTGCAAAATGTACTTTTTCGGCAGGGATTTTTGCTAATTCGGGCAACCAGAGCTTTACATATTCGCCTTCTTTATCATACATATCAGCTTGGCGACCGATATTGAAGTAGCGATCTTCTCGTGGGTCATTGCCAACGCCCGCCACGTAATTCCAGTTTCCCCAGTTGCTACAAACGTCATAATCAATGAGTTGACTCTCGAAATAAGCAGCCCCCCAAGTCCAATCAATACCCAAATCTTTGGTCAAAAAACTGGCTACATTTTGGCGACCACGGTTCGACATAAAGCCAGTTTGCTGTAATTCTCGCATATTGGCATCAATAAACGGCACTCCCGTTTCGCCTTTTACCCATTTTTCAAATCTGACTTTATCACGCTTCCATGGTTTCATTAAATCGTTTCTTACGCCACTTGTTTTGAAGATTCGAGTACCAAATTTCAAGGCTATAAAGTGGAAATAATCACGCCAAATAAGTTCAAAAATCAACCAGTAGGTTGAGTCGTTGGCGGTTACTTCTTTTTCATATTTCTTTACTTCTTCATAAATCGTTCTTGGCGAAATACAACCTAAGCTCAACCACGCCGAAAATTTAGAAGAATAATCTGCTCCAATGAGTCCGTTTCGGGTTTCTTTATAGGTTTTCAGTAAATCATTGTCCCAAAAATATTCATCAAGTCGATATTGAGCGGAAGTCTCGCCACCTTTAAACGAAAGAACCGAACGTTTATCGATTTTAACGTTTTCATAACCAAGAGTTTTCAGCGTCGGAATCTCTCCCAGTTCTATCGTTTTTTCTACTTTAGGAAGACTTTTCGGAGCATCGAAAGTTGAACGTATTTTTGCTGAACGCTCTACTTTTTTTCTAAATTCGGTAAAAACATCAGGCAAAAAATTTATTTGAAAAGGTAAATCACGTGCGTGATAAAGCGTGGCAATCCAGACCAATTCGATTTCGATATTGAGCGGTTTGAGCCTTTTTGAAAGGCTCGCTTCGATGGTGGTTTCTTCTTGAGTAACTTCTTTGCTGGCGTAAACTGCTGCTACTTGAAGGTCAGCCGCCATTTTAGCCAAAATCTCTTCGGGTTTACCAATTTTAATGACTAAATCTGACCCAATTTTTTGCAGATTTTGACGAAGATTCTGAACCGATTCGATTAAAAACTTTGCTCTCAATGCCCCTGTACGCTTAAAACCAAGCGGAGTGTCGAGAAATTGGCGTTGATCAAAAATATAAACAGGAATCACATTTCCTGCTTTGGTTGCCTGTATAAGTGCCTCGTTGTCGTGAAGTCGTAAGTCGTTTCTGAACCAGAAAAGAATATTTTGCATAAGAAAAATTTATACTGATAGGAAAATTTGCTGTTGCAAAAGTAACAGTTTTTCTCTCGACTTTGTTTATCTTATCCCAACTCAATTACACATATATTGGTATGCTACGGCCTGTGTGGTTTTGTTTTCGCCTTTTGTGATGGTCTTTGTACCTTTGGTGGGAATGCCTGTTTGATTGTATTCATAAACCGTTTCGATTGCTTCATCTACTTTGCCATTATCATCATAGATTTTGATAGAAGTAGGATTGTTTTTGCCGAAAAATGCAAAATAACTGTTTGCGATTCCGATAAAACCGTACGCCATTGTGCGATAGCCATCAGGGTAAAACTGAGCTCTTGTATCGTAATTTAGACCTTCATACGCTAAAAGTTCGGGTTCTCCGTCCATTTTTATAAAAACCTTTGAAACATTATCATTTAGGTATTCTACACGTGAAGTTCCTTTTACGTTGTATCCAAAAATATTTAGCGTTGTATTGATTCTTGTTAGTTTATCGCCCGAATACACAAAATCATTGACTTGAAATTCATAATCCTTCACTGAAGTCCGAGTTTTGGAAATTTTCCCCGTTGTTACATCATAAACGTAAGTCACGGTATAAGTTTCTAAGGCATTTCCATTAGAAATGGTCATTTTTTCGATTTGATTTTTGTTATTATACGTAAAAATAGCATCGACTTCACCATCTTCTTTGTTGATAATACGTTTGATACGATTGAGCGTATATTCAAAAGATGCAATAGGCGTACCTTTATCTGAATTGATATTTTTGAGCGGGCATTTGGCCAACTGCGAGGTTTGCTGCGGCGTGATACCTTCGTCATCAATTTTTTTACATGAAATAACAGCTCCGATAAGAGCCACCAATGCGAAGGATATAATACGTTTCATTTGTATAGAATTGAAAATTTCAATAGCGAACTTTGACAATTTTAAGCAAAAAACGTGCCTGTTTTTAAATAGAAAAGAGTAGCTTTCATGCAGAAAACTACTCTTTTGATGAAAAATCAAAGATTCACTTCGGGAGTTTCGTTTTGAGAAATGAAGTCAAAATATCTAATCCTTTCTCGAAATGCAGATTATTATTGATAATGATGTCAGCACTGTATTTTGTTGGCTCAATATATTTTTCATAAGTCGGAGCTACGTGATTTTCCCAACGATAAAGAACATCAGTCAAATCATAACCACGCTCATTGTTATCTCTAATAATGCGGCGTTTGATTTTGATATGCTCACGGGCATCAATAAAAACCCTCAAGTCAAGCAATTTTGATACTTCTTGCGAGTGAAATACAAAGATTCCTTCAACCACAATGATTGGAGCGGGCTTGAAAGTTAGCGTTTTGGGTACAACATTGGGGTTATTAAAAACGTATTCTTTGTGCTGAACGGTTTTGCCATTTTTGAGGTCGTTGATATGCTGGGCATACAACTCAAAATCAATGGCTTCGGGCAGGTCGTAGTTTTCTATATTGTTTTGGTCTTTCGGTACAAATTCTTGTGTACGATAGTAATTATCTTGCGAAATAAGGCAAACTTCTTCTTCTGAAAAAGCTCCCAATAATTGATGTAAAAAATATGTTTTTCCCGATGCACTTCCGCCCGTGATACCGACAATGTAAGGTTCTGTCATGTTTTATGCCCAGTCTTCTTTAAAAATTATTTTATTGTTGATGTTGCCCAATGGTACTTGTTTGTGCAATTTTAAAACAAAATTAAGAAAAGGCTCAGGAATTTGGACATATTATTTTGAGAATTGCCCATAAAAATAACAAACTATGAAAAAAATCTTCAAAACGATACTACTTTTCTTACTGGTTTTGATGGGAGTTTATCTGATTTGGTCAAGTGTAAACAAAAGTACATCACTACAACCAACACTTAAAATTGATGTGGTAGAGTCTTATGGAGATTCGACCGAAAAAGGAAATATTCTTGGTGTACAAGCATTTATGACACCCGTAGATTATGCTTCGGAAGCTAATTTCAAGCAAAAAATTGAATTTTATTTGCTTGAAGCCCAGAAAAACAAATTACTAATTTCGGAAAAGACAGTAGTAGTTTTTCCTGAATACATCGGTACTTTTTTGGTGGCTGCTAACGAAAAGGAAAGTTTATATCAAGCCAAAACTTTGGAAGAAGGCTTGCAAACAATGGTGCTGAGTAATATTGGGAAGTTTACGAAAACTTTCGTTTCTGCACCCGATGATGTAAAAGATAAGGTCAAATATGCAGCATTTGCCATGAAAGCTACTGAAATGGCAAAAATATATCAGAAAGTCTTCTCTGAATTAGCCCAAAAATATGCAGTTACAATCGTAGCAGGTTCGATTTTATTACCCAATCCAAGTGTTGAAAACGATATTCTGAAAATAAATGGTGGTTTGCTTTATAATACTTCAATGGTATTTGATTCAAAAGGAAAACTCAATTCAAACTTGATTAAAAAAAACTTTCCTACTGCCGATGAACTATCGTTTGTTTGCCCCGCCAAACCCGAAGAAATTCCTGTTTTTGACACTTCTATCGGGCGAATGGGCGTATTGGTTTGTGCAGATGCTTGGTTTTCGGAATCTTATAAGGTTTTGAAACAAAAAGGTGTTGATTTTGTGGTAACTCCTTCGTATTCAAATGGTTATGGCAATTGGAATAAAAAGTGGAGTGGCTATTCGGGTGCAGAAACACCTGCTGATGCTAAAGGAAGTATTGGAAAACTAACGCTTGGTGGAGCTTGGGTAAAACACGCAATGGCCGAAAGAGCAAAAAATGAAGCTGGAGTAAGAAAAGGTATAAACGTTTTTCTGCAAGGAAATATCTGGGATTTGGGTGCAGATGGCTCAACAATTATTTTGAATGATTCGGCCAAAGCCACTCAGCACATTGGCAAAGCGGCTTTGGTGAATTTATGGTTATGAATAATAGTTAGCATTGAGTGATTATGCTCCGAAGATACTATTAATTTTAATTTCACTTATCAGGCATTCTATAAGTTTTCACAAACTCTTTCCCAATTTGTTGACCATTTCTGAAAATTGCCGCCCTTACGGTGGTTAGTTTATTGAAGGTCTGTGTCACAAAAATAGGAGAGTTAGAGGTTGGCTTTGAGAAATCGAGCGAATAACGCACCTGTGCATCACGCACGAAAGGTTCAAGTTTTACCTCAACTGTTTGTGTGTTTTTGTTAGGGGTAGCCGTCTCTTTTACATCAAAAATACTTTTGGCATAATTTACATTTAGTATATCTAACCTCTTGAAGTGGGTTTCTAATCTACGCCCAAAATCAGTAAAGTTTTTCTTGATGGATGGTGTCCATGTCACTTCCGATAAAGCACACGCACGAGGGAATGTCATATATTCGGCGTGTTCGGGAGTGGAAACGTATTCTGTCCAAAGATTTACTTGAGCTCCTAAAATATACTTTGTTTCTTCTGGTTTTAGTTCCGAAGGAGTTGGTTCGTAGGAGTAAACCTTCTCCAAAGTCAAGAAACCGCCAATCGCTAAAGGCTCAGTTATGGCGTGAGATTGGTAATAATCAATATAAACGTATGAATTTGGTGTCATGACCACATCGTGTTTTTGTTTGGCAGCTTCGATTCCGCCTTGCACGCCTCTCCACGACATGACGGTAGCATTCGGTGAAAGTCCTCCTTCCAAAATTTCGTCCCAACCCATAAGTTTTCTGCCTTTTGAGGTCAAGAACTTATCAATGCGTTTAATAAAATAGCTTTGAAGTTCGTGTTCATCTTTCAAACCTTGAGCTTTCATTAAATCTTGACAAAATTTGCTTCGTTGCCATGTAAGTTTTGGGCATTCATCACCACCGATATGGATATATTTACTCGGGAAAAGCTCCATTACTTCGGTCAGCACATCTTCAATAAACTTAAAAGTCTTTTCGGTAGGGCAGTAAACATCTTCGATCACACCCCAAATTTTGGCAACACCATAAGGTCCTCCAGTACAGCCCAATTCTGGATATGCTGCTAAAGCCGCCAAAGCATGGCCAGGCATTTCGATCTCCGGAATAATAGTTACATATTTTTCTTGAGCATACCTTACTACCTCTCTGATTTCATCTTGTGTATAAAAACCTGAATGTTCTTTTCCATCAAATTTTAGCGGTTGATTATAATTCATCTTGCCTTCAACTGTTTCAGAACGTACCGAACCAACTTGTGTAAGGCGAGGGTATTTCAGAATTTCTATTCTCCAACCTTGGTCTTCGGTTAGGTGCCAATGCAAAACATTCATTTTGTGCATAGCCAATAAATCAATTGTTTTTTTAACAAAAGAAAGTGGCATAAAATGATGACCCACATCAAGCATAAAACCACGATGTTCGTAGCGTGGTTTATCAACAATACTTACGCAAGGCATTTTTAGTTGTAAACCATTGACTTTGGCTGAACTATAAATTTCGGCGGGTAGCAACTGAAATAGCGTTTGAAGAGCATAAAAATACCCTTGCGAAGCACTTGCTGTGATGGTTACGAGGTTTGGCTCAACCAAAAGTTCGTAGTTGTCCTCTGGCATTGGGCGAGTTGGTTTTACGAACAAGATTGCATTTGTGATTGGTGGAACAGGAATTGCTTTCTTTGTTTTTGGGTCAATTCTTGGCACTTTTGGAAGTGAAACCTCAGTAAAAAGTTTCATTCCAGTAGTAAGTGCTACCTGACTCGAAAGAAGTTTCGCCACTGCTGCCGTTGGAGCATCGTTTGTTTGTAAAATTATTCTGGTTTCACTACTAATTACGAATGTGCCATTTTGAGCAATAAGTGTGTCGGGCTGTGGAATAATACTGTATGTATTTTGCCCCCAAGCGGTCGATGCCAAACTCAATAAAATAATAAGTAGTCGCTTCATGATAAATGAATGTTATATATCGGGGTAATGATAATGGGATGTTAAATTAAATATTAAACGCATTTAAGAAAAGTACTGCCAAAATACCACCAATGATTGGGCCCACAACAGGAATCCAAGCATAGCTCCAGTCACTCGTTCCTTTGCCCGAAATTGGCAAAACAGCATGTGCAATGCGTGGTCCTAAATCACGTGCAGGATTGATGGCATACCCAGTTGGCCCACCAAGAGATAAACCAATTGACCAAACCAGCATGCCAACCAAGTAAGGGGCAAATCCGTTAGGCAAATCGGCTGTAAACGAACTTGACACAACAATTAATAGGATTGTACCAATGATTTCGGAAATAAGATTACCAGTAGTATTTCTAATGGCTGGAGCAGTGGCAAAAACACCCAGTTTTGCTCCTTTATCTTCGGTTATTGCCCAGTGCGGAAGATAAGCAAGCCAAACGAGTGTAGCACCCAAAAATGCACCAATCAATTGAGCGGCAATAAACGGAGCAACATTTGCCCAGTTGCCTGTTTTTACGGCCATTGCAATCGTAATTGCTGGATTGAGATGTGCATCAGGGCTACCAAATTTTTGAGCCACAAATACGCCGCACATCACAGCAAATGCCCAAGCAGCAGTTACAACGATCCAGCCACCGTTTTCACCTTTTGAGCCTTTTAATAGAATATTTGCAACGACACCATCGCCAAGTAAAATTAGTACGAGCGTACCGAGTAATTCGCCAATAAAGTTTGAAGTTTGCATTGAGGGTTTGTTTGTTATAGGGTTGAAATTGTTTGGCAAGTTAATTTATTTTGTCAGAACACACAATAGGTTTAACTTTGTGCTTTGAATTTCGATGTTGGAGGTTTGATGCTGGATGATGGCGAGAAGCTAATATGGCTTTTCTAAAGGGATTTCACTCAACTAAGTCCAATTTCCATCTTCCAAACTTCTAATTTCCAAAGATAATTAATTGAAAACTATGCTTTTGAATACCCTTACCGCTATTTCTCCTGTTGATGGTCGATACCGCCGACAAATTGAAAATCTTGCAAAATATTTTTCGGAATTCGGACTCATTCACTACCGTGTGAGAGTTGAAATTGAATATTTTATTGCCCTTTGCGAACTTCCTCTACCACAACTCGAAGGTTTTGATAAAGGTTTGTATAAAAATCTTCGTGTGATTTATGAAAATTTTTCGGAAGAAGATGCCCTCAAAATCAAAGAAACAGAGAAAGTAACTAACCACGATGTAAAAGCCGTTGAGTATTTTATCAAAGAAGCTTTTGAAGTTTTGGGAATTGGACAACACTCAGAATTTATTCACTTTGGACTTACTTCGCAGGACGTAAATAACACTGCTATTCCATTATCGTTGAAAGAAGCGATGCTTGTTGAAGTTGTACCAACTTTTCAGCAGGTTTTAGCAAAGCTACACGAATTGGCCGAGCAATGGAAAGATATTGCACTACTCGCACACACACACGGACAACCCGCTTCGCCTACTCGCTTGGGCAAAGAATTGTTAGTGTTCTGCGAAAGAATCGAGAAACAACTCGAAATGTTGAATGCAGTACCTTATGCCGCCAAATTTGGTGGAGCAACGGGTAATTTTAACGCTCACAATGTAGCGTATCCACAAACCGACTGGGTGACGTTTGGTAATAGTTTCGTAAATGACTGGCTCGGACTTTCTCGCAGCCAGAAAACTACACAGATTGAGCATTATGACATGTTGGCAGCCATGTTTGATGCTCTCAAACGCCTTAATACTATCTTGATTGATTTTTCTCGTGATGTTTGGACGTACGTTTCGATGGGTTATTTCAAGCAAAAAATTAAAGCGGGTGAAATTGGCTCATCGGCCATGCCACATAAAGTAAATCCGATCGATTTTGAAAATGCTGAAGGAAATTTAGGCGTGGCCAATGCACTTTTCGAACATTTTTCGGCAAAATTACCAATTTCTCGCTTACAGAGAGACTTGACTGATTCGACAGTTTTGAGAAATCTGGGAGTGCCGATAGGTCATACAGTTATTGCATTGAATTCTTTGCTAAAAGGAATGAATAAACTTGAACTCAACCAAGATGCAATCGACCACCATTTGGAAGAAAACTGGGCGGTTGTGGCTGAAGGTATTCAGACAGTTCTTCGCCGTGAAGGTTTCCCGAAACCCTACGAGGCATTAAAAGAATTGACTCGCAAAAATGAGAAAATCACCGAAAAACGTATCAAAGAATTTATAGACACCCTTGATGTAGGTGAAAAAGTAAAATATGAACTTCGACGCATTTCACCTTTTAATTATACAGGGATATAAAAATGAAAATGGCTCTTAGGTTTTTCTAAGAGCCGTTTTTATTAATACTCAACAATTTGCCTACTCATTGGAGGAACGTTGGAGTAGGGGCGAAGCGAGCGATATTGGTCACTTCGAGCCGTAATCTGAACTTCTTGTAAAAATTTGAAATCTTTCGAGAAATAATCTTCCGAAATTCGATTGGTAGGGTAATTTACATCTCCATAATACATATTCTTGTAAACGAATGCAATTGGCAGAATATACTTCCCTGCCTCTACGTGATTGAGTTTAGGAATTTTGGATAAGCCACTCACAATTTCATTTTCAAAGCCTAACGATTTACTAACTTTTTGGCTTACCAATGGGTAAATAACATTTACATTTTTTATTTTTCCTGTTGAATTTATTTCAAAAGATGCATAAACTCGGCCATAAATGCTTCCTCTAATAGCACCAATAGGATAGTTAATATTTTGAGATGCATAAGCATAAAAAACTGGTCCAATTGGGTCTTTGATTACTTGACTATACGATTTGCTATAAAGCAAACACAAAAGTGTAAGGGTGAATGCAAATGTTTTTTTCATATTTATCAAAGTTAATTTGTAGGATTTGTAAGTAAATCTATAAAATACTAAGCTGATTTCAAAAAGACGCACTTAAAATTTATCACTTCGGTGAGTAAGTTTTCACCACAGTTTTCATTACTTCGGCTTTATCGAGTGTCATTTTCTTAGTTTTCTGACTCAAATACAAATCCATTTGGTCGGCAAAATGAGGGCTATCAGCATGGGTTGATTGTCCAAAGTTTAGCACAGTTTCTATTTCGGGTAGGCCTTCTTTCGGAAATTTAATTAAACCAATATACGACTCGCCTTGCACGACTTTCAATTTGCCATCTTTATACGGGCGAGTGTGCATAGCCGTGATGACATCAGGCAAACCCCAAGAGGGTTTTTCAATATCGCCACGCACCAGTTTTTGTAAATCTCCGAGTACAATGTCAGTTCGTCCGAAATGTTCTTTCATATAACTACTTACGTAGCGAAAAGCTGCAACTGCTTCGTCTTTTGAAATTACATAATCAGTTATATCGCCTCTTTTTCCCAACTCGGCTGTAAAATAATTAAGCATTACCAAGAATATAGCTGCACCTTTGCTATCAACATTGGTTTTTCTGTCCCATGAGTTAAGATTTTCGATAAGAGGTTGTATATCAGCGTATTCACTTGAATTTAATTGAAATAAAGCATCGGTATTGGCTGGAAAGTAAAGTTTTCCTTTCGGCAATTGTCCATCGTATTTAATATGTTTTAAATCGTCAAAAGAGATTTTATCATACTGCGAAAACATTTCTTGAAAACGAATACTTCGGTTATTATCTTTTACCTCATAACCCATTGTTTGGTCGAAATCTTTGGCTTTGAGATTATCTTTTTCACCAGTTGCGTTGAAAGGCGTATGATTGGCATTGAATAAATAGCCACTTGCAGGATTGACGTATTGCGGTAAATCTTTCAATGGATGAAAATTTGTAGTTAGCGTTTTTGAAGTATTGCCTGGAATTGTATTTTTCCAATCGTAGCCTTCGGCACGGAATGGAATTTTTCCGTTGCTTACATAAAAAATGGTGTCTCGTTTATCGGCATAAATTGTATTAAAACCTGGGATTGCCGTCATTTTCATGGCTTTATAAAATTCCGAAAAATTGCGAGCTTTGTCCATCTTATACCATTGCTCAATTCCTCGAATATCTTGATTGGCAGAAAATCTAACCGAAAAAGTACCTTGTTTGGTCTGAATCGTTGCTCCGTATTTGCTCCACAAAGCCACTTTTTTAACAGGAATCGTAAACGCTCCCATTTTTACTTTCAACTTTACTGTTTTTTCTTCCAAAGTCTCCCATTTTCCATCAAATTTGTACTGTTTTTTATTGGCAGGATTCATTTCGAGCTGGAAAACATCTACTTTATCTTGATAATTGACGGTGTGTGTCCAACCCAGATTTTCATTTACTCCTACAAAAATTACTGGTCCACCCGGAAATAATGCTCCTAAAATGTTAAGACCTTCTTCGCTACACAAATGAGCTTCATACCAAGCCACTGGGCCTTCAAGTGGTTGATGTGGATTGATAGCCAAATACGAACTTCCATCAGTAGTTTTAGAACTATGCACTGCTATTGCGTTTGAACCTGCTGCCTTGAAATCATCAAGTGTTTTTACTTTTTCTTTGAAAATTTTCTGCAAAACCGCATCAACTCCCGAAATCATTGATAGCGAAAATACCGTGCTGGTTGTATATTCTTTGGTATTGGTTGGAAATGAGCCTTTTACCAAAACTTCTTCTGGATGTTTGGCCGCATAAGCGTTTATGCCCGCTATATATCCTTCTATAAGTGCCTTATATTCAGGCGACAGAGCTTTATCGTATTGTTCCTCAACCACTTCTCGGCAACGTAAAAGAGCCACAACGTAGTCAACCGTTGCTCCATCTTTTCCTTTGTTGCGGCCTACCATGCCTTTTCCTGCCAAAAGCGTAAGCTGTATGGTTTTGAAATCATCTTCGGCATTGGCCCAAGCCAATCCATAAGCTACTTCGGGGTCGGTTTTGGCAAAAATGTGAGGAACTCCCCATTTATCACGCATAATTTTGATGTTATCGGGGTTGATTTGGGCGAAAGCTCCCGCAGAGCATAAAAGAAGAATTAAAAATAATTTTTTCATTGTTAGGTTGAATTTGAATAGCCTCTTGTCTCTTCGGAGGTCCGATTTAGCTGGAGGATTTTAGATTATTACAAATGTAATGTTTTGAGCAGATTTTAAACAAAAAAGGGAAGACATTTAGAATGCCCTCCCTATCAGAACTAACAACTCGGTAAGTTGTTTTACAATAAATTTGCTTTCAACATATATTCTGCAATCTGAACAGCGTTGGTAGCTGCACCTTTGCGGAGATTGTCCGCAACAACCCAAAGGTTTAATGTATTTTTTTGTGATTCGTCACGACGGATACGTCCAACAAAAACTTCATCTTTTCCATGCGAATTGATTGGCATTGGGTAAACGAAATTTTTCACGTCGTCTTGTACGATAACGCCTTCGGTTTCGCTCAATAATCTACGAACTTCATCTAAATCAAAATCGTTTTCGAACTCAATATTTACTGCCTCTGAGTGTCCACCAACGGTTGGGATACGAACAGTAGTTGCCGTAACTGCAATGCTATCGTCACCCATAATTTTCTTAGTTTCGTTTACCATTTTCATTTCTTCTTTGGTATAACCGTTATCTAAGAAAACATCAATATGAGGCAAAACGTTAAGGTCAATTTTATGAGGATATACTTTCTTCACGCTATCGTCGCCTACACGTTCGGCAAATAATTGGTCAACGGCTGCTTTTCCAGTCCCTGTTACCGATTGGTAAGTAGAAACAACTACACGTTTGATTTTATATTTATCGTGTAATGGCTTCATTACCA
>OFDC01001156.1_pt1 | contig 15061 bp, 18 predicted proteins | sample 1520941 | NCBI WGS metagenome assembly OFDC01 (sample SAMEA94258168, study PRJEB24077) | hot springs metagenome | biome: Aquatic biome; feature: Water | place: India | collected 2012-12-06 | depth 5 m | reverse complement strand
GAAGCCGCCGGAACCGAAGCCGGTGCAGAGAAGGCCGCCGCAGCCCGCGCGCCCCGCCGCGCCGGTCGATGCGACCCCGCAGCAGGCCGCGCCTGCCGCGGCCGCCGGACCGCGCACGGTCGACGCCTCCCAGCTCGGCTGGCTGGTGTCGCCAAAACCGGTCTATTCGAACGCCTCGCGCCGGGCCAACGAGCAGGGAACGGCCATGGTCCGCGTGCTGGTCGACGTCACCGGCCGCCCCGCCCAGGTCTCGCTCCAGAGTTCGTCGGGCTTCCCGGCCCTCGACCAATCCGCGCTCGCCGCCGTGCGCGCCGCGCAGTTCAGGCCCTACGCACCGGGCGGGCTGCCGCAGGCCGTCCTGGTGGTCGTGCCGATCAAGTTCGTGTTGCAGTAGGAGAGTATCGCATGGGCGACGCATCGAGTTTGGGCTTCGGCCATTTCCTCGCGCAGGCCGACATCGTCGCGAAGGTCCTGCTGGGCGTGCTGGCGTTGATGTCGGCGATCTCGTGGTACCTGATCATCTACAAGGGGATCGGGCAGCTCATCCGCCAGGGGCGCAGCCGCCGGTTCCTGAACTTCTTCTGGAGCGCCACGTCGCTCGAGCAGGTGCAGAACGAGCTCAACATCCACGGCGTGCAGGAGCCGTTCGGGCATCTGACGGCACATTCGCTGCATGCCCAGGCGCATCACGCGAAGTTCGGCGCGGCCAAGCTCGAGGAGGCGGGCAGCGAGACCGAGTTCCTGACGCGCACCATCAAGAAGGTGCTCGACGAGGAGACGACGTCGCTGGAGAACGGCCTCACCATGCTGGCCACCATCGGCGCCACGGCGCCGTTCGTGGGCCTGTTCGGCACGGTCTGGGGCATCTATCACGCGCTGATCGCCATCGGCATGTCGGGCTCGGGCATGCTCGACAAGGTGGCCGGTCCGGTCGGTGAGGCGCTGATCATGACCGGCATCGGCCTGGCCGTCGCCCTGCCGGCGGTCATGGGCTACAACTGGCTGACCCGCTCCAACCGCGTGCTGACGGCGAAGCTCGATGCCTTCGCCTTCGAGCTGCTGACCTTCCTGTCGATGGGCCGCGCGCTGCAGGCCGGCCGCAAGCCGGGCGTGCCGCTCGCGGCCGTGAACTAGGGGAGCCGGGCCATGGCCTTCGGAAGCTTCGAACGCAAGACCTCGTCTTCGCCGATGGCGGAGATCAACATGGTGCCGCTGATCGACGTGGTGCTGGTGCTGCTGGTCATCTTCATCGTGACCGCGCCACTGCTCACCAACGTGGTGAAGCTCGACCTGCCCAAGGCGACGGCCAACGCCGATCTCCAGAAACCGGAGAAGATCGAGTTCGCGATCGACGCGCAGGGTGCCCTGTACTGGGGCGGCACGCAGCTGACCCGTGAGGAAGCGCTGGAGAAGTTCGCCGAGGCCGGCCGCAAGCGGCCGCAGCCCGAGGTCTATCTGCGCGCCGACGCGACCGTGCCCTACCGCTACGTGATGGAGACCCTGGCCGACGCCTCCAAGGGCGGCCTCTCCAAGATCGCCTTCGTGAGCGAGCCGACGCGTTAGCTCCGCGCGCCGGCAAAGCTCACCGTGGCGACGCCGGCGCCGACCAGCAGGCCACCACCGACCTTGTTGATGACGCCGACGGCCCGCGGGTCGGATGCCAGTCGACGGGCCCGGGAGGCGATCAGCGCGTAGCCGAAGGCATTGGCGAAGGCCAACACCAGGAACGTCGTCTCGAACACCAGCATCTGGGTCAGGAAGTCCGCCTTGGGATCCAGGAAGGCGGGCAGGAAGGCCACGAAGAAGGTGATGCTCTTGGGGTTGAGCGCCGTCACCAGCCAGGCATGGCCCAGCATCTTTGCAGCCGACGCGGCATCGGTGCGCGGCGGGGCGTCGAGTGCGCCGCCGGCACGCCACAGCTTGATGCCGAGATAGATCAGGTACGCGGCGCCCACCCATTTCAGGATCGTGAACAGCGTGGCCGAGGTGGCCAGCAGGGCGCCGAGACCCAGCATCGAAAGCGTCATGGCCGTGAAGTCGCCCAGCGCCACGCCAACCGCCATCGGGAGGGCCGTACGCCAACCCTGGCCCAGGGCATACGACACGACCAGCAGGACGGTGGGGCCCGGGATCACCAGAAGGACGCTCGACGCCGCGGCAAAGGCGGCCCAGGTTTCAAAGGTCATGCTCACTCCTGAAGGCGAGAACGGATCAAGCCACGCGCGAAGGAGAGCGTCAGCCAGAATTTCGCCTCTTTCCATCGTCAAGATCGGCGTGTATTCGATCTTTCCGGAATTCAGATGAGCCCATCCAAACCGCGAGCCTATCACCACGGCGACCTGCGCGAGGCGCTGGTCGCGTCGGGACGCAAGCTGCTCGAGGAGAAGGGCATCCGCGGCTTCACGCTGCGCGAATGTGCCCGCCGGGCCGAGGTCTCGCATGCCGCGCCCGCGCATCATTTCGCGTCCATGGACGATCTGCTGGCCGAGTTGGTGCGTCGCGGCTTTGCCGAACTCACGGCAACCATGACCGCCGAGGCCGCGCGGATCGAGGGCGAGGCGGCGGCACGGCTGGTCGGGCTTGGCGTTGGCTACATGGCCTACGCAGCCGCCAATCCGACGCTCTTCCAGCTCATGTTCAGCCGTGAGGCCAATCGCATCGAACTCAAGGAGGGCGAAGCGGGGGCCGGCGGCATCCGCCGCCTTCAGGCCGCCATCGTCGAGGAAATGCTGGCCGATGCCCCGGGCGAGGTCCGCCAACGCATGGTCGACTTCGCCTGGGCGTCCATGCACGGCTTCATAACCCTCGTGCTGGAGGGCGAGATCGGCGGACGCGATTCTTCCCGGGCGCTGAAGTCGCGTGGGCTGGCGGTGCTGGCGGCGATGGCCGAGACGGTCGTGCGCGCGGCGCGCTAGTCAGAGGACGATACGGAACAGCAGCGCCTCGGTGCCGCCGTGCGCGGCGACCTTGGTGAACCGCTCGACCAGGAAACCGCCATTGGCCGTGATGACTTTCTGCGACGGCAGATTGTCGGGATCGGTCGTCAGGTCGACATGCGGCAGACCATGCCGCGCCACCTGCTTCAGCATCAAGGCCAGCGCCCGGGTGGCGTAGCCGCGTTGGCGCTTCCAGGGCGCCACGGCGTAGCCGATATGGCCCAGGACATAGGCGGGGAGTTCCGCCGTCCCGGGCTGCCAGCGAAAGCCGATCGAGCCGCAGAACGCGCCGTCCCACATCCAGCGGCGGTAGCCCGGCATGCGCTTGACCATGGTGCCGTCGGGCAGGGCGATGTCGCCGCCTTTGGCCTCCGGATCGTCGAGCGAGGCCACGAAGGCGGCCGGATCGGCCTCGATGCGGGCCAGTTCCTCACGCGGCGTCTCGTCGACCCGCACATTGTCGGGAGACCAGCCGCGGCGCAGCGCGTCGGCATAGCCGTCGAGATGGGCGAGATCGGGCACGATGAGCTGCAACGGACTATCCTTTCGGCGCGGCGGGTGCTGTAGCATGGCCGATCATGAGTGCCAGCCCCATCCTCGTCCTCGACATCGACGGCGTCGTCTCGCTCGCCCAGCCGGGCTCGCCCAATCCCTGGTATGCGACCTTGAAGGAGGATTGGGGGCTCGATCACGATACCGATCTGGCGCCCGGATTCTTCCTCAAGCCCGAGTTCATGGAAGTGCTGCGCGGCCGGCTCGATCTCTACGTGGCGTTGCAAGAGTATTTCGAGATGAAGGGACTGGCCGACCGGCTGGAGGAGTTCGTTTCCTACTGGTTCGAGAAGGATTCCGATATCGACCGCGGCGTCCTGGCCCAGGCCGACACCTGGCGCAAGCGTACGGGCGGCCGTGTCTTCGCGGCGACCAACCAGGAGCATCATCGCATCGCCTACCTGCGCGATCAGCTCGGCCTCGGCGCGCACTTCGACGAGATCGTCTATTCGGCGGCGCTGGGCGTCTGCAAGCCCGAGCGGGTCTTCTATACGAATGCCCAGGCACGCATGGGGGTGACCGTCGCGCAGTCGATCCTGTTCGTCGACGACAAGGCGAGCAACGTCGACGGTGCGCGCATGGCCGGCTGGCGGGCGATGCTCTATCGCGGTCCGGAAAGCCTGGAGCGGGCGCTCGCAGGCTGGGGCTGAGCCTCGCCGCAGGACCGCGAGACGAGGAGCGTGCAGGCCAGCAGGTCGGCACAGCCTCCGGCCGACAGATTCCGTTCGACGAAGGCGCGATGCAGCGCCTGGGCTTTCTCGAACCAGCCAGGCTGCCGACAACCGCCTTCGGCAAGGAAGCCGGCCGCCGCCTGGCGCACGAAGGACCCGGCTTCCAGGCCGCCGCGATAAAGCACCGTCGTGTCGTCGACCGCGGCCATCAGCGCGAACAGCGTCTCGATGCCGGCAGCATTGTCGTCGAGGCCGGCTTGCCGGGCCGCGCGATAGGCCGGAAGGCCCGTCTCGAAGACGCCGGGAAAGGCGCGGGCGGCTTCCAGGCGCGCCCCGTCGCGGCCCGTGCGCCGGCGCACCAATGCGCCATGGCTCGTCTCGCCGTCGCGGGTGGCATGGGCCTCGAGGGCAGCACCCCAGGTGTCCTTGAGTGTCGTGCGGACCAGTTCGGGCGAGAGGGTATCGGAACGGGACTGTGCGCGGGCGACGGCCGCGACGATCATGCCGAGACAGAAGATCGCGCCGCGGTGCGTATTCACGCCGCCGGTCACAGCCAGCATGCCGCGCTCGGCCTCGATGCCGAGGGGCATGAGCGCCTGTTCGAAAGGCCGGCCCAAGCGTCCGGCAGCCGACAGGGCGGCGAAAGGCTCCAGCAGGGAGTCCGCCGACCGGCACATCAGGGGGAAATCCATGTCCGTGTGCGCGCCGGAATCGACGGGGCTGACGAGCCCGGGCTTGGGATAGGCCGTCAACTCGTCGCGCATCGCCGTCACGGCGGCGCGCGCCAGAGCGCGATCGTGCGGGTTCATCGTGCCAGGCGTGTGCGAGGGACGAGTTGCAGCGTGTCGATCGACTTCAGCAGCACCTCGTCCTTGTCCTGCAGGATCTCCCGCCACTGAACCTCTCCGAGCCCTTCGAAGGAGAGTTCGCCGTCGATCCGGAAGGCGAGGTGCCGCTCCTCATCGGCGAGCAGGCTGGCTACGCGATGGGCTTCATCGTGGCCGGCGACGTCGATCACCACGTCGAGGTCGGAGGCCTCGTGCACATGGCGCTCGCCGGTCAGGGTCTGCCACATCCAGCTTCCATAGACACGGATGTCGAGGCCGGCGCTTGTCGCGGCCGCGCGCAGCCGATCGAAAGAGTCCGCTCGCGGCTGAGCCGCGGGACAGCGTGCGACCTCGGCGAGGGTAGGCGGGCGCGCCTGCCGGACGATGCGATCCGTTTCCGTCCCGGCCGCGACGCGGCGCGGTCTCAGTTCGGGATGGGCCGCCTCGGTCGTGCAGAATCCCAGTCCGACAGCGGCGCCCTCATTGCGCCGCCGCGTCACCACGAAGGGGCGCCCCGCCCGGTGCCAAGCCGCGGCCCGGGCGCGGTCGTCCGGGGTTTCGGTCTCGGGGACCTGCGACAGCCAGACCAGCGTGTGGCGCCGGAGACCGGTCATCGCGCCGATTCGGCGAGGACCTTCTTCCGGATGTCGAGGGCGAGCTTGCGGCCGCCGCGCTTCTTGCCGAGTTCGGCGCGGTTGTCCTCGGACGTCGCCGTCGCGATCGCCTGCGCCAGTTTGGCCTGCACGTCATCCTTGGCCGTCCAGACTTCCTCGACACCACCCAGCAGTGCGAAGGGTGCGGCGCCGAATTCGAGCGACGGCATGGTCTTGGAAAGCTTTTGAAGGACCGCCGCCGGGATTTTCGTGACGGCCGACATGGCTGCGATCGGCATCAGGCCGACGCTGGCCTGTTCGAGCGCGTAGATGCGGTCGGCGAACATGCCGTAGCAGAGGAAGGCGCCGCCGACGGCCTGGCCGGTCGCGACGGTGATCAGCTTGTGGCCCTTGCGCCGCGCCAGCTCGAGGCACGAGAGGAGATGGCCGAAGTAGCTGGCGAGCCCCAGCATCTCGGCAACCCGGTTCGGCTCCTGGCCGGCGCTGTCGACCAACATGACGATCGGCGTCTTGGGCTGGCGCTCGATGCACTCGATCACATGCGCGGCAATGCGCAGGGCGGCGGCGTTGTCGATGTAGGTGCCGTCGCAGGTGCCGACGACGCAGACCGACTTGCCATCGACCATGGCATAGCCTGCCAGCACGGACTTCTCGATCGCGATGCCCTTGGCGGAGGCACCGAACAGGCGCGCGAGCACGGCGCGGGCGGATGGCTTCTTCGGAGCGGGCTTCTTCATGACCTACTTCCCACGCTTGGCGAGAGCGGCGAACTCTGGCCCCGAGGCCAACGAGGCGGCTTCGACGTTGCGCACGCCCATTCCCTTCCAGACGGCATTCGGATCCTCGGTCGCACCGAATTTCTTCAGGCGCTTCTGCAGCTCCTTCTGGCGCGCCTTGACCGAGCCGAGGCTGACCGCGCTCGACTTGCCGATGAATTTCGCGATCGCGTCGCGCACGGCTTCGGGGGCATCGTGGACGAGCGCGTCGGCATCGCCCAGCAGGTACTTGGTCTTGCCGCCGCTCGTCTTCCACACCAAGGCACGATTGGCCGAGTCGTAGGCCTTCTTGCCCATCCACTTCTCGATGACGATGGGGCCGGAAATACCCAGGCGCCCGTGCTCGGTCATGATCCGGTGATCGCAGCAGGTCGACAGGATGCCGATGCCGCCGTAGGCGCCGATGTCGGTGGCGATGACGGCAATGGTCGGAACCCTGAGGGCGCGACATTCGAAGATCGCGCGCATCGTCTCGGCAATGGCGATCTCGCCGGCAGAACCCTCATGCAGGCGCACGCCGCCGCTCTCGACGAGCAGGACGCACGGGATCTTGTCGCGCGCGGCCGCCTTGAACAGGCCGGTGAGCTTGGCGCCGTGGATCTCGCCGACGGCACCGCCGACGAACTGTCCGACCTGGGCCGCCAGGTACACCTTCTTGCCGCCGATCTTGGCGTGCCCAATCACGACGCCGTCGTCGAACGACACCGGGATGCCGAGCTGGGCGAGATAGGGGCTGGTGATACGCTCGGGCGGCGGCAGCAGCTCGATGAAGGAGCCGGGATCGGCGATGGCCGCGATGCGCTGGCGTGCGGTCTGTTCGTGGAAGAGTGCGCCGCTCATTTGTCGCCCTTGGTGAGATGGTCATAGGCCTGGCGCAGGCGGAGATTCACGAGCACGGGCGGTGCGCCCTGGTCGTTGATCGTCACCTTGGTACCGCCGGCCGGATAATGGTGGGCGAAGTCGGCAAGGGCCGCGAGCCACGAGGCCTTGTAGCCCGGGATCGAGGTCTCGACGTGACACTCCATCATGGTGTTGGGCCGGCCGCCGCGCTCAAGCAGCACTTCGAGATTGCCGGATCCGACCACGCCGGCCAGCGCCCACGGCTTGGCCGCCTTCGAGGGTAGGGGCTTTGACGGGAAAGCCTTCGCGAACTTTTCCATTTGTGACGGTCCTACCAGTCGACGAATTGCGAGGGCGGGTCGTAGAGGCCGTTGGACCACCGGACGAGACCCTTGATGTCCTGCGTGGCGAGCAGACTGCGGCTCGCCTCCGACGGGCGAACGCCGACATCCTCGGGCAACTGCACGATGCCGCGGGCCCGGAGGTCCTCGGTTTCGCGCTTCTTGCGCTTCAGGCCGACCGGCGTATAGCCGGCAACCGCGCGGATCGCCGCCTGGCGCTCGGCGACGGAGCGGCAGGCCGCGAGGTTCGCGATGCCTTCCTCGGTGACGATGTGCGTGACGTCGTCGCCGTAGATCATCACCGGCGTGACGCCATGCAGCGCCTTGCGGATGCTCGGGTCGGTCGCGTCGAGTTCCTCGACGAAGGTCGGCACGCGGCCGGCCTGGAAGGTCTCGACCATCTGGACCACCAGTTTGCGGCCGGGCGGCGAGCCGGGGCCGGGATTGGCTTCCGCGCCGGCCTTGAGCCACGCCTTGGTCGGATGGCGGCGGCCGGTGGGCTGACAGCCCATGTTGGGGGCGCCGCCGAAGCCGGTGATGCGGTTCTTCGAGACGGTCGAGGAGTTGCCGTTGATGTCGATCTGCAGCGAGGCGCCGATAAACATGTCGATCGCGTAGTGGCCCGCGAGCTGGCCCATCGCGCGGTTGGAGTGGAAGCTGCCGTCGCGGCCGGTGAAGAACACGTCGGAGCGCGCGGCGGTGTAGCGTTCCATGCCGACTTCGCCACCGACGGCGAAGACGCTCTCGACCCAGCCTGATTCGATCGCGGGAATCAGGGTCGGCAGCGGATTGACCATCCAGTACTTGCAGATCTTGCCCTTGAGGCCCAGCCGCTCGCCGTAGGTCGGCAGCAGCAGCTCGATCGCCGCCGTGTTGAAGCCGACGCCGTGGTTCAGCGACTGCACCTCGTACTTCTCGTAGATGCCGCGCAGCGCGACCATCGCCATAAGCACCTGCACGTCGGTGATGGCCGCGGGATCGCGCGTGAACAGCGCCTGCAGGTGCATGGGATAGGGGGCCTGGACCACGAGGTCGACCTGGTCGGCCGGGATGTCGATGCGCGGCAGCTTGTCGACGATCTCGTTCACCTGGGCGAACACGATGCCGTCGGAGAAGGCGGTCGGCTCGACAATCGCGGGCGTCTCCTCGGTGTTGGCGGCAAGGAACAGGTTGCCCTTGCGGTCGGCCTTCGCGGCCGCGATCAGTGCGACCCGCGGCGTCAGGTCGATGTAATAGCGGGCGTAGAGTTCGTTGTAGGTGTGGATGGCGCCGACCGGGAATTTCTTCGCCTTGACGAGGTCGGCGACGGCGCCGCCCTGCGGGCCGGCGTAGCAGAAGTCGACCTGCTTGATCATGCCCTTCTTGAAGAGCTCGATATGGGCCGGCAGGGTGATGCAGGACATCACGAGATGGATGTCGCGCAGGTCCTTCTTCTGGAGCGTGGCGAGCTGGTTGGCGAGAAAGTCCGCCTGCTTCTGGTTGTCGCCCTCGAGACAGAGGATGTCGCCGGGCTCGATGATGCGCCTGAGGATCTCGGGCACCTTGTCCGGGCTCACGAACTTGCCGCGAGCCAGCTTGCCCACGCGCTCGATCCGCTTGACCTTGTTCTGGCGGCGCAATGCCGTTTTTGCAGTGATCATGTTGCCTTTTTGGTCTATCCGTCGATGACGGTCAATGTGGTAGAGCGAAGCAATGTTGATGTTTGAAATACCCTTCGGCACGACCGATTGGGAGAGCGTCGAGCGCACGGAGCATCCGGGCGAAACCGGCAAGGCGTTCTGGCGGACCAGGACCTTCAACAATATCCGCGTCCGGATGGTCGAATACACGCCGGGCTATCTCGCCGACCACTGGTGCCAGAAGGGACACGTCCTGCTGGTGCTCGAGGGCGAACTGTCGACGGAACTGGCCGACGGCAGCACGGTCGAACTGAAACAGGGCCAGAGCTATCAGGTCGCCGACAATACCCTCGGCCATCGTTCGAGCACCGTCAAGGGTGCCAAACTCTTCATAGTGGACTGACATGACGGACATGATCGGATTTATCGGCGTCGGCACGATGGGCGAACCGATGTGCCGCAACCTGGCACGCAAGAGCGGCATGACCGTCCTGGCCGCCGATCGCGACGACGCGCCGCTGAAGCGGCTGGCGGCCGACGGCGTGAAGGCGGCCTCGGTCGACGAGATCGGCGAGAGCTGCCGCACGATCTTCCTCTCCCTGCCGGGTGGCAAGGAAGTCGAGCAGGTCTGCATGGGCCCCAACGGCCTCATCTCGAAGGCCAAGCTCGGCTGGACAGTGGTCGACCTCAGCACCGCGCCGCCGGTGCTCGCGCGCCGGCTCTACGAGGAGTTCCAAGGCAAGGCTTCGGCCTTCGCCGATGCACCGGTCGCGCGCACGCGTCAGGCGGCGATCGACGGCACGCTCTCGATCATGGTCGGCGCCACGACTCCCACTTTCGAGCGCATCGAGCCGCTGTTGCGCCACATGGCGAGCGAGGTCACGCATTGCGGCGACGTCGGCGCCGGGCAGACCGTCAAGATCCTGAACAACATGATCCTGTTCCAGACCGTGGTGGCGCTGGCCGAGGGCCTGTCGATCGCGCGCGCGAACGGGGTCGACGGCAAGGTGCTGTTCGAGACTCTGACCAAGGGCTCGGCCGATTCTTTCGCCTTGCGCAACCACGGCATGAAGGCGCTGCTGCCGGGAACCTTTCCCGAGCGGGCCTTCTCGACGAAGTACGCGCTCAAGGACTTGAGCTACGCCATCGACATGGCCGAGCAGGCGAAGATTCCGGCGCTCGGCGCGGATGTGGCGCGCGAGGTGATGGAGCGGGCCGTCGAACTGGGACACGGCGAGGAATACTGGCCCGTCCTGCTCAAGGCCATCGAGGACGCGACCGGCAAGGCTTAGGTCGGGCTTGAGTCAGATCCGAAAACGGAAGCTGGCCCGCGTGCCCTCGACGCCGGTGTCGTACTCGACCTTCGACTGGAGATTGGCCGCCATTGCCGTGACGACGCGCGTGCCGAGCCCCGTGCCCTGCGTCGCGCCGGTGCCCTTCCAGCCCACGCCGTCATCCTCGACCGCGAGCGACACGGTATCCTCGCCGACCTTCTGCAGGATCACGCGGATCTCGCCGCGCATGCCGGCGGGGTAGGCGTACTTGTAGGCATTGGTCAGCAGCTCGGTAACGATCACGCCGATCGACACCGCCTTGTCGGTAGGGACGCGGATGTCGGCGTCGGCATGCAGCGCCACGACGTTCTTCTTGTCGGCAGCGTCGATCGCCGCGCTCAAATCGTCGACCAGGCTCATCAGGTAGGAGCCCAGTTCCACGATGCGCACGTCCGAGGAGGTGTAGAGGCGACGATGGATGCCGGCGACCGCCATGATGCGGGCCTGCATCTCCTGCAGCGCGCTGCGCGCGGCCTCGTCCTGAACGGCGTTGGCCTGCAGGCGGGCGAGGGAGGCCACCAGGGCCAGCGAATTGGCGACGCGGTGGTTGACCTCGTGCAGCAGCAGCTCGGCGCGGTCGCGTTCCTCGCGGATCGTGCGCTGGGCTTCCTCGGCCTCGGCCTTCAACCGCTGCTGCTGCAGGGCCGACCGGATTGCCGCGCCCAGCAGCTCGCGGAAATGGCCCTGCACGTCCTTCCAGACATAGTCGGCGGCGCCGGCCTTGAGTGCCGCGACCGCAACACGCGCGTCTTCCGATCCGGTGACATAGACGACCGGCAGGTCGACGGTGACCCTCTGGATCCTCGACAGGACGTCGAGGCCGGTCTCGTTGGTCAGGTTATGGTCAAGGGCGATCGCGTCGAACTTCTCGGTTTCGAGAAGCTTCAGTCCTTCCTCGCCGGATCCGACGTGCCGGATGGAAATCCCATGCGGCGCGAGCGCGCGCTCCACCAGCCGGCCGATACCCGCATCGTCGTCGATGTAGAGGACCCGGACCTGCTGCATCGTCACTCGGTTGCCGGAACCTGCATCACGGAAAGGAACAGGCCGAGCTGCTGGATCGCGTTGGCGAAGCTTTCGTAGTTCACCGGCTTGGTGATGTAGACGTTGGCGCCGAGGTCGTAGCAGCGCTTGATCTCGCGCTGGTCGTCCGTGGTCGTGAGGACGATCACGGGCGAGCGCTTGAGATGCGGGTTCGACTTCACCTTGGCGAGGATGTCGACGCCCGTCATGTCGGGCAGGTTGAGGTCGAGCAGGATCAGCAGCGAGCGCGCGCTGCTCTCCTCACCGCTGCCGTCGGCGCCCAGCAGGTAGGCGAGGGCGGACGTGCCGTCCTTGAAGGCGACGATCTCGTTGTTGACCCCGGCGCGACGGATGTTGCGCTCTATCAGCCGGGCATGGCCTTCGTCGTCTTCGACCATGACGATGGATACGGGCTTCGCGTTCATTCGCCGCCTCTACTTTGTCTTCGAGTTGTCGTTGAGCCTCAGTCGCCGAGGCAAATCTATCCGAAAGGTCGTGCCTCGACCAAGTTCGGACTGAACGGTGATGTCACCGCCCAGCCGTCGCACGAGAGCCCGGACATGCGCAAGCCCGATGCCCTCGCCGGGACGGTCCTGTGCGCCGGCGCGCCGGAACAGTTCGAAAATGCGCTCGTGATCCTGTTGGGCGATGCCGCGGCCATTGTCGGCGATGTCTATGTGCACGCGACGCGCCGTTTCGCCCGCGGTAATGACGATCCGCCCGGGCCGGTCGCGTGCCAGGTATTTGACGGCGTTGTCGACGACGTTGCCGACGACCTGCTCAAGGGCCAGCCGGTCACTCATCAGGGCCGGGGCCGTGGAAGGTACGGAAATCTCGGCGCCGACTTCGTCGGTCTGGTGCTTGACGCTGGCGGCAGCATTCTCGAACAGGCTGACCAGGTTTATGGATTCGGCCCTGAGTTCACGCCGGCCCTCGCGGGAGAGCTTGAGGATGGCGTTGATCAGCCCATCCATCTTGCCGGTCGAGGCCCGGATGAAGCGGAGTGCCTCGGGAATATCCTCCTCGGTCGCCAGCTTGGCCTTGGCCGCCAGGGATTCGTCGCCGGCCACGTAGGGGCCGACGGTCTTCATGGCGGCTTCCAGTTCGCTGGTGAAGCCCATGATATTCACCAGCGGCGAGCGCAGGTCGTGGCTGACGATATAGGCGAAGCGCTGGATTTCCTCGTTGGCGCGGGTCAGTGCCTCGGTGCGCTCGATCACGCGTTCCTCGAGACTGGCGTTCATTCCCTGAAGCTCTATGCGGGCCGCCATCAGCTCGCGCGTGTACTGCACGACCGTCCAGGACGCGCCGGCGGCAAACAGCAGGATCAGGAGGCTGCCGGCCGCAGTCACCAACGTGAGCAGTTCCGCGCCGTCGTTGACCTCCTGCAGCCGCAAGGTTACCCGACCCTCGGCATTGGCATTGAGGATGCCCAGCTGCACCCGCGCGCGTTCCATCAGCAGGCGACCGCGATCCGACTTCACCACCTCCAGGGCAGCGTCGCGGCGGCCGGTCTTCGTCATTTCGATGGTCTCGTTCAGCTCGGCCATCTTCTGGTCGAGGACACCGGAAACATCGTTCAGGACGGCAAGCTGCCGGGGATCGTCGGCGAGCAGGGCGCGCAGCGCGGCGAGGTCGCTGCGTATGCGCGGCTGTGCGCGCTCGAAGGGGCCGAGATAGCGCGGCTCTTCGGTCAGAAGGAAGCCGCGCTGCCCGGTCTCCGCATCGAGTGTCGCCGCCAGCAGGCTCGTCGCAAGCGAGCGGATCTGGCGTTCGGCGACGGCCGTTTCGGCATGCTGCGCTGTGCGCACGGATAGCCACGCGGAAGCGGCCACGATCGCCAGCAGGGCGAGCACGCCGGCGGCGAGGAAGGCGATCGTGCGGCGTGCAAATGCTGAACTGAACAGAGGCATGGACTGAACGAAACTCGCAGGGACAGTGTGGACGCCCGCGGGCGCTCAGGTATCGCTGCAATAATACGAAAAGGGTGGTTTCCGTCCATCTGCATCGTTAGGTGCGGGCGATCAGCGCTGGTCTAAATCACCGCTGCTCAGCAATCCCGCCCGCAGAGCGGCTTCGAGCGCAGCATCCAGATGGAACACGCGCTGTGTGGCGAAACCGGGGAAGCCGTCCGCCGGTTCGGTCGGCGCAAGTGCGGCGAAGGCAGCAGCGTCGGCTTCGGTCTCGAAGGCGCAGAGGATCTCCGGGAAACCGGCGGCGCGCGACACCGTGAGCGCGAAGGCGCCGGTCAATGCCAGGCCGCGGATGACCCGGTGCAACAGGTCGCGCAGGCCGCGCAGCGTGTCCGACACCTCCCGCCGCAACTGGTGCAGGGGGTGGTAGAGGCTGAGCGGCAGCAGCGCGTCGGGACTGGCGTGGTAGCGCTTGGCCTCGTCGCGGCAGACGTAGCCTTCGTCCTTCAGGGTTTGCAGGAGACGGTGGGTGGTGCTGTCGTTGAGCCCGACCGCCTCCGCGATCTCCCGCGAGGACAACGGCGTCAGCGCCTCCGCCAGAAGGCGCAGGATGGCGAGCCCGCGCTGGAGGGTGCCGGAGTCTCCCTTGGCGTCGTCCGCGCGCGGCTGGCTCAGCGACTCGGTCGTATCCAACGGGAAACTCCTTTCATCCAACGGGATAATCATCTCAAAATATGTTGGTTTGGTCAACCAAGGAATCGGGCGATCCCTTCATCGCAACCCGCCTCCGGCAAGGCCTACGAACTGGACGATGTAGAGCGTCAGGATCGGGAAGGCGGCGATCACCAGCCACGCCAGCACCAGTACGAACAGATAGGGTAGCACCGCCCGCGCGATTCTCAGATAGGGCACGCCGGTGACGCTGGACACCACGAACAGGTTGAGCCCGAAGGGCGGCGTGATGAAGCCGATGGCCGCCCCGACCATGAAGACGATGGCGAAATGGAACGGATCGGCCCCGGCCGCCACCGCCGCGGGGGCCAGGATCGGGGCCAGGATGATGGTGACCGGCACCGATTCCAGGAAGCAGCCGGCGACCAGCACCGCGGCCATGCAGATCGCCATGACCACGGTGTAGCTGCCGATGCCGGCCAGCATCTGCTGCACCCCGCGGCTGACCCCGATCACCGAGAAGATCTCCTGCATCATCATCGACACGGCGACCAGCGGCATGATGATGCCGACGATCATCGCGCTGCGCAGGACGATCCGCGGCAGCTCCCGCAGGCTCAGTTCGCGGGTCAGAAGCAGGCCGGCGAACAGGCAGTAGGCGACGGTCACCGCCGCGGCCTCCGTCGGCGTGGCGCGGGGCGTGGGCAGCTGCGCGGAAAATTCAGGTTCGGCATAGGCGAAATAATCGGCCAGTATCGCCCCCTGATCGTCCAGAAACAGCTGGTCCGCGACCCCCTGCACCAGCCGGGGCAGCGCATGTTTCAGTCCCGAAATCGCCGATGCCGACAGACCGAAATTGATGAGGCCCGAATAGTTGAAGGCGAACAGCCCGTGCAGCGCGTCTTCATCCTGCGGCGTGCGCGGCAGCAGCTGGAACCCCGTG
>OFDC01001153.1_pt1 | contig 15101 bp, 11 predicted proteins | sample 1520941 | NCBI WGS metagenome assembly OFDC01 (sample SAMEA94258168, study PRJEB24077) | hot springs metagenome | biome: Aquatic biome; feature: Water | place: India | collected 2012-12-06 | depth 5 m | reverse complement strand
TCACCGGCTGGACCCGCGAGACCTTCCTTGCTGCCAAAGCCGCAGGCCAGACCGCTACCTATGCCGGTTCGGTGGGCTTCTTCGCGGTCAGCGCCATCTCGGGCCACGTGATCAAGACGCAGACCGATCTCGACGTGGCCGAGGCGCTGCTCGCCGCGGCACAAGGGTAAGGCCGAGCCGATGACCAAGCGCATTCTCGTCTCCAACATCATGATGCTGAACGAGCGCCCCCGTTTCGAGGCGGAAATCCGCGCGCGCGGCTGGGAACCGGTGTTTCCCGAGGTCGACCAGTTCCTCAGCGAGGAAGCCTGCCTCGGCTTCGCTGGCCAGTTCGATGGCTGGCTCGCCGGTGATGACCGCATCACCCGGGTCGTGCTCGAAGCGCACCTGCCGCGGCTCAAGGGCATCGCCAAGTGGGGCACCGGGCTCGACAGCATCGATCTTGCCGCCGCCGCCGAACTCGGCATCCCGGTCAAGAACAGTCCGGCGGCCTTCTCCGAAGCCGTCGCCGAAGTGGCGATCGGCTACATGCTGATGCTAACCCGCTCGCTGCTGGCGATCGACCAGGGTGTCCGCGCCGGCGGATGGCCCAAGCCGCGCGGGCTGGGCCTGTTCGGCCGTACGCTCGGCCTGATCGGCTATGGCGCGATCGGCCAGGGCATCGCCCGCCGCGCGCGGGGCTGCGGGATGACGATCATTGCGCACGATCCGCCGCTTGCGGCTGTGCGGCCCGACATGGAGGGCGTCACTTTCATGGACGTCGACGCATTGATGGCCGAGGCCGACGTCGTCGCACTCGCCTGCAACCTGACCGCCGAGAACCGTCACATCGTCAATACCGCGCGGCTGGCGCTGATGAAATCCGAAGCCATCGTGGTCAACGTCGGCCGCGGCCCGCTGGTCGATGAACCCGCGCTGATCGCTGCCCTTCAGGCCGGGCAAATCGCCGGCGCCGGGCTCGACGTGTTCGAGGAGGAGCCGCTGCCGATGACCAGCCCGCTGCGCAGCCTGCCGAACGTGGTGCTCGGCAGCCACAACGCGAACAACCTGCACTCGGCGGTCGAGCATGTGCATGCCAACACCCTTGCCAATCTCGACGGAATTCTGGCCGATTAAGATGCGAGCGGCAGTCGTCTCGGGCCTCGCTGCGATGGTGTGGCCGAACAGGCACCGGCGGGTTAACTTTACCAATCCGCTTAATGGGAGGCGCTGGCTGAGCCTGCTCGCCTCCGATCCGCGTCATGGCATCCGTTTTCACCCGAATCTTTCGCTTGACCGGCGCGAGCTCGGTTTCAGCTTCCGCTCCAACGCGCTTGGTCTGCGTGGACCCGCTGCGCCGGATGCGCCGCAAGTCCTGCTGGGAACTTCTTTCGCAATGGGCTTGTCGGTGGACAATGGCGAGAACTGGTACGAGCAGATACTTGAGTCCGGCCAGTGGTTCAACGCGGCGATGCCAGTTGGACCGCTCAACCAGATCCGCTTGCTGGAGGATGTCTACACCGGCAGCGGCGATGCGTTGCTGTATCTCTATCATCCCAATCTCTGGAAAACGGCGCAAGGCTACCTCGCGGCAGACCGCGAAGGGCGCGATATCTTCAGCATCATGCGTTGGAAGGCAGACCACGCCAGCACGTTGAAGCTCATCCCGCGCTGGCTTGCCAAGGAAGGGGCCAAAGCCACCTCTGGCCTCTCCCATTACGCCCGGATCGATGGCGAACCGTGGTTCTTCAACGCAGCCTACTGCCATCTCGAGTTGGACCAGAACAAGGCGCTGTTCGACACGGTCGCAGGACACCTCGACCAGCTCTTCACCCGCTTCAAAAAGGTTGTTGTGCTGCGGGTGCCGATCAAGGAGGAACTCGCGGCCGACTGCGGGTTCTCGCCGAGGCTGACGCTGCTGGCGCAAGGTTACGACCGCTTCTGGGATGCCTTCCGGGTTCGGCTGGCACCCCATGTCGAGGCCCATGCGCTCCCCTGCAGTGCGTTCGGATTCTCCGACTTCCTTCCCTACGACACGCATTGGAGCGCGCGCGGCAACGCGACATTCTGCCGCCTTGCGGCCCCGCTCCTGCGCGGTGCCGGGCTCACAGGAATCATTGAGCGTGACTGACCGGAGCGGACCCGCCCTTGGCGTTGCGAAAGGTCTTGATTCGTCCGAGGCAAAGGGCCTTGTGCGGAATATGAGCTGGTCAACGCTCGGCACGGCCGCACGCATCCTGATCGCCGGCGGCGCGCTCGCGCTTGTGAGCCGCCAGGTTACAGCTACCGAGATGGGGCTTTACGGGATCGGCTGGGCCGGCGCCTCGCTCGGTTATACCATCAGTTTGAACGGCGCAGCGCAGTCGATCATTGCGGTGCCGAACATGGAGCGCGGCCATCTGGGAGCTGCACAGTTCCTGTCACTGCTGATCGGTCTGATTACCGCTGCTGTCCTGATCGTTGTCTCCCCGTTTGCGACCGCGTTCTATCACTCGGCCGACATGGGCCATGCGGTGGTGATCGGTGCGCTGTTCGTGCCATTGATGTGTCTCGGTGCCGTCGATGTGGCACAGGCCCAGAAGAGCCTGCAGTTCTCCAAGCTCGCGCTGGTGCAGACGGCGGCTGTCGTGCTCGCCGGGATAACGTCGCTGCTCCTTGCCTATGCAGGCCAGGGCCTGCTTGCGCTGTTCGCGCTGCAGGGATTGATCGGCTTCTATGTGTTTCTCGTCGCGCGCTTCGTCGGCCTGCCTATGGGCCTGCACCGTTTCGGCATGCGACATCTGGCAGACATCCTTTCCGTCGGTGTGCACCTTTCGCTGGGAAGCCTCACCGGGGCGCTTTGGCTCAACATGCCGCAGCTCCTGATCGGCAGGGTGGCATCGGTCGAGGTTGTGGGCCTCTACGTTTTCTGCTCGCGGATCGTGCAACTGGTCTTCACGCAGCTTTCGGGCATGATCAACAACGTCATTTACCCCACGTTCGCACAGTTACGGGACAATCCGGCACAAGTGGGCGCCAGCTTCCTGCAGACAGTGCGCTTTACGTACTTTTGCCTCAATGCGCCATTGTTGATGCTGGCCGCTGCACCGAAGTCGTTTCTGGTCGTCTATGGCGGCGGCAAATGGGCAGCGGGAAGCACGGTACTGCTCTACCTCGCATTTTCACAGATGATTTTGGCACTTGGCGCGAATGTGTTTCCCACGTTTGCTGCGATGGGACGGCCAAGCGTCGCCTGGCGCTGGAACTTGTTCATCAGTGTCTTCCAGGGCCTCGGCATCGTCGTTGCTGCGCCATATGGTATTGCCGCCGTCGTCCAGTCGCTAGCGATCACGGCCTTGGTAATGCCCTTGGCAGTTTGGTGGCTTTCGAAAGTGGCGCTGTTTCGTATGCGCGATTATGCGCGAAATATGGCGCCTATCGTGCTGGCGGTGGCGCCTGCCATCTTGGTCGGTCAAATGGTCGAAGGCGCATTGCATTTGCCCCCACTGGTTGTTCTAGCCGGTGCGGCAGGTGCTGCCATCTCGCTATATGCAGGCCTTACACTGCTTATGGATGCAAGCCTCAGGCAGCACCTGTTGGGCCTTGTCGGCAAACATCAGCTGCGCAACAGATCATTTGGTCGAGTACGTGACCAAGGTCAGAATGAGTCAGGAGATCGGCCGTCTCGCTAGGGCGGGAATGCCGCATGATCAACACGGAGATCCCTCGATGAATCTCGAGCAAATGCGATTGATGGCCGGTTTCTATCTCAAGGCCTTACCGATGATGAAGATTCTGGGGCCGGTGAATGGGCGGATCAATCCGGTCTACAATCGCGATCGCGAGCAGCGCTGGGCAGAACTGCGCGCTGCAGTGGCCGGGTACGACAACTGGCTGGTGGTCGGCAACGGTCCATCCCTCCGGCTGGAGGATCTTGAGGCTCTCGGGAATATTCCGGCTATCGCTTCAAACAAGATCAACCTGCTCTTCCCCCGCACCAGTTGGCGTCCCCGGCTCTATACGATCGGAGATTCGCTGCTCATGCACAAACTTCCGGCAGAGCATTACGAAGATTTCGATCAGGTTCTCCTGCCCGATGCCTTTCACTTCATGTGCCGCGGATCGAGAAAGCTGACCTGGCGCTACTTGCTCGATCCTGAGGGCGAGCGCAAATACGTTTCGGGTAACGAAGACCTCGACCCCATGAATGGATTCTTCACGGGCTATACGATCACTGTGCCCAACATAGAGCTGGCCATCTGGGCCGGTGCAAAGCGGGTCTACGTGATCGGGATCGATCATTCCTATCGCGGCGAAAACCTCGTGGCGACAGGCAAGCGATCCACCCACTCGGGCGCGGCCGATCATTTCGACCCAAACTACCGCAAGCCGGGTGAAGTAGTAAACACGGCCCCAATCGATGGCATGGAGCGCGGGTATCAGTACGTCCGGGATCTGGCTGACAAGCGCGGCGTCCAGATCATCAACATCTCCCGAAAGTCGGCTCTCACCACATTCGAGCGCGGCACGGTGGAGGAAGCTGTGAGCGCGACGATGGGGCACAGCGCGAGCGAACCGGTATCGCCTTGAACATCACCCCTCGAAACACACAGGACGCCTGATGACGAACAGCAAGCCGACGGTTATGATGAAGGCGATGAGCGCATCGAAAGCAGCCTCACAAGGTGGTCGGGGCCAACGGTACCGGCCTGTCGGCCAAGTGGGATCCGCGCGGAGCCAGGCCTCACGTAGCGCAGATCCGCTGACGCTGTTTGTCGTTGCAATCATGTCGCTTCTGACGGTTTCGACCCCGGCGGTGGAAGTATTCGGCGTTCCACGTATTACAGTGCTTTCAGTTCCGTTTACACTCTACATGCTGATGAGGATCGGTTGGCGCGTTGAAAAACAACTGCTATTGTTTTTGTTGGCATATATTCTGGCTTTCCTACCGGCAACGATGTTTGCACTGATACGAGGAAACATAAAAATCACATCTTTTCTGCAAGGAGGTCTCGGCCTGATTACAATGGTTGCAGCGGGAACGTATTTTCTTCGGTGGCTCGAGTATGCACCGCTTCAGGTAAAGAAGCGATATTTCATCAGGCTTGCCCAGATATTTCTCGCAATTATCGTAGTCGAGCAAATTTTTTACGCCCAGTTTTTCAATATAAGGCAGTATTTTTATCCCTCGAATGTATCTTGGGCGAATATTTCGCTTGACCGCGAACTGACACTCTACGGCGGCCGACCGATGAGCATGTTCTCAGAGCCGTCGCACTTCGCACGATACATCGGTCTGATGATGGCTGCATTCATCGCCGCTACACAAGGTGGGGTGGCTTCGCTGTGGTCTGGTGCGGCCTTCATGATCGCCACCCGGTCGGTTTCTTATTTCTTTGCGTTGCCGGCGATGGCGTTGCAGGCTGCTCGTACCCTGAGGGCCGACAGCACCGGATCGAAAGGGCGCAAGCGTGCGCCCATAGGCTTTAGGCTGGTGGGGATTGGTGTTCTGCTGGCTCTGGTGGCGGCTGCAGTTTCCTACACCCAGTCGGATCGCATCGCCAATGCTTTGGACAGCAGGGGGGCTGTCAGTGGCGATGGCAGCCTCAATGAGCGACTATTGATTCCAATCGGATATCTCTATGATGGCGACCAGTCGGTTCTGGTTGGACTTGGGCCGACGCCACAAGATGATATGCAGAGATACGTGGTCTATAAGACGCGTTTGCTTTATAATTGGCAAAGTCTTTCGGCGGATTTTTATTCGGCCGTTTCTGCGTCGATATTCATTATTGTCGGAATGGGATATTTGGGCCTAACTGCCTTTGCGGCGATATTGTATTTTTTAATGGGTGTGCGTGGAGTGCAGTTATTTGGAGCATTTTTGTTTTCAAATCTACTAAGCTCCGGATACAATTCTACGACATCGCTTCTGCCTAGTGGATTACTGTTGGCTATCATTTTGTATCAAAAACGCATAAACTTGAATAGAGATAATATAGCAAGATAATAATTTGGCAATTTATATATTTAAATAATTTCTCCGATAGAATCTTGTATAAATAAATGTTTTCAAACGAGTTTATTATATAAATTTAAAGATTTATCTCACTGCATAGAGACTTGAGTTGGTTTTTTAATTCCAGCCATTTATCTGAGGTGGAGCATTCGTGACTGTCAACCATGGATTGTACTGCTCCAGACGACAAGCCCTGCGACTGGCGATCACAGCGATGACTTCGTCGGCGTTGCTGAGTCGTTCGTCATTTGCCAGCCAAGGTTTGTACGGTCGACCAAAGCCCTCTGATGTGATCTTGTCAGCCCGAGTGCCAAGCGCAGAAGGGCTGTTTCTCGCAAAGCTGGCAGGTGCCACCCGATGCGACTGGACATATGTTGATGGTGGCACGTTCTTTTTCGATCTGCGTCAATCCGGCATTCCGGGGGCTGGTGGCGCTATAAACATGATTCCCCAGGATTCTCCGACTGTTGCTACATATCGCACAGGACGTACTAACGATCGCAATGGGAGGTTGTTGGAGGCGCCTTGGCAGCGCGGAAAGGGTCTCTACTGGGGTTGCGTCAATAATCCCGACTTCCTCCGGCTACAGCTTGAGCGGGCCAGGAATACGCTTGCGGCCGGTGCAGAGTGGATCCAGCATGACGACGCAGCGGGGCAGATACAGGCCGTTTCCTTCGGAGCATGCTGGTGCAATTTCTGCCGCAGGAAAGCATCGGTGCGAGGTTTTGACCTTAAACGGGCCATGTTGCAGTTTCAGACCGAAAGCACCATCGATTACGTGAAGGCCTTGCGGGCGGGTGTGAATGCGGCGGCCGGTCGTGTGGTGGTCATGTCCTGCAATAACTTCAACATGTCGTTGAGCCCGCCGACATCGCTGTTCGACTATGGCATGTGCGAGATCGGATCGGACGAAGCCGACCTTGATCGCCTCCAGCAGAAGTTCCGCCAATTCGAGCGCGATAGCTGGATGCAGGTGGTCACTTTGCGTTCGCGCGACATAAGGTTGAACCGAGCAACCATTGCCGCTGTGCACGCACTGGGGGGGGCAATGATCTTCCCCTACAATGTCTATATGACCGATGGACCGCGATACTCTGCGGATCCCGAATTGGTGGTGCCGCTTTATCGCTTTGTCCGTTTGATCGGTCCTCTGCTTGATGCATCCCGGTTCACGGATTTGAAGGCCGCTGATCTCTTTTCAACCGAATCTCTCACATCGCTTGACAATGCGGGGGTAAAGACTGTCGTGCGCCGTGCGGGTACCCGTACGCTTGTTCATTTTATTCCCGGATACCCGATCAGCAAATCTCGGCCTTTGACCGTCCGGCTCGCTACCCCTGCGAGGGCGGTTCTTCAGTCTGCCGAGCGCACCGAACCAAGCGTTTCACAAACCGGCAGCTTTCTCGTGGCACCGTGGGATTGGAGCGTCGTAACCTTGGCCTGAAGGCAGAGCGATTGTCTTGCAGTAACGGAACGGTGCGGACGTCTTGAACGTGGTTAGCGTACTGGAACGCGCCGCATGATGCGCCGAAGTTCCGCAAGAGCCGCGCGGATCACGAAAGAGGGCGCAAGAACAAGATAACGTCGCCGTAAGCGCTGAGGCTCCTGCGCAAACCGGTGAGCCCATTCAAGACCGTTGTTGCGCATCCATTTCGGAGCTCGTGCGACTGCGCCGGTGTGGAAATCGAAGGCGGCGCCGACCCCAATCAGCGTTTGTGGTAAGTCTTTGTAATGACGCCACATCCAGATGTCCTGCTTGGGTGACGAAAGTCCAACCCAAACCACGTCCGCGCCACTTGTGCGGATCGTCCGGCAGATCATCGCCTCCTCTTCAGCGGAGATATTCCCGAATGGTGGACAGTACGTTCCGACAATCTGCACACCCGGATAGCGCGCTCGGAACACATCCGCGAGCTTGTCGGCAACCCCCGGTTTTCCGCCATAAAGGAAATGTCGCACACCGCTTTCGGGCGACCTGCGCATGACCTCATCGATCAGATCAGGGCCACACGTCCGCCGCACCGGCAAGCCCCGCAGTTTGCCGATCAATGCGATGGGTGTGCCATCAGGGGTAATCATCGCCGCATCGGCATGTAGATCCTTGAGAGCAGGATCGTCTGCAATGGCCATCAGGCTGGCCACGTCGCGAATGCAGACGAATCGACCGTCGTGATCCTTGGCCCAGCTCTCGATGCGCTCGACAGCGATCTGCGGGGTTACAACAGAGACGGGGACCCCTAGCACTTCGTAACTCGCGAGGACGTCGGTCGTCATGTATCTAGGATCCCAAGTTCAGACGTTTCGGCCATCAAGATCGGCCTGCACCACTTAGCGCCGCGACGCGCGCTCCGAAGCAGCCAGTCGTCTCAATGCTGCACCGCATCCGGACGTCCCTGTTGGACGTGATTGCCCCTGCGGTCAAGCTGGCCGCCAGCGCAATAGTAAGATTCTCATTCAATCACACGGATTTCCTAGGAAATAATTTCGCAAGAGATGACTTTGAATCTTGGTCCAATCTGGCTATTGAGTTCGCACATGCACACAGCATCAGGAGTGGAGCGATCATGAACGAGCGTGTTGAAAAAGTCGCTCTTATCACAGGGGTGACCGGACAGGACGGCGCCTATCTGGTGCGATTTTTGCTGGATAAGGGCTACGTCGTTCATGGCGTAAAGCGGCGGTCTTCGTCCTTCAATACGGGGCGGATCGAGGACATCTATGAAGATCCCCACGTTGAGCACCAGCGGTTCCATCTGCATTATGGCGATCTAACCGACTCCACCAACCTTATCCGTATCGTGCAGGAAGTGCAGCCGGATGAAATCTATAACCTTGCCGCACAGAGCCATGTCCAGGTTTCATTCGAGACGCCTGAGTATACAGCGAATGCCGACGCGGTAGGTACCTTGCGCCTCCTCGAGGCAATTCGAATTCTCGGCCTCGAAGGCAAGACCCGATTCTACCAGGCGTCGACATCAGAGCTATACGGACTGGTACAAGAAGTTCCGCAGCGTGAGACGACGCCGTTTTATCCCCGCTCGCCATACGGTGTGGCCAAGCTTTACGGCTATTGGATCGTCGTCAATTACCGCGAAGCTTACGGCATGCATGCCTCCAACGGCATTCTCTTTAACCATGAAAGCCCGCTGCGCGGCGAAACCTTCGTAACTCGCAAGATTACCCGGGCTGCTGCTGCCATCGCTTTGGGGAGGCAGGACAAGCTGTACCTCGGTAATCTCGATGCAAAGCGTGATTGGGGCCATGCGCGCGAGTATGTTCGCGGCATGTGGATGATGCTGCAGCAGGACCAGCCAGATGATTATGTTCTTGCGACGGGTGAGACAACTGAAGTCCGGGAGTTCGTCCGCTGGGCATTCGAGGATGCAGGCATACCTGTGACATTCTCTGGCTCAGGCGTTGAAGAGAAGGCATTTTGCCAGAAAACTGGGAAATGCGTTGTCGAAGTTGATCCCCGCTACTTCCGCCCGACCGAAGTAGATCTCCTGATCGGCGATCCCACGAAGGCACGCGAGAAGCTCGGGTGGTCGCACGAAACAACGGCACGGGAATTGGCGCGGGAAATGGTGCTGAGCGATCTGGAAACCATGCGTGACGGGCCGGTCTTGAAGGGCACCTGACGTACTGCATCCTGCCATCCAAAGGACCTATGAATGAACTCGCCGCAATTCGATCTTACTGGCAAACGGGTATATGTTGCGGGTCACAAGGGCATGGTCGGCTCTGCGATTGTCCGCCGACTAGGGGCTGAGAACTGTGAGATACTGACGGCCGACAGGTCTGTTGATCTGCGCGAGCAGAAGGCTGTGCGGGATTGGTTCGCTTGTAACGCACCGGATGTTGTGGTCATCGCTGCTGCGAAGGTCGGTGGCATCCTGGCGAACGACAGCTTCCCGGCTGAATTCCTTTACGACAATCTGATGATTGAAGCTAACTTGATCGAGGCCTCGCGCCAATATGGTGCGCAGAAAGTCCTCTTTCTCGGCTCTTCATGCATCTATCCAAAATTCGCCCCTCAGCCAATCCCCGAGGATGCGCTGCTCACCGGTCCGCTCGAGCCAACAAACGAATGGTATGCAATAGCTAAGATTGCAGGCATAAAGCTCAGCCAAGCCTATCGGCGGCAGTACAACTGCGATTTCATTTCGGCAATGCCAACAAATCTCTATGGCCCAGGAGACAACTACGATCTGGCTTCAAGCCATGTAATGCCGGCGCTACTCCGCAAGGCGCATGAAGCAAAAGCTGCCAACGCAGACTCTATCGAGATCTGGGGAACCGGAACGCCGCGACGCGAGTTCCTTCATGTGGATGACTTGGCGGATGGCTGCGTGTTCCTTCTCAAGAGCTACTCCGATATGGAGCACGTCAACATTGGCTCGGGCACGGATATTTCTATCGCCGAACTAGCCAAACTGGTTTGTCAGATCGTTGGTTTCGATGGTGCGCTTCGCTTCGATACGTCCCGGCCCGACGGGACTCTTCGGAAACTGATGAGTGGGGACCGGATCCGGTCAATGGGCTGGACGCCTCGCATTGAGCTAGCGGAGGGCATTGCAGATGCCTATCGCGCGTTCTTGGACCACTATGTGGCCACACCCAAGGTCTAACTCAAAGCGATCCAGCTTGCCGAGATCAGATCACGCATTGCAGCGCCGATGAAGAGGAGCACGATGGCCGTCGGCAGCACCGCTGGGTGGTTCCAGACATCAGGCCCGGACTAGCTGTCGCCTGAGCTGATCGAGCGCTTGCTCGGTGCGCTTGGCGACAGCTGGCCCAACAGAGCTAACTCCGGTCAAAGCCCGTAATCATCGCCCAGGGCGAACACGTTGACGGTCGGTTTCAATTGTACGGCAATGGCCGAATCGGTTGTGGGCGCACCCGCCGTTCCTACCGCCGCCGCGCTGTCCACATAGACCGCGATCTGCGTCGCGCTCGGCACGTCCACGATCTTGAGCGTGCTGTTCAGCGCCGCCGTCACCGAACCGCTGATCGTCACCACATCGCCCGCATTGAAGCCGTGCGGCGCGCCGAAGTTGATGAAGCCCAGGTTGGTGTTGCCCGATCCGCCATCGCGTCCGGTCAGGTAGCTGCTGGAGCCGGTGACGGCTGCCGGTGCGGCCTCGGCGGCGTTGCATTTGAAGTAGATGCGCGAACCCGCCGCGCGCAGCTTGGTCGCCTCGCCTGCGGCCAGCGCGGGCTCGATGATCGTTCCCGTCTTGCTCGTCAGCCCCGAAAGCGCCGTGTTGTTGACCGACGAGACGAGCGTGGTTGCAGCCGCATCATCGAACACGCCCGCCGTCGCGGTCGTCGGCGTCCTGGACGGCCACATGTAGGCCAGCTTGCCTACCTTGTACTGCCCCTTGTTGCTGGGGAACATGGATTGCACCGCCGTGATGGTGAGGTCCGCGTCGAGCAGGTAGGCCACCGTGTTCTCGGGCATGAGGTTCTTCGGAATGACCGGCGACCAGTTGATCGAGGACGTGAGCTGGCCGGTCGGATAGAACCCGCCATCGCGGAAAAGCTGCCAGCTCTCGAACCGCACCCTGATCTGGTTGTTCGATGCCTCGCGCACGATGAAGCCAACGCCGGGGGAGACGAAGTTCTTATTGGTATCAAGGCATCCCACCCGCCACGTACCCTTGTTCGCGCCAAGCCGGGTCGCGCCGGCGGCGGCCGTCGGGCAGAAGATGCCCGCCGAGTTCCCGGCAAGGTCTTCGGAAAGAAACGCGCAATACGTCACCTGCACGGTATCGACCGAGAGGTTCCGCGTCGGCCCGCCGATCAGGCCGGTGGCGTTCGACTTCATGCGGTTCGCCTCGAAGTGGATGAAGCCGAGATCGACGCTGTCGGCATTCACGTACCAGCCATGCGACGAAAAATTGAAGTGCTCGATATTCGTCATCACGTGCTTGTCGCCGTTGCGGTTCTCTTCCCAGATGGCAGAGACCGCCTGCGGCACCTGCTGCCACTGGCTCGGCGCAGGCTGGAAATTGATATAGCGATTGAGGAACACGTCGTTGGTGCCTGTGCCGGTGCAGACCCACCCGAACTGCGACGGGTTTTCGATAAAGACATAGGACCAGGTATTGGAAAACCGCACCGGGCTCGCGCCGGTCGCGCCGGCGCCGGAAAGCGCCGAAGGGCTGACCGCCACGCGGTTGCCGATAGAGACATTCTGCCCTGCCGGGATCGGATCGCGCAGTGTCAGCACGTCCGTTGCCACGCCGGTAATCCGCGTCGTGTGATAGGTGCCGCTGTCCAGATAGATCTGGACATACATGCCCGTCACCCACGGATAGCCGCCGTTGGCGATGGTCTGCGCATGGGCCACCTTCACAGTGTTCGATCCCGCTCCCGCCACCAGCGCCGCCGTGCTGTTGATCGCCTTTGGAAAGAACACGCCGATGGCCGCCTGGTTGACATGCAGATGCGGCACGTTGGCCATGTAGAACCCGTTGCCGGGTCCGGCGGGATTGGTCGCGCACAGCAGCCCGATGGCGCTGCGGTTGGTGTTGGGCTGCTGGACCATGAACGAGAGCTTGGGGAACCGCCACGTGCCCCGCGCGCCATAGAACGCCATCACCGGGATATTGTCGGTGCGCTGGACAATCTCGGCCCCGGCTTCCGCGAAGATGCCATACTTGGCCGAGGCCGTCACATCGCCGTTGAGGAAAATCGTCTTGGTCGTCCGGAACACGGCGGGCGGCATAACGCGCCAGCACAGTTCCGCCGCCCATGCGTTCAGCGCGTCGCCGTCGTCCGTGCCCGGAGAGGCTGTCGAAACATAGTCTCCTTTTGCGCCGTAGTGAAACGGGGTCAGCCGTTGCCACTGGGGAAACTTCAGGAATCTTGCGTCCGCCGCATTGAAGATCGGATCCAAGTCATGGGCGCGGAAGCCCTTGGTGAAATTCAGTGCGAACCCGTTCGCTGAGAGCGTGGCGCCACCCATGAACTCGATGGGCACGTTGAATGTGGTCACCGTCCCGTCCGCAACCCAGGCAATGCCGTTCACGATGACGCGCGACTTGCCCGTCGCGACCGCTCGGGCATGCGCTGCTTCAACGCTGCCATGCGGCGTGGCGAACACGGCGTCGCGGTATCCGCCGCCAAGGTCCCATACGCTTCCGCCAAAGGGCAACGCAACCATACTGCTGCCCCTGCCAGGCAGATTCGAGGCAAGATCGGCAGCTTTGGCAGCGGTTTGCCGCGCAAACGCATCTACGCTCATCGTTCAGCTCCCGGCTCGGATCATGACGGTCGCGCCGGCACCCTGCCGTGCTTTGAGATAGCAACTGCCCGGCAGGCGATAGCGGCCCGGGGCGGTGATCGCGGTGAGCGAGAGGCCGCTGCGGTCCCACGCGTTGCAGTCGTTGAAGGTGATGCCGTCGAAGCTGTCTTGAAAGACGTAGGCAGTTGAAGGTGTTCCGATGATCTGGATTTCGACGTCGGGATAGAGCCGGCCATTGAATATCGCAGTCGGCGTCCACGCTGCAGGCATGAGCATCGGTTGAGTGGTGACTTCCGCAAAGGTATCGTCACCCATATCGACAAGTCGCTTTTGCAAGCTTCCCACGGTGGTGAAGGTTATGTCTGGCATAGGTTGCTCCGAGCAAATGGGGGCGCATCGGGGCGGCACTTCCGGTTGTACCGGGCACTTCCGGCACAAAGGAGAATCACCATCCTTACCGGGTATGTTCCAAATGAATTCCAACAATGCAAGGAAAATAACCAAGGAGGTTATTCGCTGCGAGTTGACCTTCCCGATTGGCGTGCCGGAGCAATGGGGATTGAGCGTCGGGAGCGCGTGGTGGGTTGCAAATGACCTGCACTCCGGCAGGAGCAGATATCAAGTTCCTGCAGGGAGAAATGGCGCCGCGCAGCCTAATCTGGACTTCGCATCCGCATAACGCGAATGTGCGGCACGAGCGGGACTGCTGCATGTCGGATCGATCCGGGACTTGAACAACAGGTCGAGCCGCACCGGCTGCCCCATGCACCGCCTGCCAGCCAAGGCGTCAACGAACTAGCAAGAGGCTCACGTCGTCGAGACGGACAGGTGCGCGGGGCGCCAACCAGAAGGTCAGGAACCGGACCTCACATTGGTCATTGACCACAAACTCCTGCCGCCAAACGCCAGGCTGCCGGTCAATTGCTTGGCCCGCCAGTGCCTTGCCGAGATCGGCATCGCAGGCCAACGAGACCTGAAGCGCGTGCGCCTGCGACGGGTCTGTACCCGGCGTTCTCCACCGCAGTTGATAACGGCCCGGCTTCAAAACCACGGTCTGCTGTACGATCGGAAGGCTTGCCGAACCGGTCACTTCCAGCGCGAGGCTGCGATGGCCGGCGTCACCAACGATCGTGATCTCGGCATCGCCGCGATTGGATAGTTTCCAATCGAACGCCGTGGCTTCCCGCAATGTGTCAAGATGATCGAAGCCGCCGTCATAGATCAATGCGCCGGAGGTCTCGCAGTTCAGCTGCCACACCGCCTGGGCTTCCGGGATCATGTCGAGCTTGATCAGCCGCTGTGTAATCAGTTCGGAAGTAGGGCAGTCCCACACGCCTTTGCCGGTGCGCCGCATCAGGTCAGTACGTTGCAAAACCTGGTCCGCCGGGAGATCGCTAACCGTCGTGACTATGGTGCGCCCCCAAGCGGGTGACAACTTCAACCGGTCGGACAGCGCATTGCGACCGGCTTCAGTAGCAGCAACCGCCGCAAGCAGGCGATCGCGGTTCTCATCTGTGGGGGCTTGCCGCAGCAACGCATCGAGACGCTCCGCCGCGACCTTGTAATTCTCGTCCTGCAGCGCCTGATCAAGCCAGTAGATCTGGGTCATGCCATCGCGCCAGCCCAGCTGACCCGAGACCCTGAAGGCCTCATGTGCTTCAGCAGTATGTTGGGAATAGAGCTCCGCCCGCCCGAGGATCGAGATGGCTTGCGCGGAAATCGGATCGGACGCCACAGCCCGGCGCGCATATCCGATGGCCTGTTCCGGGCCTTGACGAACGAACGCTAGTATCGCGTGCGAACGGGCCGCGCCGGTATCATATGGCCACCCGACAAAGCTTGGCGAATTGGGAAAGTCGCGGCTCTGCCGGTCCG
>OFDC01001152.1_pt1 | contig 15105 bp, 15 predicted proteins | sample 1520941 | NCBI WGS metagenome assembly OFDC01 (sample SAMEA94258168, study PRJEB24077) | hot springs metagenome | biome: Aquatic biome; feature: Water | place: India | collected 2012-12-06 | depth 5 m | reverse complement strand
GCCGATGCCCTACGGGCCGCGGTGAGCGAGGCGACCCCGGGTCGGTTCGAGCGTCTGCCCGAGGAGCTGGCCGATGCGCTCGCGCTCGTCCGCGACGCCGCCCGCGCCTGCATCTCGGCCTTCCCGCGCGCGGAGGCCGGTAGCGAGCCGGACGCAGCGATGACCCAGGCGAAGGGGATGGTCCAGGAGGTCTTCGCGACCGCGGAGCGGATGGCCGCCTGCTCCGACGCCGACGTCCTGTGGCGCACCGAGGGCTCCGACCGCCTCCCGCCGACCCTGTGCGTCGCCCCTCTGCAGGTGTGGGGCCAGATGCGCGACAAGCTGCTGAGCGACAACACCGTGGTGATGACCTCGGCGACCCTCATGCTCGGCGGCGACTTCAACTCCCTGGCCCGCTCGGTCGGGCTGAAGCCGATGCCCGACGCGGAGCAGCCCTGGCGCGGGCTCGACGTCGGCAGCCCGTTCGACTACCGCAAGCAGGGCATCCTCTACGTCGCCCGCCACCTGCCGCCGCCTGGTCGCGACGGCCTGGTCAAGGCGCAGCTCGACGAGATCGCGGAGCTGGTCGACGCCGCCGACGGGCGCACCCTCGGACTCTTCTCGAGCCGGCGCGCGGCGGAGGCCGCCGCCGAGCACGTCCGCACCGCCCTCCCGCACCTCACCACCCTCGCCCAGGGCGAGGCGCAGCTGCCCGAGCTGGCGCGGCAGTTCGTCGAGGACCCCCACACCTGCCTCTTCGGCACGCTCGGGCTGTGGCAGGGCCTCGACGTCCCCGGTGACACCTGCCAGCTGGTGATCATCGACCGGATCCCGTTCCCCCGGCCCGACGACCCGTTGATGAGCGCGCGCCAGAAGGCCGCCGACAAGGCGGGAGGCAACGGCTTCATGCAGGTCGCTGCCACCCACTCCGCCCTGCTGCTGGCCCAGGGCGCGGGCCGACTCATCCGCACGACGTCCGACAAGGGCGTCGTGGCCGTGCTCGACCCGCGCCTGATGACGGCCCGCTACGGCTCGTTCCTGCAGGCGAGCCTGCCGCCGATGTGGACGACGACAGACCCGCAGGTCGTGCGGAAGGCGCTGGAGCGGCTCAGCGGCGCGACGCCCTGACGGGCGGGCCGGTTCAGCCTGCGTACACCAGGGCGCTGATGACCTGGCGCTCCGCGTCGTCAGTCGCGTAGCCCTGGCAGGTCGAGGCGTAGTCGCGGTCCTCATTGTCGCAACCGCTGTAGCGGGTGCTGGCGTTGACCGGGGTGACGTCGACGTACTCCACGTTGGTGCGGAAGGGATAGCTGAAGGTGCCGTCGCCGTTGGCGTCGAGCGCGACGACCTTGGCGGTCGGGGAGTAGCCCTTGACCTTCACCGTGACCACGGCGGCGCCGCCCTTGGTGCGGCTGTTGAGGTTCAGCTTGAGCTGGATCCGCCACTGACCGCCGGTGGTGGGGCGGGTGAAGCGGTACGTCGAGGCCGCCAGGTGGTTCAGCTTCATGTCGACGACCTTCTTCGGCCGGCTGCCGCTCAGGGCGTAGCTGCCGCGCGTCGGGGACGGGCGGTAGGCCGCGCCCTCGTCGTAGTACGACGCGGGACGGCGGTTCCAGACGGTGAAGCCCGCGAGCTGGGCGGGGACGGAGGTACCCCGCGCGGCCAGGACGTTCTTCAGGGCCTGCACGGAGTACTCGCCGGGCAGACGGCGCCAGATGTCGCGGACGATCGTCGACATGCCGCCCTGCGTCGCGCCGTAGCGCTCGCCGAGGTAGCGGAAGAAGATCCAGTTGCCGTACTGACCGAGGTCGTTGAAGACGTCGAGCGGCTGCTGGGGGCGGGCGAGGGAGCCGTAGCCGAGGTAGTTCCAGTTGTCGTTGATGCTGTCGTAGATCTCGTCCTCGGCCCAGGTGGCCGTGGCCTCCATCAGCCAGGCGTCCTCGTTGACGTCGTAGGCGAACTGGATGGCGTGGAAGTACTCGTGGGCGGCGGTGACGCGCAGCGCGGAGCGCGGCGCGATGCCGAACTCGGCGTAGTCGTTGTCGAGCACGCAGTAGCCCGCGGCGGGGACGTGCTCGGTGCTCTTCTCGGGGTAGTCGTCGACCGTGCAGTAGCCGTAGGCACCGTCGTCGCCGAGGTTGCCGAGGTAGATGTCGAAGGCGCTGCTGCCGCCCGCGGCTCCGTCGCGCAGCGGCTTGCGGTAGCCCGCCCTGGCGTAGCGGTTGACCACGGTGGACATCGTGGCCAGCGTGAGCTCGACGTAGTCGGGGATCCGGGAGTTGCTGCCGGGGTAGCGTCCGCCCGCGCCGTCGTTCTCGGGGTCGACGGCGTCGGGACCGGCGCTGATCCAGTGCACGCAGGCCGCGCTGTTGCACGCCACCCGGTCCTGGCGCGAGCCGTAGCAGACCAGGTCGCCGGTCTCGGGGTTCATGCACACGCTGTTGGAGTCCGCCGGGCGCGCCAGCAGGCGCTCCGCGGTCGCGCGCTCGGCCCGCGGCAGGTCCGCCTGGCGGGCCGCGAGGTCACGCAGGGCGAGGGTGAGCTTCTTGCCCTCCGCCTTGAGGGTGCCGTCGACAGCGCCGCCGGTCAGGTCCGGCGCCGCCTCGATGATCTCCTCGACCGTCTCCAGCGCCTGCTCGGCGATCTCCTGGGGGCTCGATGCCGCCGGCGGGCCCGCCGGGTCGGCGGGGTCGCTGGGGTCGGCCTGGGCGGGCGCTCCGAGGAAGGGCAGCACCAGCAGGGCTGCGGCCGGGGGCAGGAGACGCGACGTCCAGGTGACGTGGCGGCGAGAGGTCATGGAGGACACCTTCGAAGGGGTACGGCGGACTCCGTGACCCTACGTCAGCCGGCTCACACCCGCCGAAGTACCGCGGTGACCTTGCCGAGGATCGTCGCGTGGGTGCCGTCGATGGGGTCGAAGGCCGGGTTGTGGGGGAGCAGCCAGACCTGGCCGTCCTTGCGCTGGAAGGTCTTGACCGTCGCCTCGCCGTCGATCATCGCGGCCACGATCTCGCCGTTCTCCGCGGTCGGCTGCTGGCGGATCACGACGTAGTCGCCGTCGCAGATCGCGGCGTCGACCATCGACTCGCCCGCGACCTGGAGCAGGAACAGCTGGCCGTCGCCGACGAGCTGGCGGGGGAGCGGAAAGATGTCCTCAACGCGCTCCTCGGCGAGGATCGGGCCACCGGCCGCGATCCGCCCGACGACCGGCACGTTGGCCGGCGTGGGGGCCGCGTCGCCGATGCCGGTCTCGTCGTACGTCGTCTCCTCGGCGTTGCCCATGGCGCGGCGCGCGGCCATCACCTCGGGGAGGAAGACCTCCAGGGCCCGCGGCCGGTTGGGGTCGCGCTTGAGGTAGCCCTTCTCCTCCAGGGTGCGCAGCTGGTGGGCGACGCTCGAGGTGCTGGTCAGGCCGACGGCCTGGCCGATCTCGCGCATGCTGGGCGGGTAGCCGCGCTTCTCGATGCTGTCCTTGATGTGCGCGAGGACGCGCAGCTGTCGGGGCGTGAGGCCGGTGGCGTCCGGAGGGCCGTCCGGCAGCTCGGTGACGCCTGCGCCTGCCTTGCGATCGGCCATGGGGGGTGCCTCCAGTTTGGTCGCGGTGCCCGAAGTGACGTCCCTGACGCTAACGGATCCGGGCGCGCGGTTTCAAACATCTGTTCGAACGGCGTGTCGCCGACACGCGGTCGAACAGGATTTCGAACAGGTGCTGGATTTGTTCGAACGTGTGATCTAGTCTCGTACACATGTTCGATCGAACGCCTGATCGAGGCGTCGTTCGCTCAGAGGTTCCAGGCTCCTCCCGAGCTTCCGTCGGACCCCCTGCGTAGACAGGGTCCGTCCACTTCCCCCGGAGGTCATCATGAGCACGATCAGCATCGCCCCGCACCGCATCGCGACCCGTGTCGCGCCCCGTGTCGCGCCCCGCCCCGCCGGCTCCTCGGTGCGGCTCACCCGACGCGGGCGTGTGGTCGTGTTCCTCTTCGCCGCGGCGCTCGTCGCCGCGTTCGCGGTGTGGCTGGCCGCCGGCTCCGCCGCCGAGCGCGAGGCGGGCGGTGCTCCGGCTGTCGACGTCATCACCGTCGCCCCGGGCGACACCCTGTGGGACATCGCCAGCGACTCGGCCGCCGTCACCGGCGACGACGTGAGCGGCGCCATGGAGGAGATCCAGCAGCTCAACACCCTCGACGGCTCACTGGTCTACGTCGGCCAGCAGCTCCGGGTCCCGTCCAGCTGACGGTCCCCGGTCCCCTGGGGGATCACGCACTCTCCGCCGCTTCGACCCCGGCGGAGTCGCTTCGCCGCCTCGACCCCGGCGGAGCAGGGGAAGACGGAGGGCGGGACCGGCTCACGCCGGGTCCCGCCCTTCGCGCTCTCCGGGCCGCGACGACCTAGCGAGCGGCGCGCTTGCCGCCCTTGGGGGCGTCCGGGGCGCGCTGGGGCTTCGGGTCCGGCGAGGCGGTCAGTCCCAGCGCCCGGGTCAGGCGCACGGCGAGCATGAAGGCGACGAAGAGGCAGAGCATGGCACCGACGGCGGCGACGGCGAGGAACAGCCAGGCGCTGGCCTTGGCGTCGTGGCGGGCGGTGGAGCCGAAGTCGATCGCAGCGAGGACGAGATATCCCCAGGCGATCAGCGAGAGCGTGATACCGGCCGCGATCAGCAGCAGCTGGGGGCGGAAACGCGCCTTGGTGCGGTCGCCGGCACGCTTTCCTCCTGTCACGGCGGTCATTGTGTCCGATGGTTGGTTGACGCGTCCGGGCAACCCGCCGACAGGTGGGACACGCCGGTGCTCCCCAGGGCAGTTCCGGCCCGGTCTGCGCCCGTGACCTGCGCAAACGTCGCCGGGTCAGGAAGTTCCGAAGAGACATCGGCCCCCGGCCTTGCACCCATGGGGGCCGAGGCGTACGGTTACCACTACATCTAGTAGTTACAAGGATGTAGTTCTCCACATCTAGTCCACAGGGCGAGGGGTGGAGTTGCACAGATCACGCCAAGTTGTGCACAACCGGAGCCCCCGCTGTCCACAACCAGCACCTCGAGAACACCTGGGAGGAGGACCCTTGCACTGCCCGTACTGCAAGCACAACGACACCAAGGTCCTCGACTCCCGGGTCTCCGACGACGGCTGCTCGATCCGCCGTCGGCGGGTGTGCCAGTCGGCGTCCTGCGAGAAGCGGTTCACCACGGTCGAGCTGATGCAGCTGACCGTGCTCAAGCGCTCGGGAGCCACCGAGCCCTTCCACCGCGAGAAGGCCGTCTCCGGCGTCCGCAAGGCCTGCAAGGGTCGACCGGTCGACGAGGACGACCTGGCCCGGCTCGGCCAGGAGGTCGAGGACCAGCTCCGCCTGGCCGGCAGTCCCGAGATCGCAGCCCACGAGGTGGGCCTGGCGATCCTTCCGCCCCTGCGCCGCCTCGACGAGGTGGCCTACCTCCGCTTCGCCTCGGTCTACCGCGGCTTCGACTCCGCGGCCGACTTCGAGAACGAGATCGCTCTCCTGCGCGCCGAGCGCCAGTTGCAGAGCGAACCAGCCCCCACGGGCTGACCACAGACGCCCGGCAGGTAGTGGGGAAGCTGCCTGCCGGGCCACCAACTTTCCCCGTTTTCCCGTTTTCCGTGATCCAGCATTTCTGCCGACACCGACGCAGCACCGACGTACCGACACCAGGAGAGTCATGACCGAGACGGCCAGCAAGAAGAGCTCCGGCCTGAAGATCGAGCGGATCTTCAGCACCGAGGGCGTGCACCCCTACGACGAGATCACCTGGGAGCGCCGCGACGTCGTCCAGACGAACTGGAAGACCGGCGAGACCGTCTTCGAGCAGCTCGGTGTGGAGTTCCCCGACTTCTGGTCGCTCAACGCCTCGACGATCGTGACCACGAAGTACTTCCGCGGCGCCGTCGGCACGCCCGAGCGGGAGACCGGGCTGCGTCAGCTGATCGACCGCGTGGTCTCGCGCTACACCGAGGCGGGCGCGGCGCACGGCTACTTCGCGACGACGACCGACGCGGAGGTCTTCGAGCACGAGCTGACCTGGCTGCTCGTCAACCAGTACTTCTCCTTCAACTCCCCGGTGTGGTTCAACGTCGGCACGCAGTCCCCGCAGCAGGTGTCGGCCTGCTTCATCCTGTCGGTGGATGACTCGATGGACTCGATCCTGAACTGGTACAAGGAGGAGGGCTTCATCTTCAAGGGCGGCTCCGGCGCCGGCCTGAACCTCTCCCGCATCCGCTCCTCCAAGGAGCTGCTCTCCAGCGGCGGCACGGCCTCCGGCCCGGTCTCCTTCATGCGCGGCGCCGACGCCTCGGCCGGCACCATCAAGTCGGGCGGCGCCACGCGTCGTGCGGCCAAGATGGTCGTCCTCGACGTCGACCACCCCGACATCGAGGAGTTCGTCGAGACGAAGTGGCGCGAGGAGGACAAGATCCGCGCCCTGCGCGACGCCGGCTTCGACATGGACCTCGGCGGCAAGGACATCACCTCCGTCCAGTACCAGAACGCCAACAACTCCGTGCGCGTCAACGACGAGTTCATGAAGGCCGTCGAGGAGGGCTCGGAGTTCGGGCTGCGCTCGCGCAAGGACGGCTCGGTCATCGAGACCGTCGACGCGCGTCGGCTCTTCCGCAAGATCAGCGAGGCCGCGTGGGCCTGCGCCGACCCGGGCTTGCAGTACGACGACACGATCAACGACTGGCACACCAACCCCGAGACCGGCCGGATCACCGCGTCCAACCCGTGCTCGGAGTACATGTCGCTCGACAACTCCTCGTGCAACCTCGCCTCGCTGAACCTGATGAAGTTCCTCAAGGACGACGACACCTTCGACGCCCCGCTCTTCGCGAAGGCCGTCGAGCTGATCATCACCGCGATGGACATCTCCATCTGCTTCGCCGACTTCCCGACCGAGGCGATCGGCGACACCACCCGCGACTACCGCCAGCTCGGCATCGGCTACGCCAACCTCGGCGCGCTGCTGATGGCGATGGGCCTGGGCTACGACTCCGACGGCGGCCGCGCGATGGCCGCCACCGTCACCTCGCTGATGACCGGTACGTCGTACCGCCGCTCGGCCGAGCTCGCCGCGATCGTCGGCCCCTACGCCGGCTACGCCCGCAACGCCGAGGCGCACAACCGGGTGATGCGCAAGCACCAGTCGGCCAACGACGACGTCCGCACGCTGCACGTCTCCGACTCCGAGGTCCACAAGCTGGCGACCGAGGAGTGGGCGAAGGTCGTCGAGCTCGGCAAGACCAACGGCTTCCGCAACGCGCAGGCCTCCGTGCTCGCCCCGACCGGGACCATCGGCTTCATGATGGACTGCGACACCACCGGCATCGAGCCGGACTTCTCCCTGGTGAAGTTCAAGAAGCTCGTCGGCGGCGGCTCGATGCGGATCGTCAACCAGACCATCCCGCGTGCGCTGCGCAAGCTCGGCTACGAGCCGGAGCTGGTCGAGGCGATCGTCGCCTACATCGCCGAGCACGGCCACGTTGTCGACGCCCCCGGCCTCAAGCCGGAGCACTACGAGATCTTCGACACCGCCATGGGCGAGCGCGCGCTCAAGCCCATGGGCCACGTCAAGATGATGGCCGCCTGCCAGCCGTTCCTGTCGGGTGCCATCTCCAAGACCGTGAACCTGCCGGAGTCGGCGTCGGTCGAGGAGATCGAGCAGATCTACATGGAGTCGTGGAAGCTCGGCCTCAAGGCCACCGCGATCTACCGCGACAACTGCAAGGTCGGCCAGCCCCTCGCCGACGGTGGCGGCAAGGCCAAGAAGGACGCCGCCGACGCCGCCGACGCCGCCGCGGAGGCCAAGGTCGTCGAGAAGGTCGTCGAGAAGGTCGTCTACGCCCCGACCCGCAAGCGCCTCCCGAAGTCGCGCCAGGCGCGCACGACCTCCTTCACGGTGGCCGGCGCCGAGGGCTACATGACCTCGGGCGCCCACGACGACAAGACCCTCGGCGAGATCTTCCTCAAGCTCGGCAAGCAGGGCTCGACCCTGGCCGGCGTGATGGACGCCTTCTCGATCGCGGTGTCCATCGGCCTGCAGTACGGCGTCCCGCTGGAGACCTACGTCTCGAAGTTCACCAACCTGCGCTTCGAGCCCGCCGGCCTCACCGACGACCCCGACGTCCGGATGGCGCAGTCGATCATGGACTACGTCTTCCGCCGCCTGGCCCTGGACTACCTGTCCTTCGACGACCGCTCCGCCCTCGGCATCTACTCCGCCGAGGAGCGCCAGCGCCACCTCGAGACCGGCTCCTACGAGCCCATCGAGGAGACCGGCAACGCCTCCGAGCTCATCGACTCGCACGTCTCGGACGTCGAGGAGGTCGCCCGCGACCGTCACGAGACGCCCGGCACGGTCGAGGCATCGGTGGTCGAGACGACCGCGACCAACGAGGCCGACCCGCTCGCCGGAGCCCCCAAGGTCGCCAAGACCACCGCGGAGCTGCTCGAGCAGATCACCGGCACGGCCGTCGACAGCCCGCTCTGCATGACCTGCGGCACCAAGATGCGTCCCGCCGGCTCCTGCTACGTGTGCGAGGGCTGCGGCAGCACCAGCGGCTGCAGCTGACGCCCACCCCCGGTACGACGGCCCGGTTCCTCCTCGGAGGGGCCGGGCCGTCGGCGTTCACCAGCCTCGTCTGCTGGGCGCGGCATGGTCGGGCGCCCCGCGCCGATCAGGGCTCGAGCACGACCTTGCCGGTGCTGCGGCGTGCCTCGATGTGCTCGTGGGCCTGGCTCGCGTCGGCCAGGGGGTACGACGAGTCGACGTGCGGACGCGCCCATCCGGAATCGACGCCCTTGAGCACCTGCCCCATCCAGCCGCGGAGCATGTCGACCTCGTCCCACATGTGCCCGAGGTTGACCCCGAAAGCGCCGTGGTTGGCGTTCATGAGCGCCACCGGGTGGAAGAGCGGCATCAGCGCCGCGGTCTTGGCCAGTTGCAGCTTGCCCCGCAGGCCCTGGTTGTTGGAGGCAGAGGAGACGCCGTACATCCCGAGTCGTCCGGTGGGGCGCAGCACGGCGCGGGAGCGGCGGAAGCTCTCTCCGCCGAGTGGGTCGATCACCAGCTCGACGCCCCGGTCGTCGGTGAGCGCGCGGACCTCACGGGTCCAGTCACCGATGCGGTAGTCGACCGCGTGGTCCAGGCCCCGAGCTGTGAGGAAGGCGTGCTTGCCCTCGCTGGCCGTGCCGATGCTGCGGGCGCCTACATGGCGGGCGATATCGAGAGCTGCGAGGCCGACCCCGGAGCCGGCGTTCTGGATCAGCACGGTCTCGCCCTCGCGGAGGCCGCCCTGCACCACGAGGAGCTGCCAGGCGGTGAGGTAGGCAACCGGGATCGCCGCCGCCTCCGCGTGGCTCAGCGCCGCCGGCTTGGCGAAGACCTGGGCCGCCGGGACGTTCAGCGCGCTCGCGTAGCCGCCGAACCGGGTCAGCGCGAGGACGTCCTGCCCGACCAGTGACTCCTCGACCCCCGTTCCCACGGCACGCACCGTGCCCGAGACCTCGTAGCCGACCACCAGCGGCAGCGGGGGCGCGTCTGGGTAGAGACCTTGCCGGGCGAGAATGTCAGCGAAGTTGATTCCGGCGGCAACCACCTCGACCTGCGCCTCGCCGGGGGCAGGAGGATCCAGCCTGGACGTCTGGAGTCTCAGCCGCTCCGGGCCACCGGCGCGCGTGATGACGACCTGTCGGACCTGCATCCGTGCATTGTCGTCCGAACTCGCAGCGGTAGATCCGCGCGTCCGACAGGCGGTGCATTGACGCGCATCGGAGGTCGCGCATCAGGATCGGCAAACGGGACGTCGCCCCGCTAACTGATCGGGTGGTCGTGCACCGCCGATGAGAGGTGCACGCCGTTCACCTCTAGGTAGAGCTGCCGCTCGGTCACGGTCAGCGTCATCGTGTTGCGGCGCTCCATCGCGTCCACCACGGAATCGATGAACCCGGCATCGAAGCTGTGCAGCACGATCTCGGCGGCGCGGTGGATCCTCGCCCCTGCCCACTGCGCGAGCACCTTGCCCGGCTCGCGGTGCGTGTAGATCGTCGTGCGCTCGGCAGCCTTGCTGCCGGTGTGAAGGCGCGCGGCATCCGGCGCGCCGACCTCGATCCAGGCGAGCAGCTTCCCGCTCAGGTCGCGCACGAGCACCGCCGGCAAGGCGGTCGCCGAGATGCCCTCGCTGAACACGATGCCCTCCTCGTGCTCGAGGCAGTAGGCGAGCACGCGCGTCACGAGGTAGTCCTCGGTCTCTGACGGATGCCGCGCCGCGCGCAGCGTGAACTCCTCGTAGACGCCGCGATCCGTGTCGGCCAACTCGACCTCGAACGTGTGCATCGTCGCTCCGGCCGCCATGGGGCTCAGCCTAGTCCGGGGACTGGGGCCTCCCGAGCCGTCCGACTGTCAGGCGCAGCCGAAGCACTTGAATATCGCCAAGGATGTCCGCGGCGCGATGTCGAGAGTCGCCGCAAGCTGACGACAGCACCGCAGCACGAGATCGACCGGCCAGAATCGTGTCTGTCCCGAACGCGGCGAAACGACGCGGGCCTCGCGAACACCCCAGTTTCGCCAGCCCGGGTCGTCAAGGTCGCCAGCACCCCAGGGGCGGAGGCGCTACTCAATCAGACGGTCGTGGGGGGCGTCTGCGCCGACGACGGCATGAAGGGGGTCCCCTGGTTTGCCGCGGGGGCGGCCTGCTGGCGTACGGCCCACGCGTTGTTGAGGGCTTGGGTGCCGCGCTTCATCCGCTTCTTCGCACCGATGAACGGCCAGCCGTTAAGCAGGAAGCAGAGGATGGGCGACTCGCGGTGGTGAGACCCCGCAGCGGCAAGGGCGTTGTTCATGCGGTCCACTACGCCGTAGTTGGCGAACGGTGAGAGAAACCACGCGAAGAGGAACCCAGCACCGCCAGCACCGAGCTGCCGGTTCGTCTCTGCGATCCACTTAGCGCGGGCAATGCCAAGTGTGAAGACGGCGATGAGGGTGCCAGGGAAGTCCTTGAGACGGGTCATGGGCTTGAAGGTAGGGCCGGGGCGGGGCGGCTGTCCTGCGAACGGCGATTGTGGGCACGACCGGCCAGGTCCGGCCGTCATCTAGCGCAGCGGCGGCCGATCAGTCGCGTGGTGCTGCTCTACTACGCCGGCGCAACGGCGTCCGATTCTCGCCAGCCACGCGACTCCACAGCCGAGAGGCTGGAGGCTCGCCTACCCGAGGAGATCCGATGTCCCGCACCGTCCTGATCACTGGCAGCACCCGCGGCATAGGTCTCGCCGCCGCCCGTCGCTTCGCCGCTGCAGGCGACCACGTCGTCCTCACCGGCCGCGACCAGCAAGCGGTGTCCCGCACGGTCGCCGAGCTGCGCGAGGAGGCTCTCGACGTCAGCGGTGTCGTCATGGACGTCACCTCCGAGGTCAGTGTGCGCTCCGCCGCCGACGAGGTCGCCCGGCGCATCGACTCCCTCGACGTCCTCGTCAACAACGCCGGCGTCGTGCTCGAGGACCCCGCGGCCAGCGGCTTTGTCTTCGCGGAGCCGTCCGTGATGGCCCGCACCCTGCAGACCAACGTCGTCGGCGTCGCGACGGTCATCGACGCGTTCTTGCCACTGGTGCTGCGCAGCGCCGCCGGCCGCGTCGTCAACGTCTCGAGCACGATGGGCTCGATCAGCGACCAGGCCGACCCCTCGTCGCCCTACTACGCAGCGAGCGTCCCGGCCTACCGGGCTTCGAAGTCGGCGCTCAACAGCCTCACGGTGTCGTTGGCCAAGCAGCTCGCGGACACGAACGTCGTCGTCACGGCGGTCTGTCCAGGCTTCGTGCAGACCGATCTGACGCCCATCAACCGCGAGAACGCCCCGCTGACGGCCGCCCAGGCTTCCGAGGTGGTCTGGCGTGCCGGTACGGCGCCCGCCGGCTCGCCGTCAGGAGCATTCGTGGACAGCGCCGGTCCCGTCGCCTGGTGACCTGACTCAGGCGCCGAGTCCCAGCGCGACCAGCGCGACCGCCGGCAGGTCGGCCGGCGCCCACTCGAGCCCATCCAGCTCGGCCGGCGCCAGCCAGACCACCGCCTCGTGCTCGCTGGGAGCAGGTTCGCCGTCCACCAGCTCGCACCAGTACGTCGACAGCACGATCACCAGCGCGTCGTACTCGTGCCGGGTGGTGGTGACCAGCTCGCCGACCCGTACGTGGCAGCCGAGCTCCTCGCGGATCTCGCGCGCCAGAGCCGCCTCGGGCGCCTCGCCGGGCTCGATCTTGCCGCCGGGGAACTCCCAGAGACCACCCGTCGCGCCGCCCGGTCCGCGGCGGGCGCAGAGCACCAGACCGTCCCGCACGATGACGGCGCCGACGACCTCGATCTCCACCCGGCGATCGTCCCACCCGCCGCCCGGGGCCACGGCGGGAGGCGGCACGATGAGGACGATCGGCTCGAAAGAGGGCAGACTCAGCAGTGTGGCCACCACTACCGTCCCGACCCTTGCTCGCCAGGCTGAGCAGATTCTCGTCGCCATCGCGAAGGAGACTGTTGAGCCGATCACGTACGCCGAGCTGGCGGACCGCCTGACCCCTGAGGGCGAGCGGGCGGTGCCGACCCGTCAGCTGGGGAAGGTGCTGGTCGAGATGCGTGACCGTCGCGGCACCTGGTCCTGGACCCCGTTCCTGACCGCCTGGGTGGTCAACGCCGACACCCGCGAGCCCAACGAGGGCTACTTCGTGACGGGCGTCGGCGACGCCGCTGCGATCCGCGCGAAGACCCACGAGCGCCTGGTCAACGGCATCTACGAGGCCTGAGCCTCCCGCCTGGCGTTCCTCCACCGGATCGACGACCGCTCGTGCCTGCCCGTGACCGCGCCGACGTCGTACGACGCGCGCAGGCCCTGCTGGGGCGCACGATCCACGGGCACGGAGTGAGCGTGCGGATCACCGAGGTCGAGGCGTACGGCGGCATGGAGGACCCGGCGTCCCACGCCTACACCTGGACCCCGCGCTCGGAGATCATGTACGGCCCGGCGTACCGGCTCTACGTCTACCGCTCCTACGGCATCCACTTCTGCGCCAACGTCGTCACCGGTCCCAACGAGATCGGCGCCGCCGTCCTGCTGCGCGCGGGTGAGGTGGTCGACGGGCTCGACGTGGCCCGCGCCCGGCGTGGCGGGGCGAAGGACGTCCAGCTCGCGCGCGGTCCGGGCAACCTGGCGCAGGCGCTCGGCATCACCCTGGCCGACCTCGACACCGACCTCCTCGACCCGGAGGCGCCCGGTGTGCGGCTCGGCCCGGAGGTGCGCCGGCGGCCCCCGGTCGTGGCGGGCCCGCGGGTGGGGGTGTCGAAGGCGGCCGACGTGCCGTGGCGGTTCTGGGTCGAGGGCGATCCCACCGTGTCGGCGTACCGGCGCAGCCCACGAGCGGCGCCGGGCTGACAGAATCGAGGTGTGGTCGAGGACTTCGTCATCGCGCGGAACCCTGAGCCGGACTCCACGCTGCCCTTCCTGCTGCGGATCCCGCTGGACGGCGGCATCCTGCTCAAGGCCAAGGACACCTGGCCGCGGACAGCGAAGATCTACTGCCACCGCTTCTTCGATCCCTGGCCGGACGACGCCGAGGTGATCGAGCGGATCGGCGTCCGGTCCTGTGTACGCCGAGGCGCGGCGATCGACCTGGTCCTCGACCGCGGCCGCGAGAACCGGTCGCAGTTCGTGATCACGACGATCCGCGGCGGCCGGCAGGCGGTGTTCTGGCAGACCTCTCGCACCACCAAGCAGGCGCGACCGCGGGTGGCCGTCTCGACCGCTCGGGCGCAGGGCCTGCGGGACCTCGAGATCCTCGTCGACAGCGGTGAGCGCTACGCGTGGCGGTTCAGCGAGCAGCAGGCGACCGCCCGGCGCCAGGGCCTGCCCGCGGGCGACTATGCCGTGACCGATGACGACGGCAGGATCCTGGCGGCGGTCGAGCGCAAGAGCGGTCAGGACCTCGTCACCTCGATGACCACCGGCAAGCTGAAGTACCAGCTGACCGAGCTGTCCTCGCTCCCGCGCGCAGCGGTGGTCGTGGAGGTGGCCTACGGCAAGGTGCTCGACCACCCGCAGGTGCGGACGTCGGTGATCGCGGACGGCCTCGCCGAGGCTCAGGCACTCTTCCCGTCGGTGCCGATCGTCTTCATCGAGACCCGCAAGCTGGCCCAGGAGTGGACCTATCGGTTCCTCGCTGCCTCGGTGGTCGCCGCCGCGGCCGACGGGTTCGGAGCCGACGCCGTGACCGAGCTCGCCCCCGCCGTCCCCCTCGAGCCACTGGCGCCTCGCGAGCCCACACCTGGCGAGCTCCGCGCCTGGGCGTTGGCGAACGGCTTCGAGGTCTCCGGTGCCGGCCGGGTGCCTGCCCGGATCCGCCTCGCCTGGGAGGCCGCGCAGGCTTCGCCCCGCTCATGAGCCCCGAGGCCCATGCAACCCCTGGCCACCTCCCACTCGTGTGAGGGACATGAGACCGAAGACCCGCGACGCGGAGTTCGAGGAGTTCGTCCGGCGCCGCCGCTCCCACCTGCTGGGGACGGCGCGCGTGCTGACGGCCGGCGACCACTACCTGGCCGAGGACCTCGTCCAGGGAACCCTGGTGCGGATGTACCTCGCCTGGGGCCGGGCCACGAGGCGCGGCGGAGCCGACGCCTACGCCCGGCGCGTGCTCGTCAACAGCTTCATCGACCACCGCAGGCGGCCCTCGGTCTCGCGGGAGACGGCGACCGCCGATCTCCCTGATCGCGCGGGAGCGCCGGCCGAGGAGCCGATCGACGCAGAGCTCCTGGCCGCGCTGAGTGCGCTGCCGCCGCGGATGCGCGCTGCCGTCGTGCTCCGGCACGTCAGCGACCTCAGCGTCGAGGACGCCGCCGAGGTCCTCGGCTGCAGCGAGGGCACGGTCAAGAGCCAGACGGCTCGGGGCCTCGCCAAGCTGCGCGAGGTCCTGCCGGCGCGCGCCTCCGTCCCGCCCACCCCCCACGAAGGAGAACCGTCATGACCGACCCCACCGACCTCGCCGAGCGCCTGCACCGCCTCGACGGCACCGCCCCCGACCCCACCGCCGAGACGGTACGACGCGACGTGCTCCGCGCCCGAGGAGCGGCCCGCCGCCGGGCGCTGCGCC
>OFDC01001151.1_pt1 | contig 15108 bp, 15 predicted proteins | sample 1520941 | NCBI WGS metagenome assembly OFDC01 (sample SAMEA94258168, study PRJEB24077) | hot springs metagenome | biome: Aquatic biome; feature: Water | place: India | collected 2012-12-06 | depth 5 m | reverse complement strand
GTGTCGAGCCACGGCAGGATGAACAGCACCGCGATGGCGCCGAACATCGCCAGCACGCCGCCCAGCTTGTCGGGGATGGCGCGCAGGATCGCGTAGAACGGCAGGAAGTACCATTCCGGCACGATGTGCGCCGGCGTGACCAGCGGGTCGGCCGGAATGTAGTTGTCCGGATGGCCCAGATAGTCGGGCGCGAAGAAGACGAACGCGGCGAACAGGATCAGGAACACCACGACGCCGAAACCATCCTTCATCGTGTAGTACGGATGGAACGGGACGGTGTCCTGCGGGCCCTTCGGGTCGATGCCGGTCGGGTTGTTCGAGCCGTGGACGTGCAGCGCCACGACGTGCAGCGCGACCACCGCCACGATGATGAACGGCAGCAGGTAGTGCAGCGCGAAGAAGCGGTTGAGCGTCGGGTTGTCGACGGCGAAGCCGCCCCACAGCCAGATGACGATCGACTCGCCGACGACCGGGATCGCCGAGAACAGGTTGGTGATGACGGTGGCGCCCCAGAAGCTCATCTGGCCCCACGGCAGCACGTAGCCCATGAAGGCCGTGGCCATCATCAGCAGGAAGATGACCACGCCCAGGATCCACAGCAGTTCGCGCGGCGCCTTGTAGGAGCCGTAGTACATGCCGCGGAAGATGTGAATGTAGACGGCGATGAAGAAGAACGAGGCGCCGTTCATGTGCAGGTCGCGGATCAGCCAGCCCTGCGGCACGTCGCGGTCGATGCGCTCGACGGCGTCGAACGCCATCAGCACGTGCGGCGTGTAGTTGGTCGCGAGCACGATGCCCGTGGCGATCATGAGGACCAGCATCACCGTGGCGATCGCGCCGAAATTCCAGAAGTAGTTGAAGTTCCGAGGCGTCGGGAACGTGTGATATTCCTTCTCGATATACGAGAAGATCGGCAACCGGTGATCGATCCAGGAGATCACCTTGTTATTGAAGACCGGCGGCGTGCCGTGAGACGAGGCCATTCTGGGAACTCCAGCGAGATCTGAGCGGGCGATCTGGTCGATCAGCCGATGCGGACGAGGGCGTCGGAAGTGAAGAGGTATTCCGGGACCACGAGATTCTTCGGCGCCGGTCCTTTGCGGATACGGCCCGACGTGTCGTAGCTCGAGCCGTGGCAGGGGCAGAACCAGCCGCCGTACTCGCCCTTGGGATCGCCCGCCTTGTTGCCGAGCGGCACGCAGCCCAGATGGGTGCAGACGCCGATCATGATCAGCCACTCGGGTCGGACCTTCTTGGCGGTGTCGGTGACACGCTTATTGTCGGTCTCCGGGTCCGGCAGCTGCGACATCGGCACAGCCTCGGCTTCCTTGATCTCGGTCTCCGTGCGGTGACGGATAAAGACCGGCTTGCCACGCCACTTCACGGTGACCGCCTGGCCGACCTGGATCGGCTGGAGGTTCACCTCGATGGTCGACAAAGCCAGCGTGTCCGCGGCGGGATTGAGGTTATTGATGAACGGCCAGGCGACGGTCGCCGCGCCGACGGCGCCAAGAGCGCCCGTCGCGACCATGAGGAAGTCGCGCCGCGTCGGTTCGCTGTGCCCGTGTGCCGTCGTGCTTGAAGAAGCCATGATTACTCTCTTCCGTCCCCCCGAGGAGATGGCGGGTATATAGCCGGGAAAGCCCCTTTTGTTTCAAGGCTCTGTTGGTCGCAGGCCCGATGAGCGGCATTCTGTGACAGCGTGCCGCAGAAAAGTCACTTTTGTAGCGGCGCAAATGCTCTGGCGGCGGCAAAAATCCAACTTGGCTATGAACGGTGTTAACCCACAGAAACAGCGGATTTTGCAGCAAATCAACCAAGGGTTAGGGCAGAGGGGGTCTGTTCCGAAGGGGCCGGCGGCGACCGGCGGAAATCCGCTGACGGGTCCTTCGGCCGTCCGAACCGGCTAGTTTTCCACCCTCTCGGACGGCGTTCGTACAGAAATCGAGCTGCGAAAGCCGACGATCGCACTGCCGCTTGCGACCGCCATTGGGATCGCCCGCGATACGGCGGCGGAGCTGAACTGAAGGTCCGGGAAGCGCATCTTTAGCTCTTGGACCATAGCCTTCAGAGTGGGACGCGGCGACGCGTGAACGAGGTTCCCGAGCGCTAAGCGCAATGCCTCATTGGTTTTAAAGAGGCTTCTACGCCCGCCAGCCCACGCGGGCTTTAGCCCGCGCTCGCCCTCTTTCTCTCGCACCTCAAGCCACCGCTCCAGCGTTCGCCGGGCCGGTTTGAGCCCGCCCTTTCGGCGGGCCAGTAATCGTACAAAATGGATGATGGCCTGTCGTGTCGAACGGTGGCTAAGCCGGAACGCATCAAACTCGACGAGAAGCGCGGCCCGAGCCGCTCCCTTTCCTTCCTGCGAATTCGCCCTTGCCGTTTCGAGTGTCGTCTCGTGATGAAGAGCGAGAGCCATCTCCGCCGATAGCCGCGCCTCCGTCACAATGCGTAGCGTGGCTCCGCCATCGTCGTAACGGATCGAAAGGCCGAACTGCTCAAAGAGCGTAGCGATACGCTCCTTGAGCGAGATCGCCGGTTCGCCGGCTTCGAGCATTGCGATCGCCTTGGGCGGTGCCGAGACAAGCTCTGCCAATGCAGCCTGCGACAAGCCCAACAACATGCGGGCTGCCGCGATCATCGCGCCATGCTGAACCGGCGTCATCGCTTACTCCGCAGCGACGAGCGCCGGCCGCGTGCGCACGGCGCTTTTCGAACGCCGCCGCAGCTCGTCGGCCAAGTTGTGATCCAGCCAGTCGATGACGGCGGCATTGATGTTCACGATGGCTTCGGCAGCGGCGGGCGTGAAGCTGCCTTCCATCTGGCGCACGCCGTTGGTCGCGAGGTGAAGTAGGCCACGAACCGCGTTCGTCTGATCTTCGAAATCGGCGGTGTGGTTGATGATGAAGACATTGGAAGTCGTCATTGTGGTTGCTCTTGAGTTCGGCTTCTTAAGGCCGTTGCCGGTGGCAGACCGGCAGCCGGGAGTTAAGAACCTGCTCAAGAGACAGGCCGATACGCTTTTATGGTTTCCCACTGGACATGGCGCACCGCTCCCGGCCAAAAAGGCCAGGTGAGTGCGCCCGCCAAGGCGCATCCTACGCGCTGCAGAGCCCGCCAAGGCTCTATCGCGCACCGGCCGCCACCCTGCCGAGGGTCGCGCGCCGTATCTTGAGTCCGGGTTCTTAAGCCCACGGACATCTTGCCCGAAATCCTCGATTCGCGCCACTGCCCGCCAAGGCAGTGAACGCGCGCGTTTTTCCGGCCTTTCCGGGCGCTCGCGGCGCTCTGTGGCCGTGTCCGTGCAGCTCGTCCCAACGTGCGGTATAGTGCCAGTGGCGGATGCGATACCGGCGACGATGCCTGCATCCGGTAGGCTGGTCCCTCTTCGCTTTGGAGTGCGACTTGACCGTTTTGTGGGGGACTCTGCAGGCCCCACCATCCGCCACAAACTCCGTTCATCGCCGGCCCACCTGCTGAAGGCCGTAAGCACCCTGCATAGCGCCGGCTACTCTGCCCCGCCCGGCCTCGATATTGCTGCCGATCCGCTCCTCAAGCATTTCGATCACAACATCCATCGTGACGTTGCCGGCGTCATCCGACCGGGACTCGCGCTTCTTCGCCTGTAAAGGATCGCCCTGATTGATCAGGTTCAAGGTGAAGCTGCCGGCCTTTCCTGCACTAACATTCGCGCCGGCCATGCGATCGCCATTGCGCCGATCATCACTCACGAACGAAGTGAACACCGGCAATTCTCGGGCACCTCGCATCTGGCTGCCGTTCATGATCGTGCCGGCCGACTTCGGCCGGAAAAGCTCGGGACCATTCTCGCCGACCAAGTAGTAGCTGGACGGATCGACTGGACCACCCCCGGCGCGCGGTCCGCCGAATGTCGGCGAGCCACCGCCGTTGTACGCTCCGCCAACGGCACCAATAGAGAAGTTGCCGCCGCCGAACAGACTGCCGAAGTCGAAGCCGCCCAGAACAGAGCTGGCGGCGGATGCCAGCGGCCCCGTGATCGTCTGGCGAATGGCAAGCCGCGCAAGATCGGCAATCGCGGAATTAACGAAGTCAGTAACGCTGAACTTCATCGTCGTGAGCGCGCGCACGCCGTTGTCTTCGAGCGTGCGCATCGTCGACTGGATGCCTTCGCTTGCCGCGCGCCCCGCGTTGGTGGCCTCGTCGTGATACTGGCGCAGGCCGGCGATCATGCCGTCCGTGGCGTCACGGCTCGCCTGCAGCCGCTGCATCTCGTATTGCTTGCTGGCCTCGGCCGCAGCGCGCGCCGTCACCTCGCCTGTCGCCTGCAGCTCCTGCAGCTGCGCCGTCTGCTGGCGATAGTTCGTGTCCGGGTCGAACTGCGCATTGAGTTGGTTGGCCGCGCGACGGCGATCAAGCTGAAGCTGCTGCCTTGAAAGCTCCTCATACTTTGCGATCTCGCGCTCTGCGGCGGCGGTGATAGCCTCACTGCCAGAAGCCGCAGCGAGAGCGCGCAGCTCGGTAGCCAGCGCTGCAACCCGGTTCGCGCGCTCGGCTTCTCTGGCGGCTTCGGCTGACGCTTTCTCGGCCGTCGAAAGTCGGCCGAGACCGGCTATCTCTTCGCTGTAAGCGCGGTTCTTCTCGGCGACGGCTGCGACGGCGCCGGCTGCATTCTTTTCGAGGGTTTCACGTGCAACAAGCGAAGCTGTACCAGGAGCGATCTGCCCTTGCTCTTCCGCGGCTCGGGCTGCGCCGACCGCGCTGGCCCGAATGCCTGCGGCTCGGGACTCGCCGTAGGCAGCGGCAACTTCCAGCGCCGCGCGAGCTTCCGCGCCTAGCGCGGCGATCTGCTGTTGGGTCTGCATCAGCTGTTGCTGCTGCACATTCGAGCGAGCTTGGTTCGCTCGTCGCGTCGCCTCTTCTAGTGTCGCACCGACATCGAGCGCCGACTTAAGTTCGGTGTCGTATGCCCGTTCCTGCGCCGCCTGATCGGGACGCATGCCGGCATACTTCTTCTCGAGGTCGAGCGTCCGCTGTTGGCTCTGCAGTCCGCTGTTCAACCGCGAGATTTCGCCGTTGATCTCGACCATCTGTTGCTTGGCGATCTGCAGATACTCCGGTGACAACAGGCCGGAGTTGATCGCCTCTGACAGCGTCTCCCGCTTTTTGATCGCAGAGCTGAGTTCCTGATTGAAGGACTTGCCCTGCTGAATGAGGTCCTGATAGCCCTTGGCCCGCCGCTCGATTTCGAGGCGAACCGACTCCGCCTGGCCTGCTGCCTGCTGCTCGAATGATGGTACGCCGTTCTGCAAGTCGCGCTGAAGCGCCGCGACGTTGTTCCTCAGCTCCGTAACACGCTTGGAGGCAGCGGCAATGTCGCTGTCCAACGTCGCCGGCTTGATGGGCTGTTTCTGCTTTTCCCGCAGTTCGGCAAGGCGCTGTTCAGCGTCTGCAAGGTCGGCGCGCTGCTTATCGACTTCGGCTTGCGTCAAGCCGTTGTTGCCGTTCGGCGACGCAACGGACGGCGGGCCGCCGAAGAGCATCGCGCCGCCCTTGAGCACTTGCGTGCCCGCCCACATCATCCCTTGAGTGATCTGGGCCTTACCGACTTTGTCAGCGAACTCCGTCCACGCGTTGCCCAGCTCCTTGAGATACCGGGTAGTCGGTGAAATGCCCTGCTCATTGAGCCCCTTGAAGCGCCGCTCAGTAGCCTCAAGGAGGATGTTGACCACCTCTCGCTTCTTGCCTTGCTCGTCGAGCGTTCTGATCTGCTCGTACTCGGCTGCCGTCAGGATGTTGTACGCCTGATCGAGGCGACGAGCGCCCGCAATGGTTCCGTCCAAAGAGCGGTTGAAGTCGGCCGCCGCAGCCGGGAGTTCCTGTCCTTGAACGCGCGCGAGGTCGCGCGCGACCGACAGACTCCGCTGAAGCTCTTCTTCGCTGTTCAGGTAGCCATTGCCGATGAAGGCACTAAGCGCACTGGCGGTTTCGCCGCGATTGGCACCAGCTCGGCGCGCCTCCATCTTGACGAGATAGTCCAGGCGTTCGGCCGTCACGGCGGCGGCATTGCCCGTCGCGGTCAATTCGATGTTGAATTGCCGCTGTCGCGCGGCACTCGCTTCCGCCGCCGCTATGCCGGGGCCGAAGACAGCGAAGAAAGCGCCAGCGGCCGCGCCTGCAGCGAGAAAGCCACGAGGGATCGCAGCAAGAGTATTCGAAAGGCCGCCGAAGATCTGCGTGATCTGCGGCCCCTGCTGAATTGCCACGGTGAGCGGGCTCTGACCACTGCCCAAGCCGGTGAAGATATCGTTTAGCTGAAACTGCAATTGGCCTGCCCGCGAGGCCGCCGACCTACTTTCCTTATCGGCGGCTGCGATTGCAGCCTTTTGCGCGGCGGCGGCCTGTTGCGAGGCACGTTCGGCCGATCTCTGAGCGTCCAGCTGCGCACGTTCCTCCCGCCGCTTTGCAGCTGCCTGTTCGCGCGCCTCTTGCGCGGCGATTTGCTGCGTATTCTGGGAGGCTTGAGCTAGGCCGAGTTCCGCCCGCCGCCGCGCCACAACCCTTTCAAGTGCTTCTAACCCAGCAAGCCGCCCCGCGTCGGCAGAGGACGCAGCATTGCGGATTTCTCCGATCGACCTTTCCGCCGACCTGACCGCGTCCACCCTTCCGGCCGCGATGGCTTCGAACTGTGCCGCTCTGCGCAGCTCGCCTTTGACCATCTGGCCGCCCAGTTGGTCCGCCTCCGCTGAGCCCTTCTTGAAATCGGACGTGTCGAGAGTGAGCTTGGCAGTGACTTTGAGGGGTTGCGCCATGTCGTTACACCGGGACGAGGGAGCTAGGGGTGGTTTTTTGCCCGTACGGGGCGACGGTCGCGAGCCGGGCAATCCCCGCCCAAATCCTTCGGACGCTATTTCGGACGCCCTGCAGGCTCTGGGCGGGGCGCCGGGCTAACCGATCTCGGCTTGCGGGCTGTCTCCCCTCCCGCCATGAGGGCGGGGAGTGCCAAAAAGGTGCCGGCTCTTCCCCTTGCTTCGTGAAGCGCATGACGACGCCGATGTGTGAGCGTCGAGATGGCCGCGAGTGCTGTTCGAGGGGAAGTTGATCCAGGAGGCCGGCGCTCCCGGTGGGACGAACTCGCGGGTTCCCGATCGCCTGCCCACGATCACAGACAGGCTTCGCCCGGTTAAGCGGGCACCGCTGGGTCGGTACAGCGGGTGTCACGCGCCGGCTGCTTACGACAAGAACGGCGTGACGAGGGTTTCGACCGCCTTGTAGTGCGGATTGGCACCACCGCCGGCCAACGTCTGGACTTCAAAAAGTTCCGTCGCGGTGTCGAGCAACGAAGGAGGGCCGACCCAAAGGTCCGGCATGAGGCCGAGCGGCTTGCCGTGGCCGCCTATGCAATTGAGCATCAGCTGCCGTGCCGCCTTGAAGTTCGCCGCATCGAGCGTCGCCTTGCTGCCGACTGCCATCTGCCAGAAGCCAAAGCCGACGTTTGCGCGACCATCGACGCCGTAAAGCAGCTCATCGCGCATGAAGACGCTCTCGTCGTCGGCGCGGTCCATCGCCACGAACTCGAACGGGCGCCGCTCCTGATAGATCAGCGGCTTGAGCGGGCGCTTGGTGCAGAGCAGATACCAGGGCGTGGCGGCGCCGGCCTGGTAGTTGCTCTGCGTCACCGTGGTGCCATCGGTGGTGGTGTACGGGTGGTTCGCGTCAAAGAACGGCTGGCCATCGTAGCACTTGGCCGTGAAGCCCGACTTCATCAGCTCGTACACGAGGCGATCCGGGAAGCGAGCGGACTCGTCGCCCATCATCTGAAAGCGCGGGCCGTAGATACCGACCTTGTCGTCATCGATGTCGTCGCCGTTCACGCCGATCGTCAGTTCGAACTTACGGTTCTTGATCGCGTAACCGCTTTCCTGCAGTGAGTTGATGTGACGATCGCCGATCCATTCACGGATCTGAGGAATGTCCTGCAGCCAGCCGTATTCCTCTTCGCTGGTCGACGACGGCACGACCGTAGCCACGCGCTTGTAGGACGCATCTTTGGCGGCGACCAAGCGGCCCTCCTGAAACTGCGCGCTGAAGCCGGTCTTGAGCGTCTTGAGTTTGCCGCTGGAGAGAGAAAGCATTGTGATTGTCCTAGTGTTGAAAAAGCCGTTGGTTGAGAAAAGGAGAAGATCAGTCGCGGCTGACCTGCGAATTGAGCGCCACGCAGTAGGCTTCCTCGGAGACTCCGAAGCGCTTGGCCTCTGCCTTGTGTTCGGCGGAAAGGGTTTCGATGGTGAAGGCGGCAACCTCACCCGGCGCTGCCAGATTGACCGTCGCAGGAAACGCGCCCGGCGTGACGATGACGGGTGCTGCTGACAGGTACTCAGTGAGCAGCTCGGGCGAGAGCTTTTCCGCGAACGCGCGAAGGGCGGGTGGCAGCTTGCCCGATCTGGATGCTTCGTTGAGCAAGATCGATTTCTGGCGCGCGTTGGCCGCGGCCAGCTGATCGACTGCAGCCATATGCACGCTCAGCGGCACCACGGCGTTTACGTCCGTCGAGAACAGAGCAGTTGCGGTGTCGAGCGCTGGGTGGTTGGTGAGACTGGCGCGCGCAACGTAGATAACCTCGTTGTCACTGTTGGTGGCAACGGCGGCAGAGAGGTAGCGGTATTTCTGCTCGCGGATCAGCGCGACCGTCTCGGGAACCCATCGAACCTTTGCCCAGACGCCTGCGGTGCCGTCCGGCCCCTTCGCCGCAAGGTCTGTGATCCAGCCCGCCGCAGGCGCGGGCTTCCCATTGTTCGGAGCGCGGTCGAACTGGTGCTCGAAGTCGAGCAGCAAATCGATGCTGCCCTTGTACTGCAGTGAGCGGGCGACGACCTGGTCGAGGTCGCCAACCGTGAACGAGCGTCCATCGCGGGCTTTGTTCACGCCGGCGGCGAGCAGGCGCACCCATTCCGGCGGCGATGCAGCCGCGCCATCGGCGGCGGGCAGTTCGGCGACAACTTGCGCGGAGCCCGGCTCGCCAGCAGCGTTGAGCAAGGCGAGCCGATACTGGTGCTCAACGGCGAGAAAGCGAAACATCGATGACGATCCTTTTGATTAACAGCGGGTTGAAGGCCGTACGGCCGGACAGTTGGCGGGCGCCGAAACGCGATTCGCCTCGCGCCCATCTGCCTCGCGAAGGGCGGCGGCTCGCCGTGCGGCCTTTGCAGCATCTCGAACCATCCGCACGTATCGACGACTGACCTTCAAGTCTCGGGCGGCTTCGTTCGCGGAACCGCGATGGTTGACGATCTCTTCCTTGAGGGCTGCGCTTCGCAAAAGCGCGCCGGAAGGAATTTCGATTGTATCGGGGCCGAACAGTTCGACCATGACACGGGCCGCCTCATCACCCAGCGCGCGCGAAAGCACCGCTCCAATAGATGAGGTGATCTTCCCCGGTATGGTGAGCTGGCGGCCGCCGAATTGCTCCATGAGCCTGAGCCCAGCCGCATAGCCGAGCTTTTCAGCTAGCGCGCGCGGCGCCTTCGGAAGCCGGGCTATACGCGGGTCCGCTTCAGCCTGGTCAACTACCAGAGGCGAAGATGCCAGCCGGCGGGCCGACGCCAGCGCATCGTCCGGAGCAGCGCTCGCTGCGCATACCGATGATTTTGATTGAGCGGACCTAGAAGGCTTCATTTACAGAAGCTCGTTTAGAGGGGAAATTGTTCCTCCCTGTTTGGCCCACAACAGGCGACAACGTAAGGGAGACCCGGTCTCCCCCTCGCAAGCGCCGTTTGTCGGATCGAAACCGGCCTTGCTGTTCGGCACGGATGCGCTGCACCACGCGCCGGCAGACACCGAATTTCTCGGCTACTGTATCCTTTGAAGCCTGCGGATGCTCAATCAGATATGCGGCGATCTGCTGACGGCGCTCGGCCAACTTCAAGGTTTGACCGTTGGGCACAACGAGGTATTCGCCGCCACGCAGTTGCACTAGCTTTCGAGCACCACAATCACCAAGAGCCAAGATGGGAGAATCCTTGGTGATCTTCCGCGTCCCTCTGGGGACGTAAATTTTCTGACCACCGAATTCATCCATCAGGCGGAGTACTGCTTCGACGCCAGCCGCCTTCGCCAATTGGCGCATGACACCGCCTAGAAACTTAAGGCGTGGGTCATCCTTGCTGCCGGGATACGTCGAGGCGGAAGGCGAGGGAGAACCGGTCTCTCTGGACAGTTCGCTATTCGTCTGCATGAGCCCATAGGACTCGGGCGCGGACAGGCGGTCAGGATGGAAGTAGTTCCCCACGGAGTGGAAGTTTTTCTATTTGTGATTGTGTCTCCCCAGCAAAGAGCCAGAGTGCGACCGGAGGGGTGCACTACTGTGGAGAACCGGGCCAAAAGATTGCCGCCTATAGGTTTCGCGGCCCTTCCGGTGAGTTCTGTGCCAACTGTGCAACTGTGCAAGCGTCCCGTTCCGCCCTCGGCTGGGCGCCCGGCGAGTGAGGTGCATCTAAGCCGCTAATTCGATTAGTTATTTTCCGGATTAGCGAAGAGGCGCCGATTTGGGCTGATCTGTGCCAGGAGCGCGTCGGTTGGGCCGCCGCCGCCAAATCTCCTGAATCGGGGGGCTCGCGCTCGCTCGACCCGTCGCCGCCGAAAAACGCCGGACTGTCAGGGTTTTATCCCGCTTTCGTCCCGGGTACGGCCCGGGTAATCCCGGATGGCTGTGCCGCCATACCCTCTGAAGCCCTACAACTTTCTGTAGCGGCGCAAATGCTCTGGCGGCGGCCCTCAAATGCTTTGGCGGCACGGTTTCGGCCCACTGAGCCCCCTCCCCGTTCCGCCCCGCAGACCGCATTGCCCACCAGCTACCCGTCCGAACCGGGGCGATCGGCGGCTGTTCGACGGGGATTCGTCCCCACCTCGTCCCCGGATCTGGCGGCCCCCAAGACGGGACGGCGGAAGGTGGGCTCCCAGGTGGCCAGCCTCTCGTCCTGCACCTGACGGGGCGCCCGACCGGCCGCGACCAGGTCGACGGCGTGACCCAGCAGCCGAACGCCCATCGGACCAAGGTCCCTTTGCCAGAGGGAGGCGGCCGTATCGTCCGGCCGAATGAAGCACCAGTCTTGCAGGAGGATGGGGCCTCCGTCCGCCCGATCGTCCAGCCAGAAGACCGTGCCGCCCGTCACCCGCTCGCGCATGTGGATGGCCCACCGAACCGCGTCGCCGCCGCGGTGGAGCGGCAGGAGCGAAGGATGGTAGCCGATGCCGCCCATGGCGCACCGGGCCAGCGTCTCCTCCTCGATCAGCCAGGTGCAGTGAGCCGACACCACCAGCTCGGGCATCTTCTGCAACCATCCGGGGTGGCCGATCGAGGTGTGCCCGATGACCTTCACGCCCTCGGCCGAGGCTGCCTCGGCCAGCCGGCCGCCGGTGCGGTCCCACACAGCGACGACGTCATGGCCGCGCCGGCGCAGCTCGCGCATGGTCTCGGCGCCCAGCCAGCTCGATCCGATCAGCAGGACACGCATCAGGGCGCCCCGTAGTAGCGGAAGCCCTGCACGGCCCGGAAGTGCCCGCCGTAGCCCGTCTTGACCGTCACCTTCTGCCCGGCCCGCTCCGCAGCGGAGATAATGTGCCGGGCAGAGGCGGCCTTGTTCCCGCCGTAGAGCATGGCGCTGAGCTGCTCCCAGCAGGGATCGCGGCGAAGAGCGGCGGCAAGACCCGGATGCGACGTGTGGAACAGCATCGGCACCTTGATGCCGTGCCGGTTCTGTCCGGTACGCCAGCGCTCGCCGATGGCGTTGAGGAATCGCATGCCGACGCCCGCGCCCTGCCACTCCGGCATGACCACAAGACGGCACGCCCGCCCCTCCACAAGGCCCGGCCTGGTCGAGACGGCAACGTGCGCCACCGGCTGATCGCCCACGAACGCAACATAATTCGTCGCCGCGATCATCCTCGGCACCTTCAGATAATGATGCGGCTCGAAGAGCGGCCAGAATCGCCAGTCGGTCTCGAATATGTCGAGTTCGATCGGCGGCCGTCGTCGAAGCCCCCTCCCGGAGAACTCCCCCGAGGCCGTGTCGTAGATCCAATCCGGCTGCAGCCAGTCGACGATGTCGTAGTGGCAGGAGAGCAGCACCGCCTGCCCGGTCCCACGCTTCCACGCCTTCCCGAAGGCCAGCGCGCCGACTTTGGCAATCTGCCGATCGACGACGCTCGTGAACTCGTCGACCACCACACGCGGTGGCCGATCGGCGACGATCCGCGCCAGATCCGCCCGGAATCGCTCGCCCGTCGACAGCACGCCATAGGGCCGCAGCCATGTGGGCACGCTGCCCAGCCCCACGGCGGCCAGCGCCGCGGTCACCTCGTCGAAGGTCGCCTTCGGTGCGATCGCGTCGATGATCGGCCGGCGCTGCGGCCATGACGGCTCGTAGAACGCCTGCTCGCCGAAGATCCTGCGGCCGATGCTGGACTTGCCCGAACCGCTCGGCCCGATCACCAGCCCGACCTTCCAGTCGAGCTGCTCGATCGGCAGCTCGGCGTCCAGGTCGAAGGTCGCGCCGCTGTCGACATTGAACAGCGACTTCACGCGAGCCGCCCGATAGCTCGTCGCTTCCGGGCAGCGATGGTGCACCGCGATCTTCATACGGTGACCACGCGGATCTTGTAGCCGAGGCGGCGCAAGTGATTGAACGTGCGGCGCTGGTCGCGCTCGTCGGCACAGACGACGATGACGCCGAACTGGTGCCGGTGGCGGTACTTGATACGGTCACGAGCGAGAGGAGTGATCCTCGCCATGGGGAGCGTCTTTCTGCGACGCTCGCTGGCGTTCCGGTTCGGGGATCGGGTCCCTGAAACGATTGAGTGTCCCGCAACGGGGACACTTGATCTCTATATCGTAGACGCGACCTTTGAACAACAAACGGGCGCAGCCGCAGCGGCGCTTCTCCAGAGTCGACAGCATGACCGTTCTCGTGCTGATTCCCCCTTCCGGTGATCGCCGGTGGCGGGGTGGCCGTGACTAGGCCAGTTGTGGTCATGCGCGGGGCTCCCGCGCGGCTTGCACCGTTGACGCGGTGCAGCCCCCGCCGAGCGCGGACGAGGGGAAACCAGTGGCTACTGAAGCAAACGTGCCTTCTTGGCAGATGAAGGTCGTGGACTGGGTCGTAAGAGCCTTGCCCTTCTCCTACGGGATGATCTGGGGCTGCTTCTTCGCCGTATTCTTCGGAGCTGTTGAGCCGAGTGGTGAGGCGCTGAAGGGATTTGCCGCTTTCGCAGCCACATTGACGGGCGCGGGATTGGGCATTTGGGGCAGCAAAACCGTCAGCGAACGCAATGCAGAAAGGGAAAGGCGGCGAAGCGCCTACGCCGACTACCTCACCGTGCAGAGCTGCATCCGCGCGATTCTTGAGTTGCAGGACGCGTTGCTGGCCGTGGAAAAGAAGGAAGGCAAAACCATCGATGAACAGTTCGACATGCTGGCTCCGGACGAGCGCGGCCGGCTCATGACAACAATGATCGCCATGACAGGTCAGTATGAGAACGTTCCGACATTCAAGGACTGTATCGAGACAGACACTGACCACGCGAAAGCCCACCGCATTCGCGAAGTTTTCTTGTTCCTCGAACGAATGTTTCGCCAGTTTAAGAATGCCGACGATCGCAGCTCGCTGAAGACTCAGACGAAAGTCCTTCTCCACCACACAAGCGGGGATGGCTTGGATCGGATGCGTGACGCCCTTCTGAGGAACGGCAGTTATTTCCGCGAGAAGCTCGGAATTGAACGCTAGCAGGATCATGTCATTTAGCCTGCTTAGTTCCATGGGGACGCGGGATAGCCGATCGCCGAGCGACAGGAGAAGAGCGATGGCAACTGAGATCGAGAAGACGGCCCGGCACTTGGTGCGTGCGCTCTACACCGCCACTGAGGGCAGGCCGCAGCAGTGGCGCATGCTTGCGGGCTTCATGAGCCTGCCGGAAGCCAGAGACGCTGTGCAGCTCGCCGTCGATCGGGGCTGGATGCTGGTCGAAGGCAGTCACAGCATTTGCCTGACCGATGAAGGGCGGCGCCTCGCGGAGGAATAGACCACGGCCAGCTGACGCGCTCACGGCGCACCCGGCGAGAACAGATCGTCGAGCGGGTTTCGAGCAGGCTTCGAAGGGGCCAGTGAAGGCTGTTGGGGAGGAGCGAGCTGGTAGGCCGCCTGCAGCTCAGCGAGATAGATCCCGGCCTTGGCGACGATCGCGGCCGGGATCTGCCGGCGGAAGCGCCACACCAGCGAGCAGACGCACGCCTTCTCCTTCGCCGAGATCCGGCCGTCGACGCCGTCCATGATCGAGCCCATGTTCCGGGCGAATCGCTTGGCGAACGACGCCATGGGGAAGCTGCAGCGACGCAGATGTCCGATGAGGAGACGATCCGTCTCCGTCAGCGGAAAGCGTGGCACGGGCGGGCGCTTAGAGTGGTCCGGCATCGGCGAACCTCTGCAGGGAAACCATCGCCTCGGTGAAGGCGGTCTCGATGCGCAGGACCTGGTCTTCGGTCCGGCAGCGCAGCAGGCCCTGGTGCGCCTGGCTGTAGATGCGCTGGGCCGTCATCTCGACGGCGCCGACCGCGAGCTTACGCGATACGACCATCCGCATCCGCGCCCGCTCCTTCTCCTGATCCAGTTCCGGTTCGGTGAGCTTGGTGGCCGGGTCCTTGAAGCTCATGCGACGGGTCCGATGCGCGTGCCGACCGACGTCCAGGTGATGTTCGCGTTGCCAAGGGCGGCATAACCCGGTGCGCCACCGTTCTGCGCCGGCGACGCGATGTCCGTGCCGTTCGTGCCGTTGCCGCCCGCAGTGCCCCAGGCCCCGCCAGCGCCGCCGTTCCCGCCGTGCGACCTGTACTGATAGGCCATGATCGGCTGGCCGAACTCGTCGCGGCCGACTTCCTCGTACACGTCGAAGCTGCCACCCGGTCCGCCATAGCCGGGGCCGGCCGCAGAGCCCGGCCCACCTGGTGTTCCCGCGGGGCCGCCCGTGTAGCCCGCTCCGCCCGGCGCGTTGTTGAAGCCCTGCCCACCGCCGCCGCCGCCCGCGCCGGCATAGCTCGAATTGCCGCCGCCTCCGCCGCCGCCGCCGCCGCCGCGCAGG
>OFDC01001150.1_pt1 | contig 15118 bp, 17 predicted proteins | sample 1520941 | NCBI WGS metagenome assembly OFDC01 (sample SAMEA94258168, study PRJEB24077) | hot springs metagenome | biome: Aquatic biome; feature: Water | place: India | collected 2012-12-06 | depth 5 m | reverse complement strand
GAGCCGTGCGGCGATCTTCTTGATCCAGGCCCCGAAGGTCCCATCACCTCGAAACTCAGCGACCTGTTCAAAGCCCGCCATGAACGCGTCCTGCGCCAAGTCGTCGGCGGTGGCGGAGTCGGCGCCCATGCGTCGCAGCAGCCCCCGGACGGCCGAGCCATGCCGCCGCACCAGTTCCCCATAGGCCATCCGATCGCCACCCGCCGCCTGTGCGGCGAGCTCGACATCGTGTCCCGTTGGCGGGCGTTCCATGCCCATTGACGTCAAGCCCCTCCCAAGGCCTCGGGCGCTAGACCCGTTGTTCCTTGTTCGGATTGAAGAAGCTCAGGACGATGAACGCCACGCCGATCACGGCGGGGATGCACGCGATGCCGAAGCCGTCAAAATCCATGTCGCCTTCAAGGAAGTCGCCGAAGTAGGTCGCCAGACCGACGCCGACGCCGATCGCCAGCCAGATGACGCCGGTACGCAGATCGCGCAGCCGGGTCGGCGGCATCTTAACGTTGCGGGTCATGGCCTCGATCACCTCGGGCGGGACCGGCTGTCCTTTCTCGATGGCGAGACGGAGCGTCGCCTGCATTTCCAGGCGCTCCTTGCTCTTGAGGTACAGCGGCACGCAGACAACAGCGCAGATCATGGCGAAGAGCGCGACCGGGACGATAATTTCGGGACCCATTCTCAAATCCTCCAGTTCGGTGGACGACGCCCCCGCGCCGCCTTCACTGATAAGAGGCGCTCAGACATCCGTTTGGAGGCGCCGTTCGCCATGAAACTTTCGTAAGCCTCTAGCCGGCGGCCAAACCCAGGCGCTGCCGGACCGCTGAGCTGCTGACGACCAGCGTGATCGCGACCAAGCCCAACGCGGCCGCTGCGGGCGCCAGACCAGGCGCTAGCGCGCCAACCAGCACGTTCAACGCTGGCGCGCAGGCCCAAGCGACCAAGCCGACCACAGCCGAGCCACCGCCAGCGACCGCGATACGCTGGATAAAGACGCGGCGCTCGATCTTCTGCATCACCACCGCGGTGAACAGATCCGCGCGGCTCGCCGCAGGCCGCTCCGCCAGGAAAAGCGAGAGCTGATCATCAGGGGTCATCGAGATCCTCCCAGAACCGCCAGCAGCCGTTCGCGACCACGGGTAACATGCGACTTCACGGTGCCCAAAGGAATGCCCAATGCGTCTGAAACCTCTGCGTGCGACCAAGCCTGTCCCAAACACAGGGTAACGCAAGCGCGCTGGTCTTCCGGCAAGGTCGCAAGCGCCGCTTCCAACGCCAGGCGATCCTCAGCGGCGACGTCCGTCGCAGCCTCCAAGTCCTGCTCGCCACGCCAGGCCTCGTCCCGGGCGGCGGCGCGCTGCGCACCCCGCCGGTGCGACAACGCCTTCTTCCAGGCGACGCCATAGAGCCAGGCGCGAAAGCCCGCATCGTCGCGGAGCTTGGGCAGATGACTCCATGCGGCCACGAAGGCTTCCTGAGCGATATCATCAGCTTCGATCCAGCCGCTCTTTCGCAGAAAGCCCCGCAGCGGCTTTTCATGGATCGCCACCAGCCTGGCGAAGGCGACCTGGGAGCCCGCGCGCGCCTGCCTGACGAGCGCGGCGTCCATCAGTCGCGCCGCCGCTTACTGACGAACAACACCTGAACCAGGGAGGCCGCGCTCAAGGCGGCCATCACAAAGGCCACGATCGTGAACGCCTCGCCCGCGCCGTAGATGTCCGCGAACGCCGCATAGGAGAAGCCCGCGCAAAGCATGCCGAACAGGACCACCTGGTACCAGCCGTCGTATCGGCCATCGCCTCGGCCTCGCTCGGCGTGATCATCGGCGTCGAAGTTCTGGCGCTTGCTCAGGCGGTTCAACAGCTCCGGCGGCGGCTCGCGTCCCGAAGCGGCGTAGGCCTTGATCAGATCCAGCGTTTCACGGTTCGAGCGATAGGACAGCCAGCTCTGAAACGCGCTGTAGATGAAGAAGCCGATCGGAAAGAGCAGCCACCAATAGCGATTGAACAGGTCAAACATCGTCTTCGCCCCCTATCGGTTCAACTGGGCCAGCAGCGCAGCCGGCGGCTCGAGCCCCTTCTCTGCGAACGCCCGCAGGGTCTTGGTCAGCTCAAGACGCGCGCGCCAGTCCAGCCACATGCGGAAGGCGCCCATCGCGCCGAACGCCACCGGAAACAGAAGCCACCAGAACGCTTGGAACAGGTCGGCCATGGAAGTCATTCCCTCCTGGGCGCGATCATTCGCGCCGTCGAGGGTTAGTCGCCGCCGACCGCCGCCTTGGATGCGCCGACATACGAAATAATTTCGGACATCGAGTTGAACGACACGGTCGGTCCATGTTGCGCCAGGATCGAGGGCTTGGCGTAGCCCCAGCCGACGGCGCCGCAATCGAGGCCGACCGCACGCGCCGCTTCGATGTCGCGGGTCTCGTCGCCGATGCAAATGATCTTGTCCCGCGCGACGCCCTGACGCGTGACCTGCTTGAACTTGCGCGCCTTCCCAAACAGCGATGCGCCGCAGGCGTACAGACTGACAAGGTTGCCGAGCTCTTCGCCCAGCACCCGGCGGATCACGGTCTCACTGTTGGAGCTGACGACGGCGATCTTCACCCCGGCCGCGTGCAGCGCCCGGAGCATCTTCTCGGTCTCTGGGAACAACGGAATCGTATGGGCGTCAGCGGCCATCAGCTTCTTGCCGGCGCGCGCGATCAGCGGAAGCTTCCAGGGCGATACGCCGAGATAGCGGATCACCTCACGCGTGCTGCGCCCCCGCAGCATCTCGATCTCGTCGTCGGTGACGGTCTTGAAGCCATAGCGGCGCGCCATCGGGTTGACGGCGCGCATCATCCACGCGGCGCTATCGGCCAGCGTGCCGTCAAAGTCGAAGATGACCAGCTCGTATCGCGAGACGGCGTTCTTCCCCACGCGCGAAATGCCCTCCAAGAGCCCGCGTCCGGCGAGCTAAGCTCTGACTGATAGACCGATCCGGCCTTGGATGTCGTCTTAAACTTCGCTCAGAAGGCGATGGCGCCGCGCCAAGGCGCTCGGGTCAGCGAAAGGCGGCCGCATAGAGATCGGGCTTGAACCCCACCACCCGACGCTCGCCAAGATCGAGGATCGGGCGCTTGATCATCGAGGGCTGGGCCAGCATCAGCGCGATCGCCTTGTCAGCGTCGAGATCCTGCCGATCCGCCTCGGGCAGCTTTCGAAACGTCGTTCCTGCGCGGTTGAGCACGATTTCCCAACCTAGCTCCCCGACCCAGGCCTCCAGACGCGGCTGGTCGATCCCTGCGGCCTTGTAGTCATGGAAAACGTACGGCTGACCGTTGTCATCCAGCCATTTGCGGGCCTTGGCGACGGTGTCGCAGTTCTTGATGCCGTACATCGTGATCGTCATCGCGGACTTCCTGGGCGTCGAATCGAGCGTTGCGTTCTTCCTGCCATCGAACCCGCTCGGCGCAACAGGCTGATCCGTCAGCTCAGGGTCCATTCCCGAAGGACGATGTGCTGGGTCTGGCCAAGCTTGCTCTGCACCAGCGCGAAGCGATCGACCGTCCAGGCGATCGGCGTGATCGCTTGCTCGGGGACAATCTGTCCGTCGTAGAGCAAGGTGACGTGCGGCGTGAAGCTTCGGTCAGGACGAAGCGCAGCGCCGGCGATCTTCTCGCCCAGCGTCTTCTGGAAGCTGATCAGGGCGGTTACCCCCTCCCTGCCCTGCAGCGTGAACGGATTGTTGCCGGGGCGATTGGTGAAGCTGAGCGCGCGGTCGAAGACGACCTCGAACGGGGTGCTGGCCACAGCTTGACCCGCCAGGACGCCCTTGCTGACGATGTCATTGGGCAAGCCGACGTAGTCACCCAGATGGTGCAGGGTAATGTGCAGGCGGTTGGTCTGGATCAGCGGGCCGCCCAGCCTCAGAGCCGCCTTCAGGCGCGCAGCCTCCTGCGCGATGCGCTCCGCCGTCGACTGGTCCGGATACAGCAGGAACATCAACCGGTCGGTCGGCGTCGGCGGATCAAAGCCCGGCAGGCCAAGTTGAAGCGTGTCTGGCATGCGCCACTCCTTTGACGGGGAACGCCTAAGCCGGTTCGCGCGCGGCTCCAACGGTCCATTACATTTCGTTTACGCGCGTAATCGATCGCTTGACGGGAACGTTTACGTGCGTAATCGTCCATCCCATGGAAACAACATCACAACGCATCAGCGGCGCCGAGAGCGAAGTCATGAAGGTGCTTTGGGCCGACAGCCCCAAGCCGGCCGAAGAGGTTCTAGCCATTCTGGCCAAGGACCACGGCTGGGCCGAAGGCACGGTGAAAACCTTGCTGAACCGCCTGCTTAAAAAGGGCGCCATCGCAGCCGACAAGGACGGCCGCCGCTTCCTCTATCGTCCGCTGATCGGTCGCGAGGACTATGTGGACTCCGAGAGCCAGGGGCTTCTGGATCGCCTCTTCGATGGCCGTCTCGCCCCGCTGGTGAGCCACTTCTCGAAGCGCGAGAAGCTGAACCCAGAGGACGTCGCCGAGCTTCGCCGCCTTTTGGAGAAGATCGACGATGGTCGCTGACATCCTGCTCTTCCTCGGCAAGGCCAATATCGCCCTGGCGGCTGCGGTGCTGCTGGTGCTTGTCCTGCGTCGACCAGTCCGCAAAGCCTTCGGCGCCCGGAACGCCTATGCGCTGTGGCTGATCGCGCCGCTTTCGGTCCTGGCCCTGCTGATCCCGGCCCGCACGATCGTGGTGCCCGCGCCGCTCCTCGCCGCCCCTATGCCCGCGATTGCGCCCCCTGCATCGCCGCAGCCTCGGACGGTCGAGCCAACGACGTCGACACAGACCCCGTCCGGGCCCCTGATCCCGCTCGGCGAAACCGCGCTCGGACTCTGGCTGGTCGTGGCGTTCGGCGGCGTGATCCTGCAGGTTGAGCGGCAGCGTCGCTTTGTCCGTTCACTGGGCGCGCTGACCCTGACCGCGGATGATCGCCTGGTGCGCTCCGACAGGCCCGGGGTGGGTCCGGCCGTCATTGGCGCTCTGACGCCCTGTGTCGTCCTCCCGGCGGACTTCGACCAGCAGTACACGCCAGAGGAACAGGCGCTGATCCTGGCGCACGAGCGCAATCACCTCGCCGTCGGAGACGCCCAGATCAACGCGGTCGTCACCGCTCTGCAGTGCCTCTTCTGGTTCAACCCCTTCGTCCACCTCGGCGCGGCCACCCTGCGCATCGACCAGGAGATCGCCTGCGATGCAGCCGTACTGGCCCGCCACCCCAAGACCCGCCGCGCCTATGGCGAGGCCATGCTGAAGACCCAGCTGGCCGCCTGCGCGCCTCCGCTGGGCTGCCACTGGCCAGCCTCGGCCAACAAACAATTGAAGGAGCGCTTCACCATGCTCACCCACCACACCGCCGACCGCCGTCGTCACCTTGCGGGAGCCGTCGCCGTGGCCGTCCTTGGTCTCTCGACCGCCGCTGCGGCTTGGGCCACCCAGCCCGCCCGGACCATGCAGCAAACGCCTGAAGAAGCCCGTCGCGCCGTGGCCCGACATCTGGGACGCCCGCTGTATGACGCGGTCGACCGGAAAGACCTGCGCAGCGTGCGTGAGCTGATCGCGCTGGGCGCCAACCCTAACTACATCGCCCGCGGCGACGGCTCGCCGCTGATCGAGGCGTCACGCAGCGGTCAGGCCGACGTGGTCCACGCCCTGCTGGCCGCCGGCGCCGATCCCAACCTCGCCGTGCGCGGCGACGGCAACCCGCTGATCCAGGCCTCTCTCGCCGGCCGCCTCGACATCGTGCAGGCCCTGGTGGAGCGCGGCGCCGACGTCGAGTCCTTCGTCCCCGGCGACGAGACGCCGCTGATCGGCGCCGCCCGCCGGGGCGACCTCGCGGTGGTGAAGTATCTCGTCGAGCGCGGTGCAGACGTGAACCGCGCGGTCGTGGCCAATCCAGGTGAGATGCGCTCGCCGCTGGGCATGGCCCGCAAGAACGGCCATGTCGCCGTGGTCAACTACCTGAAGAGCCAGGGCGCGCACGACTAGATCGTGAGCGCGCGGCCCACGCCGCGCGCGCCCCTTTTCCCTCCCGACAATCAGCGAGTTTTCAACGATGGCGATCATCGACGCCCGAGCCTTGCCTGACGCCAGCCTCCTGGAAGCCGATCTTGTGATCATCGGCGGCGGTCTGGCCGGTATCACCCTGGCCAAGGAACTGGCTGGAGGCCCCTTGAAAGTGGTCGTGCTGGAAAGCGGCGGCCGCGAGATGGAGCCCGAAACCCAGGCGCTCTACGCCGGCGCCTGCGTTCAGAAGGCCGACGGTAACAAGGATCGCCCCCTCCACGACTATCCGGTCCAGTCGCGGGTAAGAGCTCTGGGTGGTTCCGGCCACGTCTGGGGCGGCAGATGCGGACCGCTCGACCCGGCGGACTTCGCGGAACGCGCGTGGATACCCTACAGCGGCTGGCCGGTCAGCCGCGAGGCGATGCAGCCTTATTACGACCGCGCCTGCGATCTGCTGGAGATCGATCGCTTTCCGTTGGAGCGCCCCAAAGCCGCTGAGCCTAACCTCCAGCCGTTGGCGTTGGACCCCGACGCTGGCTTCTTTCCAGCGCCCCGCGTCCACGCGCGCATTTCGGGCCGTGCGGACCGCCCCGCCTTCGATCGCTTCCGCACCCAGTTCGCCGAGGCGCCGAACATCGACGTCTATCTCTACGCCAACGTAATCCGCATCCGCAGCGAGCGGGGTACGATCACCGGCCTCGACATCGCCTGCCTTAGCGGCAAGCGGCACACGGCCAAGGCGGCGCGCTATGTCCTCGCCACAGGGGGGATCGAGAACGTCCGGCTGCTGCTGGCGTCGGACAATCTCGGCAACCGCCATGATCTGGTGGGGCGCTTCTTCCAGGGTCACCTCACCTACTCCAACGACAGCGACGCAGAACGTGAAGGCTCGGCCTTCGCCGCGTCCCGCGCCGAGCCGCTCGATCTGTATGCGCCCGCGCAGCGCTATGGGCCGCATTGCGTCATCGGCGCGGGGCTGGCCGCCCAGAAGCGGATGAAGACGGGCAACTTCACCGCGACGCTTTTCCGCGCAAACTTTTCGAGCGCCGACGCCAAGGTCGCCGCCGACACCCAGGCGATCAGCAAGGCCAGCGTCCAACTCGACAAGGGCCAAACCCAGCCAAACCTGCTCGGCTTCTTCGCCATGACCGAGCATTTTCCAAATCCCGACAGTCGCGTCACCCTGGACGCCGACCAGAAGGACGCCCTGGGCATGCCTCGCGTCCGCCTCGATTGGGCGCATGGGCGCAAAGACTATGCAGACCTGGAAAGGACGATCGACGGGCTGGCCAACGCCTTGGGCGCCTCAGGCGAGGGCCGGTTGTGCTGGTCGCTCCGGCGCGATGAACTTCTGGCATCGTCGAACGCCTCGCGCCATCACATGGGGACCACGCGGATGCACGATGATCCCACGAAGGGCGTGGTCGACGCCGACGGTCGACTCCACGAGGCGGACAACCTCTATGTCGCGGGCAGCTCGGTTTTCCCGACCTCAGGGATCGTCAATCCCACCCTCACCATCCTGGCCTTGACCATGCGACTGGCCGATCACCTTAAATCCGAAAAGAAGGCCGCTTGATCATGAGCACGCGTCGCGATCTCCTGGCCGCGTTGGTCGCCCTGGCCGCCGCACCATCTTTAGCCAGATCCGCTCCAGCCGGCCCCATGGCTGGCCTAGACGCCGAGGCCGTCCGCCGCATTGGAGAGGCTTGGCGCAAGAGCCATCCAGGCGTGAGCGCGAAGACCCTCGCTGCACAGCTGTTTCCCAGAGGACGAGGGCCAGAAGCCCTGCCCCGGCTAAGGGCCCTAGCGACGGCGGACTTCCGCGCCGGCGCGGTGTTCGACTATCGCGGTTGGCGGCTGTCGAACACCGAAGGCGCTCTCTTCGCCCTGGTCTCCCTGGAAGCCTGATCTCGGCGGCTCACCCCCGCCGGACCGCGCCCGGGTAAGCCTAGAGCGTGCGTCCGGTGACGCCGGCGGTTTCCACGCGGGTCCAAACCTGGGACTTGCAAAGGAAGTTGGGCAACAGGCAGCCTTTGGCGCGCAACGACGAGCGGTCCAACAGCCGTACCTGACCCGAGAACGTCATATTGAGGTCGGGAACAAAGACCTTGCCCTTCCACTCGTTCGCGCCCGACGAGGAGAAGTCGCGCAGCAACTGCATGCCCACCAGGCCCTGGTTGCTGCCCTTCTTGACGTCGGCCTGAGCCTCGGCGTTCGCCCAGACCACGTAGCCGCAAGTCTCAGGTCCGCAAGGCTTGATCTCGATGTGAACGCTGCCTTTGGGATTGCGCCATACGCCGAACAGGTCGCCGGACCGCGTCGTCGCATCCGCAGCCAGCACGGGTGACGCCACGCCCACGGCGGCGATCAACGCCAAGCTCAACTTACCGATCATCGCGGTCCTTTCTGGGTCACCGATCCTGCTCAGTATGAAGCTAGCGGCTGGGAGGATCGAGGAGAAGCCGGGAGAATTGCGGCGCTATCGCGGCGCAGCCGCTGCGCCAAAAAGTCGACAGGAAAGCGGAACCTTCACCTCTGAAAGGCGTTGCTGGGCCACGCGTCGTGGCGCGTAGGGGGCGTTGTGTCTATTTTGCTGCAACATTTAGCGATCGAAGACTCCAGTCCCACGCGTTGGGACTTCTGTTTGCCTGCGAACAGCAACAGACCCGCACGTCTCCTCTCATTCCCCTTGTCTGCTTGGTCCTAGAATGTCGCTCAACAAACAGCGTTCCGCTACGCATTCGGTTTCGCGGACCGAGCTATGGACAGCTTTGGGGTTAGCCGTCGTGCTGGCCTTCTTCGTGACCAGCGGGATCATCGCCTATCGCAACGTCGAAATGCTGCGCGGTAACAGCCAGAGGATCTGGCACACGCACGATGTCATGATGGCGCTCAATGAGTTGATGGCGTTGACGCAGGACGCCGAGACCGGCCAGCGCGGCTTTCTGCTGACCGGCAAGAGCGACTACCTGAAGCCCTACGAAATCGCAGCGTCCGAAAGCGCCTCCCGCATCGAGACCGTGCGCGACCTCACGCGCGACAACCCCACCCAGCAATCGAACATCAAGACGCTGGAACGCCAGATCAACGCGAAGTTCGAGGAGCTTGAGGAGACCGTCCGGCTGCGCCGCGATGGCAGCCAGGCGCAAGCCCTGGCGGTCGTCGACACCGATCGCGGCAAGATCGAAATGGACGCCATCCGACGTCAGATCGAGGCCATGCGGAATGAGGAGGATCGCCAGCGCGACCTTCGCCTTTCGGAAATGGAGATCGCCTACCGAACGGCGCTGCTGAGCGGCGTGCTGTCGAGCGTTCTGGGCGCCGTCCTGACCCTGGCGGTGTTCTATCTGATCCGTCGCGCCAATCGCGCTCAGGCGCGAGAGGAATGGCTGCAGGCCGGTCAGGTCGGCCTTTCCGAAGCGATGATGGGCGACAAGACGGTCGAGGCGATTTCCGACAGCATCCTGACCTATCTGGCGCGCTACGTCGGCTTCCAGGCTGGCGTGGTCTTCAAGGGCGAGAACGGGCGGTTCCACCGCACCGCGAGCCTGGGCGTGGCGGCGGATTCCGACACGCCGACACGCTTCAATCTGAAGGAAGGCCTGCTCGGCAAGGTCGCCTCTGAGGGCGATGCGGTCATTATCCGTGACGTGCCCGAAGGCTACATGACCATCGGCTCGGGCTTGGGCCACGACAAGCCGCGCCACCTCGTTGTTGTGCCGACGCACGCCGATGATGTGGTCAATGCGGTCATCGAGTTGGGCTTCCTGCATCCGGTGGACGACCAGGTCCTGGAACTCCTGCGTCAGGCGGCGCCTTCGATCGGCATCACCCTGCGCTCGGCGCGCTATCGCTCTGAACTGCAGAACGCGCTCGAGGAAACCCAACGCCAGGCCGAGGAGCTTCAGGTCCAGAGCGAAGAGCTGCGCGTCTCCAACGAAGAGCTCGAAGAACAGGGGCGCGCCCTCAAGGAATCGCAGATCCGACTTGAACAACAACAGGCGGAGCTGGAGCAGACCAACAGCCAACTCGAGGAGCAGGCCCAGACCCTGGAGACCCAGCGCGATGAGCTTGAGCGCACCAGTGCGGCCGTGACGCTGAAAGCGCGCGAACTGGAACAAGCCAGTCAGTACAAGTCTGATTTCCTGGCCAACATGTCCCACGAGCTGCGCACGCCGCTCAATTCCCTGCTCATTCTGTCGAAGCTGCTCAGCGACAATCCGCACGGCAACCTGACCCCTGAACAGGTCAAGTTCGCCCAGACCATCGCCTCGTCCGGCAATGACCTGCTGACCCTGATCAATGACATCCTCGACCTGTCGAAGATCGAGGCGGGCCATGTGGAGGTGCGCCCCGAGCCCTTGCCGCTGCAGCGCCTGACGGACGATCTTCGCCAGCTCTTCCAGCCCGTGGCGTCAGAGCGGGGCCTCGACTTCGACATCGACATCGCCGGCGATTGTCCGGCCAGCATCGAGACGGATCGCCAGCGCCTGGAGCAGGTGCTGAAGAACCTGCTGTCGAACGCCTTCAAGTTCACCGAAAAGGGCGGCGTCCGCGTGGAGATTGGCCTGGCGGGCGCCCGCGATATCGCCTTCACGGTCATCGATACCGGGATCGGCGTTTCGCGCGAACAGCAGGACGCGATTTTCGAGGCGTTCCGCCAGGCCGACGGAACCATCAGCCGCAGGTATGGCGGCACGGGCCTGGGCCTTTCGATCTCTCGCGAACTGGCGCGTCTTCTCGGCGGCGCGATTACGCTGAGGAGCCAGCCCGGCGAAGGCAGCGCGTTCACCGTCACGATCCCGCTGTCCTACGACCCTGCGCGCGTGGCGCCCAGGGACCAACCGCTCGCTGCAAAGCCCGTCTCGCCGCTGCCGCGCCCCAAGGCCGCCCGCGCGCCAGTCGTTCGAGCGGCGGTCGATGACGATCGCGACCAACTGACCGGCGGTCGCCGGGTCCTGCTGGTCATTGAGGACGACGACAAGTTCGCTGGCATCGTCCGCGATCTGTCGCGTGAGTTGGGCTTCCAGTGCCTGGTCGCCGGAACCGCCGAGGAAGCCCTGAAGCTCGCCCGGCGCTTCAAACCCAGCGCTGTTGTGCTGGACGTCGGCCTACCCGACGAGTCGGGCCTGATGGTGCTGGACCGCCTGAAGCGCGATGACGCCACGCGCCACATACCGATCCACGTCGTCTCGGCCGCCGATCATAGCCAGACGGCGCTTTCGCTGGGCGCGATCGGCTATCTGATCAAGCCCGTGAAGCGCGAGGCCCTCGCCGAAGTGCTGAAGTCGCTGGAGGCCAAACTGTCCAGCACCGTCCGGCGCGTGCTGATCGTCGAAGACGACTCCGTCCAGCGTGAGGCGGTTGGCAAACTGCTGTCGTCCGGCGATGTCGAAACCGTGGGCGTCGGCACCGCCGCCGAGTGTCTTGAGTTGCTCCGCGAACAGACCTTCGACTGCATGGTGCTGGACCTATCCCTGCCTGACGCTTCTGGCTTCTCGCTGCTGGAGACCCTGAGCCAGGACGACAGTCACGCGTTCCCGCCCGTTATCGTCTACACGGGGCATGACTTGTCGGCCGACGATGAACAGCGCCTGCGCCGCTACTCCAATTCGATTATCATCAAGGGGGCGAAGTCGCCCGAACGGTTGCTGGACGAGGTCTCGCTGTTCCTCCACCAGGTGGTTTCGGAGCTTCCCGCCGAGCAGCAGAAGATGATCCAGAAGGCGCGCCATCGCGACGCCGTTCTGGAGGGCCGTCGCGTGCTGATCGTCGAGGACGATATCCGCAACGTCTACTCGCTGACCAACGTGCTGGAGCCTCGCGGCGCTGTCGTCGAGATCGCTCGCAACGGCCAGGAGGCGATCGACGCGCTGAATCGCTCGGCCGAGGATCCAGCGCGAGCGATCGACCTCGTCCTGATGGACGTGATGATGCCGGTGATGGACGGGCTGACGGCCGCGCGGCAGATCCGTCTCGACGGGCGCTGGTCCAAGCTCCCGATCCTCATGTTGACCGCCAAGGCCATGCCCGACGATCAGGAGCGGTGCATCGCCGCCGGGGCCAGCGACTACATGGCCAAGCCAATCGACGTCGACAAACTGCTGTCGTTGGTTCGTGTCTGGATGCCGAGGTAGCCTGTGTCCGACGCCATCGAGGACATCGAGGTCCAACTCCTGCTTGAAGCGCTCTTCCAGCGCTACCACTATGACTTTCGGCACTACGCCCGGGCTTCGATCAAGCGTCGCCTGACCCAGGCCCGCGCCCAGCTGGGCGTACCGACGATTTCGGCGCTGCAGGATCGTGTGCTGCACGACCCCTCAATGCTGCCGCGCCTGCTCGACTTCCTCACCGTCCAGGTGAGCGAGATGTTCCGCGATCCTTCCTACTTTAAGGCCCTGCGTGAGAAGGTGCTGCCGCATCTGAGCACCTACCCGTCGCTGAAGGTCTGGATCGCCGGCTGCAGCAACGGCGAAGAGGTCTACTCGCTTGCCATTCTCTTCAAGGAGGAAGGGCTCTACGACCGGACAATCTTCTACGCGACGGATATCAACCCCGAAGCGCTCGCGGCCGCCGAGGCGGGTGTTTATGCCGTGGACCGCATCCGCAAGTTCACCGAGAACCACCAAAGGTCGGGCGGCAAATCCTCATTGTCCGAGCACTACACCGCCGCCTACGGCCGGGCGGTGTTCGACAAGAGCCTCCGCAGTCGGGTGGTGTTTTCGGACCACAGCCTTGTGACCGACGCGGTGTTCGCCGAGATGCACCTCATCTCGTGCCGGAACGTGATGATCTATTTCGACCGCCCCCTGCAGGACCGGGCCATCGGTCTGTTCCGCGACTCGCTGACGCGAAAAGGGTTTCTAGGCCTAGGCTCCAAGGAGAGCCTTCGCTTTTCGACCCACGCTCCGGCGTTCGCCGACTTCGTGGCCGAGGACAAGATCTATCAGAGGCGCGACCCATGACTGGCGAACGCCCCCACGCGATACTGATCGGTGCCTCGGCCGGCGCGGTGCAGGCTTTGCTGGCGATCCTGCCCGCCCTGCCCGCCAGCTTTGCGCTTCCGGTGCTTGTCGTGGTCCACATCCCTGCGGATCGCGACAACATGCTGGTGCCGCTCCTGCAGTCCAAGTGCCGGATCACCGTCAAGGAGGCCGAGGACAAGGAGCCTATCGAGGGCGGCGTCATCTATTTCGCGCCGTCCGACTATCACCTGCTGGTCGAAGCCGATCACAGCCTGGCGCTCTCCACCGACGAGCAGGTGAACTACTCACGCCCCTCGATCGACGTGCTGTTTGAGACCGCCGCCGACGCTTTTGGCGCGGGCTTGGTGGGCGTGATCCTGACCGGCGCCAATCATGACGGCGCGACGGGACTTCGTACGGTCGAGGCCGCAGGCGGTGTGGCGATCGTCCAGGATCGCGCCGAGGCCTACGCCACCGCCATGCCAGACGCCGCGCTCCAGGCCTGCCCGTCGGCTCATGTCATGAGCATCAGCGCCATTACGACCTACCTGACGAGTTTGGGGACCGCATGACCAACGCGGACAAGCCGATCAACTTCCTTCTGGTCGATGACCTCGAGGAGAACCTGCAGGCTCTAGAAGCCCTGCTGCAACGCGAAGGTCTCACGTGCCTGAAGGCGCGGAGCGGCGAGGAGGCGCTCGAGCTTCTGCTGACCCACGACGTCGCGCTCGCGCTCCTGGACGTCCAGATGCCGGGCATGAACGGCTTCGAACTGGCCGAGTTCATGCGCGGCAGCGAGCGGGCGCGACACATTCCGATCATCTTCGTCACCGCCGGGGCTGCGGATAGCCAGCGCCGCTTTCGGGGGTATGAGGCCGGCGCAGTGGACTTTATCCAGAAGCCCATTGAGACCGACGTGCTCCGCAGCAAGGCCAATGTGTTTTTCGACCTGCACCAGCAGCGCCGCCAGATCGAGGCTCAGCGCGACGAACTGGAAGCCGCCGCACAAGCGCTGCGTCGGGCCGACAGGCACAAGGACAGCTTCCTGGCGGTCCTGGCGCACGAATTGCGCAACCCTGTCGCCGCGCTTAGCGGCGGCCTGCATCTGCTGAACAAGGACATACCGCCCGAACGCGCCCAGGATATCCGGGGACGTATGGAGCGGATGCTGGATCACCTGAGCCATCTGGTCGACGACCTTCTGGACGTCTCTCGCGTGAGCCAGGGCAAGATCTCGCTCAAGAAGGCGCGGATCGAACTGGGCGACGTGCTGCAATCGGCGATCGAGGCCAGTCAGCACACGATAGACGCTGCGCGACATCAGTTTGTGGTCGAGACGCCGGAGGTTCCGGTTTGGCTCGAGGCCGATCACACCCGCCTGGCCCAGATCGTGGCAAACCTGCTCAACAACGCCGCCAAGTACACACCGCCGGGTGGCGTGGTCACGCTCGCCGCAGCCGTCGACGGGCGCACGGTGACCATCAAGGTCTCGGACACAGGCATCGGCATACCCGAGGAGATGCAGTCGAAGATCTTCGAGATCTTCGCTCAGGTCGAGGATCACCTGGGCAAGTCGCAAGGCGGGCTCGGCATCGGCCTCGCCCTGGTTCGACAGCTCGTGGCGCTGCACGGCGGCGCCATCACCGTCGACAGCGACGGCGAAGGTCAGGGCAGCACCTTCACCGTCCGGCTGCCCATTCTGGTCTGAACGGCTCGGAGTCTAGCGAGTCGCCCAGGCCCGGCCGATCTCCTTCATCGGCACGCAGCCCTTGAAGTCGCCCGGCAGGCTGAAGACCATGGAGCCGTGGGCCCACCCGTTCACGCCGTCCGGAGTCTGGCGCAGCTGCGAGCGGAAGGCGCGGGCCGCACGTGGCCCGAACACGGTCTTGCCGTTCCACTGTCCGTCGCCCAGGAGCATCAGCATATACCGGGCCATGTCGCCCGCGGTGGACGATGCGGAGCCGGCCGGCGCCACCTGGCCGATGTACTCGTAGTCGTTCGCCGCGAACCCCGCGTTGCGCCAGCTGTACCCGGTCGAGATGTCGCTCCGCAGCCGCTGGGGCATCGCCGCCGGCAGACCGCGCCGCTCGTGTCGGGGTTCGCGGAACG
>OFDC01001149.1_pt1 | contig 15125 bp, 20 predicted proteins | sample 1520941 | NCBI WGS metagenome assembly OFDC01 (sample SAMEA94258168, study PRJEB24077) | hot springs metagenome | biome: Aquatic biome; feature: Water | place: India | collected 2012-12-06 | depth 5 m | reverse complement strand
AGCGCACGGCAGACCTTGCCCCCGCGCTCGTGCTCGGCGCGCAGCTGATCTTCGGTGTGCTGTTCGGCATCCTCGGCCTAGCGCTCGCCGATCCGCTGGTGGTCATGCTCAAGATCGCGCTCGAGCGGCAGGCTGAACACAACACCCGCCGCGACGAAGCCACAGGATAACCATGGCTCGGAAGTTTCTCTATTTCGTCGCGCTGCTGATCGTGATGGCCATCGCCGCGCTCTTCGCGCTGCGTATCTGGTCGGCAGAGCTGACCCGCTTTGCCTTCGTGCCGCGCGGCGCGTTCGAGACGCAACCAGCCCTGCGTGAAGGCGTCTACGAAGATCCGGCCATGTGGGTCTCCCGCCCCGGCACGGTCGATGACCCCGCCCAGTACCGCCCCGAGGGCATGCCAGCCGCGCCACAGGGCAAGGCCTATGTCTTCTTCATCCACCCGACCAGCTATCTTGCCCGCGAGCACTGGAACGGTCCTATCGAGGACAAGGACACCCGCAACCGCACCGCGCTGTTCGTGCGCGGCATGGCGAGCGCCTTCAACGGCGAGGCGGCGGTCTTCGTGCCCTATTACCGGCAGGCCGCCTTTGGCAGTTTCCTGGTCAACCGGCCGGAAACCCTCAAGGCACGGGCGGTTGCCTATGGCGATGTCCGCGCGGCTTTCCGCGCCTTCGTCGCCGCCATTCCTGCCGATGCGCCGATCGTGCTGGCTGGCCACAGCCAGGGCGCCTTGCACGTGATGCACCTTCTGAAGGACGATGTGAAAGGCACACCGCTGGCGGCTCGCATTGTCGCGGCCTACATGGTCGGCTGGCCGATCTCGCCGCTGGCGGACCTGCCGCAGACCGGCCTGCGCCCCTGCACCGCGCCCGAACAGACCGGCTGCGCGATGAGCTGGCTGAGCTTTGCCGATCCGCCCGATGCGCGGCTGATGCTCGATATCTACCGCGCCGAGCCCGGGCTCGACGGCATGGCAAAGGGTCCGGAGCCGATCCTCTGCACCAATCCGCTCACGGGCGGGAGCGCCCCTTCCGCACCCGGAAGTGCCAATCTGGGCACCATGGTCCCTTCGCAGGATCTGGCCTCGGGCAAGCTGGAGAAGCGCGGCATTCCGGCGCGCTGCGACGAACGATCCGGTCTCCTGATGATCGGCGAACCGCCCGATCTTGGCCCCTACGTGCTGCCGGGCAACAACTACCATGTCTATGACGTGCCGCTGTTCTGGGCCAACGTCCGCGCTGACGTCGCGCGCCGCTCGGAGGCGTGGCTGGCGCAGCACCGGAACGCCCGGCCGGGACCCGCCCGATGATCACCACCAGCGCCGCCGAACTGCGCGGCGCACTGCCTGAAGGCGGCGCGCTGATGGGGCTTGATCCCGGCACCAGGACCATCGGTGTCGCGCTGTGCGATGCGGGCTGGCGCTTTGCCACGGCAGGCCAGACGATCCGTCGCCGCAAGTTCACGCAGGACAAGGCCGAACTCGCCGCGCTGATCGCAGCACGCAGCGTCAAGGGCCTCGTCATCGGCCTGCCTCTCCACATGGACGGCAGCGAGAGCCCGCGCAGCCAGGCCGCGCGCGCGATGGCGCGCAACCTCGACGATCTGGGCCTCCCGATCCTGCTGTGGGACGAACGCTGGACCACACAGGCCGCCGAACGCGCGATGATCGAGCAGGATTTCAGCCGCGCCAAGCGGGCCGAACGCATCGATTCGCACGCCGCCGCGCTGATCCTGCAGGGGGCGATCGATGCGATGGTGGGCGCAGCGTTCTGACCCTGCGGACAATTGATGGTTGTCACCGCGCCCGCGCACCGGCAGGACATCCGCCATGAGCAAGGATGAAAACGTCGCGGGCGTGCCCAACACCAGCCTGCCCGAAGGCTTCGTGTTCGATCCCGAACGCGGTGCGCGCTGGTTCACGCGCCATGGCCACACCGGCTTCCTTGGCATGGAATACCATGACCACGGCGCGGACTGGATCGAGCTTGCCCTGCCCTGGCGCGAGGATCTCGTCGGCGTCGAGGAGACCGGCGTGCTGGCTTCGGGACCGATCATCAGCCTGCTCGACAACGCGACATCGATGTCGGTCTGGACGCGGCAGGGCACGTTCAACCCGCAAGTGACGCTCGATCTGCGGATCGACTATGTGCGCGCGGCGACACCGGGCAAGACGGTGATCGCGCGCGCCGAATGCTATCAGGTGCGCCGATCGATGGCCTTCGTGCGCGGGATTGCCCACGATGGCGACGCCTCTGATCCTGTCGCCCACACCGCCGGCATTTTCATGCTGGTCAGCAGCGAGGGCTGGGCCAAGCCATGAGCGAGTATCATTTGCCGCCCTATGCCCGCACGATGGGCATGGAAGTCGACCATGTGGAGGGCGGCGCGCCCGTCATCGCGATGGACTTTGCGACGCGCGTGATGGGCCGCCCGGGCTTCCTCCACGGCGGCGCCATCGGCGGCCTGCTTGAGATGGCCGCCCACGCCGCCTTGCGCGCGGAACTGGAGCGGCAGGGCAGCGATGCCCGCATCAAGCCGGTCAATATCAGCATCGAATACCTGCGCGGCGGTGTGCAGGAACGCACCTTCGCCCGCGGCGAAGTGATCCGGGCGGGGCGGCGCGTCGCCAATGTGCGGGTCGAGGCATGGCAGGGGGATCGCAGCAAGCTGGTCGCCAGCAGCTGGATGAATTTCCTGCTGGCGCCGCCGAAAACCTGAGGCGTTCTCAAATTTCGGAACCGGTCTGGTTATGCATGTTCGCATAGCCGGGGAATTCCCTTGTAATTTTTTCTTGGAGCACTATTTTAATCGTGCCTCTCGTCGATTGCGACGGAATTTGCGCGTGGCTTTGGCCCGCATTCTTTCCATTTCATGATGCCTGGCTTTTTTGACCGGTATGCGCCGGTCTACCCATGCTGCTCTCGTTGAAGTGAGACGGGCATCGACGACTTAATTCCGGTTCGGGAACGCGTTTCCCTCACCTCGAACGACCCTCGATTTCCTTTCAAGTGACGACCTGACGCACGACCCCGTCGGCACCCCGCCGGCGGACCAACGTTTCTTGAAAGGAAGCGACCATGACTATCGGAACCGTGAAATTCTTCAACGAAGACAAGGGCTACGGCTTCATCCAGCCAGATGACGGCGGCAAGGACAGCTTCGTCCACATCTCCGCCGTGCAGGCGGCCGGCATGGCCACGCTGAACAAGGATCAGCGCGTTTCCTACGAAGTCGAGACCGGCCGCAATGGCAAGGAATCGGCGGTCAATCTCGCCAGCGCGAACTGACCCGCTCCATCCCCGGCGGGTCCCTTTGCGGATCGCCGGGGATACCCTTTCCCGTCCCTCCAGGAGTCGATGTTGATGGCACTGTCCTACGAATTCCTCATCGAACGCGCCGAACAGGCCGCCTCCGAAGCGGCGGGCGCCTTGCTCGACAACGTGCGCGACCGCGCACTGCGATCGGAAAAGGCGTGGCGCGCCATGGCCGAGCAACTCCGCCAAGTGACGGAAGGCCGCGAACTGGCGCGGCTGGAACGCCTTGCCTCCGCAGCCATGCCGACCTGAATGAAAAACAATCCCGGTCTCGATCTGCCCCAGCTTTTCGCAGCGCTCGAAGTCTCGGACATCGCGGCGATCAACGGCATCGCCAGCCTTGCCAACATCCTGCGCCTGCGCGGTCTGCTCAGCGTGACCGAAGCCTCTGCACTGCACCAGAGCATGAGCCTGCCGCTCGGCCTCCCGCGCCATGCCGACAATCTGGCGGTGCAGGAACTGCAGGCGCATCTCGACGACCTCTTCGCGCATATCATCGCGCCGGATTAGGTCGCCTCGATCACCACCACTATGCCGCCATCCGGCTCGGGCTCGCCCGGAGCAATCCGCGCTGAATCCGCCCGCACGCGCGCCAGAACGGCGGCGGGCACCTCCAGCCCAGCAACTACCGCATCCGCCTGACCGAGCAGCCGCGCCTCGCGCAGCGTGAGGTCATCGGGATCATTGGACCGCAACCGGATCACGAACCGCCCTGATTGGCCATCCGCCGCACCCGCCACCCATGCATCGACATCCCCGCCCTCGCGCAGGGGATCGAGCGCCCCGCCTTCCTCCAGCGCGGCATCGAGCGCGCGGCGGCGTTCGGGTCCGGTCGGCCAGCGCGTGCGCATCGCGCCGCGCGCCGCGTAGAGCGCATCTGCGAGCGACCCGAGACCTTGGGGCAAGAGCCGCTCCAGCCGCAGCCGCAGCGCCTTCGCAAGGCCCGCAGAGGCCCCGCCGGTCCCGACCGCGACGATCACCGGTGCGCGGTCGATGATCGATGGCGTGGTGAAATCGCACAGCGCGGGCTTGTCGACGACATTGACGAGCAGCCCAGCCCCGCGCGCGCGGATGGCATCGGCCTGACTGGCCGCCTCGTCCTCGTGCGCGATGAAGGCCAGCCGCGCGCCCGTGTCGATGCCCTCGGCAAGGTCCTCGATCACCTTGCCGCCCGCACGGAGCACCAGCCGCCGCTTGGCCTCCGCTGCCTCGCCATGGCCCAGCACGACCACCGGTTGGCCGGTCAGGCGGTGGAACAGCGGGAGGCTGGGGAGAGTCATGCTTGTGGCCTATGTCGCGCGAGATGCTTCGACAAGCTCAGCATGAGCGGACGAAGGTGCAATGACCAAGGGCCCGCTCACCCTGAGCTTGTCGAAGGATGCTGGCACAGCGCTACGCCAACCAATCCGGCACGCGCTCGGCGGAGAGGATGGTGGCGGGCTCGATGCGGTCGGCCACGACGGCCCACTTTGCGCCGTCGACCATGACCTCGGGCACCATCGGCCGCGAGTTGTAGGTGTTGGCCATCGTAGCGCCATAGGCACCCGCGGTGCGGAATACCGCCAGATCGCCGCGCGCCACCACGTCGATCTCGCGCGCCATGGCGAAAGTATCGCTCGATTCGCAGATCGGGCCGACGATGTTGGCAGTCATCGTCCCGCCCTTGGGCGCGACCGCGCTGAAATCGTGCCAGGCATCGTACATCGCGGGGCGGGCGAGATCGTTCATCGCCGCATCGACCACCACCCACGGATGCAGCGCGCCCTGCTTAACGCGGACGACCTCGGTAAGCAGCACGCCGGTATTGCCGGTGATGAGCCGCCCCGGCTCGAACATCAGGGTCGCATCCCAGCCTTCAGTCACGCGCGCGATCATCGCGGCGTATTCGGCGGGCTGCGGGAAGACTTCGCCCGCCTTGTAGGGCACGCCGACGCCGCCGCCGAGGTCCATGTGCGTCACCGCAAAGCCGCCGGCGCGGATCGCCTGCATCAGCGCGCCGGCCTTGGTGAAGGCGGCTTCCAAAGGATCGAGCTTCGAGAGCTGGCTGCCGATATGGAGCGCAAGGCCGCGCAGGTTGAGGCCCGGCAGCGCGGAGAGCCGCGCGTAGATGCCTGCTGCCCGGTCGTAGGGAACGCCGAACTTGTTCTCGGCCTTGCCGGTCGAGATCTTGGCATGCGTGCCTGCATCGACATCAGGGTTGATACGCAGCGTGGCGGTGGCGACGAGGCCCAGTTCCTCCGCGATCTCGGCCAGCTCCTCGCCTTCCTCCTCGCTTTCGAGGTTGAACTGGCCGCACCCGGCCTGCAGCGCACGGCGCATTTCCACCGCCGTCTTGCCGACGCCCGAAAACACCACGTCCGCTGCCGGAATGCCCGCCGCGAGCGCACGGTCCATCTCGCCCGCCGAGACGACATCCGCGCCGTAGCCTTCCGCCGCCAGCACCTTGAGCACGGCCAGGTTGGGGTTGGACTTCACCGCGAAGGCCAGGTGGACACGCGGCAGCACCGCCAGCGCATCGCGGAAGACGCGCGCATGGCGCGTCAGCGTGGCGCGCGAATAGACATAGACCGGCGTGCCGACTTCGGCCGCGATGAGGGGCAGCGGCACGTCTTCGGCATGAAGCACGCCGCCGCGATATTCGAAATGATCCATCGGGAATTCCTGAAACTGGTTTCCGGCAGCTCAGCCGGAGAGAAAGCTTATTCCTCGGGGGGAAGATCGAAGGGATCGTCCTGCCGATCCTCCGAGCGGCTGCGCAGCTCGATATTGCGCTGCGGTTTCGCCTGGACCGGCGGGGTCAGCAGCACGTCGGGCCCCGGTTTGTCCTCGCGGCCATAGGGCGCCGGCGGCAGAGCGTGGCCTTTCAGCGGCATGAGCTCACGCCGTGCGCCGCATCCGGCGAGCGTTAGAGCCAGCAGCAGAACAGGCAGCACCTTGCGCATCAGGAGTCCATATCCCTTGGCATACCCAGCGCCTCACGCGCCTCGGCGACGCGCTTCCTTACCTCGTCCGGCGCGGTTCCGCCATGGCTGGCGCGCGCCGCCACGCTTGCTTCCACCGAAAGCGCGGCAAAAACGCGTTCATCCACCCGGCTGTCGATCGCCTTGAGGTCCGCCAAGGCCAGCTGATCGATCGCCACGCCGCGGCTTTCCGCGAGCTTCACCGCCGAGCCGGTGATATGGTGCGCCTCGCGGAAGGGGATGCCCGCCTGCCGCACCAGCCAGTCGGCCAGATCGGTCGCAGTGGCATAGCCCAGTTCCGCCGCGCCGCGCATCCGCTCGGTGCGGAAAGCGGCTTCGGCGACCATGCCGGTCATAGCCGCGATGGAAAGCGCCAGCAGCGCAGCGGCCTCGAACACCGGCGGCTTGTCGTCCTGCATGTCCTTCGAATAGGCGAGCGGCAGGCCCTTCATCGTGATCATCAGCGCGGTGAGGCAGCCGACAATCCGCCCCGAATGGCCCCGCACCAGCTCCGCCGCATCGGGGTTCTTCTTCTGCGGCATGATCGAGCTGCCGGTCGACAGGCTGTCCGGCAGGGTGACGAAGCCGAACGGCTGGCTCGCCCAGATCACGAACTCCTCGGCAAGGCGCGAGAGGTGCAGCGAGCACTGCGCGGCGGCCATCAGGAAATCGAGCGCGAAATCGCGGTCGGAGACCGAATCAAGGCTGTTCGCGGTCGGACCATCGAAGCCGAGCGCGGCTGCCGTCATATGGCGATCGATCGGAAAGCCCGTCCCCGCCAGCGCCGCCGCGCCCAGCGGGCAGCGGTTCATGCGGCGGCGCCCATCCTCAAAGCGCGAAACGTCGCGCTGGATCATCTCGTAATACGCCATCAGGTGATGGCCGAGCGTGACGGGCTGCGCGGTCTGCAGGTGGGTGAAGCCGGGCATGATACTGGCCGCATGCTCGCCCGCGCGGGTCACCAGCGCCACTTGCAGCGCGTGGAGCGCGGCAAGGGTCTGGTCGATCTGATCACGCACCCAGAGGCGGAAATCGGTCGCCACCTGATCGTTGCGGCTGCGCGCGGTATGCAGGCGCCCGGCCGCCGGACCGATCAGCTCGGCGAGGCGGCTCTCGGTGGTCATGTGGATGTCTTCGAGGTCCCAATCCTCGGGCACCCCGTTCGCCTCGTACTCGGCGGCGACCTGATCGAGCCCGCCCGCAATCAGCGCGGCATCTTCCGCCGTGACGATCCCCTGCTGGCCGAGCATGGCCACATGGGCCTTTGACGCGGCGATGTCCTGCCGCCACAAGGCCTTGTCGAAGGGAATCGAGGCGTTGATTTCGCGCATCACGGCCGAAGGGCCCGCCGCGAAGCGCCCGCCCCACATCTGATTGGAGCCTGAATTGCCGCTCATCTCGCCGCGTCCGTTCGCCTGTCTGGTCCCGCTTCTGGCCGCGGGCCTTCTTGCCGGGTGCGATAAGCAAACCCCGGCGGACACGCAACCGCAGACCACCGCTTCCGCGCCTGCAGCTGCAGCGGCAGGCGGCTCTGAGGAGTCCGGCCCGTTCAATGGCACGCTGGACATCAGCAATCGCGGCGCGGCGCTGCCCGATTTCACCTTCAGCGATCCATCCGGCAAGAAAATCCGCACGCTCGATCTCAAGGGCAAGCCGCTGCTGATCAATCTCTGGGCGACCTGGTGCGGGCCTTGCGTGCTCGAAATGCCCACGCTCAATGCCCTCGCCGCTGCCAAGGCCGGCAAGCTGACGGTCCTCACCGTCTCGCAGGACCTGGATCAGGCCGCCGCGGTCGACGCGTTCTTCAAGGAGCGCAAGCTCACAAATCTCGCGCCCTGGCTCGACCCCGAGAACGCGCTCAGCCAGCACTACGGCAACGGCGTGCTGCCCACGACCGTGCTCTATGACGCGCAGGGTAAGGAAGTCTGGCGCATGATCGGCTCGCATGACTGGGCCGGCCCCCGCACCGACGCCATGCTGGCCGATACGTTGCGTTGATCGTTGGACCGGTCGCTTGCCACCGCCTTGGGCGCAACATTTCTGCAATGCCGCTGTCATAGGCCTGTTCGCCGGCGATCCTGCCTGGAGGCATCATGGCGTTGCGCTCACCGTCCGAATCCGCACCCGATCCCCAAGAGATCGCCGCCCTGGCCGATGCCGCCCGGACGCGCCCGCGCGCGGTCTTTCTGGCGCAGGCCGCGCGCTTTGCTGCCACGTATGATCAGGATTTCGGCGCACAGACTGCGCTTGGCGCGCTCCATGCCAGCCTTGGCCTGTTCGATCTGGCCGAGGGCGCCTTCCGCACGGCCCTGACCCTCGATCCCTCCGACACCGCCACGCAGTTCATGCTCGGTGTCACGCTCTACGAGCTGGGGCGGCATGCGGAGGCCTCGACGCTGCTTGCCACGCTCGCCGGAAATCCCGATGCCGAGACCTATCTCGGGCTGGCACTCGAAGGGCTCGGGCGGTTCGAGGCGGCCTGCACTGCATTCGAGACCGCGCTGACCCACGATCCCGGCAATGCCCGGGCGCTCAACAATCTCGGCGCGTGCCTGATGGCGCTGCACCGCCATGATGAAGCCGCCGCGGCGCTGCAGCAGGCGCTCGGACTGGTCCCGGACTACCGCGATGCTGCGCTCAATCTCGCCGATGTCTGGATCGCCCAAGGCGAGATGGCGCAGAGCCGCGCGCTGATGGAACATTTCCTCCAGCACCGCCCGAGTGATCCCGATCTCCATGCCAAGCTGGGCGATGTGCTGGCCCGCGGCGGCAGGCCGGGCGAGGCGATCGCGGCTTACGAGCGGGCGCTTGTCCTCGCTCCGATGCAGGCCGATATCCATGCCGAGATCGGCAAGGCCTGGCACGGGCTTGGCGACATGGCGAAAGCGGAGGCCCATCTCGCGCGCGCCGTTGCGCTGGCGCCGGACAACGCCCCGCTTCTCACCGATTACGGCATCGTGCTCGAAGAAGCAGGGCGGCGCCGCGACGCAATTGCCGCCCTTGAGCGGGCGAGCATACTTGACCCGGAGGACGACTTCATCGCCGCCCGGCTTTATGGCACCCGCATGCAGATCTGCGACTGGACGGATCTTGCCGGAAATGCATCCCGGATCGCCGCGCTCGGTACCGGAGAGATGGCCGTCTCGCCCTTCGCGATGATCACGGCAGAGACCGATCCGGCGCGGCAGCTGCAACGTACGCGCTGCTATGCCCGCAAGTTTGCGGCGATCCGGCCTGCCCCGCTCGTGGTGCCGCCCGCTGCCGACGGACGGATTCGGATCGGCTATTTCTCTGCCGACTATCACCAGCATGCGACCATGCTGCTGCTTGCCGGCGTTCTGCGGCAACACGACCGCACGCGGTTCAGCGTGACCGCCTACAGCTTCGGCCCCGATGCGGACGACCCCGTGCGCCACGCCCTGCTTGGCGATGTGGAGCGGTTCGTCGATGTGCGCGGCCTCGACAACGCGGCGGTCGTGGCGATGGCGCGCGCGGACGGGCTCGACATCGCGGTCGATCTGAAGGGCTATACACGTCACAACCGCGCCGAACTGTTCGCCTATCGTCTTGCTCCGGTCCAAGTGAACTGGCTCGGCTTCCCGGGCACCTGCGGGACCGGGTTTCACGACTACCTGCTGGGCGACAGTGTGCTCACTCCGCCCGAGGCGCAGCCGCATTACAGCGAACAGCTGATCCGCCTGCCGTTCAGCTACCAGTGCAACGATGATCGGCGCCCCATCGCCGACTGGTCGCCCACGCGGGCCGATCTGGGATTGCCGGAGCACGGCTTCGTATTCTGCTGTTTCAACAACTTGTACAAGATCACCCCGGATATCTTCGCGATCTGGCTTCGCCTGCTCGGCGAGGTGCCGGGTTCGGTGCTGTGGCTGCTGCACTCCAATGCCGAAGCCGAGGCCAATCTGCGCGCTGCCGCCGAGGCAGCCGGGCTCGATGCCGCCCGGCTCATCTTCGCCGCGCATGAGCCCAATCCGCGCCACCTTGCGCGCATGGCCATGGCGGACCTGTTTCTCGATACCTTTCCCTGCAACGCCCACACCACCGCCAGCGATGCGCTCTGGGCCGGTCTGCCGCTGCTGACACTGCTGGGCGAAACATTTCCGGCACGGGTGGCCGCCAGCCTGCTGCAGGCGTGCGGGCTGCCCGAACTCGTCACTGCGACGCCGCAGGACTACGAAGCCCTTGCGCTTGCCCTCGCCCGCGATCCGGCACGGCTCGCGGCATTGCGCGCAAAGCTGGCGGCCGGTCGCGGCACCGCACCGCTGTTCGACACCCGCCGCTTCACCCGCGATCTCGAAACGGCCTACACGATGGCCGTGCAGCGCAGCCGCAGGGGATTGCCTCCGGAAGGCTTTGCAGTGCCCGATGGCGGGCCGCTTGGCGCTGACTGATAGCTGACCCTGCCATGGTGGGCGGTGACGGGCTCGAACCGCCGACCCTCTCGGTGTAAACGAGATGCTCTACCAACTGAGCTAACCGCCCCGGCATGCCGGAAGCGGCGCTCATGCTGGGTTTTGGGGCGTTCGTCAATCGGCGCTAGAGCACCCGGCGTCCGGTGGGCAGTGCCGCAGGCACTTCGCCGCCCACGGTCTCGACCAGTTCTTCCGGCGAGATCGGCTTGTGGAAGGCAACCCCGGCCTCGTTGCCCTTGCTCCAGACCACCTGGCCGAAAAACTCCTGCGAGCCCCAGCGCAGCAAGACATCACGGCCCCGGCGCGGGGGGGCCATGCGCAGACTGACGCGTGCGCCCGTCTGCGAGAGGTCCCGCAGTTCGCCGTCCATGCGGCTGGCCACCGAGATCAGGAGCAGGCGCTGGCCCGCCTCGATCCGGCGGTAGCGGCGGCGGTTGCCGAAGCGGTCCGAGCGGTTGCGCGGTTCGCTCATCGGGCGTGATCCTCACACGGGCAGCGAATGGCAATCGGCGGGTTCATGCCGCGAGGCCCAAGGTCTGGTCGAGGCCATGGTCGGCGCTGGTACCGGCGCGTTCGAGGCAGGATGTCACGTCGACACCGCGCTGGCGGATCGCCCAGTTGCGGCACCAGTCGAGCGCATCGCACGTCTCGCGGAAGGCCCGCCGCTCGCCGCTGTTGAGCCAGCGCAGCGCCACGGACCAATCGCACAGGTGCAGCCACAGGGGCCGCTCGCGGCGGACGCGCTGGTCGATCGCGATGACGGCATCGAGATAGCCGTTGATCGAGACCTTCCCCGCCTCGTAGTCGCCAAAGGCATCCTCCAGCATAGCGAGAACGCCCTCATAGCGATCAAGATGATGCTTCATGCGGTGCTGAAGCATGTCTCCGACGATTCTCATCAAAAACCTCGTTGATTGCAGTTATGGCACAAGCAGATTTTTGGCCGAGATCAGGAACGTATTGTTGAGCTGGTTGCTGAACGTGTGCAGCGAGGCGATCATTGCCACCGAGATCAGCGCGACCAGAAAGCCCATCTCGATCGCGGTCGCGCCGCTGCGGTCTTGCGCGATGAGACGGCGCAGCAGCTTCATGATCATGATCGCGGCACACTTGATCGCGGTACAGGCGCTGACAGCCACTGCTCCTCGAGCGCCCCCAGCGACTGCCAGTCTGCCATGCGGCGTTTGTCGTCGCGCCGCAGCGCCGCCCATTCCAGCGCATGCAGTTTCACCGAAATCCGCTCCGCGATGCTGATGTGATCGGCAGGGGCCCTGAGCGACTTCAGGTCGTCGATCGCCTGGTACATCCGTCCACGCAGGCCCGGCGTGATATAGCCGGACAGATTGGCTTCCCTGATGACCCTGTAGACTGCTCCGTAGCTCTCGTGCACTTCTTCCATGCCAGCGCCCCTTGTCGTTGGGGACGTTGTAAGAGTGGACGAGTTAACTGCTTGCTTTAAGACTGATCACAAGAAAGGCTGACTCTGCACATATTGTCCAATCGGCCAATAGCGCTCTGGGAAACCTTGCCTGACGGGCATTATGTTTTGCGATATCAGATACTTGATGGAATGGCCGAATGCCAGCCTTGTTGTCGGCAACCAGCCCGGCTCCCGCTGGAAAGCCGCTTCCCAAGCTGATCGCGGTGTCCAAACCTTTAAGGTATCAGCGAGAATACTTAGTGAGATAGCGCCTGGCCGCCGCGCCCCGGATTACTGGCATGCACTTCGGCTCACTGTGCCCCAATGATGGCGATTGGTTGCTGGACACAATTCATCATGATTCGGACGAGGCAAGGCAATCAAAAGACACCATCGCAGGGGCGTCTCTTTTGCAATGGAACAATCCATGCTGTTTGCCCCGCTGGCCCTACTCGCCTCCCAGCCTGCGACTGTGACGGTTCATGCAGCGCCCGTGCCCTGCAATCCCGATGCGCTGAAGAGCATCGCCTGCAACGCGCGGCGCCATACGCCTTCGCCGCGCCGGGTCGCAGCAGCGCCGATCCACTGCAACCCCGGTCCGCTCAAGAGCACAGCCTGCCACGCCGGTGCCGAGCAGGCCCGCGCCGAGGCGCGCTGCATTGCAGCACGCGGGGACCAGCTTGCCGCAGCGGATTGATTGCCACCCGTGTTGGGGGCTTGTCGCCTCCCCTCCTCCCCTCTAGGCTTGGATCAAGGCCATGACTGCACCTTCCATTCTGCTGGTTGAAGACGACGTTTCGCTGCGCATGCTCACCGCGCGGGCACTGCGCGAGAACGGCTATGCCGTGCGTACCGCCGCGACGGGTGCCGAAATGTGGGTCATGCTCGAGGCCGAGCCGGCCGAGCTTGTGGTGCTCGACATCATGCTCCCCGGCGCGAACGGGATCGAGCTGTTCCGCAAGCTGCGCCGCCAGAGCGACGTGCCGATCATCTTCGCCTCCGCGCGCGGGAGCGAGGAGGACCGCGTGCTCGGGCTCGAACTCGGCGCGGATGATTATATCGCCAAGCCCTACAGCGCGCGCGAGTTGATCGCGCGCATCGGTGCCGTGCTGCGACGCGGCGGCGGCGAGGGCCTCAGCAAGGGCGACGAGCGCACCAGCGAAGTCCATTTCGAAGGCTGGACGCTCTCGCTCTCGCGCCGCGAACTGCGCTCGCCCAGCGGCGCGATGGTCGACCTGACCGGTGCGGAGTTCGATCTCCTCGCCACGTTCGTCAGCCACCGCCAGCGCGTGCTCGGCCGCGAACGGCTGATCGAGCTTTCGCGCACGCGGCTGGGTGACAGCTCCGACCGCAGCATCGACGTGCTGGTCAGCCGCCTGCGCCGCAAGCTTTCCGCCAGCGGCAGCGAACCGCCGATCGTGACTGTGCGCGGGGTGGGCTACATGTTCAAGGCGGAAGTCCGCCGGGGCTGATGGGCCAGCGACGCATGGGCTTTCGCCGGCTTGGCCTGACCGAGCGCCTGCTGGCGATCCTCCTGCTGGTCGCGGCGGTCGATTTTCTCGCCAATACCTTCCTCTTCGACTCAGCGACCACAACTGCCGTCCAGCGTGACGATGCAGCACGCATCGGCGAGCATCTCTCGCTGGCGGCGCGCGCAATTTCGCGCGAGCCGCCGCAAGACCGCCCCGATGCGGCCCGCGCGCTGTCGACGGAGCGGTTCCGGCTCGCCTGGCATCCCAAAGCGTCGGCGGAGGATCTGCGTTCGTCCGATCCGGCGATGGTCAAGCGGGTACTGGCAGCAGGTCCGGAACTCGAAGTGGATGGCCAGCGCCTCATCGTGCTCCATACCCACAGCAGCCGCGAGCTGGCTGGAACACTGGTACTCGGCGATGGCAGCGCGCTGCGCTTCCATACTTACGCCGGCGAGGTCAGCTTGCAGCTCTCGCGCTGGCAGATCCTGCCGATGCTGCTGCCCACACTGATCCTGGGCGCCCTGGCGTGGTTCATGTTCCGTGCGACCACGCGCTCGCTGCAGCGGCTGGTGAGCGCGCTGCGCCATATCGAGACGCCCAATCCTGGCGGCCTGTCCGAGCAAGGCCCGGATGAAGTGCGCCGGCTGATCCGCGCGTTCAACCAGATGCAGCGCCGCATCCAGCGCCAGCAGGCCGAGCGCACCCGCTCCATGCTCGCAATCGGGCACGACCTGCGCACGCCGCTCGCTCGGCTCCAGCTGCGGCTCGACGGCGCGCAAGTGGAGGAGGAGACCCGCGCCGGACTGGAGCACGATATCGGCGAGATGCGCCAGTTGCTCGAATCGCTCCAGGCATTTGTCGAGGCTGGCGGAACGCAGATCCCGCCGCAGCGGATCGATGTAGCGATCATGGCGGCCACCCTGGTCGACAGCGCCGCCGATCAGGGTCTCGACGCGCACTACGATGGGCCCGAAAGCTGCGAGATCATGGCGCGCGCGGTATCGATCCGGCGGGCACTCGCCAACCTGATCGACAACGCGCTGCACTATGCCGGCAACGTGCGCGTCTCGCTTGCCTGCGAACCCGGTTCGGTCATCATCCGCGTCGAGGACGATGGACCGGGAATACCCGAAGACCGCATGGAGGACGTGTTCCAGCCGTTCTTCCGGCTCGACACCGCCCGCAGCCGCGATACGCCGGGGATGGGCCTTGGTCTTTCGATCGTGCAGGCGGCGGTCCGGCTTGAAGGCGGCACGCTTGCGCTGATCAACAAGCGCCAGCTGGATGGCGAAGGGACCGGACTTGCCGCCGTGATCCGCCTGCCCGTACCGGACAAAGTGGCGACGACATAGCCAAGCTTCTCGCTGTTGCAAAAGTACCGCAGCCCGACTTTTTTGCATTGCAGCACGCCTAGCAACATTTCGACACCATTTAGCAATCAAACAGCAAAGTTTTTACGATAAGTATTACAGCACTGCACAGGACGTGGCACCAGACGGTGAGAGGCCACGCGGCGTGTGGCCGCA
>OFDC01001147.1_pt1 | contig 15139 bp, 12 predicted proteins | sample 1520941 | NCBI WGS metagenome assembly OFDC01 (sample SAMEA94258168, study PRJEB24077) | hot springs metagenome | biome: Aquatic biome; feature: Water | place: India | collected 2012-12-06 | depth 5 m | reverse complement strand
CCGGCGCGCCCGCCTGCAGGCGGGCGCTCACATCCGCTGACTTCAGCGGCCCGGTGAGGCCCGGTGAGGCCGGGAGGGCGGGACCGTCGCCCTTCTGCATCAAGCCTTGCAGCGCAAGCCGGCGCTCACACCAAGCCCAGCGCCTCATCCACGCCCAGGTGCACGTTCATGCACTGCACGGCGGCTCCGCTGGCGCCCTTGCCCAGGTTGTCCAGCCGCGCCATGAGCAGCGCCTGGGTGTCGGTGGCGAACACGAAGATGTCCACCCGGTTGGTGTCGTTGCAGGCCTGCACGTCGAAGAAGCCTTCCTCCAGCGTGGCGGCGTCCGACAGCGGCATCACCCGCACGAAGCGCTCGCCGTCGTAGTGGCGGCTCAGCGCCTCATGCAGGCGGGCGCCATTGGCGCCGGCGGCGAGTTCGGAGAAGTGCAGCGGCACGGTCACCGCCAGGCCCTTGTAGAAGCTCGCGACGATGGGCAGGAACACCGGTGCGGTGGCCAGCCCGGTGTGCGCCATCATTTCGGGCAGGTGCTTGTGCGACAGCTTCAGCGCATAGGGCCGGGGCGAGGTCAGGCGCGGGTCCCCGCCGGCCTCGTACTGCTGGATCATCGACTTGCCGCCGCCGGAGTAGCCGGTGATGGAAGTGGCCGACACCGGCAGACCGGGCGGCACCAGCCCGGCGTCGACCAGCGGACGCATCAGCAGCACGAAGGCGGTCGCATGGCAGCCGGGGTTGGCGATGCGCTTGCTGCGGTGCAGGCGCTGGCGCTGGTCGGGGGCCAGCTCGGGCAGGCCGTAGACCCAGTCGGCATCGGTGCGATGGGCGGTGCTGGCGTCGATCAGGCAGGTCTTGGGGTTGTTCAGCAGCAGCACGGCCTCGCGCGCCGCCGCATCGGGCAGGCACAGGAAGGCGACGTCGGCCTCGTTGAGCAGGCGCGACCGCTCGGCCGGGTCCTTGCGGCGATCGGGGTCGATGCGCAGCAGCTCGATGTCCTCGCGCTGGGCGAGGTACTCGTGGATGCGCAGGCCGGTGGTGCCTTCCTGGCCGTCGACGAACACGAGATGCTTCATGATGGACCTGCTCGTTGAGAATCTGTGGGAGTTCGGCAGGATAAAGGCAAACCCTCATGCAACCCCACCGTGTGCTCATCCTTCCAGGGTGGCAGGACTCGGGCCCGGCCCACTGGCAGAGCCGATGGGAGCAGCGCCACGGCTATCGCCGTGTGCAGCAGGACGACTGGATGTGGCCGCGCCGTGGCGACTGGCTGGCCCGGCTGGAGGACGAGCTGCTCGCCGACGAGCGGCCCGCGGTGCTGGTCGCGCACAGCCTGGGCTGCCACCTCGTCGCCGCCTGGGCGGCGCACACCCGCCATCCGCTGCGGGTGTCCGCGGCGATGCTGGTGGCCATCCCGGATGTCGAACGCGAGGACCTGCCACCCCAGTTGCACGGCTGGCGCGCGGCGGTGCGCCGCCGGCTGCCCTTTCCGGCCCTGGCCGTCCTGAGCGGCGACGACCCCTACGCGCGCCTGGGCCGCGCCGAAGGCTATGCACGGGATTGGGGCGCCGACGTGGTGCATGCGGGGGACCGGGGTCACCTCAACGGGGAGTCCGGGTTGGGCGACTGGGACGAGGGCCACGTCCTGCTGCGCCGCCTCACCGCAACGAGCCGACCGGTGGCGGGCTGAAGCGTCCCCGCCTCAGGGACAATCGCGGCCATGGCAACCAAGAAACCCAAGGGCCTGGGACTCGGCCTCGAGGCGCTGCTCGGCCCCAAGGTCGAGGACGCTCCCGCTGCGGCCGCTCGCGAGGGCGAGCCCACGGTGCTTCGCCTGGACCAGCTGCAGCCTGGCAAGTACCAACCGCGCACGCGCATGGACGAGGGCTCGCTGTACGAGCTGGCCGAAAGCATCCGCAGCCAGGGGGTGATGCAGCCCATCCTCGTGCGGCCGCTGGAGGGCGGGCGCTACGAGATCATCGCGGGCGAGCGGCGTTCGCGGGCGGCGAGGCTGGCCGGGCTGGACGAGGTGCCGGTGCTGGTCAAGCCGGTGCCCGACGAGGCGGCGGCGGTGATGGCGCTGATCGAGAACATCCAGCGCGAGGACCTCAACCCGCTGGAAGAGGCGCAGGGCCTGCAACGCCTGGTGCAGGAGTTCGGGCTCACCCACGAGCAGGCCGCGCAGGCCGTGGGCCGCTCGCGCAGCGCCGCCAGCAACCTGCTGCGCCTGCTCAACCTCGCCACGCCGGTGCAGCAGATGCTGATGGCCGGCGACCTCGACATGGGCCACGCGCGCGCGCTGCTGCCCCTGGACAACGCGCAGCAGATCCTCAGCGCCAACGAGATCGTCGCCAAGAAGCTCTCGGTGCGCGATGCCGAGAAGTTGGTGGCCCGCGTCAGCGGGGCCGGTGGGCGGCAGGCGCCGCTGCTGCGGGTGAAGAAGGACAAGCCGCGCGACCTCGTGCGGCTGGAAGAGCAGCTGGCCGACAAGCTCACCGCCGCCGTCGAGATCCGAGTGCAGCGCAAGACCGCCCGTGGCGAACAGGGCGAGATCGCCATTCGCTTCGGCTCGCTGGACGAACTCAACGGGCTGCTGGACAAGCTGGGCGTGGCCGAGCCCTGAAAAGCGGGACTTGTCTCACGGCGTCAGCTGCGAGATAACACGTAGGCGCGTGGGACGGCGTCGCGTGCGTGAACAAGTGCCCGGCAGCGCAACGCTGGCCGGCGCAGTATCGAACCATCGGCAGGGATGTCGATGTCCACCCGGGGCCACCGCCTCGCGTTGCAGCGGCATCCCCCAGGGGTCTTCTTGAGGGCGCACCGCCTCGGTACGGAACCAAGGGCACAGTCCTTGCTCAACAGGGGTGGTGGGAACAGCGAATTGTGGGGCGATGCCCTCGCTGTTCGACGGCTCGACCCCGGCTCGCTTCAGCGATCCTGAGGCTGCAACCACAACGAGACTGCACAAGCAACACGAGTCACTGAAGACCGGAAAGCTCTGATGGCGCCCGGGCCTGTCCTTCGCAAGGCCGGGACTTCATCAGAACTTCCCAGACGCCGGTGGTGTTCATCACGCCCGCTGGCGCCTTCCTTAAGGAGGTCCGCATGGACGACGTGATCAGCAGTTTCACCAAGCGCTACGAGCGCACCCGCGAGGAGGAGCTCTCTCTCGAGGAATACCTGGCGGAGTGCAAGCGCAATCCGCTGGCCTATGCCACCGCGGCCGAGCGCATGCTCAAGGCCATCGGTGAGCCGCAGATGATCGACACGCGCAACGATCCGCGGCTGTCGCGCATCTTCGCCAACAAGATCATCAAGATCTATCCCGCCTTCGCCGAGTTCTACGGCATGGAAGAGGCCATCGAGCAGGTGGTCAGCTACTTCCGTCATGCGGCCCAGGGCCTGGAAGAGAAGAAGCAGATCCTCTACCTGCTCGGACCGGTGGGCGGCGGCAAGAGCTCCATCGCCGAACGGCTGAAGCAGCTGATGCAGGAAGTGCCCTTCTACTCGATCAAGGGCTCGCCGGTGAACGAGTCGCCGCTGGGCCTGTTCGACGCGGTGGAGGACGGCCCGATCCTGGAGAAGGAATACGGCATCCCGCGGCGCTACCTCAACCGCATCCTCAGCCCCTGGGCGGTCAAGCGCCTGGAGGAGTTCGGCGGCGACATCCGGCAGTTCAAGGTGGTCAAGCGCTACCCGTCGATCCTGCGGCAGATGGGCATCGCCAAGACCGAGCCGGGCGACGAGAACAACCAGGACATCAGCTCCCTGGTCGGCAAGGTCGACATCCGCAAGCTCGAGACCTACGCGCAGGACGACCCCGACGCCTACAGCTACTCCGGTGGTCTGTGCCTGGCCAACCAGGGCCTGCTGGAGTTCGTGGAGATGTTCAAGGCGCCCATCAAGGTGCTGCACCCGCTGCTGACGGCCACCCAGGAAGGCAACTTCAAGGGCACCGAGGGCTTCGGCGCCATCCCCTTCGACGGCATCGTGCTCGCGCACTCCAACGAGAGCGAGTGGAAGGCCTTCCGCAACAACAAGAACAACGAGGCGTTCCTCGACCGCATCTACATCGTCAAGGTGCCGTACTGCCTGCGCGTCAGCGAGGAAGTGAAGATCTACGAGAAGCTCATCCGCGGCTCGTCGCTGGCCGAGGCCACCTGCGCGCCCGGCACGCTGAAGATGATGGCCCAGTTCGCGGTGCTGACCCGGCTGAAGGAGCCGGAGAACTCCTCGCTGTTCAGCAAGATGCTGGTCTACGACGGGGAGAACCTCAAGGACACCGACCCGCGCGCCAAGAGCTACCAGGAGTACCGCGACTACGCTGGCGTCGACGAAGGCATGAGCGGCATCTCCACGCGCTTCGCCTACAAGATCCTGTCCAAGGTCTTCAACTTCGACAGCCAGGAAGTGGCGGCCAACCCGGTGCACCTGATGTACGTGCTGGAGCAGCAGATCGAGCGCGAGCAGTTCCCGCCCGAGCTCGAGCAGAAGTACCTCGCGTACATCAAGGAGCACCTGGCCACGCGCTATGCGGAGTTCATCGGCAAGGAGATCCAGACGGCGTACCTGGAGAGCTACTCCGAGTACGGCCAGAACATCTTCGACCGCTACGTCACCTACGCCGACTACTGGATCCAGGACCACGAGTACCGCGACACCGACACCGGCGAGGTGTTCGACCGCGCGGCGCTCAATGCGGAGCTGGAGAAGATCGAGAAGCCGGCCGGCATCGCCAACCCGAAGGACTTCCGCAACGAGATCGTCAACTTCGTGCTGCGCGCCCGGGCCAACAACCAGGGCAAGAACCCCCCGTGGACCAGCTACGAGAAGCTGCGCACGGTGATCGAGAAGAAGATGTTCTCGAACACCGAGGAGCTGCTGCCGGTCATCAGCTTCAACGCCAAGGCCAGCGCCGAGGAGTCGAAGAAGCACGAGGACTTCGTCACCCGCATGGTGCAGAAGGGCTACACGCCCAAGCAGGTGCGCTTGTTGTGCGAGTGGTACCTGCGCGTTCGGAAGAGCAGCTGATGGCAGTCCAAGCAGTAAGCCCGCGGGCGAAGCCCGGCGGGTCCTTCAAGCGGCACCCGTGGAACCGGCTTTGCCGGGCCACTGGGTGCGCCCCCCTGGGGGGGAGCGCCGAAGGCGCAACGGGGGGGAGCTGATGTTGCAACAGATCATTGACCGACGGTTGGCCGGCAAGAACAAGAGCATCGGCAACCGCGAGCGCTTCCTGCGCCGTCATAAGGACCAGATCCGCGAGGCGGTGCGCCGCGCAGTGGACGGCCGCGGCATCCGCGACATGGAGCGCGGCGAGGACATCACCATCCCGAAGCGCGACCTGAGCGAGCCCGTCTTCGGCCATGGCCAGGGCGGCGCGCGCGAGATCGTGCATCCGGGCAACCAGGAGTACGTCAAGGGCGACCGCATCGAGCGGCCCAAGGGCGGCGGCGGAGGCGGCTCCGGCAAGGGCCAGGCGAGCGACCAGGGCGAGGGCGAGGACGACTTCGTCTTCCACCTCAGCAAGGAAGAATTCATGCAGGTCTTCTTCGACGACCTGGCCTTGCCCAACCTCGCCCGCACCCAGCTGGCCGAGACGCCCGAGTGGAAGAGCCACCGCGCCGGCTTCACCAGCGACGGCACGCCCAACAACCTGCACGTGGTGCGGTCCATGCGCGGGGCCATCGGCCGGCGCATCGCCATCGGCCACGGCGCGCGGCGCGAGCTGCGCGAGCTCGAGGAGCACCTGGAACAGCTGCTGAAGGACCGCCGCGAAGGCGACGATGCGCAGATCCGCGAGATCGCCGAGACCCAGGCGCGCATCCTGGTGCTCAAGGAGCGCATCGGCCGCATTCCCTACCTCGACCCCATCGACCTGAAGTACCGCAGCCGCGTGCGCGTGCCGGTGCCGACGTCCAAGGCGGTCATGTTCTGTCTCATGGACGTCTCCGGGTCGATGGACGAGGCGCGCAAGGACCTGGCCAAGCGCTTCTTCATCCTGCTGTACCTGTTCCTCACGCGCCACTACGAGAAGATCGACATCGTCTTCATCCGCCACCACACCCAGGCGCAGGAGGTCGACGAGCAGAACTTCTTCCACGCCACCGAGACCGGGGGCACCGTGGTGTCCTCGGCCCTGGTGCTGATGGACGAGATCGTCCGCGCGCGCTACCCCAGCAGCGAGTGGAACATCTACGGCGCGCAGGCCAGCGACGGCGACAACTGGCACCACGACAGCGGGCGCTGCCGCGAGCTGCTGGCCGACAAGATCCTGCCGATGTGCCGCTACTACGCCTATGTGCAGGTGGCCGAGGAAGAGCAGAACCTCTGGGAGGAGTACTCCCAGCTCGTCGGCGTGGAGAAGCACTTCGCCATGCGCAAGGTCACCGAGGCCGCCCAGATCTATCCGGTGTTCCGTGAACTGTTCAAGAAGGAAGGGGTGCCGGCATGAGTGATCTTCCCCTGCCGTCCGAAGCGACGATGAACCGTGCCACGCCCGGCTCGCTCGACGAGGCGCTGGCGCGCCGGCGCGGACCGCTCAAGCAGATGCGCCCCCTCAAGGAGCGCCCTTCGCAGCCCCTGCCCGGGCCCAGCGACTGGAACTTCGAGCTGCTGCACGACTACCACCGGGTGATCCGCGAGACGGCCGAGCGCTTCGGCCTGGACACCTACCCCAACCAGCTGGAGATCATCACCGCCGAGCAGATGATGGACGCCTACTCGTCCGTCGGCATGCCGGTGAACTACCGCCACTGGAGCTTTGGCAAGGAGTTCATCTCCACCGAGAAGCGCTACCGCCGCGGCCACATGGGCCTGGCCTACGAGATCGTCATCAACTCCAACCCCTGCATCAGCTACCTCATGGAGGAGAACTCCATGGCCATGCAGGCGCTGGTGATCGCGCATGCCGCCTACGGGCACAACAGCTTCTTCAAGGGCAACTACCTGTTCCGCATGTGGACCGACGCGTCGTCGATCATCGACTACCTGGTCTATGCGAAGAACTACATCGCCGAATGCGAGGAGCGCCACGGCATCGATGCGGTCGAAGCGCTGCTCGACAGCTGCCATGCGCTGCAGAACCACGGCGTGGACCGCTACCGTCGGCCCCAGAAGCTGAGCCTGGCGCAGGAGCAGGCGCGCCGGGCCGACCGCGAGGCCTACCAGCAGCTGCAGGTCAACGAGCTGTGGCGCACCCTGCCGCGCAAGGCCGACAAGGAGGAGGAGGCCAAGGCGGCGGAGCGGCGCTTCCCGTCCGAGCCGCAGGAGAACCTGCTGTACTTCATCGAGAAGAACGCGCCGCTGCTGGAGCCCTGGCAGCGCGAGATCGTGCGCATCGTGCGCAAGGTGGCGCAGTACTTCTACCCGCAGCGGCAGACCCAGGTGATGAACGAGGGCTGGGCCACCTTCTGGCACCACAAGCTGCTCAACCAGATGTACGACGATGGCTACCTGAGCGACGGCATGATGATCGAGTGGCTGAAGTCGCACACCAACGTGGTGTACCAGCCGCCGGTGGGGCACCCGGGCTACAGCGGCATCAACCCGTACGCGCTGGGCTTCGCGATGTACACCGACTTGAAGCGCATCTGCGAGGAGCCCACCGACGAGGACCGCCAGTGGTTCCCCGACATCGCCGGCAGCGACTGGCTGCCGACGCTGGACCAGGCGATGCGCAACTTCAAGGACGAGAGCTTCGTCGGCCAGTACCTCAGTCCGCGGCTGATGCGCGAGTTCCGCTTCTTCGGCATCCTCGACGACGAAAGGCAGAACGAGCTGGAGGTCAGCGCCATCCACGACGAGCAGGGCTACCGCCACCTGCGAGAGGCGCTGTCGCGGCAGTACGACCTCGGCTCGCGCGAGCCCAACATCCAGGTGTGGAACGTGAACCTGCGCGGCGACCGTTCCCTGACCCTGCGCCACACTCAGCACAACGACCGGCCGCTGCACGACACCGCCCAGGAAGTGCTCAAGCACGTGGCGCGGCTGTGGGGCTTCGGCGTGCACCTGGAAAGCGTCAACGGCAAGGGCGATGTGACGCGCCGCTGGAGCGTGCAGGCGCCGGCGCAGACCTGAGGAGGGGAGCGGGGCTCGACCGGGAACAGCGGCACGATCGCAGGGGTGTCGTGACCGTGCCGCTGACAGCCCTGCGGCCTCAGCCGCACAACCCCAGCACCCGCTCCTGCTGCGAACAGCGGGCGGACGACGGGCCGGGCGTCGACGCAGGCGCCGCTGCGCCCGGGCGGCAGTTGCGCAAGGCGCGCTCGGTGGCCGGCAGGTAGCGCCAGCCCTCGCCCAGCGGGGGCAGCTGCATCGACACCTCGCGCCACTTCGGATGGCCCTGCGCCTGCAGTGTCGGATGCTGTTCGCACAATGCGCGCGCGAAGCGGGCCAGGTTGCCGGTGGTGTGGGCCGTGCGGTAGTCGTAGGTGACGAGGTAGGCACGCACCGCCAAACCGGGCAGATCCTCGGTGAGCAGGTTGGGATAGCTGGACTGCCGCACCGTCACCGGGAAGTAGGTGCGCAGGGCCTGCCTGGCCGAAGGATGCTGCGCGTCCAGGCGCAGCAGGCGGATGAGCTGCCGGGCCTCGGGCTTCATGTCGGCCAGCAGCTTGGCCGGTTGCCCCGCGACCACCACCACCACATCGAGGCTGCGGTCGGACACCAGGCGCGAGAGCGCGTCCTCGTTGGACAGGTAGCTCGCCTGCGCGTCGGGCAGGGCGCTGCCGAACATCAGCCGGTACAGCGTCGTCGTCGACATCGCGGTGCCGCTGCGCAGGGGCCCGGCGTTGATGCGCGCATCCTTGATCTCGTGCACGAACTTCAGCGGGGAATCCGAGCGCACGATGAAGTAGATCTCTTCGTTGTAAAGCGGCAGCACCACCCGCAGCGGCCGGATCAGCTGGGCCGCCTCCGCATTGCCCGCCGCGGCGAGGTCGACGAAGGCCTGGAAGACGTCGGACTGCACCAGGGCCAGCTTCACGCCTTCCTCGCGCCGCAGCCGCACGACGTTCTCGGCCGAACCGGCCGAAGGCAGGGGCTCCAGGCTCAGTCCGGCCGAGGGCGCCACGAAGCGCGCGAGGTCGCGGCCGATCTGGATGTAGGTGCCGCGTTCGCTGGCGGTGACGATCTTGTAGACGGCCGCGGGCGCCGCAGCCGGCGCCTGGGCAAGGGCCGCGGCGGTGAAGCAGGACAGCATGAAGCCGAGCCCGGCACGGCCCAGGCGTTCAGGGAAGGAGGGGTGTGGCAGCACGGTGGGCTCTCGCGGAAGTGGCAGGGTCAGGGCGAAGGGCACAGGCCGAGCGCGGCGCGCGCGGTGTCGCATGCCGCGGTGGGCTGCGCGAGGGCGGCGGAGGCGCTGGTGGCCGGCAGGGTGGCGGGCGCAAGGGGCGAGGTGCACAGACCCATCGCGTCTTGCGCGGCGGTGCAGGGGGGCGCGGACGTCGGCGTGGCCGCCGTGCGTGCGGAGGTGGCGCCGCTCTGCCGTCCTTCACCTGCCGTCGGCGGGCCCACCGGGCGCGCCGCTTCGGTGCCCGCACCTTGCACGTCGGTGCGCGCGTCTCCGGACGATCCGGGTGACAGGGGCGGCGAGGAACCGGTGGCGCGGGTGGACGGTCCTTCGTCCTCTCCCGTGTTTCGCCAGACCACGACGGCAGTCAGCACGACCGCGATCGCCACCGCCGCAAGCAGCCCGGTGCGCAGACGGTCCTCGCGCTGCCAGTCCCAGGACAGCCCGGGCTCGCCAGCATCGGCGTCGTTGTCGGCGGGCGGAGCCGGCTCGGGCCGGTGCGATGCACGCTTCAGCAGCGGCGGACCATCCCCCTCATCCGGCGCGGGGGACACCGACGACCGCTCCAGGGCCTGCGGGATCGCGGGCCACGGCACCGGGCCGGCCCACCGAGCTCCCTCACCGGCAGACGCAGGCGTCGACGCGCGAGGGTCCGTCACAGGCGATGGCGGCCACATCATGCCCTCATCGTCGGCCGCGGCCTCGGCCCGCTGCATCGCCGCCACCGCCTCCACGTCCCCGGGCTGCAGCTCGCGTCGTCCCTGCAGGAACAGCTGCAGCAGCAGCCGGTCCGCCAAGGTGTTCACCCGAGCGGGCAGCCCGCCGGTGTGGCGCTGGATCGCCTGCACCGTGGCCTCGTCGAAGGCGGGCTGGCCCTGCCAGCCCACCCGGCGCAACCGGTGGTGCAGGTACTGTCCGGTCTGCGCGCGGTCCATGGACTGCAGGGTCACCACGCTGTCGAGCATCGGCTCCATCCCTGCCAAGCCATCCTGCAGCACCCGGGGCATCGTGGCGGCCACGAGCAGCACTTGCAGGGCCGGCGGCGAGGCGCGGTGCAACCGGGTCAGCCGCTGCAGCCACTGCAGGCCGTCGAGACCGATGTCGTCCGCATCCTCCATCACCAGCAGCGCCCGCGCCCGCGGTCCCGGGCCTTCCGACGGTCGCAGCAGCTGCGTCAGGCGGGCCAGCGGGTCGTGCAGGTCGGTGAGTTCGACGTCGAAGGCCTGGGCCACGGCATGCACGAGCGCATCGCCCTCACGTGCCTCGGCCGGCAGGACGGCGACGCGCCAGGGGGGGCTCGGCAGGACGGCCGCGAGTTGCGAGACCACGGCCGACTTGCCGACACCTCGCTCGCCCAGCAGGGCGATGATCGGGTCGCCGGCCTCGAGCGTTGCCTGCAGCAGGCCGAGGGCGGCCCCGGCGGCCTGGGTCTGCACAAGCTCGCGCGGGTCCGCGAGGGGGCGGAACGGCAGGTCGGTGAAGCCGAAGTGGGCGGCGTACATGGGGGACGGCGTGCTGGCGATCTCGCTCGGCAGCCGCATCGACGAAAGCACCTCGGCCCACGCTAGGGGTGCGCAGGGGGAGGTGTCAATCCCACTGAATGCCGCGATGGGCGTGGGCCGGCTACAACGTCAGCGTCATGAACACGCTGTGCGGGTCCGGGCGGTAGTCGGCGAACGGCCCGCAGGGACGGAAGCCGAAGCTCTCGTAGAGGCGCCAGGCGGGGCGGAAGGCCTCCATCGAGCCGGTCTCCAGGCTGAGTCGGCGATAGCCGCGGCGCCGCGCCTCCTCGACGATGTGCGTCATCATGAGGCGGCCCGCGCCGCGCCGCCGCAGCGCCTGCGGCGTGCGCATGGACTTCACCTCGCCATGCTGCGGGTCGAGTTCCTTGAGGGCACCGCAGCCCATGAGGGTGGTGCCGTCGCGGACGGACCAGAAGGTGATCCCGGGCCGCTGCAGGCCGCTGACGTCGAGCGCGTGCACGCTCTCCGGTGGCGACAACGCATGCATGTGGCGCAGGTGCTCCTGGAGCAGGGCGAAGACATCGGGTCGGGCAGGATCGTCGGGTTCGACACGCATGGGCAGGGGCGGGCCGGGCGATCCGGCGGGCCGCAGGGTTAAGCTGTCCCGCGATGGTGCCATCGACGGCTTCGTGCGGCCGCAGGCATGGGAGCAGCGATGAAGGCACAGGAACGCGACGCACTGCTGGCGACACTCCAGGCCCGCTTCGAGCGGTACCCGCAACGTCACGAGGGCATCGCCTGGGCCGAGGTGCAGGCCCGATTGCGGGCCGACGACCGCGCGCTGCACGCTGTGCAGGCGATGGAAGGCAGTGGCGGTGAGCCGGACGTCATCGGCCGGGAGGCGGGGACGGGCCGGCTCTTGGTCTGCGACTGCTCGGCGGAGAGCCCCGCGGGGCGGCGCAGCCTGTGCTACGACGATGCCGCGCTGCAGGCCCGCAAGGAGCACAAGCCCCAGGGCAGCGCCGTCGGACTGGCGGCCGGCATGGGTATCGAACTGCTGAGCGAGGAGCAGTACCGGGCGCTGCAGCGGTTGGGCGAGTTCGACCTCAAGACCTCCAGCTGGCTGCGCACCCCCGAGGACGTCCGCTCCCGGGACGGCGCCCTGTTCGGGGACCGCCGGTACGGACGCGTGTTCGTCTATCACAACGGCGCGCAGTCGTACTACGCGGCGCGGGGCTTCAGGGGTTGGGTGGCGGTGTAGCGACGCAGCGCGCGGGCCGGGCGGTGCCCCGGCCACCGCGATGGGCACGCGCTGCCCTGCGCTGCCGCCTGGAGCCTCAGGGGCGGAACTTGCGCACCAGGTCCTCGACGCGCGGCCCGCCGTCCTGCGCGGAACTGGAGACCTTGATGATGCTCAGCGTGCGTTCGGCGCCGGCTTCCAGCGTCGCCTGGTGGACCGCCTGCAGCAGCGGCCAGATCTTCTCGGCCGGACCCTCGACCACCGTGCCGAGGCCATGCACCTCGTAGCGCAGGCCCGAGGCCTGGATGACCGCGATGGCGGCGTCGACGTGCTTGTAGCGGTCGGTGGCCGTGCCGGTCGGCCGCGGCAGGACCTGGATCTCGGCGATCGTGTGGCCCGCCGGTGCGGCGCTCGTCGAGGAGGCCGTGGGGGTGCCGGGCCGGGCCGGGGACGACGCCGCCTGGCCCCAGGCCAGGCCGCAGGCCAGGAGCGACAGCGACAGGATCGCCGGTCGGAGGACACGTGAACGGAGGGACAGTGGATGTGCCATGCGCAACTCATGCAGATGGCAGGTCGGCGAGCGCCCGGGGCCAGGGTGGCCGGCGCGAGAAAGCGGATGCCGGCGGGCCCTCGGGACGTGCTTCCCTGCGCGAGGATTACCTCAATCAGGTTCGAAGGGACTCTCTCAGTCGGCGCTCCGTGCGTTGCGCCAACACCCCCAGCGGTGCGCCGCGCTCAGCCGAGGAACGGCTGCGGCGCGGCGAGGGCGATTCTAGGGGGCGTGTGGGCGGGCGCCAGCGGGTCGCCGCCCGTCCCGCGAGACCCCGGGAATACGAGCCTGGCGGCGGCGGTTCGGCGAGGCGGTCCCGTCGCGCCCGGGCTCGTGCCGAGCGCCAGCCCGGAAACATTGATCGGCGTCACGCGATCGGGCCGTGCGCATGCCGAGCATGGGCTTCCCTGTCCACGTCGAGGAGGCGTTCATGAGGATCGAGAAGTCCACACCGGCCGTCCTGGCCCTGGCCCTGGCCGCCGCGCTGCCGTCGGCGCAAGCGAGCGCCGGGCTCGCCGAGCAGAAGCAATGCGTGCAGTGCCATCACGCGGGGCAACCGCGCGCCGCGCCCTCGTTCCAGGAGATCGCCCAGAAGTACAAGGGCCAGAAGGACGGCGTGGCGACGATGGAGGCCGTCATCCGGCGAGGCAGCCGGTCGACCGGCGGCCCCCACTGGGGCCAGGCGACCATGCCCGACACCGCCGAGCGCCCGGAAGTCAGCACGGCAGAGGCCCGCACCCTGGCGAAATGGATCGCTTCGCAGTGATGCCCCGCCGTGGCCCGGCATGTCCGGCGGGCCACGGCAGCCGCAGGGTCAGCGGGCGGCCAGCGCCATCGTCGCCTTCGGGTTGAGCAGCGTCACGCGCCCGTTGCGGTCCGCCCCCTTCAGGATCAGTTCCTTCACCTGCGCGACCGTCAGGGTCGGGTTCACCGCGAAGAGCTTGGCGGCCAGGTTGGTCACCTGCGGCGCGGCCATGGAGGTGCCGCTGAGCTTGAGCTTGTCGCCGCCGGGCACGTAGGAGTCCACCTCGAAGCCGTTGGCGTGCACCACCACGGTCTTGCCGAAGGTGGAGAAGGAGGTCTCCTCGCCGGCCTGGTCGACCGCGCCGGCGGTGATGAGGTTCGGCAGCTCCAGGCCCGCGGGGATGTACTCGACGAAGTCGGCGTTGTTGTCCTCGTTGCCCGACCCGGCCACGAACAGGATGTCGGGCGCGCTGGCGATGGCCGCGCGCAGGGCGTCGCGTTCGCGCGCGAACATCTGCTGCGCCAGGCGCTTGCGCTCGTCGCCGTCCTTGCCCACGCCATGGAAGGCCAGTGCGCCCTCGTAGAAGGTCGGGCCGTAGCGCCAGCTCATGTTGACCACCCGCACGCCCGCGGCCTTGAAGCCGTCGACGATGGTGCGGTAGTTGGCCGCCACGCGCTGAGAGATCTCGTCGGTCGGCCGTGTCGGCGCGAGGGCATGGCTCCAGTGCATGCTGACCGGGTACACCTGGGCGAAGGGGTTGCCCGCCACCGCGATGCCGGCCACGTGCGTGCCGTGGGTGTACAGGCCCGCCAGCGCCATGTCCTCCTGGAAGGCCTTGACCTGCTCGGGCTTGAGCGCGCCGATGGTCTGCTTGAGCCGGCGCGATTCCTCGGTGTCCAGCGCCGCGCGCAGGTCCATCGCACCCTTGACCAGCCCCTTGAGCTGCGGCCAGCGCCCCTCGGCCTCGCCCAGCGGACGCAGCAGGGCGTTGTCCATCGGCCGCCCGTCGTCGGCGAAAGCCAGGCCGCGCTGGGCCGCCGGCTTGAACAGCTTCATGTCGACGCCGGAGTCCCAGATGCCCACGACCACCGGCGAGGCCTTGGCGTCCGGCGCGAGCGTGACCAGGCGTTCGCTCCAGCGGTCGGGCTTGGCGGCGCTGCTGGCGACGTGGCGGTCGATGACGGGCGTGAGGCCGGCCACGATGGCCTGGCGCAGCGGCAGCACATGCTCGTACTGCGCCTTGGTGTTGAGGATGGCGGCGACGAAGGTGGAGTCCAGCTGCATGCGCGCGTTGCGGGCGGCCTCGTCACCCTGGGCCTTCATGCTGCCGGCCACCAGGGCGGGGTTCGCCAGCTCGAACTGGCCCTTGGCCGCCTTCACGTTGTCCTGCACGTCGGCCCAGGGCATGGCGCCGAAGCGCTCGGTGATGCGGGCCTGCAGCCGTTCGGCCTGCTGCTGCGGCGTGCCACCCTCGCGCTTGAGGCCGGCCACGAGTTCGGTGACGACGCCGGCCGTGAGCTTGGCGCCGGCCTTGTCCTGCAGGGCGCGCAGCTGGGCGGCGATGGTGGGGACCGCGCCCCAGTCGTTGCGCAGCATCGCGATGGCCAGGCGGGTGGAGTGCATGGCGCGCAGCGTGGCGGTGTCCTGGATGTCGTAGGCCGCCAGGTCGGCGCCGATGTCGCGCTCCACCTGGGTCATCAACGCCGACAGCTCGATGGCTGGCATGTCCAGCATCTCGCTGGGCAGTTTGGGGATGGTGTAGGTGCGGCGGGGCAGCTGGTCGGCCCGCGTGATGGGCTGGCGGGCGGTCGAGGCGGGCGCTGCCGCAGGGGCAGCGGCGGCGGTGCCGGGCGACTGG
>OFDC01001145.1_pt1 | contig 15156 bp, 16 predicted proteins | sample 1520941 | NCBI WGS metagenome assembly OFDC01 (sample SAMEA94258168, study PRJEB24077) | hot springs metagenome | biome: Aquatic biome; feature: Water | place: India | collected 2012-12-06 | depth 5 m | reverse complement strand
GCATCGCCTTCCACCCGGCGCGGCCATATTCCTGCATGTAATCGGCATAGGTGGGATCGGTCAGCATCGGCACGTGACCGAACACGTCGTGGAACACGTCAGGTTCCTGAATGTAATCGAAGGTCTCGCGGGTGCGGATGAAATTGCCTGCGGGGAAGCGCCGGTTGGCCAAGTGCCAGAAGAACACGTGATCGGGGATCAGCATCGGCACCGGCACCACGCTCCACCCGGTGAGCGCGCCGAGTTCCTCCGACAGCGTGCCGAATTCGGGAACGCCGCCGCGCCCGAGATCGAGCTTTTCAAGACCCGCCAGAAACGCCGAGCACGCCCTACCGGGGAGCACCTCCATCTGCCGGGCGAACAGATCATCCCACACGGCATGGTCTTCGGCGGTGTAGGCCGTCTGCGCGGGCTCCAGCCAGTCCTCGCCGACATGTGCCGGGCGAGCGAGGGGCGCGGTGAAGACATCCGCTGCCATGTCTGGCAGGGTGGCAAAATCGGGCTGGGGGTCTGCGAGAGTCGCCATGGTTGCAGTTGATACTACTTTCGCAGGGTGAGGACAAACGAGGAGACGGGCGCGATGGGCATGAAACGCAAGGATTACGAAGAAGCTCTTGCCCCTCTGACGCTGGAGCTGGTGAGCATGGCGCGCTGGGTCAAGGCGACCGGTGCGCGCGTGGTGGTGCTGTTCGAGGGGCGCGATACGGCGGGCAAGGGCGGCGCGATTGAGGCGGTGCGCGCGGAACTCAACCCGCGCCAATGCCGCACGGTGGCGCTGGCCAAGCCGACCGAGGCGGAGATGGGGCAGTGGTACTTCCAACGCTATGTCGCCCACCTTCCCACCAAGGGCGAAATCGTGCTGTTCGACCGGAGCTGGTATAACCGCGCGGGCGTCGAAAAGGTGATGGGCTATGCCTCGCCCGAACAGGTCGAAGCTTTCCTCAAGGCCGTGCCGCTTTTTGAAAAGCTGCTGGTGGACGATGGCATCCTGCTCTTCAAATACTGGCTCGCCGCTGATCAAGGCGAGCAGGAAGAGCGGCTGCGCGAACGGCTGGAAGACCCGCTCAAGCGCTGGAAGCTCTCCCCGATCGACCTCGCCGCGCGCGCAAAATACGACGAATACACCAAGGCGCGCGAGGCGATGCTGAAAGCGACCCACACGGACCATGCCCCGTGGACCCTCGTCGATTTCAACGACCAGCGGCGGGGTCGGCTGACGCTGCTGCGTGACTTGTTGAGCCGCATCCCTGACACGCACAGGGAGCCAGACGCGATCGATTTCCCGGATCTTGGCCGGGAGCCAGTGGCGGAGAGCTATGGCGTGCTGAGGCCGATTGCGGATTATCCGGTGGACTAGACCGCCGCGCTCGCCTGCGTGACCTGTCGTCCATCCTCGGCGAAAGCGGCAAGATCATACCCCGCCTCGCCCTGCTTCATCACCAGATGTAGCGGCTCGCCCGCGATGGCGGGGGAGAGGCCGCGGAAGCTGAAGGTCCGCAGGCGGTTCTCGCCCAGTTCTTTCGCCGCCAGTTGCAGCAGCAGGCTCGCAGTCAGCGGGCCGTGGACCACGAGGCCGCGATAGCGTTCCACGCCTTCGGCATAGGGCGCATCGTAATGGATGCGGTGGGTGTTGAAGGTCAGCGCCGAATAGCGGAACAGTAGCCGCGCGTCGGGTGTCAGCACACGGTGGGCGTCCCAGCCTTCGGGTGAGAAGTCGCCCTCGCCCGGCGGCGGGGGCGAGAGCGGCGCATCAGGCGCAGCGGCTTCGCGGTAGACCAGCGTTTGTGTCTCGATCACCGCGATGGTGCCGTTTGCCTTGGTCACATGCTCGACATCAACGAAGGCGAGGCGGCCCGATCCGCCCTCCTTCTCGCTGACTGAGGCGACCCGGCTGGTGCGCTCGATTACGGCTCCGATGGCGATGGGCGCATGGAAGGCGATCTTGGACGAAGCCCACATGCGGCGCGGCATGGGAAATGGGGGGAGGAAGCTGTCGGGACTGTCGTCGCGCGCCGGATGCCCGTCTTCGCCCAGCTCGGCGGTCGGGGCCTCGGGGGTGCAGAGCGCGAAGTGGATGCCCTGCGGCATGATCGGCGGGTGGGGCTTGGCAAGGTCGAAGGTGGCGAGCCAGCGGTCGGCCAGCCCCTCGTCGAGCCGGTCCTTCGCGCGCGCCTCGCGCCCGATCCACGCTTCGTAATTCACGCCGCGCGCTCGAACACCGCCGCGATGCCTTGCCCGCCGCCGATGCACATGGTTTCGAGCCCGTAGCGCACGCCGCGCCGGTGCATCTCGTGCGCCATGTCGGCAAGGATGCGCCCGCCGGTGGCGCCGATGGGGTGGCCGAGGCTGATGCCCGATCCGTTGACGTTGAGCATCTCGCGGCGCGAGTCGTCCGCCGACCAGCCCCACCCCTTGAGCACGGCGAGCACCTGCGGGGCGAAGGCCTCATTGAGTTCGACCAGCCCGATATCATCCCAGCTATAGCCGCGCCGCGCGAATAGCCGCTCCACCGCAGGCACGGGCCCGATGCCCATGCGCGACGGATCACACCCCGCCGCCGCCCAGCCGCCGAACCACAGCATCAGGGTGAGGCCGAGTTCTTCCAGCTTGTCCTCGGCGACCACCAAACACGCCGCCGCCGCGTCGTTCTGCTGGCTGGCATTGCCGGCGGTGACGATGGCGTCGGGGTCGCGGCGCACGTCGATGGGGGCAAGCTTTCCGAGCGTCTCCATCGAGGCATCGGTGCGGTAGCCCTCGTCATGGTCGAAGATCACCGGATCGCCCTTGCGCTGCGGTATGGCGACGGGGACGAGCTGCTCTGCGAACCTGCCTTCCGCCCAGGCGCGCGCCGCGTTCTGGTGCGAGCGCACGGCGAAGGCATCGGCCTCCTCGCGGGTGATGCCGTAATCCTTGGCGAGGTTCTCAGCCGTCTCGATCATCCCTGTGATGACCCCGAACCGCTCGATCGGCTGGCTCATTACCCGGCCCCGGCTGAGGCGATCATGCAGCACCATGTCCCCCATCCGCACGCCGCCACGCGCGGCGAGCGTGTAATGCTCGACGTTGGACATCGATTCCACGCCGCCCGCGACCACCACATCGGCCATCCCGGTCTCGACCATCATTGCCGCGGTCGCCACCGCCTGCACGCCCGAACCGCAGCGGCGGTCGAGCTGAAACCCCGGCACTTCGAGCGGAAGGCCTGCCGCCAGCCAGCTCCAGTGGCCAATCGCGGGGGCCTCGCCATTGCCGTAGCCTTGCGAGAACACCACGTCGTCGACCCGCGCCGGATCGATTCCGCTGCGCTCGATCAGCGCCTTGAGGATCACCGCGCCGAGTTCGCCCGCGTTGAGCGCGCTGAGGCCGCCCAGGAACTTGCCCACGGGCGTGCGCAGCGGGGTGCAGATGGCGGCGCGGCGCGTTTGTGAGCTTCTGGTCATCAATCTAAACTCCGTTCGCCCTGAGCCTGTCGAAGGGCTGTCCTTCTTCGTGCACCCGGGCGGAAAGAAAAGTGCAGGGCTTCGACAAGCTCAGCCCGAACGGGTGTTGCCTTTATCAGAAAGAGCCACCGTCCCCGCATCAACCAGCTTGCCGATGGCACCCGAAGTGAGGCCGAGTTTTTCGCTAAGCACTTCCTCCGAATGCTCCCCTAGATAGGGCGCAGGCGCGGGGTCACCCGCCTCGCGCCCCGGCAGGTTCGCGAAGCTGCGGGTGGCGGGGTAAGCGAAGCCGCTCGGGTTGGCGGGTGCAGGGCCGAACAGGGGGTTTGTCGCCACCAGCACCGGATCATTCGCGGCCTCGTAGGCGGTGCGGTAACGCTCAAAGGTGCAGCCCTCGGCGGCGAGGCGCGCTTCAAGGGCCGCGTAGTCCATCGCGTCCGCCGCCTGTTGGAACAGCGCAAACAGCGCGGCGCGATGCTGGAAGCGCGGGGTGTCTCCATCGGCAAAGCGCACGCCCACCTCGGCCTCCAGCGCAGCGATGCCCTGCTCCAGAGCAAAGGCCTTAACCAGCCCGCTCCACTGCTTGGGGGTCAAGGCCGCGACCATGAAGCGCACGCCATCGCGCGAACGGAAATCCCGTCCGAACGCGCCCCAGATCGCGTTGCCCAATCGCTCGCGGTCACCGCCACGGTAGAGCACTTCCGCGAGCAATCCCGCGTTGGCCATGGTGCCAATTGCGACATCGCCGAGCGGCAGGCGCACCTCGCTGCCCTCACCCGTGCGGTCGCGGTGGCGGAGCGCAGCAAGCATCGCGAAGGCGCCGTAAGCCCCGGTAATGAAATCCCATGCGGGGAGCACCTGATTGACCGGCGGCGCGGTCGCCGGATCCCAATCTTCCGGCCCGCACATCAACGGGTATCCGGCGGCGGCGTTGACCGTGAAGTCCATCGCCTGGCGCCCATCGTGCCAGCCCATCACGCGCAAGCTGACCGTGTCGGCGCGCTTGGCGGCCATTGCCGCGTGGCTGAGGAAGCTCTGCTCAGGCAGGTTGGTGATGCACTGGCCGACCGCGCTCGCCAGTTCGACCAAGAGCTCGCGTCCCTCGCCCGATTGCAGGTCGAGCGCCACCGACTTCTTGGCGCGGTTGAGGTTCTCCCACGAAAGCGAGCGCCCCTCGCGGGTGAGCATGTAGCGATTGTAATCGAGCCCCCCCGCCTTGTGATCCACCCGGATCACCTCCGCCCCCATCTGCGCGCAGTAAAGCCCCGCGGTCGGGGAGGCGACGAAGCTGGAGACTTCGACGATGCTCAGGTCGTTGAGGAGGTTGTACATCTCAGGCGTTTGCAGCCCACTCGCGCAGCATGTGCTTGGCGATCTGGAGTTGGAGGATCTGCGTCGTGCCCTCGTAAATACGGTAGATGCGCGCATCGCGGAAGAAGCGCTCGGCATCATATTCGGCCAGATACCCCGCACCGCCATAGATCTGCACCACCCGGTCAACCACCCGGCCGCACATTTCGCTGGCGAAGACCTTGAAGGCGGCGGCCTTGACGAGGATGTTCTCCCCCGCATCGGCGCGGGCGGTGACGTCAGCCATCATGCTTTCGGCGGCGTAGATTTCGATCTCGCTGTCGGCGAGCATCTGCTGGATCAGCTGGAAGTTCGCGATCGGCTCGCCAAAGGCCTTGCGTTCATTGGCATAGCGCAGCGCCGAATCGAGCGCGCGGCGCGCATAGCCGGTCGCCGCCGCGCCCACGGAGATGCGCCCGTTGTCGAGGCTCTTCATCGCGAAGACGAAGCCCTTGCCAGTTTCCCCGCCGAGCAGCGCGTCACCCGGCACGCGCACATCGTCGAGCATGATGTCCGAGATGTGCGAGCCCGCCTGACCCATCTTTTTATCGGGCGAGCCGGTCGAGACACCGGGTGTCTTCATCGGCACGATAAACGCGGAGACATGCGCGTTCTTGGGCAGGGCCTCTTTGGACGTGCGCGCCATGATCAGCGCTACATCGGCGTGGGGGGCGTTGGTGATGTAGCGCTTGGTGCCGTTGAGGATCCAGCCATTGCCGTCGGGATCGGGCGTGGCAGTGGTGGCCATCGCGGCGGAATCGCTGCCCGAACCGGGTTCGGTCAGGCCAAAGCAGGCGATCCTGCCTTCCGCGATCTGCGGGTACCATTCGGCCTTCTGCGCCTCGGTCGCCCCGTTCTTGAGCGCGCTTGCGAACATCCCGACATTGATCGAGAAGATCGAGCGGTAGGCGGGCGCGGCATAGGCCATGATGTTCACGACACGGGCGTACTGCGTCATGTTGAGACCCGCGCCGCCATATTCCTCAGGCACAGAGAGGCCGAACAGCCCCATCTCGCGCATCTCGTTCACGATGTCGTCGGGGATGCGGTCCTCGGCGATCACCTGCGGTTCGGCCGGGATCAGTCGTTCGCGGACATAGCGCTGGAGCTGCTCGGCGAACTGCTCGAACACATCGGCATCCATGCCGGGATTGCGCGGAGCGGTGATCTGGGTGGGGGCATTCATGGACGTGATATTCCTTCGCGCGGGGCCGTTTCAGGCCGGGCTTGGTTGCCGCTTGGCGGCGCCTTGTCGTCTGTCATGTCGGCGGGCGCGGCTTCTGGCGGGAGCGCCTCGGGCGGCAGCTTGCGTTCGTCGAGCATCGCCGCGGCCTCCTCCAGCGCCTTGGCCTCGCCCGCGCTCACCGCGCCCGGCGCGCTCGCCTGCTCTCCGCCACAGGCAGCGAGGGCAAGCGCAAGGCCGGTGACGAAGATCAGGCGCATCGTGCCCAGCGTTATTCGCTCGCCGCGTCAGCCGCTTCGGCCGCAGCGGCGGCTTCGGCGGCGACATCGGCTGCGGCGTCAGCGGCGTCTTCTGCGGTCGCCGCTTCGGTCGCCGGAGCATCGGTGGCCGTGGCGGCAGGATCGGCCACCGGCTCTTCCGTCACCGCCGACAGGGCTTCGTCAGCGGGCATTTCAACCGTATCGGCGTTCGCTTCGGTTGAGGCGTCATCGTAGCTGCCGCAGGCTGCGAGCAGCAGGCTGGCGGCGGAAAGGGAAGTCAGGGCGGACATCTTGCGCATTGGGGCTCTCCTCATGGTGTGGTCTCTCTGCCGCCCGGTTTAGCCAAGCCTTGCGGCCAACGCCAAGTGCCAAATGGGCACACCCCCTGCACAAGCGCTCGCTGGCCACCGGGCACATGATATTGTCCACCGCATGAACCAGACTAACCCTCGTTTCCTGAAGCGCGCTGTTCCCACCGCGATGTTGAGCGCGGTCGCCCTGTGGGGCCTGCCGGTCAACGCCCAGCCGGTCCCTGATGCTTTCACCGTGGTCGAAACGGGCCAAAGCTACGACACCTTGCAGGATGCGGTGAACGCGGTCGGCAATGCCCGGGCCACCATCCGCATCGCGCCCGGCACCTACCGCCAATGCGTGGTGCAGGAGGCCGGCGTGATCATCTATGAAGCGCCCGAGCCGGGCAGCGTCACCTTTATCGCCCGTGCGTGCGAGGGCAAGGCGGCCTTCGTCTTGCGCGGGATCGGGGCGGAGGTGCGCGGCATCACCTTCAGCAACATAAAAGTGCCCGATGGCAACGGGGCGGGCATCCGGCTGGAGAAGGGCGCGCTCAATGTCGCCCATGCGCGGTTCCAGGACTCCCAGCAGGGTATCCTGACCGCCAACGACCCCACCGGGCGGATCTACATCACCCGCTCCACCTTTTCAGGGCTGGGCACCTGCGAGAATTCCGCCGGGTGCGCGCATTCGATCTATATCGGCAATTACGGATCGCTCACCGTGCGCGAAAGCCGGTTCGAGCGCGGGACGGGCGGCCATTACGTCAAGGCGCGCGCGGCCGAAGTGGTGATCGAGAACAACAGCTTCGATGACGCGAACGGCAAGGGCACCAACTACATGATCGACCTGCCCGCAGGCAGCATCGGCCGGATCGCGGACAACTGGTTCGTGCAAGGCCAGGACAAGGAAAACTATTCAGCCTTCATCGCGCTCGGCGCGGAAGACCTGCTGCATTCCTCCGATGGCCTCGAAGTGGTGAACAACGAAGCCCGCTTCGTCCCCGGCCTGTCGCGGAGCAGCGTGTTCCTCGCCGATTGGACCGCGTCGCGGGTGGTGATGCGGGGTAACAGGCTGGCGGCCGGGCTGAAGCAGTACGGGCAGCGCTGAGGCTGGCTCATATCAGCAAGTGCCCTGACCGATCCCGCTTCGTCGCCAGATAGCGAGCATTGTGGGGGTTGTCGGGGAGCTGGTGCGGCACCCGCTCGCTGACGGTGATCCCCGCAGCTTCCAGCGCGGCGACCTTTGCCGGGTTGTTCGTCAGCAGCCGGATTGTGCGCGCCCCCAGCAATTCCAGCATCCGCGCCGCCACCGGGAAATCGCGCGCTTCATCGGGCAGGCCGAGGCGCTGGTTGGCCTCGACCGTGTCGAACCCCTGATCCTGCAAGCGATAGGCACGCAGCTTGTTGATGAGCCCGATCCCGCGCCCTTCTTGCCGCATATAGAGCAGCACGCCCCAGCCGCCGCTGTCCTTCGCCTCGTGCGCCATCGCGTGGAGCGCGGCGTCCAGTTGCGGGCCGCAATCGCATTTGAGGCTGCCGAGGATGTCGCCCGTCAGGCACTCCGAATGGAGGCGGACGAGCGGCTGGCGGTCGCCGCTCTGCTTGCCGATGATCAGCGCGACATGCTCGCGCAGGTCAGCGGCGCTGCGGAAGGCAACGATCTCGGCGTCCTCGCAGGCGCTGACGGGCAGGCGTGCGCGGGTGACGATCCTGAGCGCGCCGGTGGCGGCGTAAGCGGTGAGGTCGGAGGCCGCGATGGGCACCGCTTCGCCCGCGTCCTCGGGTTCGACGAGGAAGGCGGGGAGAATGCCTGCGATCCGCGCCAGTTCCAGCGCGGCGGCGGCCGCTTCGGCCCAGTCCAGCGTGACGGCCTTGAAGGGGCCTTTGAGGGGGTTGCCAAGGTCGAGCGCCGGGTCGGCGATTGGCAGCGCCTCACGCAAGGTGAAAGGCTCGCCGCCCGCGATCAGCACAGGGGCATGGGGAACCGCAGCCTCGCGCTGGTTGGCGAGCTTGAGCGTTGCGACGCGGGCGGCGGAGATCAGCATTTGCGGCGCGCTCGCGTTCGGTGCGGTGGCCGTCTCCACCGGAAGCAGCGTCGGCCCGCCGCCGAACGCCAGCGGCCAGCCATGCCGCAGCGCGTCGACCGCCTGCGCGGCGCGGCGGGCGGGAGAAGGCGCGCTCAGACGTCAAACTCCGTGATCAGCGGGACGTGATCCGACGGCTGCTGCCAAGCCCGCGCCTCTTCCAGCACGCGGTGCGCCGTCGCCTGCCACGCCAGATCGGGCGAGGCCCACATGTGGTCCAAGCGCCGCCCCTTGTCGTTCTCCTGCCAGCCCGGATTGCGATAGCTCCACCACGAGTAATAGCGCTCCGGGGCGGGGATATGCGCGCGGCCCAGATCGACCCAGCCATGCGCGTCCTGAAACTTGCCCAAAGTCTCGACCTCGATCGGCGTGTGGCTGACGACCTTCAAAAGCTGCTTGTGGCTCCACACATCGCTTTCGAGCGGGGCGATGTTGAAATCGCCAACGATCAGCGTGGGACGGTCGAGCTTGCCCGCCCACTGCGTCATCCGCCCGAGGAAATCGAGTTTCTGGCCGAACTTGGGGTTCTGCTCGCGGTCAGGGATGTCGCCGCCTGCGGGAACATAGACGTTCTCGACCACCACATCCTTGCCCAGCACCTCGACCCCGATATGCCGCGCCTCGCCATTGGCCTGCCAGTCGTGGCGGCTGACTTCGCGGATCGGAATACGGCTGACGGTCGCGACCCCGTGGTAGCCTTTCTGCCCGCTCACCGCCTGATGGACATAGCCCATTGCGGCCAGCGCCTCGGCCGGGAACAGCCCGGTTTCGCACTTGATTTCCTGCAGACACAGGATGTCCGGCGCCTGTTCGCGCAGGAATTGTTCGACAAGGCCGACCCGCAGGCGGACCGAATTGATGTTCCAGGTGGCAACGCACAGCATGGGGGCGGGCTTAGGGCGGAGCGCGGCGGTTTTCCAGCTTTCACTTTATTGTCGCGTGAGCGCGCGATAGGGCGGAGCGACCTCGCCGGAGACTCTCATCATGACCCGCACCATCCTTGCCGCCCTGCTGCTCACCAGCGCCGCCATGCCTGCCTTGGCCAAGGACGCGCCTGCCGAGCCGAAAGCCAAGAACGTCATCCTGTTCATCGGTGACGGCATGGGCATTTCCACCATCACCGCCGCGCGCATCTACGAAGCGCAGAAGCGCGGCGAGACGGGGGAGGAAAACGTCCTCAGCTTTGAACACTTCCCCAACCTTGCGCTGGTCAAGACCTACAACACCAACGCGCAGGTCCCCGACAGCGCGGGCACGGCGACGGCGATTCACACGGGCGTGAAGACCCGCATCGGGGTACTCGGCATCGGTCCGGCGGCGGAGAAGGGTGTGTGTCGCGATGCCTTGGCAAACCCGCTGCCTTTGCTGGGCGAGGAAGTGAAACAGCGCGGCCTCGCGCTCGGGATCGTCACCACCACGCGGATCACCCACGCGACCCCAGCGAGCGTCTATTCGCGCAGCGCCGATCGGGACTGGGAAAAGGACAATGACATCCCCGCCGATCAGCGCGCCGACGGGTGCAAGGACATCGCGTTGCAACTGGCCGAAGCGAAGTTCGACGTCGCGCTCGGCGGCGGGACAGCGATGTTCTATGGCAAGGACAAGGGCGGGCGCCGCGAAGATGCGGCAGCCGATCTCCCCGCGCAGTGGGCGGCCAAGAACGGCGGTGTGGTGGTCAAGGATACCGCAGGGCTGAGGGCCGCGCCGATGGACAAGCCGGTGTTCGGCCTGTTCCACCCCAGCCACATGACCTTCATGGCCGAGCGCAAGCCGGATTCGCCCGAGCCGACCCTGACTGACATGACCGCGCAGGCGATTGCACGGCTCTCGGCCGATCCTGACGGGTTCTACTTGATGGTCGAAGGCGGGCGGATCGATCACGGACACCACGCAGGCCAAGCAGGCTATGCGCTGGAAGAGGCGGTCGAGTTCGCGCGCGCGGTACAATGGGCGGTCGATCATACTGACCCTGCCAACACGCTGATCATGGTCACCGCCGATCACAGCCACGTCTTCACTATTTCGGGCTATCCCAAGCGTGGGAACGACATCCTCGGGCTGGTGGTGCCCCCGGCTGGGGAGGGCGAGGATGGTGGGGACGGCATGACCCCGGTCAACGCTGCCGACGGCAAACCCTATACAACGCTCGGCTATGCCAACGGTCCGGGCGCGGTGAAGGGTGAGCGCCCGGTGCCCGAAACCGGGATCGCCGCGCGCCAGCAATCACTGGTCCCGACCGGCGCCGAAACCCATGGCGGCGAGGATGTCGCCCTGTTCGCGACCGGCCCGGGGGCCGAGCGCGTGCGCGGGGTGATGGAGCAGAACCTGATCTACAGCGTCATCCGCAAGGCATTGGGCTGGGAGTGATTTGGCTAAGTTTTAGGCACCGCTCGTCCTGAGCTTGTCGAAGGACCGTCCTGCTGCTTGAGCCGGAGGTGCTTGGCCCGAAGTGAAAAACAGCCCTTCGACAAGCTCAGGGCGAACGGACAAACGGCGGTGATCAATAAACAAAAACCCTCGACCCGGGGGCGATGGGTCGAGGGTTCCATGGAGCGTTCGTCACGCTTGTGCAAGGCGGCCCGTCTGAAGGGTGGGCAACAGGGGGGAAACCTCCCTTCGGCCGTCCTTGTTAAGAATAATTACCCCCTCAAGCCTTTCACGGACATGAACGCGCACAGAATTCTGTCGCTTCTGTACAACTGTTCGTCCCGGTGACGTTTATCCCGGACGACGAGACGTGCGGCGCGGATCGCGGAAGGTGAAGGTGCTGTCGGCCACTGCCAGCCCATAGCGCTGGTTTGAAAGCTGCACCCGGGTGCGGTTGTTCTGCGCATCGAGCGCGACCCAATGGGTCAGCTGCAATCCGCCCGGCGCCGAAGGGTTGCGCACGAAAATCAGGTTGATCATCCCGAATTCGGGCTTCTTGGGATCGCGCACCTCGACGCTCAGCACGTCCGGGCTGCCGGTCGGGACCAGCTTGCCGAAGCGTTTCACGTCGCGCTGCGGATCAAACAGTGCGCCAAGCGGGGAATTGCCAATCGGCCAGCGCTCAACCTGACTGACCTCGTAATCGACCACAAACAGCGACTTGCCGTTCGAAATGACCAGCAGGTCGGCGTCCTTGCCGTAATCAAAGCGGATCTTGCCGGGGCGCTTCATCGTCATCACGCCGCGCACGGTGTTGCCCAGCCTGTCGGTCTGAGTGAAATCGGCCTGCATGGTCGAAATCGCGCGCAGCGCCTCGACCACGCGGTCAAGGTCGCTGGCGGATTGGGCAGCGAGCGGAGGGGTGATCGGGGGCGCGACAGCCGGGATGAGCCCAAGCGCAAGTGCGCTGGCTCCCATGCCAAGCAGGATCGGGCGGATCGGAAGATGGAGCTTGTTCATGCCGCTGCGCCTAAAGCCGCGGGCTTGAACTGTCGATGAATTATGGCGCCCGCTGCCAACCATGCGCGGGCGCGCCAGACCTTACTTGATCTTGGCTTCCTTGAACTCGACATGCTTGCGCGCGACGGGATCGTACTTGCGGAAGCTCATCTTCTCGGTGATGTTGCGCGGGTTCTTCTTGGTCACGTAGAAGAAGCCGGTGCCTTCGCTCGAGACGAGGCGGATCTTCACGGTGGTGGGCTTCGCCATGGCGGGTTCCTGTCAAATGGATCGGCCCTGTGGGTTGCTGACGCAGGGCTAAAAAAGCAAATAGCGGCGCGCCCGGAAGGCCCGGCACACCGCCACGTGGGCGCGCCATTCGCCGATTCACCGGGAAAAGTCAAGACGGGTTACCAGTCGCCCGCTTTGGGCTTGCCGCGATTGGCCTTCACCGCGCCGCGCACCTTCTTGACCTTCAGCCGCTCGGTCTTGCCCACGCGGTTGAGCCGCGTCTTGGCGCGCCGCTTGGGCTCCGTTTGCGCCTCGTCCAGCAGCGCGGCGAGCTTTGCGCGCGCATCCTGGCGGTTCGCGTCCTGCGTGCGGTGCGCCTTGGAGGTGATGATGAGATCGCCGTTCCCCGCCAGCTTCGATCCCGCCAGCGCCCTCAGCCGCGCGAACACGGGGGGCGAGAGGCGCAGGGCGTAGATATTGACGCGAAGCTCGACTTCGGTGGCGACCTTGTTCGCGTTCTGCCCGCCGGGGCCGGAGCCAGCGAGGAAGCTTTCCTCCGCCAGCCTCAGCGCGCGGGACACCAGCGGTTCGGGCGCAGCCTCATCCATCGCGCGCGCCCAGCGCGGCGAAATCGGCAGGCAGCGGGGCGCACGCTTCGATGGCAGGTTTGCCCTCGCGGTTGACGGTCAGGCTTTCGGCATGGAGCATCGTGCGCCGCGCGCCCGCGACCGGCCCCGCGCCATAGACCGGATCGCCCAAGAGCGGCGCGCCCAGCCCTTTCAGCGCGTGAACTCGCAGTTGGTGGGTGCGCCCCGTCTCCGGACGGAATCGGATCAAGCTGTGCGGCCCCAGCTCCCCCACCAGCTCCCAGTGCGACACCGCAGGCTTGCCTTTCTTCGCCGGGATCATCCGCCAGCCTTTCTCGGCCGAGCTGATCTTCGCGAGCGCCAGTTCGATTGTGCCTTCGGTCCCCGGCGGATGCCCGGCGAGGATGGCGAGATAGGTCTTGCCCACCGCGCGCTCCTCAAACGCCCGGTTGAACCGCGCCAGCGCCTTGGGATTGCGGGCGAGCAGCAGGCATCCGCTCGTGTCGGTATCAAGCCGATGCACCGCTACCGGACGCCGCTGGAAGCCGAATTTCAGATCGTCGAGGTGATTCTCCAGACATGTGCCGCCGTTTTTGGGTCGATCGACGGGCAGACCTTGGGGCTTGTCAATGACCAGCGCTTCGCCGTCTTCGTAGAGGATGGGCAAATTCACAGAACAAAACTCCGTTCGCCCTGAGCTTGTCGAAGGGCTGCACTTCTTCTGAGCCTCGCCCTGAAGCAAAGGCAGTGCTTCGACAAGCTCAGCACGAACGGAATTAGACCAGCACCGCCCGCATCAACCCGCGCAGCGCATTGCCGATCCAGAAGCCATGGGTGAGGTCGTCCATCGTCAGCTCCTCCTCGCGCGCGCGGCTCTCGGCGATCAGTTGCGCACGCAGCACGCCGGGGAGCAGGCCGAGCGTGGTCGGCGGGGTGAGCAGCACGCCATCGGGGCCATCAGCGAAGACGCTAGTCCAACTGCCTTCGGTCACGCGGCCATCACCGCGCACCAGCAGCACCTCATCCGCCCCAAACGCGCGTGCGGCCGCTAGTGCGTCTTCATAAAAGCCCCGGTCGGAGGTCTTGTGCGCCAGCCGCCAGTCGGAGGGGTCAAGCGGATGCGGCAGAGCGGCCACTTGCACCGGCTCACCCAACGGGGCGGGCAAGGGGGTGGTTTCGAGAGCGCTCGCCCCGCTGCGCGCCACCAGCAGCCGCACGCGGGCAGGCGCATCGAGTTCAAAGCACAGCGCCTGAATCTGGTTGCGCAAGGCATGGCGATCAAAGGCGAAACCCAGCGCCGCCGCGCTCGCCTTCATCCGCGCCAGGTGCCCTTCGAGCAGGGCGATGCCGCTGTCGGGCTCGAACCGCATGGTCTCAATGAGGTCGAAGGCGGGCGCGGTCAGCTCGGGGGCGGCGCGGCGCAGGAAGCCTGCCTTGACCTCGCATTCGCGCCGTTCCGACATCGCCTCGCTATCCGCCACCACCGCTGAACCTATGCCCAGCGCCGCAGAGCCTTGACCGTTCTCGATGGGTGTAAGCCGCAGGGTGCGGATCGCCACGTTGAAGGCGGCGTTGCCATCCGCATCAATCCGCCCGATCGCCCCGCAATAGGGCCCGCGCGCATCGCGCTCTGCAGAAGCGAGCAATTCCATGGCCCGGATCTTGGGCGCGCCGGTGATCGAGCCGCAGGGGAATAGCGCTCGCACCAGATCCATCGCGCCCTGCCCTGACGCGAGCCGCGCGCGCACGGTGGAGACCATCTGGTGGACCGTCGGGTAGGTCTCAACCGCGAAGGGGGCATCCACCGCGACGCTCCCCGCCTCGGCGACGCGGGCGAGATCGTTGCGCATCAGATCGACGATCATGAGATTTTCCGCGCGGTCCTTGACCGAAGCTGCCAGTGCCTCGGCGGTCGCGGCGTCCTCGGCTGGGTCGGGGCTGCGGGGGCGGGTGCCCTTCATTGGCTTGACCTTGGCCTCGCTGCCATGGAGCGCCACGAACAGCTCGGGCGAGAAGCTGAGGAGCCAGTGCGCGCCGTCGAAGATCAGCCCGCCGTACCCTGCCGCCGCCGCGCCGCGCAGGGCGGCATAGAGCCCCACCGGATCGCCCCGGAATGATCCGGCCAGCGGGTAGGTGAGGTTCGCCTGATAGATGTCTCCGCCAAGGATCGCCTCGCGCATCGCGGCGAAGGCGGCGGCGTATCCGCCGGGGGAGAGCTGCGGCTCCATCGGGCCGAGCGTGCCGGGGCCTGCGGCTCGCGCGGCCAGCCAAGCGGGGACATCGGCGGCGGCGATCCGCTGCGGCTCGGCGAACAGGCCAAGCCAGACCAGCGGCCCTGCTGCCCCGCTGCGCGCCGCGGCGA
>OFDC01001144.1_pt1 | contig 15168 bp, 13 predicted proteins | sample 1520941 | NCBI WGS metagenome assembly OFDC01 (sample SAMEA94258168, study PRJEB24077) | hot springs metagenome | biome: Aquatic biome; feature: Water | place: India | collected 2012-12-06 | depth 5 m | reverse complement strand
CAGTGGCGGGCGCCCGTTGTGCACGTTCCAGGCGTCCCAGAGGAACAGCACGGACGAGGCGAAGATCACCCACAGCACGGTGCGGCGAATGTCGGTCATGGTTGCTTGTCGTTGGAGGCAGAGAAGGGGTCGTCCCCGGAGCCGGCGGCGGTCGAGGGGCTTCCGGCCGGCCGGCGCGCATTGTCGGGCACTGGGTCCAGCCCGCCGGCACACCAGGGATGGCAGCGCATCAGCCGGCGACCAGTCAACAGGCTGCCATGCCAAGCGCCATGGCTCTGGAGGGCCTGCAGGGCGTAGCGTGAGCAGGTCGGCTCGAACCGACAGGCGCTGCCGAGCCAGGGGCTGAGAAAGAAGCGGTAGCCTTTCACCAGACCGATCAGCACGCGCTGCGGCCACACGGTGACAGGCGGAAGCGACGGCATGGCCGGAGGCGCGGCGAGCGTCACCGCGACGCGGCCCGCGTCAGCAGGGCGTCGAGTTCGGCATGGACGGCCTGGCGCAAGGCGTCGGAGGCGGCACTCGGAAAGTGCTGGCGGTCGATGCCTGCCTTCAGTCGCAGCACCCACAGGCCTGCCGGCAGGCGTTGGCCGTGACGCCGAAGGGCTTCGCGCATCTGGCGCTTCACCAGGACCCGTGTCACCGACCGACGCGCATGCCGTTTCGGGACGACCATGCCGAGCCACTGACCATCAACCGAGGTGAGGACCGAGTTATCCACAGATTCGCCTTCGCTTGGTGCATCATCTGTGGGCAACTTCACCTCCGAGGACAACTTCTTCCCGCGGGTGGACGGCAACGGGCCACCGCTCACATGGTGGACGGCGAAGTGAAGGCTCTTGGCCTTGCTCGGCGACTTGAGGACCCGCTCGAAGTCTGCAGGGCGCAGCAGCGGGTGGAGTGGCCGAAGCATGAAGGCGGCCGGGGCGGCGACAGCGGGCGGCCGCAGGGCCGGACCCAGCGGTCGATCCGGCTTCAGACGTTGGTCAGGCGCTTGCGGCCCTTGGCGCGACGCGCGTTGATGACGGCACGGCCGCCGCGCGTCTTCATGCGCACCAGGAAACCGTGGGTGCGGGCGCGGCGGACTTTGGAGGGCTGGTAGGTACGCTTCATGGTGTCTCTCTTGCCCCGAACGGCTGTTGTCCGGGAAACCCACGATTACAGCAAAAACACCCTTATCGGTCAACGACTTGCACGACAACCCGCCGATCTGCCCGGCATTGACCCAAGTCCTGGAACTGTGGATAACCACCTTCCTGACCACCCGGCGCGCCGTACAATGCCGCCGCTCCAGAACAAGTTTTCCACAATGAGCGCAGATCTCTGGCAACGCGGCTGTGAGCGTCTCGCCGCCGAGCTGCCCGAACAGCAATTCAACACCTGGATCCGTCCGCTGCCGGCCGCCGACGTGTCGGACGACGGCGGCGTGGTGTCGGTGCGCGTGCCCAACCGGTTCAAGCTGGACTGGATCCGCTCGCAGTACGCGCCTCGCATCGAGACGGTGTTGTCGGAGCTGGCGGGCAAGCCGGTTCGGCTGGAGTTGGCGCTGGCGCCGCGCGACCTGCCGTTGCGAACGCCTTCGTCCACGGCGATGTCAAGTGCCGCGGTGAGCCGCAGCAGCGGCGCGCCTGCCGGTGTGGGCGCCTTGCTCCAGCATCACCTGCCGCGGCCCGGCGGAGAACCGGCCGCAGCGCCACGACAGGCACCCACGGCCCAACCTGGGCCTGCGGGCGGCCCGATGCCTTCGGGTGCCGCATTGCCGGCGCTGTCGCGCCATCGCCTGAACACCAGCCTCACCTTCGACACCCTCGTGCCCGGCCGCGCCAACCAGATGGCGCGCACCGCCGCGCTGCACGTGGCCGGGGCACCCGGGCAGATGTACAACCCGCTGTTCATCTACGGCGGCGTCGGTCTGGGCAAGACCCACCTCATTCACGCCGTGGGCAATGCGCTGCTGAAGGACAAGCCCGACGCCCGCATCCTCTACCTGCACGCCGAGCAGTTCATCTCGGACGTGGTGAAGAACTACCAGCGCAAGACCTTCGACGAGCTCAAGGCCAAGTACCACTCCCTGGACCTGCTGCTGATCGACGACGTGCAGTTCTTCGCCGGCAAGGACCGCACCCAGGAGGAGTTCTTCAACGCCTTCGAGGCGCTGCTGGCCAAGCGGGCCCACATCATCATGACCAGCGACACCTATCCCAAGGGGCTGGTCGACATCGACGAGCGGCTGACCAGCCGCTTCGACGCCGGGCTGACGGTGGCGATCGAGCCCCCCGAGCTCGAAATGCGGGTGGCGATCCTGATCAAGAAGGCCGAGGCGGAGGGCACCCCGATGCCGGAGGACGTCGCCTTCTTCGTCGCCAAGAACGTGCGCGCCAACGTTCGCGAGCTCGAGGGCGCGCTGCGCAAGGTGCTGGCCTACAGCCGCTTCAGCCAGAAGGACATCAACATCGCCCTGGCCCGCGAGGCGCTGAAGGACCTGCTGTCGATCCAGAACCGCCAGATCTCGGTGGAGAACATCCAGAAGACGGTGGCGGATTTCTACAAGATCAAGATCGCCGACATGTACAGCAAGAAGCGCCCGGCCTCCATCGCCCGCCCTCGGCAGATCGCGATGTACCTGGCGAAGGAACTCACGCAGAAGAGCCTCCCCGAGATCGGCGAGCTGTTCGGCGGACGCGATCACACGACCGTGCTGCACGCGGTGCGGAAGATCGGCAGCGAGCGCACCAAGAACACCGAGCTCAACCAACAGCTCCACGTGTTGGAGCAAACATTGAAGGGCTGAACGCCCTTCATGTGCTCCCACGTGGTGCGGCTGGCGCAGCCGCCCGTTCGCTCCCCCGCGCCCTCCAGAGGAGGGCTCCCTTCAAATTGAGAAGCCAACACTGACAGGATCGGTGCGGTCAATTGACAAGGCTGGGGACAACTTCCGGGGAATCGGGGGCTTGTCCACAGCGAAGTGGCGAAAGCGGAAGTTGTTGTCGCTTTGCCGCTCGGCAAACCAGGGTTCGGCCCACAGGGTTCATTCCGGCCTAAGCCGTTGAGAAATCAGGCGAAAATAGCGTTCTCCACAGGGAGCCGGGTGCTCTACTAGAACGACCATTTAAAGAGGAAGACATGATTGTTCTGAAAGCTCCACAAGAAAAATTGCTGTCCGCCCTGCAGTCGGTGGCCGGCATCGTGGAGCGCAGGCACACCCTGCCCATCCTGGCCAACGTGCTGATGCGCAAGACCGGTGGCCAGATCGAGCTGACCACCAGCGACCTGGAGATCCAGGTGCGCACGACCGCCGAACTGGGCGGTGACGACGGTTCGATGAGCACCACCGTGGGCGCGCGCAAGCTGATCGACATCCTGCGCAGCCTGCCGGCCGACCAGACCGTCACGCTGACGGCGGCGCAGAACAAGCTCACGCTGCAGGGCGGCAAGAGCCGCTTCACGCTGCAGACGCTTCCGGCCGAGGACTTCCCGCTGGTCAACGAGGCCGCCGACTTCGGCCCCGCCTTCGCCGTGCCGCAGAAGACGCTCAAGGCGCTGATCAACCAGGTGCACTTCGCGATGGCGGTGCACGACATCCGCTACTACCTCAACGGCATCCTGTTCGTCGCCGAGGGCAACACGCTCACGCTGGTGGCGACCGACGGCCACCGCCTGGCCCTGGCGCAGGCCACGCTGGAGAGCGACATCCCCAAGCAGGAAGTCATCCTGCCCCGCAAGACCGTGCTCGAGCTGCAGCGCCTGCTCAAGGACGAGGACACCCCCATCGAGATGCGCTTCGCCGCCAACCAGGCGAAGTTCGGCTTCAGCGGCATGGAGTTCGTCACCAAGCTGGTCGAGGGCAAGTTCCCCGACTACAACCGCGTCATCCCGAAGAACCACAAGAACGCGGTCACCCTCGGCCGTGCGCCGCTGCTGGCCAGCCTGCAGCGCGCCGCCATCCTCACGAGCGAGAAGTTCAAGGGCGTGCGCCTGAACATCGAGCCGGGGGTGCTGCGCATCGCCTCCAGCAACGCCGAGCAGGAAGAGGCCAAGGAAGAGCTGGAGATCGACTACGACGGCGACGCCATCGAGATCGGCTTCAACGTCACCTACCTGATGGACGCGCTGGCCAACATGGGCCAGGAGATGGTGAAGGTCGAGCTGCAGGACACCAACTCCAGCGCCCTCATCACCGTGCCGGAACAGACCGGCTTCAAGTACGTCGTGATGCCGATGCGCATCTGAACCCGTCGATCACGCATGACGGCACGAGCGGGCCCGGTGCCCGCTCTCATCGTTTTGAACGGGGCGGCGATCCGAGGCCGTTCCTGAGCGAGAATCCGAGATGACCCGAGAAATCCCCCCGCCGACCGCCCCTGCATCCGCCCCGGTGCCGCTGCCCGCGGGCGACACCAGCTACGGCGAAGGCGCGATCCAGATCCTCGAAGGCCTGGAAGCGGTGCGCAAGCGCCCGGGCATGTACATCGGCGACACCTCGGACGGCACCGGACTGCACCACCTGGTCTTCGAGGTGGTCGACAACTCCATCGACGAGGCCCTGGCCGGGCACTGCGACGACATCATCGTCACCATCCACACCGACAACTCGATCTCGGTGGTGGACAACGGCCGCGGCATCCCCACCGGCGTGAAGATGGACGACAAGCACGAGCCCAAGCGCTCGGCAGCCGAGATCGCCCTGACCGAGCTGCACGCCGGCGGCAAGTTCAACCAGAACAGCTACAAGGTCTCGGGCGGCCTGCACGGCGTGGGCGTGTCCTGCGTTAACGCGCTGAGCAAGTGGCTGCGCCTGACGGTGCGCCGCGACGGCAAGGTGCACTTCATCGAGTTCCGCAAGGGCGTGCCCCAGGACCGCGTGCTGGAGATGCGCGACGGTGTCGAGGTCAGCCCGATGAAGGTCACCGGCGAGACCGAGAAGCGCGGCACCGAGGTGCACTTCCTGCCCGACGAGGAGATCTTCACCAACGTCGACTTCCACTACGACGTGCTGGCCAAGCGCCTGCGGGAGCTCTCGTTCCTGAACAACGGCGTGAAGATCAAGCTCGTCGACGAGCGCAATGCCAAGGAAGACGACTTCGCCTACGCCGGCGGCGTCAAGGGCTTCGTCGACTTCATCAACCAGGGCAAGCGGGTGCTCCACCCCAACGTCTTCCACGCCATGGGCGAGAAGAACAGCGACCAGGGCACGACCATCGGGGTCGAGGTCGCGATGCAGTGGAACGACGGCTACAACGAGTCGGTGCTCTGCTTCACCAACAACATCCCCCAGCGCGACGGCGGCACCCACCTGACCGGCCTTCGCGCGGCGATGACCCGGGTCATCAACAAGTACATCGACGACAACGAGCTGGCCAAGAAGGCCAAGGTCGAGGTCACGGGCGACGACATGCGCGAGGGCCTCGCCTGCGTGGTGAGCGTGAAGGTGCCCGAGCCGAAGTTCTCCAGCCAGACCAAGGACAAGCTGGTCTCCAGCGAAGTGCGCGCGCCGGTCGAGGACATCGTCAGCCGCCTGCTGAACGACTACCTGCTCGAGAACCCGGCCGACGCGAAGATCATCTGCGGCAAGATCGTCGAGGCCTCGCGGGCACGGGAGGCCGCTCGCAAGGCGCGCGAGATGACGCGCCGCAAGGGCGTGCTCGACGGCCTGGGCCTGCCCGGCAAGCTGGCCGACTGCCAGGAGAAGGACCCCGCGCTGTGCGAGATCTACATCGTGGAGGGCGACTCCGCCGGCGGCTCGGCCAAGCAGGGCCGTGACCGCAAGTTCCAGGCGATCCTGCCGCTGCGCGGCAAGATCCTGAACGTGGAGAAGGCGCGCTACGAGAAGCTGCTGGCCAGCAACGAGATCGTCACGTTGATCACCGCCCTGGGCACCGGCATCGGCCCCGAGGACTTCAACGCCGACAAGCTGCGCTACCACCGCATCATCATCATGACCGACGCGGACGTGGACGGCGCCCACATCCGCACGCTGCTGCTGACGTTCTTCTACCGCCAGATGCCCGAGCTGGTCGAGCGCGGCCACATCTACATCGCGCAGCCGCCGCTGTACAAGGTCAAGCAGGGCAAGCACGAGCAGTACCTCAAGGACGCCTCCGAGCTCGACGCCTTCATGCTGCGTGTGGCGCTGGCCGACGCCCAGCTGGACACCGGCAAGGGCGAAGGCGACGCCGCGGTGCTCAAGGGCGAGGATTTCGAGCGCCTGGCGACGCAGTACGTGCAGGCCGAGAACGTCATCGCACGCCTGTCGAACTGGATGGACGGCGAGGCCCTGCGCATGATCTCCACCGGGGTGGAACTCGACCTCGACACGCTCGAAGGGGCGGAGCGTTCGGCCGCGGCACTCAAGGCCGCGCTGCACGGCGCGGAGGTGGTGGCGGAGTTCGATTCGCGGATGGACAAGCACATCCTGCGCATCAGCCGTCGCCATCACGGCAACGTCAAGAGCAGCGTGATCAGCGCCGACTTCGTGCACGGCGCCGACTACGAGACCCTGGCCAACGCCGGCCGCACCTTCAAGGGCCTGCTGGGCACCGACGCCATCATCCGCAAGGGCGAGGGCGAGAAGCAGAAGGAGCAGAAGGTCTCCGACTTCCGCACGGCCATGCAGTGGCTGATGGGCCAGGCCGAGAACTCGGTGGGTCGCCAGCGCTACAAGGGCCTGGGCGAGATGAACCCCGGGCAGCTGTGGGAAACCACCATGGACCCGACGGTGCGGCGCCTGCTCAAGGTGCAGATCGAGGACGCCATCGAGGCCGACCGGGTGTTCACCATGCTGATGGGCGACGAGGTGGAGCCGCGGCGCGACTTCATCGAGACGAACGCGCTGAGGGCGGCGAACATCGACGTGTGAAGGCAGAGCGAGCGGCGCGCTCGGCACGCCCGCTCCGCGGCCGTCGTTGCCTCGTCTTCGTCAGTGGCCATACTGGCGGGACCACCGAGGAGTCCCGATGTACCTCCCCCCGCACTTCGCCGTCACCCAGCCCGAGGTCCTGCACCGCATCCTGCGCGAGCATCCATTGGGTGCGCTGGTCACCCATGGCGAGCAGGGTCTGGACGCGGAACACCTGCCCTTCGAGTACGACCCCACGATCGGACCTCACGGCACGCTCACGGCCCATGTGGCGCGCGCCAACCCCGTCTGGCAGCGCTGTCCCACCGGCACGCCGGTGCTGGTGATCTTCCGCGGCGCCGAGGCCTATGTCTCGCCGAGCTGGTACCCCAGCAAGCACGAGACGCATCGCCTGGTGCCGACCTGGAACTACGAGGTGGTGCATGCGCATGGCACGCTGACGGTGCGCGATGACGAGCGCTTCGTGCGTGGCGTGCTGGCGCGGCTGACGCGGCGGCACGAGGCGGGCGAGGAACGCCCATGGAAGATGTCGGACGCGCCGCGGGAGTTCGTCGACGGGCTGCTGCAGCAGATCGTGGGCATCGAGATCGCGGTCGAGCGGCTGGTCGGCAAGTGCAAGCTCAGCCAGAACCGGGAAGCCCGCGACAGGCTGGGCGCCGCCGAGGTGCTGGCCGAGCGCGGACATGCGGCATTGGCCCGCAGGATGCGCGATACGGGGTGAGGCGCAAGCCACGGTCACTGCGGGACAGTGCATGGGCGCGGGGGACGTGCAGGAGACGATCTGAACGGCTGATGTACCGGCGGGCACCCACCTTGCCGCTCACGCTCTCGTTGTCAACACGCGCGGAGCGGCACCATGAAGATCGACCTCAAGCCTTTGGACCAGCAAGTCATCGTCGTCACCGGGGCCTCCAGCGGCATCGGCCTGGCCACCGCGCAGATGGCGGCAGCCCAGGGCGCGGCGGTGGTGGCGGTGGCGCGCAGCAAGCAGGTGCTCGACGAGCTGGAGCGGGTGCTGTCGGCCGAGGGCGCGCAGGTGATGGCGGTGGAGGCCGATGTCGGCGAGCTCGGGCAGGTCGAGTCGGTGGCGACGGCGGCACTGGCCCGCTTCGGCCGCATCGACACCTGGATCAACAACGCCGGGGTGTCCATCTACGGCCGGCTCGACGAAGTCAGCCTGGAGGACAGCCGGCGCATGTTCGACACCAACTACTGGGGCGTGGTGCACGGCTCGCTGGTGGCCCTGCCACACCTGAAGGTGCACGGCGGCGCCCTGATCAACGTCGGCAGCGAGGTGTCCGAGGCGACCATTCCGCTGCAGGCGATGTATTCGGCCAGCAAGCATGCGGTCAAGGCCTTCACCGACGGGCTGCGCATGGAGCTGTCGCTGGACAAGGCCCCGGTGTCGGTCACGCTGATCCAGCCCACCGCCGTGGACACGCCGTATCCGGAGCATGCCGGCAACTACCTGGACCAGGAGCCCAAGCTCCCCACGCCGATGATCGATCCGGAGAAGGTGGCCCGCGCCATCCTCAAGGCGGCGACGCGCCCGACCAAGGACATCCGCGTCGGCGCGATGTCCAAGCTGAACACCACCATCGCCAAGCTGATGCCGCCGTTGGGCGACACCCTGGCGACGATGCAGGCCGGGCGCCAGCAGCGCGCCGAGGCACCGCATGCGCGCGAGGGCACGCTGTACCGGGCTGGCGAATCGGGACGCATCCATGGGCGCGGCAACGAGAACGCGGCGCCGTCGCGCGAAGCCAAGGAGCGCAATGCGCGGCCGATGCAGGGCGGGCGCCGGGACGCGGCCACGTGAAGCCCGCCTTCTGCAATCCGACGGCGCAGGCTCTTTGAAGGCCCTGGCTCGGGCGGCGAGGGAGAGGCGGGGAGCGCTGCCCTCGCCTCAGTCCTTCACGGCCGCCCGCACCTTGTTCACCCGCAGCGCCAGCAGCGTGCAGGCCGCCCCGGACAGCAGGTACAGGCTGACCGAGGCGAGGCCGAAGCGGGCCGACAGCGCCAGGGCGACCAGCGGGGCGAAGGCCGCGCCGATCAGCCAGGCGAGGTCGGCGGTGAGTGCCGCGCCGGTGTAGCGGTAGCGCGGCAGGAAGTTGGCGGTGACCGAGCCGGCGCTCTGGCCGTAGGACAGGCCCAGCAGCACGAAGCCCACGAGGATGAAGGCGTCCTGCGCCGTTTCACCGCCGCCCAGCAGCCAGGGCGTGAACAGGCTGAACACTGCGATCGCCACCGCCAGCAGCCCCAGCGTGTGGCGGCGGCCGATGCGGTCGGCCATCAGCCCGGAGACCGGCATCGCGGCCGCGCACAGCAGGGCCCCCACGAGTTCGATCTCGAGGAACGAGCCGATGGCCCGGGGCGAGTACAGCGTCACCCACGACAGCGGGAAGACGGTGACGAGGTGGAAGAGCGCGAAGCTGGCCAGCGCGGCGAACGCACCCACCAGCACGTTCGAACCCTGCGCGCCGACCAGGCCGCGCACCTCGCAAGGCTCCAGCTCATGCGCTTCCAGTTCGCGCTCGTACTCGTGGGTGACCACCAGGCGCAGCCGCGCGAACAACGCGACGACGTTGATGGCGAAGGCCACGAAGAAGGGGAAGCGCCAGCCCCAGCCGAGGAAATCCTCGGTGGACAGCTGGTGCCACAGGAAGGCGAACATGCCGCAGGCCACCAGGAAGCCCAGCGGCGCACCGAGCTGGCCCAGCATGGCGAACCAGCCGCGGCGGTGCTCCGGGGCGTTGAGCGCCAAGAGCGAGGGCAGGCCGTCCCAGCTGGCACCCAGCGCCAGGCCCTGGCCGATGCGGCAGGCGGCCAGCAGGGCGATGGCCAGCGTGCCGTGCGAGGCGAAGCCGGGCAGGAAGGCCATGCCCACCGTGGCGATGCCCAGCCCGAACAACGCGACGGTCAGCTTGGTGCCTCGGCCGAAGCGTCGCTGCAGGGCCATCCCGCCCAGCGTGCCCAGCGGTCGCACCACGAAGGCCAGCGCGAAGACGGCGAAGGCCCACAGGGTGCCCTCCAGCCGGTTGGCGAAGGGAAAGAACACCGACGGGAACACCAGCACCGAGGCGATGCCGTAGACGAAGAAGTCGAAGTACTCGGAGGCGCGGCCGATCACCACGCCGACGGCGATGTCGCCGGGCGCCACGTGGGTGGCGTCGTCTCGGGGGTCGGTCTGGTCGGGGTGGCGCGGGGGGCGGAAGGCGTGGATGACAGCGGACATGGGCAGGGGACGCGCCGGGGGCTGGGACAAAATGTCCAATGTTTGATGTGAGTCAATGAGGATAGATTTCCGGCCGACGCGCAAGCTCGTTTACCCGCGCGCTCGGAAACCCGGATGCCCTCCCACCCCCTCCTCCGCGCCGCAGCCCGCCTCGGGTTGCTGACAGGCCTGGCCCTGTCGCTGGCCGGTTGCGACACCATCGTGATGAAGCCGCATGGCGACATCGCGGTGCAGCAGTCGCAACTGATCGTCACTTCCACGCTGCTGATGCTGCTGATCATCGTGCCGGTGATCGCGCTGACGCTGTTCTTCGCGTTCAAGTATCGCGCGTCGAACACGCAAGCAACCTACGCGCCCGACTGGGACCACTCCACCAAGCTGGAGCTGGTGATCTGGGGCGCGCCGCTGCTGATCATCATCGCGCTGGGCACCATCACCTGGATCAGCACCCACCAGCTCGACCCCTTCCGGCCGCTGTCGCGCATCGACGCGCAGCGCCCGCTGCCGGCCGACGTCAAGCCGCTGGAGGTGCAGGTCGTCGCGATGGACTGGAAGTGGTTGTTCGTCTATCCCGAGCAGGGCATCGCCACGGTCAATGAGCTGGCGGCTCCCGTGGACCGCCCGCTGCGCTTCCGCCTGACCTCGACCAACGTGATGAACACGTTCTATGTGCCCGCGCTGGCCGGGATGATCTATGCGATGCCAGGCATGGAGAGCCAGCTCAACGCGGTGATCAACCGCGCCGGCACCTACGAGGGCTTTTCCGCCAACTACAGCGGCGCGGGCTTCAACGACATGCGCTTCAAGTTCGTCGGCCTGTCCGAGGCCGACTTCGAGCGCTGGGTGGCCGAGCAGCGCACGGGCGGGCAGACACTGACCCGCGAGGCCTACCTGAAGCTGGAGCAGCCCAGCCACGGCGAGCCGGTGCGCCGCTATGCCGCGGTGGACGAGGAGCTGTACCACCGCATCGTCAACCGCTGCGTCGACGGCACCAAGATGTGCATGCACCAGATGATGGCGATCGACGCCGCGGGCGGCCTGGGCAAGGCCGGCATCGACGGCCTCGCGCGCCAGTCCTGGCGCACCGCCGACGGCCGGGCGCTGGACCGCCTGGTGGTCGCCTCCGCCGCCGTCTGCACCCCCGACAACCCCACCGGCGCCCGCCAGATCACGCTGGCCGGCACCACGGTGAAGTGAGTTCCACCATGTCCACCACGACTTCCCTTCCCACCTGGGACCCGCTGCTGGGCAAGCTGTCCTGGCAGGCCGTGCCGCTGCACGACCCGATCCTGGCGGCCACTTTCGCGATGGTGGTGCTGGGCGGCCTGACCGTGCTGGCGCTGCTGACCAAGTACCGCCTCTGGGGCACCCTCTGGCGCGACTGGATCACCAGCATCGACCACAAGAAGATCGGCATCATGTACATGGTGCTGGGCATCGTGATGCTGCTGCGCGGCTTCGCCGACGCGGTGCTGATGCGACTGCACCAGGCCATGGCCTTCGGGGACAACGCCGGCTTCCTGCCGCCGCACCACTACGACCAGATCTTCACCGCCCACGGCGTGATCATGATCTTCTTCGTGGCGATGCCGCTGGTCACCGGCTTCATGAACTACGTCGTGCCGCTGCAGATCGGCGCCCGTGACGTGGCCTTCCCCTTCCTGAACAACTTCAGCTTCTGGATGACCGCCGGCGGCGCCATCCTGGTCATGATCTCGCTGTTCGTGGGCGAGTTCGCCAAGACCGGCTGGCTGGCCTACCCGCCGCTGTCCGGCCTGCTGCAGAGTCCGGACGTCGGGGTGGACTACTACCTGTGGTCGCTGCAGGTGGCGGGCATCGGCACCACGCTGTCGGGCATCAACCTCATCGCCACCATCGTCAAGATGCGCGCCCCCGGCATGACGATGATGAAGATGCCGGTGTTCACCTGGACCAGCCTGTGCACCAACGTGCTGATCGTGGCCACCTTCCCGGTGCTGGCCGCCACGCTGGCGCTGCTGACCGGGGACCGCTACCTCGGGACCAACTTCTTCACGAACGACCTTGGCGGCAACGCCATGCTGTACGTGAACCTGATCTGGATCTGGGGCCACCCCGAGGTCTACATCCTGATCCTGCCGGTGTTCGGCATCTTCAGCGAAGTGGTGTCCACCTACAGCGGCAAGCGCCTGTTCGGCTATGCGTCGATGGTCTACGCCACCTGCGTGATCACCATCCTGTCGTACCTGGTGTGGCTGCACCACTTCTTCACCATGGGGTCGGGCGCGAGCGTCAACTCGTTCTTCGGCATCACGACGATGATCATCTCGATCCCCACGGGGGCGAAGATCTTCAACTGGCTGTTCACCATGTACCGCGGCCGCATCAAGTTCGACGTGCCGATGCTGTGGACCGTGGGCTTCATGGTCACCTTCGTGATCGGCGGCATGACCGGCGTGCTGCTGGCGGTGCCGGCCGCGGACTTCGTGCTGCACAACAGCCTGTTCCTGATCGCGCACTTCCACAACGTGATCATCGGCGGCGTGGTGTTCGGCATCTTCGCCGGCATCAACTACTGGTTCCCCAAGGCCTTCGGCTTCAAGCTCGACGCGTTCTGGGGCAAGGTGAGCTTCTGGTGCTGGCTGGTGGGCTTCTGGGTCGCCTTCACGCCGCTGTACGTGCTGGGCCTGATGGGCGTGACCCGCCGCATGAGCCAGTTCGACGATCCCTCGCTGCAGATCTGGTTCCAGATCGCCGCCGTCGGCGCGGGCATCGTGGCGCTGGGCATCGCGGCCTTCCTGGTGCAGATCGCGGTGAGCGTGATGCGCCGCCAGCAGCTGAAGGACCACACCGGCGACCCCTGGAACGGCCGCACCCTGGAGTGGAGCACCGCCTCGCCGCCGCCGGACTACAACTTCGCCTTCACCCCCGTGGTGCACGAGCTCGACGCCTGGCACGACATGAAGCGCCGCGGCGCCCAGCGTCCGATGTCCGGCTTCAAGCCCATCCACATGCCCAGGAACACGGCGGCCGGCTTCGTCATCGCCATGCTGGCCACGGCCTGCGGCTTCGCCCTGGTGTGGCATGTGTGGTGGCTGGCCGCGCTGACCTTCGTGGCCACGGTGGGCGCCTCCATCGCGCACACCTTCAACTACGACCGCGACTTCCACATCGACGCCGACGTGGTCGGCCGCACCGAGCAGGCGCGCGCCGAGCGCCTGGCGAAGGCTGCCTGAGGACATTCCCATGAGCACTGCAACCCTCACGGCCGGCACCGGCACCGGCACCGGCACCGGCACCGGCGCGTCCGGCGCACCGGTCTTCTACGACAACGGCGACCACCACCCGCAGTCCAGCACCTTCCTCGGGTTCTGGATGTACCTGATGAGCGACTGCCTCATCTTCGCGGTGCTGTTCGCGGTGTACGCGGTGCTGGGCCGCAGCTACGCGGCCGGGCCCTCGGGCGCCGACCTGTTCAACCTGCCGCTGGTGGCGGCCAACACCGCCTTGCTGCTGCTGTCGTCCATCACCTACGGCATGGCGATGATCGCCATGCAGCACGGCCGCAAGAAGCAGCTGCTGCGGTGGCTGGGCATCACCGGCCTGCTGGGCCTGGGCTTCCTGTCGCTGGAGGTCTACGAGTTCGCGCACCTCATCGCCGAGGGCGCGGGCCCCCAGCGCAGCGCCTTCCTGTCGAGCTTCTTCGTGCTGGTGGGCACGCACGGCCTGCACGTGGCCTTCGGCTGCGTGTGGCTGGTGACGCTGATGGTCCAGGTCAACAAGCTCGGCCTGACGCTGGCCAACAAGCGCCGCCTGGTGTGCCTGTCGATGTTCTGGCACTTCCTGGACGTGATCTGGATCGGCGTCTTCACGTTTGTGTATCTGATGGGCGTCCTGCCCTAGCAGGCCCTGTATGGAGCGCTTGATGTCTGACTCTCACTCCCACACCGCCGAGCACGATGCCCATCACGACGACGTCGGCTACCACGCCACGGTCAAGGGCTATGTCGTCGGCTTCCTGCTGTCGGTGGTGCTCACCGCCATCCCGTTCTGGCTGGTCATGGGCAAGGTGTTGCCCACCCCGGGCCTGACGGCCATCGTCATCCTGGCCTTCGCGGCGGTGCAGGTGGTGGTGCACATGGTGTACTTCCTGCACCTCAACGCGAAGGTGGAAGGCGGCTGGTCCATGCTGGCGCTGGTGTTCACCATCGCGGTGGTGGCCATCCTGATGGCCGGCTCCATCTGGGTCATGTACCACCTCAACACGAACATGATGCCCGTGGACCCGCAGATGATGCGCAACATGCCCTAGCCTTCGGGCCATGGACACCCCAGCGCGCGGCCCCCGGTCCCGCGGCACGATCCTCGTGCTGCTGACGGCGGCCGCGCTGCTCGTCGCGGGCTTCGTCGCGCTTGGGGTGTGGCAGGTGCAGCGGCTGGCCTGGAAGGAAGACCTCATCGCCCGCGTGCAGCGCCAGGTGAGCGCGCAGCCGGTGCCCGCGCCCGGGCCGGCGCAGTGGTCCGCCCTGCGCCAGCCGGACGACGAGTACCGGCGCGTCGTCCTCACCGGCCGCTTCGATCACGGCAGGGAGACGCTGGTGCGGGCCTCGACCGTGCTGGGCAGCGGGCACTGGGTGCTGACGCCCCTGCGCACCGAGTGCGGGTTCGTGGTGCTGGTCAACCGCGGCTTCGTGCCGCCGGACCGGCGCGCGCCGGCGGCGCGCACGCCGGTTCCCGAGGGCGAACAGACGGTGGTGGGGCTGCTGCGGTTTTCCGAGCCGGGGGGCGGGCTGCTGCAGCCCAACGACCCCTCTCAGGAGCGCTGGACCTCGCGTGACATCGCCGCCATCGCCGCCGCACGCGGTCTCACCGGCCCGGCCGCCCCGGCATCGGCCCCTGTCGCGCCCTACTTCGTGGATGCCGCCGCGGGCGAGGCCGATGCGCGCGCCTGGCCGCGCCCGGGCCTGACGGTGCTGCGGTTCAACAACCACCACGCGGTCTACGCGCTGACCTGGTTCTCGCTGGCGCTGATGGTGGTGGCCGCAGCCACCTACCTGGTGATGGACGACCGCCGGCAGCGACGCGCCGTGGGTGCCGGGGG
>OFDC01001143.1_pt1 | contig 15171 bp, 10 predicted proteins | sample 1520941 | NCBI WGS metagenome assembly OFDC01 (sample SAMEA94258168, study PRJEB24077) | hot springs metagenome | biome: Aquatic biome; feature: Water | place: India | collected 2012-12-06 | depth 5 m | reverse complement strand
AGTTGTTGTAGACGAGCTTGGCATTGGGCACGACTTCGCGGATGCGGTCGACCATGCCGGCGATCTGCTCGACGTGCGGCTTTTCGGTCTCGATCCACAGCAGGTCTGCGCCGTTCTGGAGCGAGGTGATGCAGTCGAGCACGACGCGGTCCTCGCCCGTGCCGGGACGGAACTGGAACAGGTTGGAGGGTAGGCGCTTAGGCGCGAGCAGCTTGCCGTCGCGGCTGATGAACACCTGACCATTGGTGATGTTGGCGGGATCGACTTCATCGGCATCGAGGAAGCTGTTGTACTGGTCACCCAGATCGCCCGGCTCCTTCGAGAAGGCGATCTGCTTGGTGAGGCCTGCACCGAGCGAATCGGTACGGGCGACGATGATGCCGTCTTCCACACCCATTTCGAGGAAGGCGTGGCGGCAGGCGCGGATCTTCTGGAGAAAATCCTCGTGCGGCACGGTGACCTTGCCGTCCTGGTGGCCGCACTGCTTTTCGTCCGACACCTGATTTTCGATCTGGAGCGCGCAGGCCCCGGCTTCGATCATCTTCTTGGCGAGGAGGTAGGTCGCCTCGGCATTGCCGAAGCCTGCGTCGATATCGGCGATAATCGGCACCACGTGGGTTTCGTAATTGTCGATCGCGTTTTCGATACGCTTGGCTTCCACGGCGTCACCGGCCTTGCGGGCATTGTCGAGGGCGCGGAACGTCATGCCGAGTTCGCGGGCGTCTGCCTGCTTCAAGAAGGTGTAAAGCTCCTCGATCAGCGCGGGGACCGAGGTCTTCTCGTGCATCGATTGGTCGGGCAGAGGGCCGAATTTGCTGCGCAGCGCGGCGACCATCCAGCCCGAGAGGTAGAGGTAGCGGCGCTTGGTCGAGCCGAAATGCTTCTTGATCGCGATCAGCTTTTGCTGCGCGATGAAGCCGTGCCAGCAGCCCAGCGACTGGGTGTATTGCGCCGGGTCCGCGTCATAGGCGGCCATGTCGGCGCGCATGATCTTGGCGGTGTACTTGGCAATGTCGAGGCCGGTAGCGAAGCGGTTCTGGATGACCATGCGCGCGGCGTTTTCGGGATCGATCGCGGCCCAGCTCGGCCCGTTCGCAGCAACGACTTCGCGCATCCGGGTGATCGTGTTCTGGTAGGTCATAGGCGTCTCCTGTCGGTCCAGCGGCGCGGGGGGGATCTGGATGAGTCGCGCCATCGGGTGGGCCCGCATTGCCTTGCTGCGCTGCATCATGACAGGAAAAATTACAGATAATCGTGTCGCTATGCCGACAATTGCGCGCAATCTTGTGTCAAGATGTAAAGTAATTTACACACGGAACCCATGGCCGACACCACCCTCCTCGCCGGGCCCGCCCTGCGCCGCCTGCGCAAGCGCGAAAGTCTTACGCAGGCCGCCATGGCGAGTCTGCTCGGCATTTCACCCTCCTATCTCAACCTCATCGAACGCAACCAGCGCCCGCTGTCGGCGCGCGTGCTGGTGCAGGTGATCGAACGCTTCGACTTCGACCCGCGCTCATTGCGCGAGGATGACGCGATCGGCGGGATCGACGGGATGGTGCGGCGGCTTGCGGACAAACGCTTTGCCGATCTCGGGATTGATCGTGAGGAGGTTCAGGAGTCTCTTTCTGCCGCCCCGCAGGTCGCCGCCGCCTTCGCGCGGCTCTATGATACCGGCGGGGGTGAACGCAGCGTGGTTGAGGACACCGCCGCCGCCGCTCGCCGTGCGGTGGAACGCTGGCAGAACCACTTTGCCGATCTCGATCATGCAGCAGAAGACCTCGCCGATGAGCTGCGGCTCTCGCGCGGAGAAATCAGCGCCGCGCTGGGGGAGCGGCTGCGTGAGAAGCACCAGTTGCAGGTGCGCATCCTCCCGGCCGAGGTAATGCCCGGTCAGGTCCACCGGCTCGATCTCCATGCCCGACAATTGCAGCTGTCGGAAATGCTTCCCGGTGCAGCGCGGCGGTTCCAGATTGCCCGGCAAGTAGGCGCGTTGGAAATGCGCGAAGGGATTGAGACGTTGGTGGCAGGGGCCGGGCTGACCACACCCGAGGCGCGGGAGGCCTTCCGCGAACACATCACCGATTACCTCGCCGGGGCGCTGCTGCTGCCTTATCGCCGTTTCCTGAGGGCTTGCGAGCAGACGGGCTATGATCTTGCGGTGTTGCAGCGCCGCTTTGCCGTGAGTTTCGATCAGGTGGCGCAGCGATTGACCACGCTCGGCCGGGTGGGCGAGCGCGGACTGCCTTTCTTCGGCGCGATCATCGATCGGGCCGGGCGGATGGTCAGCTTCACGGCCGGGGGCAGCGGCGCGCTCTATCCACTCGAAAGCGCGCGCTGGCCAGCATGGATCCCTTACGCGGCTTTCGAGCGACCCGGTGCTGTGCTCACCCAAGCAGCGATATTTGGCGAAGGCGAAGCGGCCACACGGCACTGGTTCACCATCACCCGTACGGTCGATGGTGACGGGGTGATGTGTTCTGCCCGCCGCGCGGTAGTGCTCGGGATCGAGGCGCGCTTTGCCGGAGACCTAGCACATGCACGCGGCGTCTCGCTCGATCGGGCCGATGCGGTCCCCTTGGGGACTCCCTGCGGTCGTTGTGGGCGGATCGAGTGCCTCACCCCGTCTCCGGCCCGATTGGCCAATAGCCTTGGCGGACAGCGCACCTAGCTCTCATCATACACGTGGTTGGTGCGCATCGCTGCCTGCCCACCGCATCAGTGTTGTAAAATTTACCGACACTTAATGTCTCTTGGTTAAGGCAGGGCAAGCTTCGCACCAAAGGCCTGCCCCTTCGATGATCCGCCTGTTCAAGCATTACATTCCCCATGCCGTGCTTCTGCTCGGCTTGCTTGACCTTGGCCTGCTCATTCTGGCGAGTGAGCTCGCTTGGCAGTTCCGCGCGCAGCAGATTGGCCTCGATCTTGGTCTTGTTGGTGATCGGTGGATCGCCTTGCTGGGCACGGCCTCGGTGATCTGGCTCGCGATGATCGCGGTGGGGGTTTACGGCCCCAACGCCCTGCGATCGCTGCGTTTTGCAGGTGCGCGGTTGTTGGTGGCGATCAGCCTTGGGATTATCGGCCTTGCGGTGGTGGACTTCATCATCCCCACCGATCTGTTCTGGCGCTCGACCCTGCTTTACACCATGGGACTGGCGATCCTGGTCCTGGTATCCGACCGGATTCTGCTCAACAGCTTTCTGGGCTCTTCCGCCTTCCGCCGCCGGGTGATGGTGCTAGGTGCTGGCCCGCGAGCGCAGCGCCTGCGCGAGCTGGGCGAGAAGCCCGAGACCGGGTTCGCCATCGTCGCCTATGTCGCGATGAGCGATGATCCCCGCATTGTGGAGGAGGCGATCCCGCGCTCCGCGATCCATGATCTGGGGCGTTTCGTGGAGAACCTGGGCGTTTCCGAGGTGGTCCTCGCGCTCCAGGAACGTCGCAATGCCCTGCCGCTCAAGGATTTGCTGCGGATCAAGACCAAGGGCGTGCATGTCAATGATTTCTCGAGCTTTCTCGAGCGTGAGACGGGCCGAGTCGATCTCGACACCGTCAATCCCAGCTGGCTGATCTTCTCCGACGGTTTTTCGAGCGGGCGGATGTTCTCGAGCGCGGTGAAACGCATCTTCGATATCACCGCGAGCTTGATCCTGCTGACCCTGACGCTGCCGGTCATCGCCTTGTTTGCCGTGCTGGTGAAGCTCGACAGCAAGGGCCCAGCGTTTTTTCGCCAGACTCGCGTTGGGCTTTACGGCGAGCCTTTCACGCTGATCAAGCTGCGCTCGATGCGCACGGATGCCGAAAAGGACGGCGCCAAGTGGGCCGAGAAGGACGATCCGCGCATCACTCGGCTCGGCCGTTTCATCCGCAAGGTGCGGATCGATGAACTGCCGCAGACCTGGAGCGTGCTGATGGGCCAGATGAGCTTTGTCGGCCCCCGTCCTGAGGTCCCGGCCTTCGTCGAAAGTCTCGAAGAGCAAATTCCGTTCTATGGCGAGCGGCACATGGTCAAGCCGGGAATCACAGGCTGGGCGCAGATCAATTACCCCTATGGTGCCTCGGTCGAGGATAGCCGCAGCAAGCTTGAATATGATCTCTATTATGCCAAGAATTACACGCCCTTTCTCGACTTCGTGATCCTGCTGCAAACCCTGCGGGTGATCCTGTGGCCGGAAGGTGCGCGATGATGGGCCTGGGCGGATGGCTGCCGGAGGTGGCGTTGCTGTTTTGGCTCGCGGGCGCTGTGCTCAGTGCTGCGGCAATGCTGTGGATTGCGCGACATGGCGAGCGGGCAAGGCCAGACCGCAGACCGCTGATGATTGCAGCTGGCTTGAGCGCGGTGTGGTGCATCATGGTGGCCTGGCTTGGTCATGGTGATGCAACGGCGGCCAGTGTGTTGGTAGCGCGCAATCTGGCACTGACTGCCGCCATCTTTAGCTTGTTTGCCGCCGACGGGCGCTCGCACAGCATGAAACCGATCCGCCCGGTGATTGCTGCGCTGGTGCTGGTGCAGCTGCTGCAACCTGTGGTCTTGTTGATCGGGGCGCGCGGGGCCAACCTTCCGGGGTTTGGCGCAGCCGTGTTCGAAGTACGGATGCTGATCGACATGTTGGTGGCGATCGGTGTGCTGCTGCTGCTGCATAACCTTTATGCGGGTGCTGCCAATGGAATGAGACCCATTCTGCGTTGGACTGGCATGGCGCTGACCGGGATCTTTGCTTATGATCTCAATCTGGCCATGGCCGCCTATCTGAGCGGACAGGATCCGGTGATTCTGAGCGATCTTCGCGGCTTGTTCGTGGGGGGCATGGCAGCGCTGTTTGCACTCGGTATGAACGCTGCGGGGCCGCGGGTGCAGTTCAGCCCCTCGCGGGCGGTGACCTTCCGAACGCTGTCGCTTCTTCTGATTGGCGGATATCTGATTGTGATGGTGCTGGTGACCAAGTCGCTGGCGCTGATCGGCGGCGATATCGCCCGCGCTAGCCAGATTGTGTTTGTCTTTTTGGCGCTGGTCGGCGCGGCGATTGCCCTGCCATCGCCGCGTTTGCGCAAATGGCTCAGGGTCATGGCGACCAAGCATCTGTTCCAGCATCGTTATGATTATCGCACCGAATGGCTACGCTTCACCCGCACGATCGGCCGCGGCGGCGCGGGGCAGGCGAGTTTGCAGGAGCGTGCGGTCCAGGCGCTCGCTGACATCACTGATAGCCCTGCGGGCATGTTGCTGATGCCCAATGAAGAAGCCCAGCTCGAACTCACTGCACGCTGGAACTGGCCGACGATCGCAGTTCCTGCGATCGCAGCAGAATACGGGCTGTCCTCGCTGCTTGAGCAGCATCACCTGGTACTTTCCTTCGATGAGGTTCGGCGCGGGATCGATCATTACGGCGAACAGTCGCAGGTGCCAGCTTGGTTGATTGAGGCCGAGGACGCTTGGGCGCTGGTGCCGCTCCTCCATTTCGACCGCCTGGTCGGCGCGATCGTGCTGGCACGTCCGCGGATCGAGCGGCACCTCGATTGGGAAGATTTCGATCTGCTGCGCGTCGCGGGCCAGCAGCTCGCCAGCTATCTATCCGAGCAGGCCGGACAGCAGGCGTTGATGGATGCCACCCGCTTCGATGAATTCAACCGCCGCATGGCGTTTGTGATGCATGACATCAAGAACCTCGCCAGCCAGCTTTCCTTGCTGTCGGCCAATGCCGAAAAACACGCCGACAATCCGGCGTTCCGGGCCGATATGCTGGTCACCTTGCGCAATGCCACCGACAAGCTTTCGATGCTGCTGGCGCGATTGGGGCGGTACACACCGGGGCAGGTGCAAGGGTTGGAAGCGATCGCGCTCGGCGATCTTGCTCAGACCCTCGCGGACCGGTTCAGGCCCGTGCATCCGGTGGCCTTGACGCGGAACCAGCCTGTCATGGTGATGGGCGACCGTGATGCGCTCGAACAGGCGCTGATCCACCTGATCCAGAATGCGATCGATGCCAGCAAGCCGGAAATGCCGGTTCTGCTCGACGTCACGGCCGAAGGCCTCAACGGCACCATTGCTGTGATCGATTCCGGAGTCGGCATGAGCCCTGAATTCGTCAGGACTGGCCTTTTCAAGCCATTCGTCTCGTCCAAACAGGGCGGATTCGGCATCGGCGCGTTTGAGGCGCGTGAGATGATCAAGGCCATGGGTGGGCGCGTCTCGGTCGAGTCCCAGAAAGGGCTCGGTACGCGGTTCAATGTGGTTCTCCCGGTTGCCGAGGCGGTTCGCTTGGCAGGTGCGGCCGCACCGAACACGCCCTTATCTCAAGAGGTTGCATGATGGCCGAGAAAAAACCCGTCCTGCTGGTGATCGAGGATGATGCCGGCCTGCAAGCCCAGTTGAAGTGGGCTTACGACGACTTCACCGTGATCATCGCCGGCGACCGTGACAGCGCCCTTGCCACGCTGCGCGCCGAGGCGCCTGCCGTCGTGACGCTCGATCTTGGCCTGCCGCCCGATCCCGATGGCACCAGCGAGGGTTTCGCCGTGCTCGATGCCATCATGGCCTTGAAGCCCGATACCAAGGTGATCGTCGCCAGCGGCCATGGTGCCCGCGAGAGCGCCCTCGAGGCCATCGCCCGGGGTGCCTATGATTTCTACCACAAGCCCATCGATATTGAGGCGCTGGGTCTGATTGTGCGCCGGGCCTTCAATCTGCGCGCCATTGAGGAAGAAAACCGCCGCCTGTTAGCCTCCAGCAGCGCTGACAAGACGGTCCTTGGCCGCCTGATCACCGGCGCGCCAGAGATGGTGAAGGTCGCGCGCACGATCGAACGCGTGGCGCGCACCAGCGTTTCGGTGATGCTGCTGGGCGCAAGCGGGACCGGCAAGGAATTGCTGGCACAGGGCCTTCACGATGCCAGCGACCGCGCCGACGGGCCGTTCGTGGCGATTAACTGCGCGGCAATTCCCGAAAACCTGCTCGAAAGCGAACTTTTCGGGCACGAGAAGGGCGCATTCACAGGCGCGATCAAGACGACAGAGGGCAAGATCGAAAGCGCCCATGGAGGCACCTTGTTCCTTGACGAGGTGGGCGATATTCCGCTGCCCTTGCAGGTCAAGCTTCTGCGCTTCTTGCAGGAACGCACCATCGAGCGAGTCGGTGGGCGCAAGGCGATTGCGGTCAACACCCGGATTGTGTGCGCGACCCATCAGGATCTCGAAAGCATGATCCAGCAGGGGCATTTCCGTGAAGACCTGTTCTATCGACTCGCGGAGATTGTCGTGCGCATCCCCGGCCTTGCCGAAAGGCACGGCGATCCGGTGCTGCTCGCCAAGGTGTTTCTCAAGCGCTTTGCCGCCGAGATGAACCCGACCGTCACGGGCTTTGCCCCCGATGCCTTGGCCGCCATCGATGCGCATGACTGGCCGGGCAATGTCCGCGAGTTGGAAAACAGGGTGAAGCGCGCAGTGATCATGGCCGATGGCAAGCTCGTCAGCGCGGACGATCTCGATTTCGGCAGTATCGGCGACGAGGATGCCGATGTCCTCAACCTCAAGGCCGCGCGCGAGGCGGCTGACCGGCGCGTTATCCGCCATGCGCTGGCCCGCAGCGAAGGAAACATCTCGAGCACCGCCAAACTGCTCGGGATCAGCCGCCCGACGCTCTATGATCTGCTCAAGCAGTATGATCTGCAAACGTGATCCTTTGCGAGCACTGATCGCGTCAGGGCTCGGCCTTGCGTTGTTCCTGACGGGGTGCGGCGGCGAGACGACCCCTTCACCGGACGCGGACCAGGCGGCAGCGGATCGTGCTCGATTTGCAGCACTGCTTGCCGAAGCGGATCGGGCAATGGCGCAGGGGCAATTGGCCAATGCTGGGCGCAAGCTTGATGAAGCGCGCGACCTGGCACCCGAAAATCCTGATCTTTGGGTTGCCATTGCCCACTTGCGGTTTCGCGGCGGCGAACACCTGACCGCATTGGAGGCTGCCGATCAGGCACTTGCGTTCGGCCCGGATCATCCGCCCGCGCTGCTCTTGCGCGCGCTGATGGTGCGCGATGCGCATGGTTTTGCGGCAGCCAAGCCGTGGTTTGTGGCGGCGCTCGCTGCGGACCCTGGCAACCCCGACATCTGGGCCGAATATGCAGCGGTACTTGGCGATGGGGGAGATTATGCGGCAATGCTTGCCGCGGTCCGCAGGCTTGCCGACATCGCGCCAGAGGATCCGCGGGTGGCATTTTTGCAGGCGGTTCTGGCTGCACGTGGAGGCGAGAATACCCTGGCCCGCAATCTGCTGGTCCGCAGCGGCATGGCAGAGCGGGGGGTCGCCTCGGCCATGCTGCTCGATGCTGTGCTCAGCCTTGCGGAAGGCAATCCCGACAGCGCGGCAATCACCTTGGATACGCTGTCGGCGCGGCAGCCGGCTAACCCAATTTATCGCGAGCTGCTTGCTCATGCTTTGCTGGTGGGAGGGCGAGAGGTTGAATTGGTGCAGCGCTTTGCCGCTGAGGCGGAGCGACCCGAAACTTCGGCCTATCTACTCACGCTTGTTGCCCGCGCACATGAGCGACTGGGCGAACGAGCCGAGGCCGCGCCCTTGCTTGCACGGGCCTATGGGAGAGCCAGACAGCGGCCGGTGGTTCTGGCCGCGCGTCCTGGTCTGCCGGAGCCGACGGCGCAAGCGCGCTCAATGGCAGAGGCAGGAAATTGGGCGGAGGTGCGCGTCTCTGCCGAGGCGCTGCGTTCGCGCTTTCCGGCCTCAGCCGATGTAGCGAGCCTAGCAGCCGACGCGGCGCTTGCTGCGGGTGACCCGCGCAGCGCGCTTGAGGCCTATGCGCTTGCGGTTCGGGTTCGCCGACCATGGCCGCTGACGGCAAAGGCGGTCCATGCCTATCGTTTGGTCGGTGAGGATGCCGCAGCGCAGACCTTGCTAACGCGCCATGTGGCGGGGGAGCCTGATGGGATTGCCGGACTCGTTGTGCTGGCACGGCAAATGGCAAAGGGCGGCGATTGGCAAGGCGCGGCGCAGCTGCTCGATCACGTGATTGCACGGGGCGGCGGGCATGACCTTACTGTGCTGAGGCTGAGGCTTCAGGCCGCGCGCAGGCTAGGCAATACGGAGGAGACCGGGCGCTTTGCAAGGTTACTGACCCAGATTCGCCCGCGCGCGCTAAACGGCGCCTAATCCACAGCGGCTCGACAAGCGCTGCCCAGAAGGGCAGGGCGCATCGCCATGCCCAAGCCCGGATTTCTCGCGCGCCTGCCGATCCTCTCCGATCCGATGATTGCAGTGCTGATCGCAGCAACTGCGCTCGCGGTGCTGGTGCCCGCCAGCGGAGAGGCGCGGGGCTGGGTGAGCAACCTGTCCAACGCCGGGATTTTCGTGCTGTTTCTCGTCAACGGTATGCGCGTCCCGCGCGGCGAGATTGCGCGGGGGCTCGCCAATTGGCGCTATTTCGGGCCGCTCCTGTTGTTCGTTTTCGGTGCGATGGCGCTCGCCGGAGTGGGGTTTGCCGCGCTGGCCGGAACACTCTTGCCTTCGCTGGTGGCGCTGGGCTTCATCTATCTAGGTTGTCTACCGTCGACAGTCCAATCAGCGACGTCCTATACCAGTCTGGCCGAAGGCAATGTGGCGCTGGCGGTGGTGGGGGCGGCGCTGATCAATATCCTTGGTGTCTTCGTCAGCGCGCCGCTGTTTGCACTACTGGGCGGGAGCGCGGCGGGGGCGATCGGGGTTGAGGTAATTATTCGAATCGGCGTGATCCTGGTCTTGCCGTTCGTGCTCGGGCAGATCGTGCAGCCCTATGTCATCGCCCGCGTGGCCAAGTATCGTGCGCGGATCGCCTGGCTTGACCGGGGGGTGATTGGCCTTGCGGTCTATGTCGCTTTTTCGGGCGCAGTGGAGCAGGGGCTGGGGCAAATGTTCGCACTCGCAGACTGGGCCGCGCTGATCCTTATGGTGCTGGCTATGCTCGCGCTGGCACTCGCTGCGGCGTGGGCGACGAGCGGGGTGCTCGGCTTGCCGCGGCCCGACCGAATCGCCTTCCTGTTTGCCGGCTCGCAAAAGAGCGTGGCGGTCGGCGCGCCGCTCGCCGCGATCCTGTTTCCCCCGGCGAGCGCCGGGTTCGTGATTGCACCGCTGCTGCTCTATCACCTCGCACAGCTGGTGATTGCTGCGCCACTGGCTACGCGCTTGGCGAAGCGCCCGGATTAGCCGCTTTCTCGGCGCGCGCATGGCGCACCGACCACCACAACGACAGGCCGATCAGGATCGCCCCGATCAGCCCGGTGATCGTCTCGGGGATATGCACCACTGCCGACACCAGCATGATGCCGCCCAGCACCACAATCGCCCAGAACGCCCCGTGTTCGAGAAAGCGATATTCCGCCAGCGTACCCTGCTTGACCAGATGCACCGTCATCGAGCGCACGAACATCGCACCGATCGACAGGCCCAGCGCGATCACGATCATGTTGTTGGACAGCGCGAATGCCCCGATCACCCCGTCAAAGCTGAAGCTTGCATCGAGGATGTTGAGGTAGAGGAACCCGCCCAAGCCGCTGCGAACCACCGCGCCGGAAAGCCGCGCCGCTTCCTCGCGCATTTCGAGCCAGTGGCTGACCGCCTCGACCGCGATGAAGGTGACGAGGCCGAGCATTCCGGCGATGATGAAAGTGTGTGCCTCTTCGACCGGAAGGAAGGTCGAAATCCCCCACATGGTCAGCAGCAGCAGCGCAATCTCGACTGCGGGCAGAGCAGAAACCTTGGCCAGCGCACGTTCAATGCTGCTGATCCAATGCACGTCTTTGTCGGCGTCGAAGAAGAATTTCATCCCCACCATCGCGAGGAACGCGCCGCCGAACCCGGCAATGCCGATGTGTGCGGAATTGACCAGCCGCTCATATTCGGCGGGATTGTTCAATGACAGGTCGAGCGCCTGCATCGGGCCAATGCTGGCCGCAATCGCGACGATCGCGAGCGGAAACACGATCCGCATCCCGAATACCGCAAAGGCGATGCCCCAGGTCAGGAAGCGCTTTTGCCAGACCTCGTCCATCTCCTTGAGGACCGAGGCATTGACCACGGCATTGTCGAAGCTGAGCGAGACTTCGAGCACCGAGAGGATCACGACGATCCACAGCACCTCGGCAATGCCCATCATCGTACCGGCGCTGACCATGCCGTACCAGGCGGCAAGGCCGAGGCAGATGATCGTGAAGATCAGTGAGCCTTTGTAGAATCGGAGCAGGGTCTGCATGGCAGTTGGTAACACCTTTTGGACGGAGAGGGGGAGATCAGCCCTTGGGCTGATAAGTCTGGTCTTCGCCGGGGAAGGTGCGGGCGCGCACTTCCTCGGCGTAACGGGCAACCGTGCGGTCAATCACCCCGGCGATGTCCTCATAGCGTTTGACGAAGCGGGGCACGCGTTCGAACATCCCGAGCATGTCCTCGGTCACCAGCACCTGCCCATCGCACTGTGCCGAAGCGCCGATCCCGATGGTGGGGCAGGCGACGGCCTTGGTCGCGGCAATAGCGATAGGTTCGACCACGCCTTCGATCACGATGGCAAAGGCACCTGCCGTGTCGAGCGCGATGGCGTCTGAGACAATCTTCTCCGCCTCGGCATCAGAGCGCCCGCGCGCGCCATAGCCGCCGAGCACATTCACCGCCTGCGGGGTCAGGCCAACATGACCCATTACGGGTATGCCGCGTTGGTTGAGGAACTCGACCGTCGGCGCCATCGCCGCCCCGCCTTCAAGCTTTACCGCTGCTGCGCCGGTTTGCTTCAGCAGGAACGCTGCGCTTTCAAACGCCTGCTGCGGTGAGGCCTCATAGGAGCCGAACGGCATGTCGATGACCACCACCGAATGATACGACCCGCGCACAACGGCTGCGCCATGGTTCGCCATCATCTCCAGCGTCACCGGGATGGTCGAGGGCAGGCCATAGATCACCTGCCCCAGCGAATCCCCCACCAGCAGCAAATCGCAATGCGCATCCAGCAGCTGCGCCTGCCGCGCGGTGTAGGCAGTCAGCATGACCAGCGGCTCGGCCGTCACACCGCCGGCCTTGCGGGCGCGGATTGCGGGCACCGTCAACCGTCGCATCGGCTGCGGGGTGGGGTTCGCCCGGCTGGTGCTGGTGTCGAGTTGGAAGGTGGTGGACATGGGGCAAGCCTCTAGCGGGTCACGCCGTCGGGGGAAAGAGCGCGCTTTACGGCTTGTGTTGCGCCTGTGTTGCGCTAGCGTCTGGTCCCGACGACCGGGGGCGGGATCTGCCGCCGATCAATGGGAGACTTATTCCAGATGTTTCTTGTGATGATGACGCCGCGCGCGGCGGTCCGCGCGCTGGGCCGGGCGGTTGATTGTGGCTCGACCAATCGGGGAGTGAAGTAATGGCTAGCGCACCCAATCGGACTGTTATTCAAAGGATGTTCGCGCGCAAATCGATTGCACAGGTCCAGCGCGAGACTCAGACCAGCGAATTGAAGCGCTCGCTCGGCAAGTGGAACCTGCTGCTGCTCGGCGTTGGCTGCATCATCGGGGCGGGCATTTTTGTGCGCACCGGCAGCGCGGCCGCACTGCATGCAGGACCTGCCGTGTTGCTGAGCTTTGTGGTGGCGGGAATCGTCTGTGCCTTTGCAGGCCTGTGCTATGCAGAGCTTTCCTCGACCCTTCCGGTGTCCGGCTCCGCCTACACGTATGGCTACACCACGCTGGGCGAATTTGTCGCTTGGATCATGGGCGCGCTGCTGTTGCTCGAATACGGCCTTGCGGCCTCGGTGGTGGCCGTCGGTTGGTCAGGCTATGTGGTTAGCCTTTTGGCGGACTTTGGCCTTGTGATCCCGCCGCAATTCACCGGACCTTCGGGATATCCCTTGGTTCGCGATGGCGTTCCGGTGCTGGTCGATGGCCAGCCAGTGACGACGATCTTCAACTTCCCTGCGTTCCTGATCTGCGGCCTGCTCGCTGCGCTGCTGGTGGTGGGCGTGTCGGAATCGGCCAAGGTCAACAACATTATCGTGGCGATCAAGGTCAGCGTTCTGGCCGCCTTCATTCTGGTCGGCGGGACGATCGTGCTAGGCAATCTGCCTGAGTTGATGGCGGCCAACTGGACGCCGTTCATCCCGGATAACACCGGCCCCGGTGAATTCGGGGTCGAAGGGATCATGCGCGCTGCCTCGATCGTGTTCTTTGCCTATATTGGCTTCGAAGCTGTTTCGACTGCCGGGCAGGAAGCCAAGGACCCGGCCAAGGACATGCCCTTTGGCATCATCGGTTCGCTGGTGGTGTGCACCGTGATCTACATGCTGGTGGCTGCGATCATGACGCTGCTGGTGCCCTACAACACCCTGAACGTGCCAGATCCGGTTGCGGTTGTGGTCGATAATTTCGGCGCACAGTGGGGCTGGCTTGCCAAGATCATCAAGGTTGGGGCGATCATTGGTCTTACCTCGGTGGTGCTGGTGCTGATGTATGCGCAGACCCGCATCTTCTACACCATGGCGCGTGATGGCTTGTTGCCGAAGGTGTTTGCCCGGGTGAACCCGCGTTTCCAGACCCCGGCGGTGAACACCATCGTCGTGGGCGCGGTGACAGCGATCGCGGCGGGCTTTTTCGACATTAACGTGCTGGGCGATGTGACTTCGGTCGGCACGCTGGCGGCGTTCGCGATCGTGTGCCTCTCGGTGATCTACCTGCGCCGCGCAGCGCCGGAGTTGCCGCGCGGGTTCACGGTGCCGTTCTATCCGGTGCTGCCGGTGCTCGGTATCCTGTCTTGTGGCTATCTGATCTATTCGGTGCCGCTTGAGGTGCTGGTGTTCTTCCTGTGGTATCTGGCGGGCGCGGTGGTTCTCTATTTCGTATATGGAATGCGCAATTCGAACCTTCAGCATGGCGAATGGCAGGATGATGCGCCCGACATGGGCGAGTTTCCGGGGCCGGTAATCGACAACTAAGCCTCCCGGAGGAAATATCGAAGGGCGCGGGGAGCAGGTCGCTTCCCGCGCCCTTCGCATTGCCATTGCAGGAATGTTGGAACATAATGCGAACATATGAGTCGTTCCAACATGCCATCCAAACCCTCACCCGCTCGCATCCTGCCCGCTCGCCTTGCTCCTGACCGCCTGCCTGAGGCGCGTTGGCGGCCGGGTTTCGCCGAGCAGCCGTTCCATTCCGAGATCTTTGCGCCCGGCGGCGAGGCAAGTGGGGCGGGGCTGGCGTTGGCGCTGGCGCGTGACGCCTTGGCGTCAGCAGGTGAGGGTGAGGATACCCGCCACGTGCTGTGGGTGCAGGACCGCGCGGCGATCCGGCTCGGCGGGCGGCCCTGCCTTGCGGGCCTGCCGCCGGATTGGCGCCGCCGATTGCTCCATGTCGCTGCTGCCACCCCGGAAGACGCGCTCTTCGCGCTGGAGGAGGGGCTGAAGTGCCGTGATCTCGCCTGTGTGATTGGCGAGATTGCGGGCAATCCCCGCACGCTCAGTTTCACCGCCTCGCGCCGCCTCAGTCTGACGGCGGAGAAGCACGGCGTGCGGTTGTGGCTGGTGCGGCTGGATGCCGAGCCTGACCTCTCTTCGGCGCGGATGCGCTGGCAGGCCCGCGCTGCCCCATCCGCGCCGCCGCGCTGGAACCCGGCGGCTCCCGGCACCGCCACCTGGCACGCGGAGCTGTTCCGGGCGCGCCGCCATGCCCCCGGTGAATGGACCTTGAGCGATGAGAATGGAACCCTCCGCCCCGCCGACACCGCTGCCGCCGCGCCGGATCATGGCGATCTGGCTCGCCCGACTGTCGGTCGATCGCTGGCGGCTGGCGCACGCGCCTGAAGCCCGCGCTGCTGCCGAAGCTGCACCCACCGCGCTGATCGCCGAGACCGCGCACGGCCCGCGCATCACCGCCGCCAATGATGCGGGGCTGGCGGCGGGCGCGCGGGCGGGGATGCTGCTCGCTGATGCGCGCGCGCTGTGCCCTGATCTGGCGGCGGTCCCGGCCGATCCGGCGGGCGATCTCGCCGCGTTGGAGAAACTCGCGCTCTGGGCGCAGCGCTGGGGGCCGTGGAGTGCGCTCGATCCGCCCGATGGCCTACTGGTCGATGTCACCGGCGCCGCGCACCTGTTCGGGGGCGAGGAATGCTTGCTCAAGGATGTCGCCGCCGCCTTCGCCGCGCGCGGGCTGACGGCGCGCGCCGCCCTCGCGCCGACCGCCGGG
>OFDC01001142.1_pt1 | contig 15177 bp, 15 predicted proteins | sample 1520941 | NCBI WGS metagenome assembly OFDC01 (sample SAMEA94258168, study PRJEB24077) | hot springs metagenome | biome: Aquatic biome; feature: Water | place: India | collected 2012-12-06 | depth 5 m | reverse complement strand
CGCCTCGAAGCGCGTCACGGTGCCCGAGGGCGATCGCTACACCCTGCGCGTCACGCTCACCGCCGATGACGCCGAGCGCCGCGCGCGGGAGCGCGTGCAAGAGGGCCTGCAGCGCCCCAGAGACATTCACACCGCCGACATCGAGGCCGCGCGGCTGGTGTGGGTCCCGCTGTGGCGCATCGACGCCGAGATCGACGGACGCCACCTCGGGCTGCGCGCGCTCTCCGACGCGAAGGGACGTCTGCGCGGGGTTCTCCCCACGGGTGGCGAGGTGCACCACCACGAGGTGGGGGTGGTCCTCGCGCGCTCGCTGCTGCCGGTGGATCCGTCGTCGTCGGTGACGCTCGACGCGCACGACCTGCTGCCCTGGGCGAACCACCCCGCGCGCGATGGCGAGGTGGTGGAGCCCGACGTGGCGCGGGATGAAGCCGAGCACACCGTGGCCACGCGGCTGCGTCGCCGGGTGATCCCGGGGCGCGCGCTCTACGCCGACGTCGAGGTGCGCGTGCGCAGCGCGGCGATGGTGTTTCTGCCGGTGTGGCTGCGGCGCTACCGCTACGAGGGCGAGGCCGCGCGCGCGGGCGGCGAGGAGTGCCACGTCGCGCTGCACGCGGGTACGGGCGCGGTGGTGAGCGAGCGACATCCCGCAGGGTGGCGCGCGGTGGCGGGGCGGCTGCGGGGGTTGTTCCGGCGCTGAGCGCGGGGCGCTCCGGGCGTCAGTCGGCGAGGATGTACTCCCCGAACTGCGCGGCGTGGCGCGTGTCGGGGTAGCGCTGGCGATACCGCCGCATGCACGCGACGCTGTGGGCCCGGTCGCCCATCTGCCGGTAGGTGATGCAGAGCAGGCGCAGCTCGGGCTCCGTCGACGCGCGGTCTCGCAGCGCGTTGACGATGCACGCGTTGACCTCCGCGCTGGGGCCGCCGCGGCGGAGGCAGGGCTGCTCGTCGCGGGGCAGGGCTTCGCGCTCGCATCCCTCGGCGCTGTTCCTCTGCTGGTGCAGGCCGCGCTGCTGCTGCGCGTGGCCGCGGCGACGCGCGAGTCGCTCACGGTGGCCGGTGGCCTGCTCATCGCGGCCTCGGCGGCGATGCTCACGGCGCCCGTCGAACTCGTCGTGCTCATCGCCGTGCTCGTGCAGGCCGTCGTGGTCGCCGTGCTGACCGCGCTGCTCGCCCGGCGGGCCGCCGGCGCCCGCGTCGGCACCGCGCTCATGCTCGCCGTGGCGGGCGCGATCGTCTGGCTGCTCGTCGTGCTGCCGAGCGGCGCTCTCGTGCTCGCCTTCGTCGCCGTCGCGACGACCCTCCTCGCCCTGCGCAGAAAGGTGCACCCGTGACCACGTCCCGTTCCTCCGAGCCCCGCTCCTCCGGCCCGCTCGCTCGCCTCGCGGAGGTACCGAGCAGGCGCGAAGGCGCCGTGTGGGCGTTCATCGCCCTCGGCATGATGCTCGTCGGGGCCGTGCTCATCCCCTCCCTGTTGACGGTCGAGACCGACCAAGTCACCCTAATCCGTGCCTACCTGGGCGGGAGCGTGCTCGCCTTCCTCGGGTTTCTCCCCCTGCTGCGCGCGACGCACGCGGTGATCGGGGTGCGTGCCGCACCGGCCTGGGCGATGCTCGTCGCCTACCTCGTGCTGCTGATCCGGCCTGCCGCGCTCACCGCCGACATCGTGTCGGCTCCGATCGCGGTTCTCGCCAACCTTCCAGGCCTCTCAGCCGCCCTCGTGCCGTACGTGCTACTGGCGACGACCGCGATCGCCGCGGGATTCGCCGCCTACGCCGTTCTGCCGCTCGCGCAGAGCGCGTCCAGCACCGGGCGGCGCGTCGCCGTGGCCGCCGCGGTGGGGCTGCTCGTCGGTCTCGCCCTGTACTCGTTCGCGCCGTACATCGCGCCGCTCGCCGCGCTCGGGGTCGCCGTGGCCCTGCTCATCGGCCGCGGACGCACCGCCGAGGACTGAAGCCGGGCGCTCAGCCCAGCGCGGCCTCGAGCTTGCCGGCGAGCTCCTCGCCGTCGAAGTAGTTCTCGATCACGATCACATCGGCGCGGGTCGCGCCGATCGCCTCGACGAACTCGGCGCTCGTCAGGATCACCTGGGCGTCGGCCGCCACACGCGCGACCGATCCGATGTCGGCGGCGACGACGGTGGCCGAGAGGCCGAGCCGCTGCAGCGCCCGCTCGGCGTTGACCTTCAGGATGCCGCTTGTTCCGATGCCGGCCCCGCAGATCGTGACGATCTTCACGCGGGGGCCTCGGCGCCGGTGCCCGCACCGAGCAGGCGGCGCACCTCGTCGCGCGAGCCCGCCTCGGCGATCGCCGGGATGACCGCCGGGTTGTTGAAGGCGTTCGCGAGCTCGGCGACGGCGGCCAGGTGGTTGTCGGCGGCGGCACCAGCGAGCCCGATGACGACCCGCACCGGGTCATTGTGCGCGTGTCCGAACTCGACGGGCTCGGCGAGGGTCACGATCGACAGTCCGTCGCAGCGCACCTCGGGGCCGGGCCGCGCGTGCGCGAGAGCCAGGCCGGGTGCGATCACGATGTACGGGCCGTGCGCATCCACCATGCGGATCATCGCCTCGGTGTACTCGCCCGTCGTGCAGCCGCTGTCGACGAGCGCGTCGCCGGCGAGCTTGATGGCCTCGCGCCAGTCGGCCGCACGCGCGTGCAGCACGATGGCGCGATCGGCGAGGGCGGGCAGCGTCACAGGGCGGCCTCGAAGCCGTCGATGATCGTGTCCATGAGCGCCTCGCGGTCCTCCACCGGCAGGAACGCCGACTGCGCCGCGTTGAGCTGCAGCGCGAGCAGGTCGTCGAGGTCGTAGCCGAAGGCCTCCGCGACGAGAGCGAGCTCGCGGCTCAGCGTGGTCGCGCTCATGAGGCGGTTGTCGGTGTTGACGGTGACGCGGAAGCCCAGCTGGTAGAAGAGGTCGAGCGGGTGGTCGACCATCGCGTCGCCCCAGGCGGCGATCGCGCCCGTCTGCAGGTTCGAGCTCGGGCTGGTCTCGAGGGTGATCTGGCGGTCTTTCACCCACTCGGCGATCGGGCCGAGCGTCGCGATCGTGCTGCCGCCCTCGTCGCTCAGGGTGATGTCCTCCAGCAGGCGCACCCCGTGGCCGAGGCGCAGCGCGCGACCGTCGAGCAGCGCGCCGCGGATCGACTCGATGCCGTCGGCCTCGCCGGCGTGCACCGTGGCCGGGAAGAAGCTCGCGGCGAGCAGGTCGAAGGCGTCTTTCAGGCGACCGGCGGGGAACCCCGCCTCCGCCCCGGCGATGTCGAAGCCGACCACGCCGCGGTCGCGGTGGCGCAGGGCGAGCTCGGCGATCTCGCGACCCCGATCGGCATGGCGCATGGCGCTCACGAGCTGGCCGACACGGATGCGGTGGCCCGCGCCGCGCGCCTCCTCCACTCCGGCGTCCAGCCCCGCCTGCACGGCCTCCACCGTCTCGTCGAGACTCAGCCCGCGCGTGAGGTGCTGCTCGGGAGCCCACCGGATCTCGCCCCACACCACGCCGTCGGCGGCGAGGTCGAGCACGAACTCGCGCGCGACCCGCTCGAGGCCCTCGCGTGTCTGCATGACGGCGGTGGTCACATCGAAGGTCTTCAGGTACTCGACGAGCGAGCCCGAGTCGCTCTTCTCGGCGAACCAGGCGCCGAGGCTCTCGGCGTCGGTCGCCGGCAGCTCGAGGCCGATCGCGTCGGCGAGCTCGATGATCGTCTGCGGCCGCAGGCCGCCGTCGAGGTGGTCGTGCAGCGACACCTTCGGCAGCGATTCGATCGCGATCTCGGTGCCGGGAAGGAGGTTCTGTGTCGCCGTCGTCATACCCACAAACCTACCGGTTCGTTATCTCGTCGTGACCACCAGGCGACCATCCGAGAGCGCGCTCGATCGCGCGCGCCGCGCGGCGCGCCTGCGCCACCACCTCGTCGTGCGCGACCGTGCTGAAGCTCGTGCTGACGTAGGGCACGGTCAGCGCCGCGACGATGGTGCCGTCGGCCCCGCGCACGCCCACCACCACGTCGGTGATGCCCGGCTGCAGCGCGTCGGCCCGCACCGCCTCGGCGGCGCCGCGCAGCACCTCCCCGGTCGCCGTCGCCTCGGCGTCGAACAGCGCCCCCACCCGCACGCGGTACCCGAAGTCGGCGGGCGACTCGACCTGCGCCACGACGCGCACCCGGTCGCCGTCGAGCACCGCGAGGTTGCAGCTCTGCCGCACCCGGTCGGCCAGCTCGTGCATCACCGGCTGGGCGGCCGCGCGCAGGCCCCGCAGCGGCTCATGCCGGTGGGCGAGGTCGAACAGGCGGGTGCCGAGCAGGTAGCCGCCGCCGCGCTCGCGCACGACGAACCCGCGCCGCTCGAGCGTCGCGAGCACGCGGAAGAGCTGCCCCACACTGCGGCCGGTCGCCTCGGCGACCTGCGACTGCGTGAGCGGCTCCGGGCTCTCGGCGAGCAGTTCGAGCACGTCGAGGGCCTTCTCGACCGCGGGCGAGCGGTAGTCGGGCCCCGGGGAGCTCATCGGTGCGCGCCCATGGCGGCGAGCATCCGTCGGGCGATGTGGCGTTCAATGTCGTCGGGAACCGGCTGCGCGCCCGCGACCAGCGCCGGGCCGCCGCGCACCACGCGCTCGAGCGAGAGCGCTTGCAGCAGAAATCCGAGATCCATGGCCTCGATCGAGTTGCCCTTGGGCTCGCGGCCCGCGAGGTTCATCATGCGCCCCTCGGCCAGCAGCACGACGCTGCGCCCGCCGGGCAGGTCGATGCGCTCGATCGCCTCGTCGAGGGTCGTGCGGCGCACGGCGCGGGCGTAGAGGGCGGGCACGTCGATCTCCCACGGGAAGTGCCCGGCGTTGGCGAGCACCGCGCCATCGGGCAGAGCGTCGACGACCTCGTCGGTCACGACGCCGGCGTGCCCCGTGGCGGTGATGAGCACCTCGGCCCAGCTCGCGAGATCGACGATGCCGCCGACCCGGTAGCCGTCCCACGCCGCCTCGAAGGCCTTCAGGTCGTCGATCTCGGTGATGGCGACCTTCCCGCCCATCGCCCGCAGGTACTGCGCGATTCCCCGCCCGCACCAGCCGTAGCCGGCCACGACGAACCGGCGGCCGGCGATGCGCAGGTTGGTGATGCGCATGATGCTCTCGACGACCGACTGGCCGACCGAGTGCTTGTTCTCGCCGATGGCCTTCAGCAGCGAGTCGTTGATGACGATGATCGGAAACGGCAGGCGGCCGGCGAGCTCGGCGCGCAGGCGCAGGCCGCCGCTCGTGGTCTCCTCGGTGCCGCCGATGATGCCGGTTGCGCCCGTCGGGTCGCCGGCGGCCACGGCCGCGTCGTCGATGCGCGCGGCGGCGAGGGCGGCGAGGTCAGCGCCGTTGTCGAGCAGGATGCTGGGCCGGGCTGCATCGACGGCGGCGACGTTCGCGTGGTGGTCGTCGAGGGTGTCGGCGCGGCTGCCGTGCACGGTCATGCCCTGCTGCCGCAGCACCGCCACGATGTCGTCCTGCGTCGAGCCGTGGTTGCCGGTGGCGACGATCTCGGCCCCGCCGGCGTGCAGCGTCTCGAGCAGCACGGCGGTCTTGGGCTCGAGGTGCAGCGACATGCCGATGCGCTGCCCGGCGAAGGGCTGCTCGTCGGCGAACCGCGCCCGCACCTCGGCGAGCAGCGGCATGCGCGAGCGGATCCACTCGATGCGGGCGGCGCCGCGGGCGGCGAGGTCGGTCGGGTTGGTGCGGTGGGCACTCATGGCCAGACTCTACACAGGCGCAACTCATTTTCATATATGCATCTCGACGGTAGACTCGCCGCATGACGACCACCCCCGCGCCCGAGAAGATCATCCTCGACTGCGACCCCGGCCACGACGACGCCGTCGCGATGCTGCTCGCCCACGGCTCCCCGGCCATCGACCTGCTCGCCGTCACGACGGTCATGGGCAACCAGACCATCGAGAAGGTCACGCGCAACGCGCTCTCGGTCGCGCGCGTCATCGGCATGGATGCGGTGCCCATCGCCCGCGGAGCCCACCGGCCTCTCGTGCGCCGGGTCGAGACGGCCCCGGACATCCACGGCGAGTCGGGACTCGACGGGCCTGTGCTGCCCGAGCCGGTCGTCGAGCTCGACCCGCGCCACGCGGTCGACCTCATCATCGACACCGTCATGAGCCACCCGCCGAAGACCGTGTCGCTCGTGCCCACCGGGGCCCTGACCAACATCGCGCTCGCGGTGCGGAAGGAGCCGCGCCTCGCCGAGCGCGTCAAGCAAGTCGTGCTGATGGGCGGCGGCGTGCACGTCGGCAACTGGAGTGCCGTCGCCGAGTTCAACATCATCATCGACCCCGAGGCGGCGCACATCGTCTTCAACGAGCCCTGGCCGCTGACGATGATCGGGCTCGATGCCACGCACCAGGCGCTCGCGACCGATGAGGTCGCCGCGCGCATCGCCGCCGTCGGCACCGCGCCCGCCCGTTTCGTCGGCGAGCTGCTCGCGTTCTTCGCCCACTCGTACAAAGACGCGCAGGGCTTCGACCACCCGCCCGTGCACGACCCGTGCGCGGTCGCCTACCTCATCGACCCCTCGCTGCTGCGCGTCGTGAAGGCCCCCCTCGACGTCGAGCTGACCGGCGGGCTCACGCTCGGCATGACCGTGGCCGATCTGCGCGGCCCGGCTCCCGAGGGATGCACGACGCAGGTCGCCCTCGACATCGACAACGACCGCTTCTGGGGTCTAGTGGTCGATGCGCTCGAGCGCATCGGCGCGCCGACAGACTAACTGTGATGCTTGTCCCGCGAAGCCTTTCCCTTTTGGGGCACGCTTGAGCGACTTAAGCCGTTTCTGGTAGATTTGCCGGGTCGATAGGACTGCCTACGCGGTTCCGTTCGCCAGGTGAGACTGCCAACGCGGTGCTCAGAGGGCGAGTTGACTAGTGAACAGAGGTCTGGCCCACGGGTCAGGCCTCGTTCCGTTTAAGCGATCGGAGTCCGATGTACCTGCTCTTTGTCGATGAGTCAGGCACTCATCCTGGACCCCATCCGTTTGTGCTTGGCGGTGTGGCCATTCACGAAGACGACGCAGTACGCCTGCAGAAATCGATTGACGCTCTCGTTGTAAAGCACCTCGGCCGAATCCCGCCAAACCTCGACGAGTACGAACTTCACGCGTCTGAGATGCGGAATGCAAAGAAGCCAAAGATTGATGCCGGGCAAAAGGCCAGCATTTGGGCGAACGTCGCGAGGGCTACACGTCTCGCAATCTTGGCTGAGGCGTACGACGAACTTCGAGATTTCCGTTCGCTCAATCCGAACTTGCCGCTCGTCCTGTTTGGCGTGGCGGTCGAGAAGAACTTCCACCCTGACTGGAGTCCGCTCGAACGAGAACGATGGGCATACGAAGTCTTGCTTGGCAAGTTCGATGTAATGCTCAAGACCTTGAGGAACCACAAGAAGCTACCCAACCGCGGTCTAGTCATCCACGATCGAAGAGTCGTGGCCGAACGAGACATTCAGTCGTGGGTTGCACAGTGGCGCGAAACTGCTGAGCGCATCGGTCAGCTTCAGAACCTAGCGGACGTGCCGCTCTTCGGAGACTCCAGAGCGACACGTCTACTGCAGCTGGCCGACCTTGTCTCGTACGCCGTGTTCCGCAACTACAACGTGCAAAGCCCTTCGGACTTAGAATTCAACAAGATTTGGCCCGCATTCCACACCGAAGGTTCGACTACCCACGGCTGCGTTCACTTCACCCCATCTTTCGGACAGGGTTCCTGCTCATGTGCGCCCTGCACTCAGCGACTTCTGGCTGAATCAAGCAGGAACTCAGCCCGATCGAACTCCAGATGACCGCCGAGATCCTTGCCTCCTCCAGGCGTCCGGTGCTGAACGATCAGTCAGCCTCGACGACGCCCGCGACGAGCGGGCCGCCGGTGTGCACGGCCTCACCCGCCTCGCCGATGCGGTAGCCGCCCGCGAGCGCCTCGAGCGCCCGCTCGAACCGCGCCGGCTCGTTGGTGTGCATCGTGAACAGCGGCTGGCCCTTCGTCACGGTGTCGCCCGGCTTCGCGTGCAGGTCGATGCCCGCCGCGTGGTCAACCGGGTCCTCCTTGCGCGCACGACCCGCGCCGAGGCGCCAGGCGGCGATGCCGAAGGGCAGCGCGTGCTGCTCGACGAGCACGCCGTCTCGCTCGGCCACGACGACGTGGTGCTCGTTCGCGGTCGCGAGCGGCGCATCCGGGTCACCGCCCTGGGCCGTGATCATCGCGCGCCAGGTGCTCATGGCCTGCCCGTTCTGCAGGGCGCCCTCGACGTCGGCGTCGGTGATGCCGGCGAGCTCGAGCATGTGGCGGGCGAGCGTGACGGTCAGCTCGACGACGTCGGCGGGTCCGCCGCCGGCGAGCACCTCGACCGATTCGCGCACCTCGTTGGCGTTGCCGATCGCGAGGCCCAGCGGAACGTTCATGTTGGTGAGCACGGCGCGCGTGGCGACGCCCGCGTCTTCGCCGAGCCGGACCATGACCTTCGCGAGTTCGCGCGACTGCTCGATGTCCTTCAGGAACGCGCCCGAGCCGAACTTGACGTCGAGCACGAGCGCGGCGGTGCCCTCGGCAATCTTCTTCGACATGATCGACGAGGCGATGAGCGGGATGCACTCGACCGTGCCGGTGATGTCGCGCAGGGCGTAGAGCTTGCCGTCGGCGGGGGCGAGACCCGATCCGGCGGCGCACACGACGGCACCCGCGCTCTCGAGCTGCGCCATCATCTCGTCGACGCTCACGTTCGCCCGCCAGCCCGGGATGCTCTCGAGCTTGTCGAGCGTGCCGCCTGTGTGGCCCAGTCCGCGGCCGGAGAGCTGCGGCACCGCGACCCCGAACGAGGCGACGAGCGGCGCGAGCGGCAGCGTGATCTTGTCGCCGACCCCTCCGGTCGAGTGCTTGTCGGTGGTCTTTTTCGACAGGCCCGAGAAGTCGAGGCGGGTGCCGGTGGCGACCATCGCGAGCGTCAGGTCGCGCACCTCCTCCCGCGTCATGCCGTTGAGGAAGATCGCCATCGTCATGGCCGACATCTGCTCGTCGGCGACGTAGCCGCGGGTGTAGGCGTCGACCATCCAGCTGATCTGCTCGGTGGTGAGGGCGCCCTTGTCGCGCTTGGTGCGGATCAGATCGACGACGTCGAACGGCTCGATGCTCACGAGTGGTACTCCTCCAGGGTGCGCGGCCCGAACGCGTCGGGCAGCACCTCATCGATGGTCTTGATGCCCGAGACGGTCTCGAGCAGCATGCCCTCGGCCGAGTGCTCGAAGAGCAGCTGCCGGCACCGTCCGCAGGGCATGAGCGCGCCGCCGTTGCCGTCGACGCACGTGAAGGCCACGAGCTTGCCGCCGCCCGTCATGTGCAGCGTCGACACGAGCGCGCACTCGGCGCACAGCGTCAGCCCGTAGGAGGCGTTCTCGACGTTGCAGCCCGCGATCACCCGCCCGTCGTCGACGATCGCGGCGACCCCGACCGGGAAGTTCGAGTACGGCACGTAGGCGTGCGACATCGCGTCGAGCGCGACCGCGCGCAGGGCATCCCAGTCGATATCGGTCATGGATGCCGCGCTCACGCCTTGACGTACGGCTTGCCCGAGGCCGCCGGCGGCCGCGAGAAGCCGACCAGGCCGGCGACCGCGAAGATCGTGACCAGGTACGGCAGCATCAGCATGAACTCGCTCGGCACCGGCGAGCCGACGATCGACAGCGTCGACTGCAGGTTCGTCGCGAAGCCGAAGAGCAGGGCCGCGAGGGTCGCCTTGATCGGGTTCCACTGGCCGAAGATCACCGCGGCGAGGGCGATGAAGCCCGCACCGTTGGTCATCTCCTTCGTGAACGAGCCGATGGCCACGAGCGTGAAGAACGCCCCGCCGCCGCCGACGATGACGCCGGCGAGCAGCACGTTCCAGAACCGCGTGCGGGCCACCTTGATGCCCACGGTGTCGGCGGCCTTCGGGTGCTCGCCGACCGCGCGCAGGCGAAGGCCCCAGCGGGTCTTGAACAGCCCGAACCAGACGATCGGCACCAGCAGGAACATCGCGTAGACGATGATCGACTGATTGAACATGATCGGCCCGATCACCGGGATGTCGCTCAGCAGCGGGATCGGCAGGCGCTCGAATCGGGCGGGCTTGTTGAACAGGTCGGGGTCGCCCGTCATGACCGTCGAGAACAGGAAGCTCGTCAGGCCGATGACGAGCACGTTGAGTACGACACCGACGATGACCTGGTCGACCAGGTACTTGATGGCGAAGGCGGCGAGAACCGCCGACACCGCGGCACCCGCGACCATCGCCGCGATCAGGCCGACCCAGGCCGAGCCGGTCGCCGTCGCGACGAGCGCGGCGGTGAAGGCGCCGGCGAGAAGCTGGCCCTCGATCGCGATGTTGACCACGCCGACCCGCTCGCTGATGACGCCGCCGAGCGAGCCGAAGATGAGCGGGGTGCTCACCGTCAGCGCCCCGGCCAGGAGGCCGACGAGAGGCACCGTCGACCCGGCCGCGGCCCAGGTCAAGAACCCGACCAGGAACAGCACGGCAAAGATCGTGGTGAGCCAGAGCGGAACCTTCTGGGCGTTGCGCACCCGCAGGAAGGCGTAGACCGCGATCGCGGCCATCAGCACCACGGTCACGATGCCCGTCGCGTCGGCGGGCAGCACGATCGACGGCAGCACGATCGCGTCGTCGTCGTTGCTCAGGCGGTAGGTGGTGTCGCCGCCGCGCGCGAGCGCGATGAACAGCACCGCGCCGAGCACCGTGAAGACGGCGAACGCGATCGGCGCCTTCCAACTGCGCACCACGAGGGGCGAGGGGGTGAGGCCCGAACCGGCCTCGCGGGTGGTGGTCACGACGCTCACTTGGTCACCTCCGCCTTCGCGGCAGTCTTCGGGGTTCGCCACTGGAACAGCGGGTCAGGGGTGGGCAGGCGGAAGATCGCCCGCACCAGCGGGGGCGCGGCGATGAAGAGCACGATGAACGACTGCACCACGAGCACGATGTCGACCGGGATGCCCTCCGAGGCCTGCATCGTGTAGCTGCCCGCCTTGAGTCCGCCGAACAGGATGCCCGCGAAGAACACTCCGACGGGCTTCGAGCGCCCGAGCAGGGCGACGGTGATCGCATCGAAGCCGATGCCCGCATCCAGCCCCGCGGCGAAGCCGCCCGTGAAGTTGCCGAGCACCTGGTAGACGCCGGCGAGACCGACGAGGGCGCCCGCGATGAGCATGACCTGCACGTAGACGCGCTCGACCTTGATGCCGGCCACGCGCGCGGCGTGCGGGTTCTCGCCCACCGCGCGGAACCGGAAGCCCATGGCCGAGCGGTTGAGCAGGTACCAGACGTAGATCGTCGCGACGATCACGAGGATGAACCCGAGGTTCAGGTTGTACTGGTCGCCGAGCAGCGCGGGGAACTGGGCGCTCTCGAGAATCGGGCCGCTCTTCGGGTTGTTCTGGTCGGGCGCCTGCAGCGCGCCGGGGGTGCGCAGCAGGAACGACACGAGGTAGAAGGCGATGTAGTTGAGCATGATCGTGACGATCACCTCGTGGGCACCGGTGCGGGCCTTCAGCAGACCCACGAGACCGCCCCACAGCGCTCCGCCGATGAGGCCGACGATGAGGGCGACGACGAGGTGCAGCACCGGCGGCATCGGGATGTACGCGCCGACGTAGCCGGCCGCGGCGGCCGCGATGAGCATCTGGCCGCGACCGCCGATGTTGAACAGCCCGACGCGGAAGGCGAGGGCGACACCGAGACCGGCCGCGATGAGCGGGGTCGCGTTGGCGAGCGTCTCGGTGAGCGGTCGGATCGCGACGGCGAAGTCGTCGGCGCGGAGGTAGTTGAACACCGAGCCGCGGAACAGGGCCGAGTAGGCGCCGGCCACGGCGTCCCACATCGCCTGCAGCATGTCGGTGGGCCGCGAGAAGAAGTAGGCGCTCGTCTGCGCCACCGCCTCGTCGGTCAGCACGATCAGGATGCCGCCGAAGATCAGGGCCAGCAGCACGGCGAACACCGAGATCGCGGCGCTGCCGCCGAAGATCTCCTTGATGATCTGGTTGCTGCGGGGCACCGGCGGCTCAGCCGAGTCGCGGCCGGTCTCGTGCGCCACGACCTGCTGGTGCACGGCCTCGGCCGTCTGCTCCGCGGTCGGCTTCTTGGTCTCGTCGGTCACGCTGCCACCTCCGCCGGGGTCTCGCCGGCCATCATCAATCCGAGTACGTCGCGGGGGGTGTCGCCCGGCACGATGCCGACGATGCGCCCCCGGTACATGACCGCGATGCGGTCGGCGAGCGCCGCCACCTCGTCGAGCTCGGTCGAGACGACGATGACGGGGATGCCCGCATCGCGCGTCGCGACGATGCGCTTGTGCACGAACTCGATCGAGCCGACGTCGAGACCGCGCGTCGGCTGCGCGGCCACGAAGAGGGCGAGATCGCGGCTCAGCTCGCGCGCCAGGACGACCTTCTGCTGGTTGCCGCCCGAGAGCCGTCCCGCCTGCTGGGTGATGCCCTGGGTGCGCACGTCGAACTCCGACACGCGCTCCTCGGCGAAGCGGGCGAGCTCCTCGAGCTGCAGGGTTCCCCACTTCACGAAGGGCTCGCCGGTCGAGCGGTCGAGCATGAGGTTCTCGGCGATCGTGAACGTGCCGACGAGGCCGTCTTCCGTGCGGTCTTCGGGCACGAAGCCGACGCCCGCGTCGAGCACCTGACGGGTGCTGTCGCCGACCAGCTCGTTGCCGTCGAGCACGATCGAGCCGTGCACGCGCGACTGCAGCCCCATGATGGCCTCGGTGAGCTCGGTCTGGCCGTTGCCCTGCACGCCGGCGATGGCGAGGATCTCGCCGCGGTGCAGCGTGAACGACACGTGGTCGACGAGCACCTGGCCGCGGAGGTCGGTCACGACGAGGTCCTGCACGACGAGCGAGGGGTCGCCCGGCTGGGCGGGAGCCTTGTCGACGGTGAGCTCGACCGCGCGGCCGACCATGAGCGAGGCCATCTCGGCGTTCGTCGCGGTGGGCTCGGCCTCGCCCACGACCTTGCCGAGCCGGATGACGGTGATGCGGTCGGCGACCTCGCGCACCTCGCGCAGCTTGTGGGTGATGAAGACGATCGAGGTGCCCTCGTCGCGCAGCTGGCGCATGATGCCCATGAGCTCGTCGGTCTCCTGCGGCGTGAGCACCGCGGTGGGCTCGTCGAAGACAAGTACGCTCGCGTCGCGCGACAGGGCCTTGATGATCTCGACCCGCTGCTGCACGCCGACGGGGAGGTCTTCGATGAGGGCGTCGGGGTCGATGTCGAAGCCGAAGCGGCCCGAGATCTCGCGCACCATCGCACGCGCTGCTTCGAGGTCGAGCAGGCCGCCCGCCTTCGTCTGCTCGTGGCCGAGCATGACGTTCTCGGCGACGGTGAAGACCGGGATGAGCATGAAGTGCTGGTGCACCATGCCGATGCCGGCGTTCATCGCATCGCCCGGTCCGGCGAAGTGCTGCACGACATCGTCGAGCAGGATCTCGCCCTCGTCGGCCTGGTAGAGGCCGTAGAGCACGTTCATGAGCGTGCTCTTGCCGGCGCCGTTCTCGCCGAGGAGGCAGTGGATCTCTCCCGGCTCGACGACGAGGTCGATGTGATCGTTGGCGGTCAGCGCTCCGAAGCGCTTGGTGATGCCGCGAAGCTCGAGCTTCATGCTCCTTGGCCTTCCTGCGCCGGTGTCAGGGGCGGCGCGGTATCGGATGCGGAATGCGGCGCACGCGCGAGGCCGAGGCGACGGCGGTGTGCTCGTGTCACCACTGTAGGGGAGAGCCGGGGGGCGAATCTGAGCAGAAACCTGCGCATCTGAGCACACGGGCCGTGAGCGCGAGGATGCCCGGAAACGGGCCGGGGGAGGCCAGCAGCGCTGGCCTCCCCCGGATGGAACCGGTGTTGCTTACTGACCGGGCGACGCCGGCGAGGTGACCTCGATCGAGCCGTCGATGATGCCGGCGATCAGGGCCTCGACCTCACCCGCGAGCTCCGCGTCGACAGCCGACTCGAAGTCGTGGAACGGGGCGATGCCGACGCCGCCGTTCTCGAGCGTGCCGACGTACGGCGCCGAGTCGAAGCCGCCGGTCGCGGCGCCGGTGACGACGTCGTAGACAGCGGTCGAGATGTTCTTCAGCACCGAGGTGAGCACCAGGTCGGCGATGTCGGGGTCGGACACGAAGATGTCCTTGTCGACGCCCATGAGGGCGATCGAGCGGCCCGAGTCGCGGATGGCCTCGGCGGCGCTGAAGTAGATCGGGCCACCGACGGGCAGCAGCACGTCAGCGTTCTGGTCGATCAGGCCCTGGGCCGTGGTCAGCGCCTCGGTGCCGGGGGCGAAGCCACCGGTGAAGGCACCGGTCTGGCCGGCGAGGTCCCACCCGAGAGCCTGCACCGAGGTGCCCTTCTCCTGGTTGTAGTAGTCGACGCCCTGCACGAAGCCGTCCATGAAGATGGTGACGGGCGGGATCGGGATGCCACCGAAGGTGCCGACGACGCCGGTCTCCGAGTAGCTCGCGGCGACGTAGCCCGCGAGGAACGCGGCCTCGACCGTGTTGAACTGGATCGGCTTGACGTTCTCGGCGTCGATGAACTCGTCGATGATCGCGAAGTTGATCTCGGGGTTCGCGGCGGCGGCGTTGGTGGTCGCCTCGGCGAGGAGGAAGCCGACCGTGATGATCAGGTCGCAACCCTGGTCGACGAGCTGCTGCACGTTCGGCTCGTACGCGTTCTCGTCGGCCGACTCGACGGCGACGAACTCGACACCGAGCTCGCCCGCGGCCTGCTCGATGCCGTCGTAGGCGGCCTCGTTGAACGACTTGTCGTCCCAGCCACCGGCGTCGGAGACGATGCAGGGAAGGAAGTCGAGCGCCTCGGTCTCTTCCGGCGTCTCCTCGGGGGCTGCGGCGCAGCCGGCGAGCACGAGCGCGCTGGCGCCGAGCAGGGCAAGCCCGCCGAAGGCGCGCTTACGGGTAGTGGTGATCACTGTGTCCTCCAAAATTGCTGCCCAGCAGGACGCTGGAGCGAATTGGCTCCACGTTAGCGAACGCACCGGGGGTTCAGCAGTGCTGGGGGCCCGGGGTGATGCAAGCGTTACGAATCCGCGACCGTCGTGACATTCCGCGGAAACATGCGGCTCGCGCCCGCCCCTGCGCA
>OFDC01001141.1_pt1 | contig 15233 bp, 17 predicted proteins | sample 1520941 | NCBI WGS metagenome assembly OFDC01 (sample SAMEA94258168, study PRJEB24077) | hot springs metagenome | biome: Aquatic biome; feature: Water | place: India | collected 2012-12-06 | depth 5 m | reverse complement strand
AGTGTACAAGTTGCCTTATATCCACCGCCTAAAGTCGGTGGTTTTACGGCAACGGATGATTAAACCGTTTATTGCTACTACTGACCGTCCAACCGCTAAACTTTAGCAAAATACTTGGTCAACACTTCAAGACAGCGCGTCACCTTCGCAGGTTGTTGTTCATGTCTGGGTGTTACCGCATACAGCATATAACTTGGTAACTGGTAACCTGGCAATACTTCCACCAAATCGCCATTTGCCAATTCTTTTTGGATATCAAGTGACATAATACGGGCAACGCCATGCCCTTCTTTGGCAAGGGTCGTGGCAAGCATAATGTTGTTGGTTTGAATACGCGTTGGCATACGCACGCGTGATTTTTTACCTGTTTCCACATTGATCATATCAAATTGATTGGGATCTTTGATAAGGCTAATGCCAATCATATTGAGTTTGGCTAAATCTTTTGGCTCGGTCAATTTTTCATTTTGACGTAAAAAATGCGGTGAAGCCACCAGCAGCTGACGTATCTCAGTCAAAGGAAATGCCGATAAATTACTGTCATTAAGGTTTGGTGACATCCGAAGGGCGATATCGATACGCTCTTCAATCAAGTCAACATACTGATTGTCCGCTTCAAAATGGATGGTTAAATCATCATGCGCCGAAATCCAAGTCGACAGCGCCGGTAAAATATGATTGACACCCAATTCTGGCGTGGTCGCAATGCGTAAGTTCCCTGCTAACTCATCGCGTAATTGATTGACACGGATACGACCTTGTTCGGCTGCCGCAACCACATCTTTGGCACTCTCATAGAAACTAGTGCCTGCTTCTGTTAAGCTTAACTTACGAGTCGAGCGATGCAATAACACCACACCCATATCGTTTTCTAACGAGCGGATTTGTTGACTAACCGCACTTGTTGTTATGCCCAGTTCTTTTGCAGCACCACTAAATGAAGCATGACGTACAACACTTGCAAAAACCGCCATGCCTCTTAAATTATCAAGCATATTTCACCCAATTTTATCACTTAATCAAAGTCACTTTTAAAAGCTGATGTATTATACGTCATTAGCAAGATAAATTAAACGACATCGGGATTTATTAACTAAAATTATTAATATTTTTTTCAACTATTTAATAGTGTATTTTATTGATTTTTTTAACAAATATTGGTTTTCTTCAATTATTCGTCTGTTAAAAAAGTAAAAATTAGAATTTATATAAATTAAATTGACTTATTGAATTAACTTAACAGAGCTAATCGAGGCGTGTTGCTGCAACAGCGCTTGCGTAACTGCTTGTTGTTCAAGCTGATGGGTAGCTTGTTGTAACGCTAGTTTTTCGCGGGCTTCTTGTAATGCTTCTGGTGTTAATTGCTCTAGCGCTTGAAAATTACTTGCCGACTCCGCCAAACGAATATCAATCCCCTCAAAACGCTGTCGAAGTTTTTGGCAAAAATTATCAAAAGTTGCGGTATGGGTCAAAAAGCTTTGTTCGGTCACAAATTGGCTAACCCCATGAATCTCGCCTGTCATCACCCCGCGTTTGGCAAGCACTAATTCATCATCATCGAGCCAGCCTTGTTCACGGGCATTAAATACCCAATAATCCCATTTGGCAGGCGTCCATTCGCCTTCAAGTGGTACATCAGTGGGTTTGAGCAATGCCAGTGGCGATATATCAGCTATATCACTAGCCTCTGCCGCCATAGTGTGGTGGGAATTGTCAACATTAACGTTGACATTGACATGTTCATTAACATTGACATCAGATAAGCGATTGGCATCGTCTTCTATGGGTGGCGTTTGCTGTGTGGTGGTATTGAACGCGGCTTTATCGATAGATATTAAATGGCTACCATCAAATGCCTGTTGTTCAATGCCTTGTTCAATGCCTTGTTCAATGCTTTCTTCAATGCCTTGTTCAACGCTATCAATGCTATCAACGTTTGACGCAGATTTGAGCAGATTGTCATTCGATAAGTTATTATCACTCTGCTCCGAAGTTACTTGTACGCTATTTTGAGCCAGCACTGAAGACTTTGCAGCTTGTATGGATTCGCTAAACGTTGTGTCAGGACTTTGAGAATCGGGACTTTGAGAATCAGGACTTTGAGAATCAGGATTATTAGCGATTGGCGGACGAAGCGGAATTTGATTACGATGCAGTGGCTTGAACGCCATCAAGCGCAGCAAACACATCTCTAACGCTTGCATCGGCGTATTGGCTAATGCCAAGTTTTCACGGCTTTTTACCACAATGTCATAATACAGTTGTAATAGCTCTGCGGGTAACTGCTGAGCCAGTTGTTGCAATTGCTCGCTTTGCTGGCGATTGATTTGCAAATCAAAATTTGGCAACGCCTGCAAAATTGCCAATTGATGTAGCGTCTCAGCCAACCTGTCAAATACGGCTTTGGCATCCACCACCTGCTCACGCAGAAGCTGAATTGCCTGCGTCAATTGCTGGGTATTTTGCTGGTAAATATTGGTAAGGATAGCGATGACATCGGCTTGGTCAATTAAGCCAAGCATCTGGCGAATCACTTCATCTGTGACATTGCCATTGCCAAACGCAATGGCTTGGTCAGTGAGTGACAACGCATCGCGCACGGAGCCTTTGGCACTGCTCGATAGCTGCCATAAGGCATCAGGCTCGTAGCTGATTTGTTCTTTGTTCAGAATCGTGCCAAGATATTGAGCGAGCGCCACTTGCGGCAAAGGTCTAAGGACAAATTGCAGACAACGCGAGATGATGGTAATGGGCAGTTTTTGTGGGTCAGTAGTCGCAAGCAGAAACTTGACATGCGCTGGCGGCTCTTCGAGGGTTTTTAATAGCGCATTAAAACTATGCGTCGATAGCATATGCACTTCATCAATTAGATAGACTTTGTAGCGACCTTGCGTCGGGGCATACGGTACGTTGTCGAGTAATTCACGGGTATCTTCAACTTTGGTGCGTGATGCTGCATCAATCTCAATCAAATCAATAAAGCGACCACTATCAATGGATTGACATACACCACAGACGCCACAAGGCTCGCTTGTCACCCCTATCTCACAGTTAAGGCATTTTGCCAAAATACGGGCAATGGTGGTCTTGCCGACGCCGCGCGTACCCGTAAATAGATACGCATGATGCAAGCGCTGGTTATGGATGGCATTGATTAATGCTTTGGACACATGTTCTTGTCCCAGCAGCTCATGGAAGTTTTTTGGACGATATTTGCGTGCTAGGACTTGATACATGGTTATGGATACATGACAACAAAAACGTTAAAAAAAGAAATAACCTTAACCCGCTATTGGTAAAACTAAACCGCTGGGCTATTGGCTTCAATTAGGGGTTGTAATTCACCGTCTTGGAACATTTGATAGATAATATCACTGCCGCCAATCAGCTCACCTGCCACCCATAATTGTGGGAAAGTTGGCCAGTTAGCAATTTGTGGCAAAGTTGCACGGATTTCTGGGTTTTCAAGAATATTGACAAACGCAAATGGGCGACCAATTTGGGTTAGTACATCCACCGCACGCGCAGAAAAACCGCATTGTGGGAACTGTGGCGTGCCTTTCATATAAAGCAATACGCTGTGTTGAGCGATTTGGTCACGGATGGTTTGTTCGATGTCAGTTTGGTTCATATCAGTCATATGAAATTCCTTTGTCAGGCCCTTTAAAGTAGAGCGCTATCTTCACAGCTAGAATTTGACTCACTAATAATGAGTGCAGGATTGCTATTATACGCTATAATGGTTATCGAAAGTAAGCATTCAAGATGCCTACCCAAAAAAAGTCAGCAGCAAAACCACCTACAAATTCCATTAATTTGATGAAGTCACTTGTTCAAGCAACACCACGCAGCTTACCATAATCCCTTCTTGACGACCGGTAAACCCAAGCTTCTCAGTCGTGGTGGCTTTGACGCTGATTTGGTCAACCGCGCAGCCCATGACACCGGCAATACGCGATTGAATCTCGGCACGATAAGGCAATAGTTTTGGACGCTCCGCCATGATAGTGATGTCGGCATTGATAAGCGTAAAGCCTTTTGATTGGATAAATTGGTACACTTGGTTTAGCAAAATAGTCGAATCTATATTGCGAAACCGCTCATCAGTATCCGGGAAAAACTGCCCAATATCGCCCAGTGCCAATGCACCAAGCAACGCATCACACAACGCATGTAACACCACATCGCCATCAGAATGCGCAAGCAAACTGTGGGTATGAGGAATTTGCACCCCGCCTAATGTTATAAATTGGTTTTCTGTGCCGTCGTTGACAAAGGCATGGACATCGATACCCTGACCGATTCTTATCATGGTTAATCCTATTTTTTATCTTGCTGTCGTGATTTTGGGGAGCTATTGTGTTTGGTTTAGTGGTGTCTATTTTAACATTAACTGTTTTAATGGACTCTATTTTAACGGTTAAAGCATGATTTACAAGTAGTTAAGCTGCCTTAAATAACAGCTTAGAATAACAGCTTAGAATAAAAACTTTGGATAACGACTTTGAATAAAAACTTGGCATAACCAGCTACTATCACTGCTTGAATTAAAAATTGGCTGTCAAACGAGATTTACCCTATAACCTCTAAAAAAATTGATAAATCCTAGTAAATTGCTATGGTATTTTATTATATAACGTTATATAATATAAAAATAAACCCATCAAGTGGGGAACTTGATGGGAGTGGGTAATGCACTACTTGTTTTTATTTTTATTGTTGCTTTCTTCTTCTTTGTTTTACTGATGTTAGCCATAATGCCAAATTATGGCTTTTTTATTTTTATCGTTTTTTATTTTGTATTTTATCTTATTGATTCTGTCTTATTAATATCGTCGTCAACAAAGTTTGTATTTACGTCGTGATGAATTTATTTTAGCGGATTTGCGCCTGTGCTCTATATGCTCTTTGTTATGAATTGTTAAATTAAGTTTCTTTAGTTTCCTTAATAAAACTATTAATATTAATTTTGCATCTTTGCTTTTATCATATTTTTTTATCTTTAATTTTTAATGACAGACCAGCCGAATGATAGGCAATAAAAAACGGCTTAAAATTTAAGCCGTTTTTTGTCGTTTCAGGATTAACGCGTACGTGGGCAAACTTCATTGTCATTGAAAAAATAGCTGATTTCACGGGCTGCAGATGTGGTTGAGTCTGAACCGTGCACCGCGTTTTCATCAATGCTGTTTGCAAAGTCACGACGGATAGTGCCTTCAGCGGCGTCTTTTGGGTTGGTAGCGCCCATGATTTCACGGTGGTGAGCCACTGCATTTTCCCCTTCAAGTACTGATACGACCACTGGACCTGAAGTCATGAAAGAGACTAAATCATTGTAAAACGGACGCTCTTTGTGCTCAGCATAGAAACCGCCCGCCTTTTCGTTGTCTAAATGCAACATTTTTGCTGCCACAATTTTTAAGCCTGCTTTTTCAAAACGGCTGTAGATTTCGCCAATGTGGTTGCCGGCAACTGCGTCAGGTTTGATAATTGATAACGTACGTTCAATGGCCATGTTAAATTCCTTTAAAATTGAAGGGAAGTAGATTTTAAGTGTGAGAAACTGTAAAAACAGTCCTTACCCTGCCCGATGGCTCTGTCAAATCGCGATTTGAATAAGCACGGGGTGCTGTTCTTAGTTGCCTATTATAATGATATTGCGGGCAAAAACTAGTTTAATTCATCACTGTTAAGTCGAAATTGCGAGAATATCAAGTTGAACAAGTTTTCTGTAATAAATGGCGGATATATTCTGTGATATGCAACTATGGTATAATAACCAATAGCTTAAATTTTCTCTCAATGGTATGACGCTCTCAAATATCACAAAAACACAAGCGGTTGTGGTAAGCCTATGCTTGGCGCTATTATTGGTGGCAAGTATCGGTTTGGCACGTCATTTTACTGCCAAAGCCGTCCCAGATTGTCAGCGCAAAAACCAGCCGTTCGACTATAGTATCTGTGAGCTTGATGCTAAAAACGCGGCGAATTTTTCACTACAGTGGCAAAATCCCTCGTCCACGAACCAACTACTCCTCACCTTTACTACTCTGCGCGATTATTTGGCAAGCCAGCAACCTGCCAAAACCTTGTTGTTTGCGATGAACGCAGGGATGTACGATGGCAATTTTGCGCCGATTGGGTATACGGTCATCAATGGCAAGCAAATCCGAGCCCTAAATCTCAAGCAGGGCGGCGGCAACTTTCACCTAATGCCCAATGGGGTGTTTTGGCAAGACCGTCAAGGTTTTTATATCACTGAAAGTCAAAGCATGGCAAAAAAACTGGCAAGCGGGGCAAAACCGATTTTTGCCACCCAATCTGGACCCATGCTGGTCATCAATGGTAACATCCATCCGGCATTTGATGCCAATAGTACCTCGAGAAAATACCGCAATGGTGTTGGCGTGTGTGGTCACAATCCTAGCCGCGTCAAATTTGTGATAAGTGATACCCCTGTCAGCTTTTATGAGTTTGCCGATTTATTCAAATCACAATTGGGCTGTGACAATGCGTTGTTTTTGGATGGCGGTAGTGCTTCAGCATTGTATAGTCAGACGCTGTCACGCAACGACAATAAATATATGGGTGTGATGATTGCGGTGACACAAGACAAATAATGCGTATTCGGTAAGACAAGTTTATGCTGATTTAATCAGTGTTTTGCATAAAATTATCCATTTCCACATTGCAAAAATAATTTTTTAAGGTATTATAATCAGCCTAGTTTTGACAAATTTGCTTGGCAATATTTGTGACACTATCCTTTCGGGCCTATAGCTCAGTTGGTTAGAGCAGAGGACTCATAATCCTTTGGTCCACAGTTCAAGTCTGTGTGGGCCCACCATATAAAAATAAAACAACCACTTAGGTGCATTCATCCTGAGTGGTTTTTTATTTTTTGGATTGTAATAATCAAATAGCGTCAATCCCTATTTTAAAGCCATACTTTTAAATCCATACTCATGTTATTCGGTTTTGACTGTTACTTGGTCTTAACTGCCTGAATCAATCATCCGATCCCTGCCTAATTTGATATAAATCCTTGTTTTATATTGAATTATTTTTGTTAATAGTTAACGCTTTCAAGGAAAACGGCTTTACATTCATTGTAGATAAGTTATAATAAAAACTATACGACTGGTCTATTTTTTATAATAGCCGGCACAATAACTATGGAGCCTACCCCTATCAAGAAGTCTGAAACGAAACGCTTACACATTCTTAACACCAGTTCTGAGCTGATTTTGCGTAAAGGTTTTAGCGGTGTGGGATTACAAGAAATATTACAAAGCTGCGAGATTCCTAAAGGTTCATTTTATCATTACTTCAAATCTAAAGAGTCTTTCGGCTGTGAATTGGTACAGTATTATGTAGATAATTACCAACGCCGTTTAGATGAACTATGGCGTAGCGACCAATCCGCTTATCAAAAACTAATCGGCTATTTTAACCTATGGATTGAAGATCCTGATGCGCCGTGTAGTTGGGCAGATAGCTGTTTAATTGTAAAACTTGCTGCAGAAGTCGCTGACCTATCTGAAGATATGCGCGCTATTATGTCCGACGGCGTCGATAAGGTAATCAAGCGGATTGCTGAAGTCATCGTTTTGGGCAAGCAAGATGGATCTATCCAAGCAGAGACTGATGCTTTGACGTTGTCCCAAGTGACTTACCAAATGTGGATGGGCGCAGCGTTATTAAGTAAGCTGCAAAAAGATAAAACACCCTTACATCAAGCGCTAAAAGCGACGGCGTTTTTATTAAAAAGTGGACAGTCTTAAAAGTTAGCTTTGCTGGCTTAATCTCACTAACTTAGCCTTAGTAACTTAACCTTAGTAACTTAACCTTAGTAACTTAGCTTCACTATCTTGGCTTGACGACAATGATAGCTGCAAAAATTGTCATAGCAGCCCAATCATTATGTATGAATGGGCTGATATGACATCAACTTGATAGCAATGCGCATCTATCATGTACTAACTTGTAGGGTTAAACATCTGATAGCAGTGCTTTTTCTTAAAGTGCTTTTTTTAAATAGCGTCTTCAACACCTTCAATGATAAAAGCACGATAATTTGCTCCTTTTAGGCGATGTTGCAATGCTTCTTGATAGACGGGACTGTTATACCAGTCTCGCGCGGCTGCCATATCAGGAAAGCGTAAAATAACAGCGCCTTCAATTTCATTGCCTTCAAGCACTTCTAATTGACCATAAAAAGCCAAGGGTGTTAACTCCCGACCTTCACGAGCAAGCGGCGCTTTTTGTGCATATTGCGCCAGTTCATCAGCGTCCGTAGTTTGCTCACGGGTAAATACCACATACGCAGACATGGGCTACTCCTTATTTAACAATTCAAGCAGTGCGCTTGCGGTTGCAGCAGAAGAAGCAGGATTTTGTCCAGTAATGAGTAAGCCATCTACTTGGACATATACTTGCCAATCACCGGCTTTAGAATAATGACCACCTTTTTCTTTGAGCATATCTTCGACTAAAAACGGTACAACTTCGGTCAATCCTACCGCTTCTTCTTCCGTATTGCTAAAACCTGTCACGGATTTACCGCTGACCAAAGGCTTGCCATCACTGGTTTTTACATGACGAAGAACACCTGGGGCGTGACAAACTGTAGCAACAGGTTTTCCTGACTCAATCGCTTGTTCAATCAAAGCAATTGAAATCGGATCTTCTGCCAAATCCCACAATGGACCATGCCCGCCTGGGTAAAACACGGCATCATAATCATCGATAGAAATTTCGCTAAGTTTATGTGTGTGTGCCAATGCTTGCATTGCTACGGGATCGGCTTCAAAGCGATGCGTGGTTTCAGTTTGTGCATCGGCTAAGTTACTTTTTGGGTCTATCGGTGGCTGCCCACCCTGAGGTGACGCTAGGGTAACTTCAGCACCGGCATCAATAAAGGTGTAATACGGTGCTGCAAGTTCTTCTAACCAAAAACCTGTTTTCTTACCAGTATTACCGAGTTGATCATGTGAGGTTAAAACGATTAAAATTTTCATGTTATTTTCTCTGATAGTTTTTAGAATTTGGGTTATTGCTACATGAGCACCGCACTAAGTCGTGTGCGCAATGTACAAGATGCCAAGCAAATCAATCCGTTATTAGGTCGCATTGATTGGTCGCATTGAAAAAGATTGCGCGACGGATAGGTAAGCAAATATTATCCGTCCAACAAACTTGAAAAATTTCTCAATACGGCAAATATTGGTCAACGCTAGCCAACACTGGGATTTTGCTGTCATCATGCCGTCACTATACACAAAAATAGACTAGTCGTCTATTTATTTGTAGTGTAGATTTATTGATAGTGTAAATAATAAAATTTAATCCATCAGAAAAAGCAGTTTTTGTAAGTAAGATAGCTAGCTGAAAACTTGATTTAAAACTTGGTAACGATTAACACCACAAAGCGATATGATTTATTGTAGGGTAAGTAGTTAAATGGCACAAAGTCTAAATTTGCACATTGCTTGCTATCAGCAAGTTAAGAAAATATTGTAATTGGATATATGTAGTCAAATAACCGTCAATGATACAGTATAGGGTGACCGATTAGCTAAGTGACTGGTTTAAGTGAAGTGATATAATAAAAAGCTGCCTTTTATGTGATATTTTAGGCAGCTCTTTAATAGGCTTAAGCTCAAGAGAATTGGGCTTAAAAGCTTAAACTTAGTAAAATTAGGCTTCAATTTAAGCTGGTAGTTTGCTCGCCAACACCTCTACTTTTTCAATAGAAGGCGGCTCTGAAAATAGTTCATCTGCTTGAGCCATCAAAGCGGCGGCAACCTTGCCCGATAAATGCGCTTCGCGACCTGCCTCATCAGGGAATGCATCAAAAATACCAAAGGTTGAAGGTCCAAGGCGTAGCCCAAACCATGCAACTGTAGCTGGTTCTTCATTGACGATAGGCAGACCCGCTTTTAGGAAATCTTCTACTTGTTGTTCTTTACCTGGTTTAGCTTCAAGACGGACATATAAAGCAGTTTTAACCATCACTAATACTCCAATATTGACTAGCCGACATTGACTAGCATTAAAATTGAGTCTAAACCACTGTTATATCCATGTCAAACAGCTTTACCGCATAGCTTTGTTGTATATAGGTTACATAAACATTTGCGCTTTAAGTCATAAGGAATGTCTGTATCAGCTTAAATTTGAGGTTGATATTGCTTCCTTTATGCTTGCTTTAACCATAACAAAGAAACAAGTATAAGTGACAAACATAAGTGACAAGGTATAAATGATGTTGCACTCGCTACCCTTGATTGGGTACACTGGTACAACAATAAATGATGGCATTTTACCAAGGGCTATTTTTGGCGCAAACACATTCGCGCAAACACAGCCGCAAAATGTGAGTTTAGCTTGTATCCTTAACGTTGCGCTCTTGACCTTACACCTTTAGCATAGACTCAGAGTATCGACTATTTTTCATTAACTCTATCAGATTAGGCTGACTGACCCAAGCCAGCCTGTCTGCAATACACTAAAAACACTGCATTTAATTAAAATAACCCGCTATTAAATCTACTATTACAAAAGGACAAATCCATGAAAGCCGTATCATATGTTATCAATAACCATGCTGATTTTAAAAACTCATTGGTAGATATTGAAAAAGCGAAGCCTACGCTTAAGGAGCGTGATGTACTGGTAAAAGTTCAGGCAATCTCTGTAAATCCCGTTGATACCAAAGTGAGAAAAAATTCGTCTGAAGCAAATAATCGTATTTTAGGTTGGGATGCCGTTGGGGAAATTATTGAAGTTGGCTCAAAAGTTACCTCGTTTAAAGTAGGAGATTGTGTTTGGTATGCTGGCGATTTAACCCGAGATGGTAGTAATGCTGAGTTTCAAGCAGTCGATGAGCGCATTATCAGCCTTAAACCCATGACAGTATCTAATGCAGAAGCCGCAGCATTGCCATTAACTGCAATAACGGCATGGGAAATGCTGTTTGATCGGTTTCAAATTTCAGAAACAGAAGTTGGCAGTATTTTAATTATTGGTGGTGCAGGCGGTGTAGGGTCAATCGCTATCCAACTCCTAAAAGCAAAAACCAATCTGACTGTGATAACCACAGCGTCACGAGAAGAAACGAAATCTTGGGTAAAATCATTGGGTGCCGACCATGTCATTGACCATAGCAAAGATTTAAACGAACAAATCGAAGCACTAGGCATTGAAAAGCCAAAATACGTCTTCTCTACCAATCATACAGACACCTATATCAAGCAAATAGTTTCTCTGATTGCACCACAAGGCAAGCTTGGATTGATCGATGATCCACAAACATTTGATATTATGCCGTTTAAGACTAAATCTATTTCTATCCATTGGGAGTTCATGTTCACCCGCTCAATGTATGAAACCGATGATATTGAAAAGCAAGGTAATCTGTTGCAACAGGTTGCCCAATTAGTTGACCAGCAAAAAATTAGAAGTACCCTTAACCAAAATCTAGGCAAAATTAACGCTGCAAACTTGGAAAAAGCACATAAGCTGCTTGAATCAGGTAAGTCAAAAGGCAAAATTGTACTAGAAGGTTTTTAAAACATATCTTATAAAACATATCTTATAAAACCCATCTTGTAGAACACAGTCCCTTAAGTAACTCACCAAACGGCTGGCAAAATGAACACCGCCAGCCGAAATACCACATCATCTTGGCTATGCCAATATGCCAAACACGACAATCAATAAATCACTGCCACTAAGATGATGATAAGCCATGCCATCAGTATAGAGATGACAGAAATCAACGCGGCTTGGGTATATTGATGGTTCATACAGTTATTCCGACGCGCTGATATGCGCTATGATTCTAATAAACTTTGCGTATAATTTTCGATACCCATCGAGGTCAGCAGTTCCATCTGCGTTTCTAGCCAATCAATGTGCGCTTCGCTACCGTCTTTGAGTTTAATCAATAATTTGCGAGAGACAAAATCGCTTTTCTGCTCACATAAAGCAATCGCATTTTTGATGATGTCAGTTTTTTGATACTCGAGTTGCAAATCACAACGCAAAATTTCAGCGACATTTTCACCGATTAAAATTTTGCCAAGCTCTTGCAAGTTTGGTAGACCATCTAGCATTAAGATACGCTCAATGAGGTCATCTGCCCATTTCATCTCATGAATCGACTGATGATACAATTTTTCATTGAGTTCACTCAGTCCCCAGTTTTTGGCGATACGCGCATGTAAGAAGTACTGGTTAATAGCAATTAATGCCTGACCCAAAACTTGGTTTAGCGCTCTTAGAATTTCTTTATCGACTTGCATAATGTTTACCTTAGTTGCCTTATTGCTTGGTCGCCTTATTCAGAGATGTCACCGAGCTGAGATTGCAGATAATTGGGCAGTCCCATCATCTCAATCAGTCTTAACTGCTGCTCCAACCAATGTGCATGGTCTTCTTCGGTATCGACCAATTGGGCGACCAAAATCTCACGGGTGACATAGTCTTGCTCTTGCTCACAAAGCGCAATGCCGTCTTTGAGATGTTGACGAACCGCATACTCAAGCTGCAAATCGGCTTTTAGCATACTTGGCACATCATGACCGATGTTGATATCGGCAACTTTCATGTTGGGCGTGCCTTCTAACATCAACACACGATTGATTAAGGCACGCGCATGATCGCTTTCTTCTTCCATTTCATGATGCATACGCGTATGAAGTTTTGGATAATGCCATTCATGATACATTTGCGCATGAATAAAGTACTGGTCACGAGCCCCCAGTTCACCACTAATTAAGAAATTTAGATAATCAATAACAGCTTGGCTGCCTTTCATGGGTATATCCTTGAAAAATGAACAGAAACAACGGTTAGGTATTATCTGAAATACTAAATTAAAGTGACGTTAAAAACAATTCATCGCAGCAAATAATTTACAATATTTATCAGTCGCTCATTCAATTAGCCCAATAAATGCGCTAATTGAATGAGATTAGGGGTTTAGACTAACAGGTTATTTAGGCAACGTTAATAGATTAGGCAACTTCAATAAATAGGTGCGTATAGTTATTGATACTCTGCGCGTACTCTTCGAGATAACCTTCAATCATTGGCTGACAGCCACCACAACAAGTAGCCACATCAAGCTCAGCTTGTAACGCCTCTAAGCTGTCATGACCTTGTTCAATGGCTGTTTTGATTTGACTTTCTTTGACCGCATTACAGATACACACAAACATACGCACCTCGTTGATAAATTTTCTTATATAATAATGATAACTATTCTTATTATCAATAAAAATTTTTTCAAAAAGATTATTCACTGACAAACGCAATTTTGGTTAGCTTATTTTCGCTCGCTATTGCTAGGATTTGCGCGACGGTATCATATCGACTGTCTTTATCGACGCGTAGCTGAATGCTTGGGGTCTCGCTTAATTTGCCTTGTTCGGCAAAGCGCGTGTTTAATTGCGCCAAACTGATACTGGCATCATCCCAAAAAATCTTGCCATCTTTATCAATGCTTACTTGTATCACTTTTGGCGGGGCTTCATTGACTTGTGCTGAGGTTTTGGGCAAATTTAGCGGTACACTGGGATTGATTACCGTTGCCGTCACCAAAAAAATAATCATCAATACCAGCATGATATCAATCAGTGGAATCAGATTGATTTCATTCATGCCCGTCGAAGCGTCATCACCGAGTTGAAATGCCATAAGTTATTCCCTGTTTATCTATTTATCTGTTTAGCTTATCTGTTTAGCGTTGGGTCAAGGTTAGGCTTTTTTCAGCATTAAGTCAGCGGCGTTAGTTTGTTGCTGGGGCTGCGAGCTGGTTTGCAAATGGGGCTGGGTGGCTACACTAGTTTGCGTAATTTGGCTGGAAGAATGCATCAACACGTTGGCAAGCAAGGTATGCGCCGTGTCATTCGCTTGGTGCATGGCTTTGCGATTGATTCGTACTACGACATTGTACATAATCACTGCAGGAATCGCTACCGCAAGCCCAAGCCCAGTCATAATCAAAGCCTCCCCAACCGGTCCTGCGACTTGACCAAGTCCTGCTTGACCTGATTTAGCGATGCTATCTAAGGCATGAAAAATCCCCCACACGGTACCAAATAGCCCAATAAAAGGGGCAATGGCAGCAGTCGTACCAAGGATATTTAAGCCCTGCTCACTGGCAAAACGGTAGCGATTGAGCTGTTGCAGTAGCTGCTGCTCAGTGACCAATTTTTGATTGTCTAGAGATAAGGTAGTAAGTTGAGCTTGCTGTTGGTGAATTTTCTGGGTCAAATCTTGCGACACTGTTTTGGCAATTTTTTGGCTATTTAAGATACGTAAAATGCCTGTAATCCAAGACAGCATCGATAAAGCAATTAACACAAAAAATAACGTCTTGGTCACTACATCTGTATATTGCCAGTAATTTGCAAAATCCATAATCATTCCTCTAACACGATAAATATAACAACTAACGTTAAATGTTAGTATAAATGATAATCATTATCAACAAAAATATTAAAAATTAGGCTAAATTGAACAAGCGACTGTATTAAACCACTTTAATTAAGCGAGTTTAAAATATTAAGCAACTTTGATATCAAATGGCTTTAAAATTAAGTAGCTTAAAAATTAAGTAACTTTAAAACCTCATACTTTTTTATCTTCGCTTTGTGTTATACCAAACCCAATAATTAAAGCACTGCCCAATGACGAGCAGTGAGCGACTTAACTGTAGCCACCTGCTTAGCAAAATTACACCAAGCCTGACAGGCGGCATCTACAATAGCTTCATAACTATCAAAACAGCGATTTGATAGCCAGTTTTGCTTAATATACTGCCAAACCTGTTCAATCGGATTTAATTCAGGCGAATAAGGCGGTAGCTTCAAGATAGTCAGGTTTGGTAAATTATAGCGCTCTTTATGCCATACCGCCCCATCCATCACCACAACCGCATGGCGACCTTTGGGTACCGCTTGGCTGATTGCTTGTAAATGCCGCTTCATACACTCGCCATTAGCATAAGGCATGATGAGTCCCACACTTTGACCCGTGGCAGGACATACTGCCCCATAAAGGTAAGTCGAGATAAACTGCTGTTGACGGACTACCCTGGGTCTTTTACCACGGTAATGCCATATTCGGGTGATTGAACCTTGCTGACCAATCCGGGTTTCATCTTGAAACCAGATGTCAACATCGCTTAGCTTAGTATCTTCGGGCAGTATGGCAGTTACCTG
>OFDC01001140.1_pt1 | contig 15238 bp, 12 predicted proteins | sample 1520941 | NCBI WGS metagenome assembly OFDC01 (sample SAMEA94258168, study PRJEB24077) | hot springs metagenome | biome: Aquatic biome; feature: Water | place: India | collected 2012-12-06 | depth 5 m | reverse complement strand
TAACGAATAAATGCTCTCCAGCAGCGGCAACTGAAATAGCGTTAACAGGCCCTAAAGCACGCTGCTTTTCTGCCGTTGAATAGCCAGATACTAAATACTAGCAGCAAGTGCAGACAAAATTATAGAGAAGATACACTCAGGTAAGTTGATGGTTCCTCCAGTCATATTAGATATTGAAGCCTCCGGTTTTGGCGCGGGTAGTTACCCGGTCGAGATCGGGTACGTCGATACGGCAGGCCATGTCTGGAGTGCGCAAGTCCGGCCACATGCGGACTGGTTGCATTGGGATAAAGAGGCAGAAAAGCTACACCATCAATCCCGCCAGTCTCTGGAGGATGATGGCGCGACGCCACGCGAGATTGCCTTGCATTTGAATCATATGCTAAATGGCAAAACGGTCTATACCGATGGCTGGTATCAGGATTTTGTCTGGTTACACCGCTTGTATGAGGCCGCTGGTCTGAGTCCTCACTTCAAGCTGGAAGATTTAAGCCTGACGCTGACGCCGGAGCAAAAAGCTGCCTGGCACGATACCAAACAAAATATCCTTGAGAGCCTGGCATTACAACAACACCGGGCTTCTACCGATGCCAAGGTATTACAACTGACTTGGCTGAAAACGGCTCAAGCTGACACCGCGCTCGCCGATTAAGCGGCTGGCATCGAAGTTTTCCTGCTGTTCGGTTAGACTATCCGTACATGATTGCCTTCCTGATTTAACTATCACCCCCATGTCTACTGATTTGCCACGCTCCCATTGGGATATTTTTTGCAAGGTCGTTGATAATTTTGGCGATATTGGCGTGTGCTGGCGTCTCGCGCAGCAACTGGCAGAAGAGCACGGGCGACATATCCGTTTATGGGTGGATGATCTGGCGCTGGCAAAGCGTTTTACCGGAGCGGGGCATGCGCGCATTACCCTAAAGCACTGGACAGATCATTCTGACTTTAGTCGGGTGGCGGAGGTTGTGATAGAAACCTTTGGCTGTGGCGTGCCTGAGAGTTATCAACAGCAGATGCGGCCACAGCAGTCCCTCTGGGTCAATGTCGATTATTTGTCGGCTGAAAGCTGGGTAGAGGGCTTCCATGCGCAACCATCACCGCAAGCCAATGGCCTGGTACGCTATTTCTTTTACCCAGGTTTCACGGCCTCCACCGGTGGGTTGTTACGTGAGTCTGACTTGCCTGAGCGGCAGGCGCACTATCGCTGGCAAGACTTGTGGCTGGAACCCGCGCCAGATAAGCTGACACTTTCTTTATTCTGTTACACACATGCGCCCTTGGCCGGGCTGATCAACAGCCTGCAACACTCCACCCAGGCAGTGCGCGTCATGGTGCCGGAACCTGTGGCCCCCATGCTGGCAAACGTACTTGATGTGACTGGGCTAGAAGTGGGACAACATATTCAGCGCCAGCAAGCCGAGTTTGTCATCATCCCGTTTTTGTCTCAGGCTGATTACGACCGTTTGCTTTACTTGTGCGATTTCAACTTCGTGCGGGGTGAAGATAGCTGGATCCGTGCGATATGGGCGGGCAAACCCATGATCTGGTTGCCTTACCAGCAAAGCGAAGAGACCCACCTGGTGAAATTAAAAGCGTTCATGCAACATTACCTGGCACAGGCAGAAGCACCCCTTTCTGCAGTCATCCAGCATGCCATGCAGGCTTGGGCGCAAGGTAGCTGGCAAGCGACTGATTGGGAGTCTCTACTATCCGTATTGCCGCAATTCAGGCAGCATGCGCAGGCGTTCAAGCTGCACCAATCACAACAAGTCGATTTGGCCACTAACTTGGTGATTTTTATTGAGAAATACTGTACACATCGGGTATAATTCCGCGCTTTCAAATCCCGCATACAAATTAAGGCTTATTATGAAAATTGCTCAAGAGCTCCGCGTTGGCAACGTCGTGATGATTGGCAACGACCCAATGGTGGTTGTAAAAACTGAATACAACAAATCCGGCCGTAACGCGGCTGTGGTGAAAATGAAAATGAAAAACTTGTTGACTGAAGCGCCTAGCGAAAACGTCTACAATGCACAGGACAAGTTTGATGTGATCGTGCTGGAAAAGAAAGAAGTGACTTATTCCTACTTCGCTGATCCAACCTACGTATTTATGGACGCTGAATACAACCAGTACGATGTCGACGCAGAGTTTATGGAAGATGCACTGCCATACCTGGAAGATGGTATGCCATGTGAAGTGCGTTTCTACGAAGGCAAAGCGATTTCTATCGAACTGCCAACCACTGTGGTGCGTGAAATCACTTACACCGAGCCAGCTGTGAAAGGCGATACCTCTGGTAAAGTCATGAAACCAGCCAAGATTGCTTCCGGCTTTGAAATTCCAGTGCCTTTGTTTGTCAACCAGGGCGACAAAATCGAGATCGATACACGTACCGGTGAATACCGTAACCGTGTGATGAAATAATTCTCGACTGGTTGATATAGACGCGTCGATATAAGAACCCCGGGCTGATCCGGGGTTTTTTATTGCCTGTATGTGGTGGTGATGGTTTGAATAGCAGAACCGAGGAAATATTTCTGTAAATATAGGGAATTATTCACTATTTGCCTTGAAAATTTTTACATGACAATCGCTGACAGCTTTACATCAATTCAACCTTGGGAGGTGCAATGCGTCGTCGGCCATTCAATGAAACCATCGTGCTTCTCAAGTCATTGCTTGCTGTGAGCACTTTGCTCCTTAGTGCGCATGTGAGTGCAGAGGCAGACCCGAGGTCGCTCAAACATCCCCTGATTGGTTACTGGGAGTCCCATTTACCTGAAAATGGTTGTCTGGAAAGTTATTGGTTTAAGGAAGACGGCACCGCTGTCTTTACCAGTGGCGATGAGCAACTGGAAGCCCGCTATGAAGTCACGCCGCAGCCTGATGCACAAGGCTTCTTTAAATTGAGCCACCGGGTGACACAGAGTAACAAGGCACAGGACTGTACCCGGCAAACCTCTGAGCTCAATACCGAGCAAACCAGCTTTATTTTGTTTAAACCTGATGGCAGCAGTTTTATCTCCTGCGACAATGATGATCCTTCCCTTGAAAACTGTTTTGGCCCGATTGAGCTAAAAAATAACGCCAGCAGAAGTTTGCGCTAGCAGGTTAGCAGCAAGATGTGGCAAAGGAGCATCGTTTTGCTCAGGCGGCTGATGCCTGTGCTGGTGGTTTGCGTGGGGCTCACGGTAGGACATTCCAGTCAGGCAGTGATTCACGGGCTGACCTTTCCGGGAGTGGCCATTTCCACCGTCAAGTTAAGTATCCAGCATGCACATTTCTTGCAGTCGGCAGAAAAATGGGAGTATTACGATTCGATTTGCAGTGCGGCCATTGTCGGCCTGAAGCCGCTGACACTGCTCACGGCAGCGCATTGCCTGAAAGAAGTCCGCTTGACTGGCCCCAAGGATTTACCCATCCTCTCCATCGCCCAGCCGGAGCTGCTGGGCATTGAAGAAATCAACCTCAGGCAGGCTTTTTACCGGCCTTTTGAAGCGGTTTCCGAAGACCTGACGCAAGATGTTGCGGTGCTGGTGTTTGATGCGAAAGTACAGAGCGCGATACAGCCCTTGCCTATCAGGCTGGATGATCAATTGCCGGAAGTGCTCATGATTTGTGGTTACGGGCGAGGATATGGAGAGGCTGATACTCGCCACCCTCGCTGTGGGGAACGGAAACCGGTGCGGGATTTGTCTGATTTTTATCAGGTATTACCCAAAACTTACCGCGATATGGACGAGATGCTGCACCTGCAGGCGCAAACCCAGTTCTTATATACACAAGAACTGGTGCACGCCGAAAAGGCACTCCTGGCAGTCAATCGTTTAAACGAAGCAGATCAATATGACCACACTGTCCCCATGCCGACGGTGGGGGATTCCGGTGGGCCGTGGCTGGTGATCAATGCCAAGGGCCAATACGAATTACTGGCGATTACCAGCCTGGTGGAACGTTTTTACAACCCAAGTGCCCACTGGCCGTTTTTCCAGAAACAAGTGCCGCTCTCCGAGTATCCTTATGTCGCTTATGGATTGCGGCTGAGTCATCCGGAAGTATTGGGGTTTTTACAATATGCACAACACAGCGGTGCCGATATACGCTTTACCTCGGCACCTTTATTTCCATATGCTGGCCGACCTTAAATGCAGGCCGGGATGGTCAGGCATTTAATTTGGCATCAATTTCTTGTTCAGCCTGCAGCCAGTAATTGAGATGGTCATAACCGAAACCATTTTTCTCGGCAATATAATAGGCCGCAACCTCAATCATCTTGTAGCGATCTTCGCTGGTGATGATGGCTGGCTTGAGGGTCTTTTTGCGTGTCGCTGCCGGTTTTGCAGCTTTGCTGGTAGTGGTTTTAGGCGCTGCCTTTTTTGCAGCAGTGGATTTTTTTGCGGATGTATCAGAGGTCTTGCTAGTTGCCATACAGTTCTCCTTGGTCTAGAGGTGGGTAAAGTAGCGAAGGCTTGTGGCCTTTGAGTGATTATATTAGGCAGTCAGGCAATGAGCGTCAATAGTGCAAGACCATGATAAGCGATTGTTTTATCAGTTAATTTAATCTAAATCAAAGAGAAGGTGGTTCAGGGATGTGTTTTTGGAGGTTGGTGTCTGTATTCGTGGTTTTTTTGGGGATATGCAGTACCGTATTTGCAGCGGGCGTGACGCAAAAACCTGATCAAGCATCAGCCAGCCATACTGCCAAAAGAAATCATTTCAAAAAAACGGATAGGCTGGCTGCCCAAGCCATCAAAGTAGAGTCTCCCAAGCAAATCATGTCGGCACATAGCGAAGATTTGCGTGCATTGATGCTGGCTTTGTATGAATCTCACCCAGAGGAGCTAAGCAAGAGTGCACAGGTCGGCCCACGAGAAATGACAGAGTGGGTGTTTGATGGCAAATTTGGCTGGCGCTTTGATGGTTTGCAAAGGTTGCAAGACCAGCAAGCACTGGCGTTGTTGTTTGATGAGCAGTTTCAGGGCGACCACGTGCTGGCGCTGGTGGTTGGCCTAGAGACCAGTCTGTTTCATGGCTATGGCGCAGAAAACGAATTTGCCATTCCAGCCGAACAGGATACATCACGGTTGCAGACATTAGCCTGTACCTTACGCGACTTTCAAAAACGTTATCATGGCTTGATGAGTGGTTCTAAGCCCGTCCCGATGTTGCAGGAAGCTGCATCACAACAGCTGGTTTCTTCTGCGCTGGATTCGATACTGCAACGCATACCAGTTGTCACCACGCAGCCTTGCCCGTGATGTTTTTAGCAGCAACAGGCTGCAGCTCACTATTCAAGTTTGCCGTTCAGGCTTCCCAATTGAATCGTTTTATGTTGTAGTGCATGCGTTTTGTATTGCATTGAGAGCCCCATGTATAAAAAAGCCCTGACTTCGCTCACCATCCTGTTTTTTATGATGGGGTTTATCACCTGTTTAAACGACATTCTGGTTCCCTACTTAAAGTCCATTTTCTCACTCACGTATGCGCAGGCCGCCATGATTCAGTTCTGTTTTTTTGCCGCCTATGGTTTGACCTCGATCCCCTTTAGCAAGTTAATTGAAAAAATGGGCTATCAAAAGGGCATGGTGATTGGCTTTGCCCTAGCTGCATTAGGTTGCCTGCTGTTTTACCCCGCCGTGTTGCTACATACTTATGCCCTGTTTTTAGCGGCCTTGTTTGTGCTGGCTTCCGGCATTGTCCTACTGCAAGTGGCGGCAAACCCATGTGTTGCGATTATTGGCCCTAAAGAAACGGCTTCTTCGCGATTAACAATGGCGCAAGCATTCAACTCCTTGGGGACCTTTGTGGCGCCATTTTTCGGCGCCTATTTCATCCTGTCTGGACTCACTAATTCCATCTATGCCGAAGGTGTGGTGTATCCGTATTTCTTGATCGCTGGCGTGCTGATCGTTATTGCGCTGGTGCTTTCCAAAATCAATTTATCCGGAATGGAAAGTGCGCAGGCAGACGAAAGCCGTTGGCAAGACGTTTTGAAAGAAAAAGGCTTGCTGCTGGGCGTGATTGGTATTTTTGCCTATGTAGGTGCTGAAGTAGCGATTGGCAGCTTCCTGGTCAATTACGTCATGGAAATCAGCCATGTCAATGAAACCCAAGCCGCACCATTGGTTGCCTTATATTGGGGTGGCGCGATGGTGGGGCGCTTTATTGGCATTTTCACACTAAAAGCATTTGCCCCTGCCAAAGTGCTGATGACACATGCATTGCTTGCCGTGTTGCTGATTCTGGTTTCCATGCAAACCACCGGCACCTTGGCAATTGCCACCATGGCATTAGTCGGCCTGTGTAATTCCATCATGTTCCCCACCATTTTCACGCTGGGGATTAAAGGCCTCAAAGATGGGCAGGAGAAAAAAGGGTCAGGCTTGTTGGCTACTGCGATTTTGGGAGGGGCGATTGTGCCGTTATTGACTGGCTTGCTGGCCGATCGTTTGGGCTTGCATCACGCGTTTATATTGCCGGTGATTTGTTATGTTTATATTGCTTGGTTAGGACTTAGAAATTTTACAAAAGCTTAGCCTGTAGGGTGGGCAACTTGTTGCCCACGCGCGGTAAAGCCAAAAACTAATGGAATTGTCGCGCTATGTAAATTGCACCTTAAAACATGGATAGCTAGAAAAACATAGAGATAAGGGTAGTTCCGGATGTATTGAGACGCTTCTCGACGCGTGGGCAAGTAATTGCCCAGCATACAAGGCTTAGAAGTTTTGCAAAGGCGTAGAAAAAGGATTTGGCGTCCCCACGGGGATGCGAACCCCGCAGGAACTGATACACAGCGGTCAAGCCGACGTACCACCAACAGTGAGCCCATCAATCTTCAACGTAGGCTGCCCAACCCCCACCGGCACACTTTGTCCTTCCTTGCCGCAGGTGCCTACGCCGCTATCTAATGCCATATCGTTACCAACCATGTTGACTTTGGTCAGTACGTCCGGACCGTTACCAATGAGGGTGGCACCTTTCACTGGGTAGGTGATTTTGCCGTCTTCAATCATGTATGCTTCCGCTGCACTGAACACGAATTTGCCACTGGTAATATCGACCTGACCTCCGCCAAAGTTAGCGGCATACAGACCTTTTTTCACGGACTTGATGATCTCTTGCGGGTCTTTGTCGCCGTTGAGCATGTAAGTGTTGGTCATGCGAGGCATGGGAATATGCGCGTAGCTTTCCCGGCGTGCATTACCAGTAAGGCCCATGCCCATCAGGCGGGCGTTGAGGGTATCCTGGATGTAGCCGCGCAGAATACCGTCTTCAATCAGCACGGTGTTTTGCGGAGCGTTGCCTTCGTCATCCATGCTCAATGAACCACGACGGTCGGCGATGGTGCCGTCATCGACGATGGTAATGCCTTTGGCTGCGACTTGCTTGCCTATCATGTTGCTGAAAGCGCTGCTGCCTTTACGGTTAAAGTCGCCTTCCAGGCCATGGCCTATTGCTTCATGTAGCAAAATGCCTGGCCAGCCGTTGCCAAGCACTACAGTCATGCTGCCTGCGGGGGCAGGGCGAGCATCCAGATTAACCAGTGCCTGGTGTGCAGCTTTTTGCGCGTAGTCTTGCAGTACTTCGTCGGTGAAGTAGCTGTAATCAAAACGGCCACCGCCACCGCTGGAGCCTTGCTCGCGGCGTCCATTATGTTCAGCGATCACTTGCAGGGATAAGCGCACTAAGGGACGTACATCACCGGCCATCACACCATCACTGCGCGCGACCAGTACCACTTCGTATTCGGCCGCAATCGAGGCCATCACCTGCGTGATGCGAGGGTCCTGAGCCTTGGCGTAGCGTTCCAGTTTTTCCAGTAGCTTGACCTTTGCATCCGCACTCAGGCTGGCAATCGGGTCTTGCGGCAAGTAGAGTGGGGTATGAGTGCGCGTGATGATGCTATGACCAGTTTTTTCCTGACCGAGATTAGCAATCGCACGTGTGGCTTGTGCCGCTTGTTGTAAGGCGTCCAGATGAATATCGTCAGAATAGGCGAAGGCGGTTTTCTCGCCGCTTACCGCACGTACGCCCACGCCCTGGTCAATATTAAAGCTGCCAGATTTGACCTGGCCTTCTTCCAGCCCCCATGACTCGCTACGGCTGTATTGAAAATACAGGTCCGCATAGTCGATGTTGTGCGTCATCATGCCAGACAGGACGTTGGTTAACGCGGTCTGGTCTAGGCCGGCCGGGCGGAGCAACAGGTCATTGGCGGTGGTCAGTAGGGTTTGCATAGTCAATTTAAAGTCGTTTCAATTGTTAAGGTTGGAGCCAATTCCTGCTTAAGAGTGCCAATAGGGCGCTCAGTGTTTTCATGAAATTGCCTTAATGGTTTTGTGTTTCAATGCTGGCAGGCTCTGGCGCAGGTTTTTAATATAATTGCGGTTAACATTGGCAATCACAATCCCTGAGCCACGTGGCAGCCGGTCCAGTACTACGCCCCAAGGATCAACAATCATGCTGTTGCCATGTGTTTCTCGGCCGGATAAGTGGTAACCACCTTGCGCCGAAGCGATGACATAGGTCAGGTTTTCTATCGCACGGGCGCGTATCAGCGTTTCCCAGTGAGCCTTGCCCGTGGTTTCAGTAAAGGCGGATGGCACGACGATCATGTCGACGTCGCCCATGGCGCGATACAGTTCAGGGAAACGTAAGTCATAGCAAATAGACAAGCCAATACGACCAAAAGGCGTATCCAGGGTCACTACGGTGTCCCCAGGCTCGATGGTGTTTTCTTCATGATAGTGTTCCGTGCCCATGTCCAAACCGAACAGGTGGATTTTGTCATAACGCGCCACTTGCTCGCCCTTGTCGTTGTAAACCAGGCAGCTATTACGGACCTTGTTTGCGTGCTGGCTTTCCAGTGGAACAGAACCAGCCACGATCCAGATTTTGTAAGTCTTGGCTGTCTTGCTCAAAAACTGTTGGATTGGACCCTCGTTCTGCTTTTCACGAATAGCCACCTTGTCCACATCCTTCAGCCCCATAATGCAGAAGTATTCCGGGAGCACCACCAGCTTTGCACCAGCCTTGGCAGCCATTTCGATCAACCGCTTGGCTTCTACCAGGTTGGCTGATACGTTGGGGCTGGAGGCCATTTGAACGGCGGCGACTTTAACGATGTCATCACTGGCTGTAGATTTCAGTTTTTTGGTTTTCTTTTCTGCCATGGCTATTTTCCGGTGAAATAATAGGGATGTTGACATTAACGCTGATTGTTTAAGGGTTGAACAGAAGGGGCAGTAGGTGCCTTTTTATCTATATCAGCCTCCTGAGGATTATCCCAGGTGCCTGTAATCATATACTCACTCGCACTGATTTTGTTAAGCGGGTCTTTTAACAGCTTTTGAGCGACAAATGCGGCCACGCCGACAATGGGTCCACCTGCCAGTGCTGCCAGGGAAACTGAGTCAGTGATATGAGGCACGACTTTAACACGCAGGCGTTGTGTTTCTGCTTTTAAATTGGTTTCACCTTTGATGGTGGCTTCTGCGGCAGGCCCTGTCATAAACAGGTCGTCACTGCGTAAAATGCCATCCCTGATATTTGCGGTTGAAGTGATTTTATCGAAAGCAAAGCCTTCACTAAACAGGTCGCGGAAATCTAGCGTCAATCGGCGAGGCAGGCTTTGCAAACTCAATAGTCCAAGCAGGCGGCCAACGCCCGGTTGCACTTTCAGGATCTGGCCTTTTTCCAGCTGCATGGTAAAGTTGCCATCCAGCCTTTCTACGGCAAATTCATGTGGGCTACCTGGCCAGCCCAGCTGACCACTCATATTGCCTGTCCCGCCCTTGACCATTTCACCGCTGGACTGGAATCGTTGCAGGGTTTTGCCAAGGTTGCTTGAGGCCAGCTTGAATTTGAGCTGCGTTTGCGGGTTACGGATTGAGTTGCGCCAGATCCCATCGGCCGAGAGTTGGCTATCAGGGTTGGTGAGGTTCATGCGCTGGATCACCCAGCTTTCGCCACTGTTGTATGCTTTGAGGTCCAGGCTGCCTAGCTGTTTGTCGCCAAACTGGAAGTCTTGAGCAGTAATTTCCAGCTCAGGGTAACCTGTGTCCTGATGACGGATTTCTGCCGTGTTAGGCGTATTGTCGGTGTCCATGCTGCGTGGAATGCGCAGGTAATTCAGTTTTGCGACCAATTTGCTGGGTTTGCCAGGCAGCCAATCTGCATCGCCTGCCAGCTCCTGGCTTTGGATGGAAAGCTTCAAACGTTCATTGTCAGGTGACATATTGAGCTTGATTTGATGCAGGTTACGGTCGAACACATGCAAAGTACCAGCAGTCAGTTCGATTTGGTTTAAGGACAATGACGAAGCGCCACTTGCCTGGTTGTTGCTACCTTGATTGAGGTATGCCAGCCATTCATCCACATTCAGTTTCTGGAAGTCCGCACGCAAATTGATGCCATTCCCTGAAGGTTGGCGGGGTGGGGTGTTGATGGCAATTTCGCCTGCAGTGACCGGTGTCGCCTGGTTATTGGGGTTACGCAGAAAGTTGGCATGTATCCAGTCGTTGTAGAGAATGGCAATCTTGTCCGGCTGACCGGTTTCCTGGCGTAACCGGACGGTTAAGTTTGCGGGGGTGTCGACACTTTTTTTAGCGGGCTCAGGCAAATCAATCGCCATGCCAATCAGCTGTGAGCGAATATCCAGGCGGATGTTAGGCGCCTGGATCAGCAAGTTGCTTTTCCAGTCTGTGCTGCCATGCAAGGCCCTGGTAATCGCATTGTTATCCAGTTTCCTGAGTGCAGCATCAGTGATGCGGCCATTACCCTGGATCATGACAGATTTATCAGGACGGGTATTCAGGCTGACACTGGCAGGATTGTCAAAGATTGATAACTGTATGCCTTGTGCTTGTAGCCCTTTTTCATTGAACTTCAAATGACCGTTGATGTTGCTCATTTCCGGCATGGCAATTTGCGGGTTGGCGGCAATGTGCCCGTTTTTGATGTTGTAATCGCCCTGGAACAGGCTGGCATCGACATCGTTGAGGGGCACCTGTAATGCCAGCTTTAACTCGCCGTTGCCGTTTGCTTTCAGGTAGTCGGTAAACCCCATGGTGACCTGGCGCACGGGACTGGTGTTCACGAACTTGATGCCTTGCTCAAGCGTGCCGGTCGCCGCTGCTTTGATGTTGAGCATAGGCCAGTCGGCATCCAGCCTGGGGATTTCCACCTGTGCTTGTGTAATATGCTGCCCAACCGTCGAACCGTTTTTCACACTAATATCCATGCGCTTGCCTTCAAATTTAAGCAGCGCTTCAATATTTTGGATCACTGGCCAATCGGTGCCATATTCCAGGCTGGCATTATCGACTTGTGCCGTGACACGGAATAAGCCGATGGATGGATCGGAGTGATGTGCTTCATTCACATAGGGGAAGTCCTGCACCCGCCCCTTAACGATCACTTCACCGTGCTTGATCTGCCCGCTGAGAATAGAAGTGTCCAGCCAGTGTAAGGTCGTTTCCCCTAATATGAGCGGGTAATAAAACGGTGCAAACTTGGCGTCGCCCCGTTCAATCTGGCTTTGCAGTTGTATGGTGTCGCCACCTGTTGCGCCGAGCTGATACTCCAGGTTGGTACGCAAGGCCAGGTGCGGGTTGCTAAAGTGCAGGTTACGTGTGCTAATCAGTGTTTTCTGGCCGTTATTGCGCCATTCGACTTCACCTTGCAGGCGGTCTATCGGTAATGGCCAGCGTAACAGCCCAGCCAATTCAATACTCGCTTTGCTGGTATCAAACTCAACGCTGCCTGCATTCGGACGTAAGGACAGTTGCCCGGACCAGTTATCCAACCCTGGGATGTTTTCGTAGGCTTTGCTGTGTAGGCCGTTGAAATCGGCTGCGACTGAATAGTCACGCCATTGATTCTGCTGGTACAACCAGCGTGCCTTGATTTGCGAAGCATTCCCAGCGGGTGCCATATTTTCAAGATACCTGGCAACGGCAGAGTCGGCCGGTAGCCATTCCGCAAACAGATCGCCTTGGGCCAGTGCAAATTTTTTCGCGGTCAGCACCCCTTCATGGCCCTGGCTATCCCATTGCAGTTCACCATTGGTATCTTCCAGCACCACTCCTGGCTGGATATCCGCAGAGAAATGTTTGAGTGCCAGCATAAAACGTTGGTCAACGCGCTGCCAGCGTAGCTCGCCAGACATGCTTTTAGCCACGAATGTCCGGGATTTATTGGCCGGTGTGACGGCGACATTCTTGAGTTGCACTTGCGCCGCTAATCGCTGCAGTTGCAAGGCATCAAATGCCAGTGTGGTAGTCAGGTTGCCTTTGCCCGCATTCACGTTGACTGGCAGGTCCAGCCATGGGCCCCAGGCTGCCATATCTGTGTCTGGCAGGCGTAGGGATATCTCGCCGTGCCATGCCTCAGGTTTAGCGACATCGCTCCCTACTACAACGGCCTCGATGGTGATCCTCTGCCGCGTCCCGGTTGAAACCAGACTATCAATATGAATGCTATGGCGGTTCAGCAAGCGTTGCCAGACCGGGGTCAAGATCTGAATATTCAGATCTTTGAGTAATAGAGGCGGGGCTTGCCTTTTTTCATCCACCCAGGTCACCGTGGCTTTTGAAATTTTGATACGCCGTTGTGCCAGCAACCAGTTGGCAAAGGCTGGGTTGCCTTGGCCAGACATGGAAATGCCAGCCAGAAACAATTCACCATCAGCGGTGCGTCTCACCACTAAATTGGGTGAGTCTATGCTGAGGCTAATCAGTGACGGGGAGAGCGTGGCCAGGCTACTCCAGGATAGGCGCGTGGTGACCTTGGACAGCTCAAGGGCTGGCCGATGCTCGGCATCAAACACAACCACCTTCCCCAGCGTCACTTGGGGTGCCAGGCCGCGCCAGCGGATGGCAATATGAGCAATGGTCACCTGCTGCTTGAGTGACTCGCTGAGCGCTTGTTCAATTTTTCCGCGGTAATCGTCTATGTGCGGAAATACGTAGAATTGAATAGTGCCAATAATGCCCGCCAATATGACAAAGATGACAATCAGGAAAGACACCAGCCAGCGTTTGATTTTTTGCAAGGGCATAAGGGCGTTAAGCAAGGGTGAGGGGTTGATGGTTTAACAGACTATTTTACTCGAAAACAGTTGCGTAGCCGCAGTGTAAGCACGCGGTTGCGGTTGAATTATTCAGCCTGAGCATGAATGATTCGTTTAAAATGCCACTCTTTTGCGATTCTGTTTCAGATGAAAGTGACTGTCAGTGATTCAGTTTAAACAACTGACTTTTTCCCGAGCAGGTAAAACCCTGGTTGAAAATGTCAGCTTCCAATTGCATCCAGGTCACCGTGTGGGCCTGACCGGGGCAAATGGTGTGGGTAAATCCACCCTGTTTGCCTTGCTGCGTAGTGAGCTGGTTGCCGATGTAGGGGAATTGCTGATGCCACCATCCTGGGTGATTGCGCATGTCGCTCAGGAAACCCCTGCACTGGCGCAATCTGCGCTCGATTACACCCTGGATGGGGATGAAGAGTTGCGCACCTTGCAGGCACATCTGGCAAGTGATCAACAGGATCCCTTGCAGGTGGCTGAGTGGCATCAACGCCTGGCAGATATTGACGGCTATAGTGCAGAAGCCAGGGCCAGCGCCTTACTCGCGGGCTTGGGTTTCTCACAGCCACAATTAAGCCAGCCGGTCAGTGACTTTTCCGGTGGCTGGCGGATGCGCTTGAACCTGGCACGCGCGTTGATGTGCCGGTCTGATTTGCTATTGCTCGATGAGCCAACCAACCATCTGGATATTGAAGCGGTGATCTGGCTAGAAGGCTGGCTCAATGCCTACCGTGGCACGCTGTTGCTCATTTCGCATGACCGCGAGTTTCTGGATAATACGGTCAACCATATTCTGCATATCGAACAGCGACAACTGACCTTGTATCGTGGCGGCTATAGTGATTTCGAGCGCCAGCGTGCTGAGAAACTGACCTTACAGCAAGCCAGTTACCAGAAGCAACAGCAGCAAATGGCACATCTGCAGAAATACATTGACCGTTTCCGCGCTCAGGCAACCAAGGCGCGCCAGGCGCAAAGCCGCATTAAGGCGCTGGAACGGATGGAGCTGATCAGTGCCGCGCATGTGGACTCACCCTTCAGTTTTGGTTTCCGCGAGGCTGGCCCCGCACCGGATCCATTGCTGGTCATGAACCAGGCTGTGCTTGGTTATGCGGATAAGCCTCTGGTAAAGTTGGCGCACCTGGCGATCCGTCCTGGTGAACGTATTGGTCTGCTGGGCAAGAATGGGGCGGGTAAGTCCACCCTGATTAAAGCGCTGGCACAATCGGAAACCTTGCTTGCAGGTGAGCGCGTGGAAGGCAAGGACCTGCGCATCGGTTATTTTGCCCAGCATCAGCTGGAACAGCTGGTTGCCAGCGACTCGCCATTGCAACACTTGCAGCGGCTGGACCCATTAGCCAGGGAGCAGGAGCTGCTGGATTTCCTTGGGAGTTTTGATTTCAGGGGTGACATGGCCAGAATGCCTTGCGGACCATTCTCTGGAGGTGAAAAATCCCGCTTGGCATTGGCAATGTTGATTTGGCAGCGGCCTAACCTGATTTTACTAGATGAGCCGACCAACCATCTGGATATTGAGATGCGTCATGCATTGTCGATGGCGTTGCAGGCATATGAAGGAGGCATGGTGATGGTGTCACATGACCGTACCCTGTTAGCCACCTGTTGCGAGAAATTTGTGCTGGTGGCCACAGGTCAAGCCGCAGTGTTTGATGGTGATCTTGAGGATTACAAGCAGTTCTTGCTTAACGCAGCACAGACAGCGACGGTGTCCAGCCAGGCGGCACCTGCCAAACAAAACAGTTATCATCAGCAAAAAGCCGACAGGCAGGCACGCCTGGCTGAGCGCAGGCCTTTGCTCAAATCATTGGCGTCACTGGAAAGTCAGTTGACGCAGTTGGAGCAAGAAAAGCAGTCGTTGCAAGGCAAATTGGCGGATGGTGATATTTACAATGTTGAACACCGCGAAACGCTGCAGGCATTACTGATTGCGCAAGCGCAAAATCAAAAACAACTGGATTCAATCGAGGCGCAATGGCTGGATATACAGGAAAAGCTGGAAGCACTGCCCGAGATTGACTAGGGTGCATCTGTCATCAGTGCTATCAAGGCGTGAGAAGCGCCGTTTGGTGATTCCCAACAAGCGCCGAACAATGCGGAGAGCGCTGATGACAGAGGTAACCCTGC
>OFDC01001139.1_pt1 | contig 15240 bp, 10 predicted proteins | sample 1520941 | NCBI WGS metagenome assembly OFDC01 (sample SAMEA94258168, study PRJEB24077) | hot springs metagenome | biome: Aquatic biome; feature: Water | place: India | collected 2012-12-06 | depth 5 m | reverse complement strand
CCGCCGCCGCCGAGATCGTTGCGGCGTCGCTGACGTCCAGCCGCAGCGCCGTCACCCGGTCCGGGGCCTCCGCGACAAGGTGGGCGGCGCTGGCCGGATCACGCGCGGCGACATAGACCTTGGCCGCGCCGGCGGCCAGGAACGCGCGCACGAACGCTTCGCCGATACCGCGATTGCCGCCCGTGACCAGGACGATGCTGTCCTTGATGTCCATATGCGCCGACGCCTCCCTCTCAAATCCGGCGGGCGACCAAGATCTTCGTCCCGGTTCGCTGACGCCCTCTGCGAGTAAGCCTAGCACCACGGTCTTGTTATGCAAGCGATGCGGGGTGGGCAGCGCTCGGCATCCAGCGCCGGTTCGAGGAGGCCAGCGGGCATCGGGGCGATGGTAGTGCAAGAACCTCGTGTCCGTAGGACAGCCGTATCTCCCGGCAGGTCGCGTTCGACGCTGGTTGATCAGCTGGGAACCAAAGTCTTGGCGGGACGGCGGGTTGACGACAGGCCTGCAGCCTTCTCGTCATGAGAGGATCAAGCCGCTTGGATCCGTTTGGCCGTCGCGCCGCCAACTGAGTTCAACCTGGCCGCCAGGCTTTGAAAGCGCCCAGTACTTGGCCGCAATGGTCGTCAGTTCATGAACGATGAGGCCGAACGCCATGGCGCGTGAGGCGCGGCTGAACGGCGAGGTTTCCACCGTCGAGATCGCCCCTGACGAGGTCCGTGTCTCTTGGGCGCACTAGGCGAGCGCTGACCAGCGGCGTTGTTGGCTGCGGGAGCCATGGCAGGATGGGATTGCGAGAATGACAAGGCGGCGCAGATCCTTGGTCCGCCGATAAAGTCTGCAGATAAAACCAGACCTCCAGAAAATTAGACCCCAAATCGGGTCAAAAACCCATGGGGCCTCTGTATGGCCACGCGTGATTGCGCCTAAAAGGTCATGGGAGCGCGTAAAGGCCGAGCTTTTACAAGAAAGCATGACAAAAAAGATAAGGGGAGCGTCAGTCTTGCATATCTTCACGTTGAAAAGACGTAGTGACCACTAAATTTTTGCTTAGGAAGGTGGCCGATGTCGCTTCTCTTCCCTTGGTATCCAACGATGTTGGATAAAAATGGGCTCAGTTGCCCCGCTAGCGCTCGCCCTATCGCACCGGGCTCATCGGCGATCGTCTCGCGATGTTATCGGATCATAGTGTCATGCCTGGCAGTGATTCCAGCAGTCTTGAAGGTTCGGAGCGTCCTGGCTCTGTGGCTGAGGACGACTTCAAAAATATCCGCGCCGTGTGCCGCGTGGCGGCGCATTTTATTCTGAGATCACTCGTCCTGGCCAACAACGTTCATCATGGCGATGCGGTAGAGGCTTTGATTTTCACAGCGATCTGGACGACCAACACCAGCCATATCCGTGGCCAGGACAGCTTCAACGAAGTTCCGATCCCTGAAGATCTGCGGCGCCCGGTGACCGTGGCGAGGCTTGCCCAGGTGGTCGGCATTCCTCCCGAAACCGTTCGCCGCTACGTCAATCGTATGGTCGACCTTGGGCTTTGCCGCCGCATCGGCCGCAAGGGCGTCATCGTGCCGGAGTCGGTGTTCCTGCGGCCCGATATGGTGGGCGCCGCCAAGGAGCAATATCTGGCGGCGCGGCAACTGCAACGGGCGCTATCGCAACTGCTGAAGGGCTGAGCGCGCGCCGGGGCAAGCGTGGCGGCCGCCCTCATCGGCCTTTACCCTGTGAGGTTCAGGGGAGGCCGCGCGGGCTTGGGGCTCGAGGCGTCACGCGCTTTTGCGGAAACGCCAAGCAATCGTTGCATTCTGCTCGCGTCGATCGCGCCCTTCCGTGGGCGGGGCGGTGTAGCGAAAACGTGCGATCATGGCCCTGAGATTAGCCGCTTCGGTCGACAGGCTCGCGGACGCCGCTGTGGCCTGCTCCACCATGGCTGCGTTCTGTTGTGTCACCTGATCCATCTGATTGATGGCGGCGTTGACCTCGCCCAGACACGAGGCCTGCTCACGGGCCGAAAGGGCGATCTCCTGAGTGAGACCGTCAATCGTGCCAACCTGTTCGACGATCATGGCGAGGGCGCGTCCCGCATCGTCAACGAGCTTGACCCCCGTATCCACCTCGCCCCCGCTCGTGGCGATCAGGGTCTTGATCTGCTTGGCAGCCTCGGCTGAACGCTGCGCCAGGGCGCGCACTTCATGCGCCACAACCGCAAAGCCCCGACCCGCTTCACCGGCGCGTGCAGCTTCCACCCCGGCGTTGAGGGCCAGAAGGTTCGTCTGGAACGCGATCTCATCAATGATGCTGACGATGCCGCCAATCTCGCGCGAGGCCTCGGAGATGCGAGCCATGGCCAAGGTTGCTTGCCGCACCACCTCGCCCGAGCGAACGGCCTCGTCGCGTGTGGTGCTGACGCTGGTGGCCGTGCGATGGGCGACCTCGGCGCTGCGATTGACCGTCGCAGTGATCTCATCCAGCGCTGCTGCGGTCTCCTCAAGGGTCGCGGCCTGATGCTCGGTGCGCCGCGAAAGGTCGCTCGAAGCCAGCGAGATTTCCTGCGCGGCGGCGCCCACCGAGTGGGCCAGGCCAACAACGTCTCCGACAAGGGTGTCGAGCGTCTGACAGGCGGCGTTGAAATGATCGCGCAGCTGCGCGAAATCCGGATCGATCGGTCGCGTGATCCGCGTCGACAGGTCGTTGTCCGACAGCCGCTCAAGGCCCTCACTCAGCGCGCCCACCGCCTGGATGCGCCCCGAGATCACCGTGGCGAACTTGACGATCCGGCAAACCTGACCCTGTTCGTTCAGGATCGGGTTGTAGCTGCCCTGGATCCACACCTCCTGGCCCTGCGCATCCCGGCGGCGAAACTCGCCCGCCTGGAAATGACCTGCGCCAAGGCCCTGCCAGAGTGCGGCGTACTGGCCGCTGGCTGCGTCGTCCGGAAACAGGAAGAGGCTGTGGTGGCGGGCGATGATCTGGTCGAGGCGATAGCCCAGCGCCTGGAGAAAGTTGTTATTGGCCGTCAGCACCTTGCCGTCTGGCGAAAACTCGATCTTGGCGAGGTTGCGTTCGATCGCAGCCATCTGGGCGGCGTAGTCATGATTTAGAAGACGTGCGGCCGCGTCCGCCCATTCCACGACAACGCCCCCGTTCTTCAGGGGAGACACCTTCAGGTCGAAGGCGATTTCGCCAAACCGGATCGTCGCGTTGTGGCGCTGTTTGAGCGCCTGAAGCAAAGCGCGTTGATGCTCGGGGCGGCGATGGAAGAGATCGATGCTGGATCCGACCACCGAACCGGCGCGGAAGTCGGGCAGCTCGCGCCTTATGGCCTCTTCGCAGGTCTTAAGCTGCTGGAGCAGGGGCGGGTTGACGTACCGGATCACAAGGTCACGGTCCGTTATCATCACCATCGTCTCAACCGCATCAAGGGCGGCAAAGGCGCTTTGCTTTATCGAAAACCGGCCAATCATTGTTCGTGTCACCAATAGATCGAAAGACTGGAATGGAATGATCAAGAGGCGCCAGGGTCTGCGCCTGTCTGGAGAGGGCGTGCGGCTTAGTGTGGGGTCACCCGTCAGGCGCGAGCAGGGGCGCCAAGCTTCGACAGTAACGTGCGGCGGCCGTCAGTTGCTTCTTCCCCGCATCCAGCATGTCCTGCCGCAGGAACACATCGCGGGGCACAACAACCCCTTTGCGGCCGACCCGGGCGCAAAGCCCATCGTCGATCAGGCGCACCACATGACGCCGGACGGTTTCTGAAGGCGCGCCGACGATGCCTGCGATGCGCGAGATGGTGACCGGGCGACGAGCGGTGTCGGCAGCCAAGCCGTCTTGCGGCGTCAGGCCTCGGCGCGCGTGACTGACATTGGCTGTCCAGATCGCCGTGAAGACCATTGCGCGCATCACATCGTCGCCATGGCTGGCCTTGGCGATCTCGATGCTGGTCATGACGTATTGAGCGCTCAGCCACATGATCAGGCGGGCGTGCTCGGCCCGCTCGATGAGCGGATCCTGGTCGGGGTGAGGCATCATTCGGCTGGCTCGCTCGCAAGCGCAGATCCGTCCGGCCTGGCCCCAGCAACACCCCCGATCGCGACGGGCGCGGCTTTGTGCTCGCCGAGCGACAGCGTTACGGACGGATCCTCGTGGGGTGTCGCCGGATCGCGCGCCAGCGCGATGACCGCCTCGATGCGAGAACGCGCGCAGCGCCATTGCTCGGCGCTGACGCTTACGACGCTGAGGGCGGCAAGAACCTGTCCTGACTCACGTGTGCGACAGGCGTCAGCCACAACGCCCAGGGCTTGGAGATTGGTCTGGATCGCGATCTGGCCGATCGCCTTCTCGCAAACCCACTGGCGCGTCCGGGGGGCGGGGTGGTGCGCAGGCGCCTGCAAGGCGGCCGTGCGCGCCGATCCCGGGGTGACTTCAACAGGCGTGAACGCTGCGCTGGGGGTAGGGGAGACATAGGCCGCGCCGGCGTCTCCAGGTTGCAGCAGCCGCAGGCCCGCCTGGTCGTCTCGGCGCCATCGCACCAGGGCGTCGAGGCGAAGTCCAAGCTTTGGAAGCGCGATCCCGACCAGACCCTCAAACGGCAGTCCGCCGGCGATCTCAAGGCGCACCCCGCCCGATGAGGTGTTGACCACTGCGCCGACGAGGGAGCGGTCGCCTTGCGTCACCTGGCAGAGCATCTCGCACTCGAGACGCAGCGCGCGGTCTAACTTAGCCATGGGCGCGAACCTGGGTTGAGGCTTGCGCCGGCTGTGGGGCGGGTTGCTGGGCGGGGGAGCCGTAGAGATAGCCTTGGGCGAAGGCGCAGCCCTCTGCGACCAGGAAGCTTTCCTCGGCGCGGGTCTCCACCCCTTCGGCGATCACCTTCATGCCCAGGCCGCCGCCTAGGCCCAGGACCGCCCGTACGATCGTCGCCGACTGCGCGTCATGGTCGACCCCGTGCACAAAGGAGCCGTCGATCTTGATGGTGTCGATCGGAAAGTTTCTGAGGTTGGAGAGCGAGGAAAAGCCCGTCCCGAAGTCATCCATCGCGATCCTGACGCCCAGAGCCTTCAGCCGACGCAGCACGTGCAGGGCTTGAGGGGCGTTCTTGATGAGGGCGGTTTCGGTGATCTCCAGCTCAAGGCGCGATGGACTAAGGCCCGTCTCGAGCAAGATCATGTGCACAAGATCAGGTAGGCTGTTGTGGTGCAGCTGGACGGCCGAAACATTGACCGAGATGGTTTCTCCGCCGCGCCAGTCTGCGGCCTGGGCGCAAGCCTTACGCAGCACCCATTCGCCCAGCTCCAGGATCAGACCCGACTCCTCGGCGATCGGAATGAACCGACTAGGGGATATGGGGCCCTCGATCGGGTGGTCCCAACGCACCAACGCCTCAAAGCCGTCGACTACATGATCGCAAATCCGGGCCTGGGGCTGATAGACCAGACGCAGCTGGTCGCAGGCCAGGGCGTGTCTGAGCTCCTGTTCCAAGGCCTGGCGCGTCTTCAGCGTGCGGGCCAGCACTGCATCGAAAAAGCGATAAGTGTTCCGACCCGAGGCCTTGGCCTGATAAAGCGCGGCGTCCGCCGCAGCGAGCAGATCCGGCGCAGTGACCCCGTCGCTGGGAAACAGCGCCACGCCGATGCTGGACCCGACCATGGCCGTGCGACCCGGGGATATGTTGATCGCCGGAGCGATCGCCGCGAGGATCTCAGCGCACAGACGATCCAGACCCTCCAGCGATAGCTCCTCGGTCCGGATAAGGGCGAACTCGTCGCCGCCGAGCCGTGCAAAGCTGTCGCCAGGGCCTAGCCGCGTCTGGATGCGCAGAGCGACCTCACGCAGCACCGCATCGCCAGCCGCATGGCCCATGACGTCGTTGACTTGTTTGAAGCGATCCAGGTCGAGAAAAAGCACCGCGAGCTGGTCGTTGCCCCGACGCAGGCGCGTGAGATCGAGCTCCAGCTTCTGAAGAAAGCTGGCGCGGTTGAGCAGGCCCGTCAGGGTGTCGTTGTGCGCCAAAAACCGGATCTGGTCTTCGGCCTGCCGGCGGCTACGCAGATCGCGCACCGCGATGGCGCGGCGATCCACGCCTTTGTAGCGGATGGTGCTGGCGACGATCTCGACCGGAATGGCGGCGCGCGCGCCGCAAAGTTCGGTCTCTAAGGCGGTGTCCTGCTCAAGGCTGGCCAAAACTTCCGGAGCCAGGACCTCGTCCAGACGGTGTAGCGGGCGTCCGATCAAGGTGTCGAAGGCACGATTGCTCGCCAGGATCTCGCCTTGGTCGACAATCACCAGGCCTTCGAGCACGGCGTCCGCCAGGGTGCGAAGGTGTTGCGCCTCCGCCTCGAGCACCCGGCGGCGGGTCTCGCGACTGACCGCCCATAGGCTCATCATCAACACCATCGCGCTGACCAGGGCGACAATCTGGCTGATCACGATATTGCTAAGCCCGGCGGCGACCGAGGCTTGGTCCAGCGAGGCGGCGGGCGCGAGGGCCTGGCTTCCCACCAGATGGATTCCAATGGCCGACGCCATCAAAAGAGCCGTCCGGATCGTCTGGCCACGAAGGCCTCCACCACGCTCGACGAGAGCGGCCGCCGCCGCCAAAGCGATGGCCAGCAGGGCTCCGCCCACCGCAGGACCGGGCGCGATTAAGCGTTCAAGACCTTGGGCGGCGATGAGGCTCAAGGCATGGGACAGCAGGAACGTCGTCCCGATCAATCCGCCCGCCAGCAGCCTTTGACGAGCGTCCTCAGCTCTCGCCCAGAGCCTCAGGCCCAGGGCGCAACCGGCTAACGACAGCGCCAGAGACAGGCCGACCGCCCAGGGCGCAAACAACGTCGCTCCGAGCGCGTTATCGTCCAGAACTCCGATCAATTGCGACGCCCAAACCCCGAAGCCTAGAGTGAGCGAGGCAAAATTGATCTTGAAGTGGTCGGTCTTGCCGTTCGGCAGAACGGCGTATTCAAGCTTCACCGAGGCGGCGAAAGTGGCCGCAAGGCAAAGGCCGAGCGGCAGGGCGTCATGCGTGATGACATGCGCAAGAGGCTGCATCTGGGTTGTATCCGCGTCCCACCAAAATCGTGGCGTTTTGAGTGCGGATCTCTTGAGTCTGTTCTGGTAAATGCGGCCTATACTTTTAGATGCTATCCCCCAAATTGGGGTATATTGATTGCATTGAGGCAATTTTAATCATAAAACTTGCAGTGGGTATGTAATATTGTTCGTAGTAATTTTCTTGTTGTGGAATTTGATTGCGCTCAAAATGTACGTATATTTCTGATTTTCGAAGAATGTGCTTTGAATAATACTGGGAAATAGCAATTCATCTTTTGGTTCTAACGATTTCGAAAAGCTGGTTTGGGGGCATGGTGGCCGTGGAAAACGTCTTCGCAAACGTTTGTGTAAGCTCTGATGTGACCTGCTGACGAACCGGAAAAACGGGTTGCGAACGCGAGGCCAGGCGAGGCGGGGCTGCGGCCACCGGCCGCGCCGCTTTAGACCCTCATGCAAGGGTCGAGCGTCGTCTTCTTGGAGGTGCTACTAGGTCAGCGCATGGCGCAACCCGGCTGTCAGCAAGCTAGAACGCCCTCCTGGCGACGCGCTGGAAATCCGCTCAATGGTGAGCGTAGTGACGCTCGAGCGTCATCGCGCTCATGCCGAGGTAGGAGGCGGCCAGCCAGATGTCGACATTGGCCTCCATAAGCAGGGTGGCGGCCGTGTGATGCAACCAGTGCGGCGTGACGGCCTCGGACAACCCCGGATGGGCGACGCAGGCCGCGAACCCTTCCGGACGCCCGAGACGCTCTTATCGCCCTGGTGGATCACCTTGTCGGCGGCGTCATCGTGGGTTTGGACATCGTGGCGATGTCAGCGCCGCATGTGGGTTAGCAGGCGACGAGTGAGCTTCGCGGGTGGGTGTGATTTGTTGGCGAGGTCTCGCTCGGCGGTTCCGCGTCGGTAAAGGAGGCCTTTGCTAAGGTCGACCCAAGCGCAAGCCATGCTCCTGTTCCAGCTCAAACGGGTGATCACCGGGGTCCTGGAGCCAGTGTAGAGGGCGATGAGCAAGAAGCGCCGCAAAAGGCGCGGCTGATGTGCTGCTAGTTATTGTAAAATAAGAGCAAAATGGTGGATGCGACAGGGATTGAACCTGTGACCCCCTCGGTGTGAACGAGGTGCTCTCCCGCTGAGCTACGCATCCGCCGTGTGGAGGGCCCCGGAGGGACCGATCCGCGAGAGGACGGGGGCTATAGCCCGGTGTTCGGCGTGGGGCAAGAGGTCAAAAGCGTAATGCACGCCTTGGGCACGTCCAAAAAGCTGTGGATGACCAGATCCGCGCCCAGGGTCTCAACCGGATCCTCAGTGTAGCCGAACGAGACCAGCACGCCTGGGACCCCCGCATTGCGGGCGCCGAGCGCGTCGTTGACGCTGTCGCCGATCATCACGGCGCGGGTCACGTCTCCGCCCACGGCGGCGACAGCGGCGGCGACATGGCGACCGTCCGGCTTGACTGCGGGCGCCAGGTCCGCGCCGATCACCGCGTCGAAGAAGGGCGATAGGGCGACAGCGTCCAGCAGCGCCACCGACAGGTTGGTGAGCTTGTTGGTGCAGACCACCAGCTTCGCGCCAGCGGCTTTCAGGTCGGTGAGGACCTCGGCCACGCCCGGGAAGGGCGCGCTCTCGTCGGCGATGCGGGCCAGGTAGACGTCGATGAAGCGTTGGACGAGCGCCGGCGCCCGTTCGGCCGCCAGCGGCGCGCCGGCGGCGGCGAAGCCGCGTTCCAGCAGAGCCCGCGCGCCCCGGCCCACCATCAGGCGCACGTCGTCGAAGGGCAGAGGCGGCAACGATTCCTGGGCGAGGATGGTGTTCAACGCACCCACCAGATCGGGCGCGGTGTCGACGAGGGTGCCATCCAGGTCGAAGGCGATCGTCGCCCCGTTCAGGTCATCAAGCATGCTCATGGGTCTGGCCTTTCGGCCAATTGCACGGCTAATGCAACTTTGGTTCGCCTCCAGGGAGTCGCCGGGACCATGACCGAGTCCGTTTCCAAGCCTGTTCGCCCGCGCGCCGCCGTGATCCTGGCCGCCGGGCAGGGCACGCGGATGAAGTCGCCGACGCCCAAGGTGCTGCACAAGCTGGCGGGTCGAACCCTGCTGGACCACGCCATTGACGCCGCCGAGGGGCTGGGCTGCGAGCGCATCATCGTCGTGGTCGGCGCCCATAGCCCGCAGGTCGGCGAAAGCGCCCGCAAGCGCCTGGGCCCCGACGCCACCGTGATCCAGGATCCGCCGCTGGGCACCGGACATGCGGTGCTGGCCGCCAAAGACGCCCTGGCGGATTTTGACGGCGACGTCGTCGTCACCTACGCCGACTGCCCGCTGACGACCGCCCCGGTCATCGCGCCGCTGTTCGACTTGATCACCCACGGCGCCCATGTCGCCGTGCTGGGCTTTGAGGCGCAGAACCCGACCGGTTATGGCCGTCTGATCCTGGCGCCGGGCCATGTGCTGCTGCGCATCGTCGAGGAGAAGGAAGCCGATCTAGCGACCAAGCAGGTCAAGCACTGCAACTCCGGGGTCCTGGCCGCCGATCGTGCCGTGCTGTTCGACCTGCTGGCCAATGTCCGCAACGACAACGCCAAGGGCGAGTACTACCTGACCGACGTCGTGGGATTGGCGCATGAGCGAGACCTGTCGACCCGCGCGGCCTTTGCACCGGAGGCTTCGGTGCAGGGCGTTAACGCCCAGGCCGAGCTGGCCGCCGCCGAGGCCGTCTGGCAGCAGAACCGTCGCAGGGCGCTGATGGTTGAGGGCGTGACCATGCCCGCGCCTGACACCGTCCATCTGGCTTGGGACACCCGGATCGCCGGCGGCGCGGTGGTCGAACAGTTCGTGGTGTTCGGCCCCGGCGTCAACGTCGCCAGCGGCGCAGTGATCAAGGCCTTTAGCCATCTGGAAGGTGCGTCGGTCGGCGAGGGAGCCCTGATCGGACCCTATGCCCGTCTACGACCCGGCGCCGACATCGGTGCGGAGGCGCACATCGGCAACTTCGTCGAGGTCAAGAAGGTCAAGGTCGGCGCGGGCGCCAAGGCCAACCATCTCAGCTATCTGGGCGACGGCTCGGTCGGCGAGAAGGCCAACATCGGCGCCGGCACCATCTTCTGCAACTACGACGGCTTCGAGAAGTTCGAGACCCACGTGGGCAAGGGCGCGTTCATCGGCTCCAACAGCGCCCTGGTGGCGCCCGTGCGGGTCGGTGACGGCGCGATGACCGGCTCCGGCTCGGTGATCACCAAGGATGTCGAGGACGGGGCGCTGGCCCTCTCGCGCGCCGACCAGAAGACCAAGGCCGGCTGGGCCACCAAATTCCGGGCGCTCAAGCAGGCCCAGAAGGACAAGAAGAAGGACAAGAAGGCATGAGCGCCGACGACCAGAAGCGCATTTCGGGCGAGGCCGCCGCCGAGCTCGTCGAGAACGGCATGGTGGTCGGCCTGGGTACGGGCTCCACTGCCGCCTGGTTCGTCAAGGCGCTGGCGGCGCGCGGCCTGAAGGATATTCGCGGCGTGCCGACCTCTGACGCCACGGCCGCCCTGGCCCGTGAGCTGGGCATCCCGCTGGCGGCGCTGGACGACGTGAAGACCGTCGATCTGACGGTGGACGGGGCTGACGAGATCGGTCCTGGTCTGTCGCTGATCAAGGGCGGCGGCGCGGCGCTGCTGCGCGAGAAGCTGGTGTGGGAAGCCTCCAGCCGCTGTGTTGTGATCGCCGATGCGGCCAAGCGCGTGGCGGCCCTGGGCAAGTTCCCGCTGCCGATCGAGGTGGTGCGCTTCGGCCATGTGCACACCGGCCACCGTTTGGCCGACATCGCCGCCGAGTTCGACCTGCCGCCGCCGCGCCTGCGCACCGCCGAACGGGGCATGGTCGTCACCGACGGGGGTAACCTGATCTACGACATGGCCTCGGGAAAGATTGACGACCCAACCGCGCTGGCGGCGGCGCTCAAGAGCGTCACCGGCGTCGTCGATCACGGCCTGTTCCTCGACCTTGCCGACGAGGCCCTGGTGGGCACGGACGAGGGCGTGGTGCGCCTGCAGCCCTGACGCCCTACATAAGCCGACCCGTTTCCCCTTCCGGAGGCCGCTCCATGGCTGACTACGACTTCGACCTCTTCGTCATCGGCGCGGGTTCGGGCGGCGTGCGCGCTGCGCGGCTCGCTGCGCTGAGCGGGGCCAAGGTGGCCGTGGCCGAGGAGTACCGGGTCGGCGGCACGTGCGTGGTGCGCGGCTGCGTGCCCAAGAAGTTCATGGTCTACGCCAGCGAGGTCACCAGCCAGCTGAAGACGGCCAAGGGCTATGGCTGGACGATCGAAGACGCCCGCTTCGACTGGAAGACCTTCCTGCATGAGAAGGATGTCGAGATCGCCCGCCTGTCGGGCATCTACGTCACCAACCTGCAGAAAGCCGGCGCGCGCCTGCTGCACGGCCGCGCCCAGATCGTCGACGCCCACACCGTAGAAGTCCTGCGCAAGGACGGCAGCGACGATGCGGGAACCTACACCGCCCGCAAGATCCTGGTCGCCACCGGCGGACGTCCGGTGCGTCCCGAGTTCCCCGGCGCGGAGCTGGGGATCACCTCGGACGAGGCGTTCCATCTTCCGACCCTGCCCAAGAGCGTGCTGGTGGTCGGCGGCGGTTATATCGCCGTCGAGTTCGCCGGCATCTATGCGGGCCTCGGCGTCGAGACCACGCTGCTGTACCGCGGGGCCAACATCCTGCGCGGCTTTGACGACGATGTGCGGATGCACCTGGCCGACGAGCTGGAAAAGCGCGGGATCAAGGTGGTGCTCGGCTGCTCGCACAAGAGCATCGAAAAAATGGAGGACGGCCGCCTGCTCAGCACGCTCAGCAACGACCTGACCTTCGAGACCGATGCGGTGATGTTCGCCACCGGTCGCGAGCCTTACGTCCAGGGACTGGGCCTGGAGAAGGCCGGCGTGAAGCTGAACGACAAGGGCGCTATCGCGGTCGACAAGTACTCCAAGACCAATGTCGACAGCATCTGGGCCGTTGGCGACGTCACCGATCGGATCAACCTGACTCCGGTGGCGATCCGCGAGGGCGCTGCGTTCGCCCAGACCGAGTTCTACGGCAAGCCGACGACCTTCGATCACGATCTGGTCGCCTCGGCGGTTTTCTCGCAGCCGCCGGTCGGCGCAGTGGGGATGAGCGAGGCTGAGGCGCGGCAGGCGTTCGGCAAGGTCGACATCTATCGCTCGGTCTTCCGGCCGATGAAGGTCACCTTCTACGGCGGCCAGGAGCGCTGCCTGATCAAGCTTGTGGTCAAGCAGGACGATGAGCGCATCGTCGGCGTCCACGTGGTTGGCCCCGACTCGCCCGAGATCATCCAGATGGCGGCGATCGCGGTGAAGATGGGCGTGACCAAGCCTCAGTGGGACTCGACCTGCGCCGTGCACCCGACCCTCGCCGAGGAGCTGGTGACGATGCGCGAGAAGTACGTGCCGGCCGAAGTCGGCGGGGTGGGATGATCCAGGCGACCGCTCCCGAGCGCCGGACCCGGTGGCTGGGCGGGCTCGCCGTCTTCGCGATGGTGATGACGCCGCTCGTCGGTTACCTGATCCCGCTCTGGTATGCTGCGGTTCTGAGCTTGGTGGGGCTTCTGGCAGCGCCGACCCTGGTGCGGTCCAGAGCTCCGCTCTTGCCGATGCTGGCGCTCATGGTTCTGGTCGGGTGGGCCCTGATCAGCCTCAACTGGAGTCCGGCCGCGCCGCATCTGGCCGAGCTCAAGCGTGACAAGGACGTCGAGAAGTTCACCGCCTTAAAGCTCGTCCTCCAGTTGGCGCTCTACGGTGCCGCGGTCGCGGGGCTGGCGCAGATGTCGCAACGTTCAGCGCGCCTGGCGGGGCGCGTGATGCTGGTCGGCGTCGCCTTCCTGGCCTTGATCACCTTCGTGGACGGCGCGCTGGGCGCGGCGATCTATCAGGTCCTGCACAATTTGACCGAGGAGCCGATCCGCCCGGATCTGGCGAAGGTCAAGGTGTCGCTGGCGACCTATCCGGCGATCCTCTTGTTCTGGCCGTGCGTCAGGATCCTGGACGCCTGGAACTTTCGAGGGCGGAACATCGCCATCGCCCTCATCGCCGTGTGCCTCGTGTCGGGCGCACATCTCACAGGCGCCGACGCACCCATAGCGGCGCTGATCCTCGGCGGCGTCGCCTGGATGGGCGCGCGGACGATCGGCAAGCCGTTTGTGCGCGGCCTGATCCCGGCCGTGTCGGTCCTGTTTATCTTTGCGCCGATGGTCGTCCTTTGGGGCGTGCGCTCGGGCCTGTTCGCCTGGCTGCACGTGATCGCGCCGGCCTCCTGGGACCATCGTCTCAATATCTGGGCGTTCACGGGCAACCAGATCGTTGAACATGCCTTGAGGGGGTGGGGCATAGACGCCAGCCGCACCTTCGGGCCGGCCATCCCGCTGCACACCCACAACGCCGCCTTGCAGCTGTGGCTGGAGCTGGGAGCGATGGGCGCGGCCATGGCGGCGGCGTTCTTCGCCTGGGTTCTCTACCGCATCGTCGGTTGGACAGGCGAAAACCGGCGCGACGGGGCCATGGCGGCGGCGGTGACGGTATCCTATCTGGTCATCGGCGGGCTCAGCTTCGGCGTCTGGCAGGAGTGGTGGCTCGCGCTAGGCGCGCTGGCCGCCATCGCCTGTGGCGTGGCGCAAAAATCCAGCGCAGTACGCGCCTAAGGCGACAATGAATCTTCCTGTGTGGCGGGTCAGCAGCCTTCTGCTGCACGATTTTGCCTTTTCCGTCCATTTGCGGTATCTACCGCGCCCTTTGTAGTAATCGAGCCTCGACATGACCGCCCGTTGGACCCCCGCCGCCTGGAGAGCCAAGCCCGCAAAGCACCTGCCCACCGACTATCCGGACATGGGCGCGGTTGAGCGGGTTGAGCAGACGCTGCGTCAGATGCCGCCTCTGGTGTTCGCCGGTGAGGCGCGCCGTCTGAAGAGTCAGCTTGGCGAGGTGGCCGAGGGGCGGGCGTTCTTGCTGCAGGGCGGCGACTGCGCCGAGAGCTTCAAGGAATTCCATGCGGACAACATCCGCGACACCTTCCGCCTGATCCTGCAGATGGCGGTGGTGCTGACCTTCGCCGGCGGCAAGCCAGTCGTGAAGGTCGGCCGGATCGCCGGCCAGTTCGCCAAGCCGCGCTCGGAGCCCACGGAAGTGCAGGGCGATGTCACCCTGCCGTCGTATCGCGGCGACATCATCAACGGCATGGACTTCAACGAGTCCGAGCGGGTTCCCGATCCTGACCGCCTGCTGAAGGCCTATGGTCAGTCGGCGGCGACGCTGAACCTGCTGCGAGCCTTCGCCAGCGGCGGTTACGCCGACCTCTACAACATCCATCGCTGGACGCTGGGCTTCGTCGGTGACAGCCCGCAGGGGGCGCGTTATCGCGAACTGTCGGAAAAGATCAGCGAGGCCCTGACCTTCATGGCGGCGGTCGGCGTGACGCCCGACACCCAGCCCGACCTGCGTCGCGTCGAGTTCTTCACCAGCCACGAGGCTCTGCTGCTGGGCTTCGAGGAAGCCATGACCCGGGTCGATAGCACCTCTGGCGACTGGTACGACACCAGCGCCCACCTGCTGTGGATCGGCGAGCGCACCCGCCAGCTGGACGGCGCCCACGTCGAGTTCATGCGCGGCGTGAAGAACCCGATCGGCCTGAAGTGCGGCCCGACCATGGAAGGCGATGACCTGCTGCGGTTGATCGATGTCCTGAACCCGCACAACGAGCCGGGCCGCCTGACGCTTTATGGCCGCTTCGGCTCGGACAAGATCGCCGACCGTCTACCGCGCCTGATGAAAGCGACCAAGTCGGCGGGGCGCTCGGTGGTCTGGGCCACCGACCCGATGCACGGCAATACGCTGAAGGCCTCGACAGGCTACAAGACCCGCCCGTTCGACCGGATCCTGTCGGAGGTGAAGAGCTTCGTCGAGATCGCTCAGGCCGAGGGCGTGCACCCTGGCGGCGTCCATTTGGAGATGACGGGCCAGAACGTCACCGAATGCCTGGGCGGCGCCCGCGCTGTGTCGGAGACCGATCTCGCCGATCGCTATCATACGCATTGCGACCCGCGCCTGAATGGCGAGCAGGCGCTCGAGTTGGCGTTCCTCGTCGCGGAGAAGCTCAAGTCCGCACGCGACGACCAGCGTCGTCGGGCCGCCGG
>OFDC01001138.1_pt1 | contig 15240 bp, 8 predicted proteins | sample 1520941 | NCBI WGS metagenome assembly OFDC01 (sample SAMEA94258168, study PRJEB24077) | hot springs metagenome | biome: Aquatic biome; feature: Water | place: India | collected 2012-12-06 | depth 5 m | reverse complement strand
TCCTCGCCGATCAGCACCAGCTTGAGCGGCGGGGGGAAGAGGCGGGTGTAGCGCGCGCCATCCCAAGCATCGCAGGGCGCCGCGCCAGCGGCTTCGGCGAGCCGGGTGGTGCCATCGCTCGACCACAATACTGGCGCGCGGGTGCGCCAGCCATCGAGCAGCGCCGCCACCGCCGGTTCGCTGGCCGTGACCGGCTCGACCAGCACGGTGATCCCCGATCCGCAGGCGAGCCTGATGTCGATCCACGGGCTCCCTTCGCCATAGCGCAAGGTGCGCGGCGCACCCTCGGCCATCACTGCGCGGCCATGGCGCGCGACATCATCCTCGATGCAGCCGCCCGACAGGAACCCCCAGTGCTCATCCGGCGTGATCAGCATCTGCGCGCCGACATCGCGCGGAGCCGAGCCGTCGACCTCGACCAGCGTCGCAATGGCGAAACGCTCCGGCAGCGCGGGAAGCGCCAGCAGCGCCTCGCGGATGTCGGCGACGGGAGCGGCAAGGCGCCAGCGGGTCATCGGCAGGTGCGGCTTTCAGGAGAAGGCTGGGACAAGCCGTCAGCCTAGCCCGCGCGGGTGCGGCACGCAATTGCGCGGGCACGGGCGGCGGACACGGAGAAAGAAGTCCACTGGTCGGGACGAGAGGATTCCCAACCATTTTTTTCGGTCACTCTGCGGCGGTGATCCAAGCCCCTGCAATCCGCGGAATTTTCCGGATGGCCATTCCTCTGAATCAAGCGCCGGGCACAGTCAAGGGCACAATTTGTGGCACAATTTGTGGCACAGTATGTGCACCGGGATCGGACGTGCTCTGGGCCTGAATTCACCTTTGGAGCCGGCGAGGCCGATCAAGCTGATCCCCTGCGGTTGACCCTCTGCAGACACGATTGGACTTCCAGCTTACTCTGAAGGCTGACTCAGTGTAGCGCCCCCCGCTCGCCGCACAGCAGCCTGCCACTTTGCTCATGAAAGCCTGATCGATGCCTCGCCTCGCCCGAATCGAATTGCGTGATCTTCATCTTCCCGTTTCGATCGGCACCTATGGGCCGGGCGATGTGGTGCCCGATGCCCATGTCCTCGATCTGAAATTGGCGATTGCGCCAGATCTTGTGCAGATCGCGGCGGACGAGATGGCCAATGTCTTCGATTACGATCCGCTGATCGCAAGGATTGCCGAGATTGCCCGCAGCCGGACGTTCGAGACGCAGGAATACCTGATGACCCTGATTACGCAGGCCTGCGCCTCCTATGACGTGATCGAGGCGGTCGAACTCTGCCTGAGGAAATCGCCGGTGCTGGGAGGCACTGGTTCGCTCGGCGTGCGTCTGGTTCTCGGAGCCGAGGACTTGGCGGCCATGCGCGGCCACGATCGGCAAGCGCAATGATCGAAGCCATCGGGCTGGATTTCGGCACCACCAACACGGTTGCGGCCCTTGCAGACGGCGCCGGCGGATCGGACCTGATCGAGTTTCAGAGCAAGCAGGCGAGCGGCGCGACATTCCGCTCGGCCTTGTGCTTCTGGGAGGATAGCGGCGTTCCCGGAGGCGTCGATAGCGAGGCTGGGCCATGGGCCATCGAGGAATTCCTCGAAACCCCGTCCGATTGCCGATTTGTCCAGTCGTTCAAGTCAGTGGTGGCGAGCCCTTCTTTCGAGCGCGCGTTGATCTTCAACCGGCCGTTTCGCTTCGAGGATATGGGCCAGTTGTTCCTCAGCAGGCTGGTGTCGCACGCGCAGGGGAGGCTGGATCAGCGGCCCCGGCGGGTGATCGTGGGACGTCCGGTGGAGTATGCCGGCGCTCAGCCGGACAGCGACCTTGCGCGGGAACGTTATCGCGCGATGTTCGCCGATTTCGGGGTTGAGGTGCATTACGTCTATGAACCGGTGGGCGCAGCCTTCAGCTATGCCACGCGGCTGATCGAGCCTGCGACAGTGCTGGTCGCCGATTTTGGCGGGGGGACGACGGACTTCTCGATCGTGCGGATCGCAGATGCCGGTGCGCCGCAACGCTGCACGCCGCTGGCCTCGTCCGGCATCGGCATCGCAGGCGACCGTTTTGACCAGCGCATTGTCGACCGCTTGGTGCTGCCGATGCTGGGGAAGGGCGGGCAATACCGTTCCTTCGATAAGCTGCTCGACATTCCCGGCGGATGGTTTTCCGAGTTTTCCGACTGGTCACGCCTCGCGCTGATGCGCAACCGCCGCACGCTCGACGAACTGCGCCGGTTGCAACGCAACGCGGTTGATCCGGCAGCGATCGGTCGGCTGATCGCGCTGATCGAGCACGAGCAAGGCTATCCCCTCTATGCGGCGGTGGGCCAATTGAAGCGGGCGCTGTCAGATCAGGAATCGGCCGAATTCCGCTTCGAGGGCGGGGGGCTGGGCATTGCTGTCGAGGTGGAACGGGCCGCGTTCGAGGCATGGATTGCCCCTGATCTGGCCCGTATAGAACAGGCGCTCGATCAGGCGCTTCGGCGGGCCGAACTCGCGCCAGAGGGGATCGACCGCGTGTTTCTGACCGGCGGTTCCTCGCTGATCCCGGCGGTGCGGGCCATCTTTGACAGGCGCTTCGGGGTGGAGCGGATCGCCTCCGGCGGCGAGCTTACCTCAATCGCGCACGGGCTCGCCATGATCGGCGCGCTGCCCGAGCCGCAGCTTTGGGCAGCATAACCGCCTTCGTTGTCCGTGTGAGATTTACCATTTCGGTCGCAGGCTTATGCTGTGCCAATATTGGCCAGAAGCTTATTGGCCGTAGCGGCCGATCAAGCCGACAAGAGTTGCGCTTTCTGTAATCGCATCGTCGGGCACGAGCGCATATCGCCAAGGTTTGCCATCACCTTCGGCGGCAAACTCGTTGGCATGTTTGACCCATTCGGATGCTGCCCTGGCTTTTTCCTTCACCGTGACATCTTCCATCTGATTGCTGGCCTTGATCTCGACGATCAGCTTTTCCCCGCTGGTCTCCACCACGAAGTCAGGCTCATAAGGCTTGCCCGGTTGATACTCGATCCGGAACTGATTGCGGGCGGGCTTCAGCCACCGCAGCACATCCTGCTCGAAATCGCTGTCGATCAACACGGCAAAACGCCGCTCTGGATCTGAGTGGAATTTGTGATGCTTGTAAGGGCTCTTCTGGCCGCCACGGAATGTGAAGCTGGCGGTCGCTGACAACGGTGTTGCCGCTTCGCTCAGCAGCAGCGAACGCGAGGGGCTATAGGCAATATTCTGCGGCTCCAGCGTCCGGAATGACCGGATCTTCGTCGCGCGGTAGTCCGCCGGTGTCTGCCTGTAGTGGGCCTTCATCTGAGAGAAGATCCGATCGGCCAATAGCTTGCCGTGGGCAAGGGCGACGTTTTCCACGTCCTCAGCGGTGGCCAGATAGCTCTGCAGGTGGGCAATCATTTGCCCCGCCAGTTTGTAGAGCAGGTCGGCCTGACTGTCGTAGTCTACCTGCGGGTAATCCATCAGGAATTTGACGATGTAGTTCTCGACCCGCTCCTCGCGCGGACCTTCAATCGAGCGGGCAAGCTCGCGCTGGGATTGATCGCGCAGGTTGCGGATCAGCAAGCGGTCTGAGATCGGCTGAAACCGGATGTCGTCGATACCGGTCAGGTCGAAATCCTCGAACCAGAAGTTCACCTCCCGGCTCGGCAGCACCACGATTTCTGGAATTTCGATGCTGTTTTCGGCAACGCTGGCGGTCACCACGGCCACAAGTTTTTCGACGTTCGGCTCGACCGTGATGCCCTCGAGCGAGCCCTGCCGCTGGATCGTCAGGCGCCGCACGTCATCGACGATGCGCTTCTGAACCTCGGGGCTGCGCAGCTCCTTGTGGCCGCCCTTGAGCTCCCGGCTATACTTGTCGCGAAGCAGTTCGATGGTGACCTTGGCGACCTCCTGCTCCTGCGGCGTGTTGAAGATGAAGGGCTCCTGCTTGACCCCATCTTCGACCTTCGGATCGGGCATCTGTGCGCCCGTCAGCGCCGCTTCGAACGCGGTTGGGACGGTGAAAACCTGCTGCGGCTCGGTTGTGATATCCCCGCCTTCGCCGATCCGCAGCTGCTTCATCTGCACGATCGAGCCGTCTTCACGGGCCTTTTTGATCACCTCGTCGAACCGGTCATGCGCGATCACCGTCAGCGTATCGACCGCCTCATTCCCGGTGCGCTCGCCATAGGGCAGGCGCAAACCGCGCCCGAGGGTCTGCTCGGTCAGAATGTCCGAGGCCGATGCGCGCAAAGGCACGATGGTGTAGAGGTTGGTGACGTCCCAGCCTTCCTTCAGCTTGTTCACGTGGATCACGATGTCGGTGTCGCCGGCTTCCTCAAGCCGCACCAACCGCTCCATCGTCTCGTCGCTCTCCTCGCCGCGAACTTTCGAGTGCACCTCGATCACGCGGCCCTTGTAGGCGCCGTTGAAGAAGCCATCATCCTCGATCCGGGCCCGCAGCTGGCTGGCGTGGGCGGTGTCCTGCGCCACCACCAGCATGAAGGGATGGACCCGCTTGCGCCCGGTCTCGCGGGCATAGAGTTCCAGCTCGGTCTTCACATGCTCGTGATAATGGATGCCGTCTTCCAGCATGATCCCTTCGAGCGCTTCCTCGTCATACGCCTTCGGGTTGAAGTCCGCCCGCGTCGCCACGGCGGGTTCCTTGACGAAGCCATCGGCCATCGCATTGCCGAGGCCATATTCGTAGATCACGTTGCGGAAATTGCGGGAGTTCGCGCCGACCGACTTCGGCGTAGCGGTCAACTCCAGCCCCAGTTTCGGGTCGAGTTCGAAGATCGCCTTCGCCCCCGCCGCCGCCCGATACCGGTGTGCCTCGTCCATCAGCATCACGAGATCGGGCAGCTTCGACAGGTAATCGAAATAGCTGTCACCCAAGGTCTCGCGGAAGCTTCTGATCTTCCCCTTGTCCTTGTTGATCTTGTCGACGTTGAAGATGTTGATGATCGCCTCGCCGCCGAACAGGTCGCTCCCACGGATACCGCGGCCTTCCTGCCAGGTGTCGCCCGTGACGATGATCGGCGGTGTCTGGGCGAACTGCGATATCCCGCGGAACACATATTTGGGCGAGGTCTGGCGCGAGAAATCCTCCACCAGCTTGTCGTAGATCGTGGTGTTGGGCGCCAGCACGAAGAAGTTCTTCGATTTGCCGGTGAGGTAGAGATAGGCGATGAACGCGCCCATCAGCCGGGTCTTGCCGACCCCTGTGGCCAGCGCAAAACACACCGAGGGAAAGCTGCGCTCGAAGCTCTCGACGCTGGGGTAGAGCGCCTGAATGTCCTTCAGCAGGGCATCGAGATCGGGCGCGGTGGCGAAATCGATCTTCTCCAGCACCTCGCCCAGAATGTTGAGCGATTCCTCCTGCGGCGCGCGCAATGAGAGGCGCTGGGCGATCTGGCGCCGGGTGCGGGCGGGGTTGAGATCACTCATCATCCGCCTCCCCGGCGAACAGCGGCAGGCCCGCGCCGCTGGCTTGGGTCGCCGCTTCGGCTGCCTCGTCATCCTCCGCCTGCGGCAGGTTCTGGATGTTCAGCGAGTAGTCGTCGCGGCCCCATTCGCACTTCTGCAGGATCGAAGTCGGGATCTTCACCAGCGTCAGATTCTCGAAGGCATCGGCGGCTGCGTCATAGGCCTTGCAACAGATCAGCAGCGAGCGATCCGGGCCCACATCATGCGCAATCTTTGCGCAGGCATCGTGGGTGAGCGCCTGCGTGGTGACATAGATGAAGTCGGTCTCGGTCGAATGGCCGTGCCGCCAATACTCCGCCGGGTCCTGCGAGGGCGCATAGGTGAAGCCCGTGTGCTTGCACATTGCCTCGGCCAGCATCGCCGGGTTGTAATCCTGCGCGATCACCCAGTTGCCGTATTTGTCCTGTTCCAGCAGCGAGGGGGCGAGGGTGAAGTAGCGGAAGCCCCCGCCGCCCTTCCAGTCCAGCGCCTTACTGATCCCGCCCTGATCAGTGCCGTCGATCACCTTCTGCAAACGCGGGACGATGTGGGTGTCAGCATGGTCACCGATTTCGATCGTGATCCAGCGACGGCCCATCTTGTGCGCCACAGCTGCCGTCGTGCCAGAACCGCCAAACGAATCTAACACTATATCGCCATCGCTTGTGCACATCTGGATCACCCGCCTTATTAGGGCCTCGGGTTTTTTGCCGTTCGGGAACAGCACGCCACCTTCTTGACCCACTCCTCCTGTCGTCTTGATGTCCGTCCAAAAGTCTCCGGGATTCCTCAAGAGATTTTGATCGGCGAATATTACCTGAATGCGGGGTTGTTTTGCATCGGGGTCGAAGTCAGTTTTGTAGAGATACACTAAACCTCGGGCCGATAAACCTGCAGCTATTTCTTGCTCGAATGCTGGCTGGCGCTTCGCCATGGAAAGAACGCTAGACGATCCAACAGCCTGAATTATTCTCCAAGCGTTTTCGAACTTGAACGCATCTTGCTCTGATTGCTTTATGCCATTTTCACGGAAGTATAACCCTAGCGTTTGGGTCTTTGCATTCTGCAAAAGATGGTTGCAGCGATCGACTGAAGTTTGGTCATTCTGCTCGCGGTCACAGATTTCCTTCAATTCATCGATCTCGTCCTTTGTTATCCCAAGTAGGAGAGTCTTGTATTCGTCATTCCATGCGCCAGCTGGAACACCATCCATTTGAAGTTTTGGGGTTTTTTCCTTTCGATAGACAAGAATATACTCCTTTAGTTTCGGAAGTTTCTTGTCAACGTGGGACATCTTTACGCCAGAGGCTTCGCTCATTTTGACACAAATGACGTTTACTCTGTTACCCCGTCCAAAAGTCTCATCCATTAAGACTGTGAGATAAGCCATCTCATTGTCATCAATTTGAACAAATATTAGCCCGTCTTCTTTAAGAAGCTCACGGAGTATCACTAGCCTATCTCGGATGAGGCTCAGCCATATTGCGTGTTCAAGCCCGTCATCGTAGTGCTCGAATGCGCTGCCGGTGTTGTAGGGCGGATCAATGTAAACGCACTTCACCTTGCCCTGATAATCCTGCTCCAGCGCCTTGAGCGCGAGCAGGTTGTCGCCCTTGATCAGCATGTTGTCGAACAGATCGCCATCCCGCCGCACGCTGGCGTGATAGCTCTTCGCGGGATCCTCGATCAGAATGCGCGGCTCAAGCTTCGGCCGCTCGTCCTTGCCCGGCCAGGTCAGTTCAAGCTTGGTTTTCTTGGTCATGCCCCACCACTAACCCAGCAAAATCAACCACGCCAGACGCTTAGCGCCCGTGCTCCACCGTTATGCTGGCTCTTCCGTGTCCTGCTGTTTGCCATAATTGAACGGCAATCCCAGACGTTTGGCCTTGCCGATCACGGCATTGCGACTGGTGCCGCCGAGAGCTGCGGCGATTGCATTCGCGGATTGGCCGTCGCTCCACATGGCGGTGAGCAATGCAACCCGCTCTGGCGTCCAGGGATTGTCCTCGGCAATGACGCTGAAATCCGCCTTTGTTGCATTGGCAAGCTGACGGTCAAGCGCCGCAATCCGGCATTCCAGATCTCCGCGCGCCGCCAGATTGGCCTTCGTCTTGGGCGATCCGGGCAGGAATTTTTGCCCCCTGATTTCCAGCGCTTTCAGCTCCGCCAAGAGCTTGGCGCGCTCAGCCTGCAGGTCTTCGCCGAACTCGGGCAGCGCCAATTGCTGTTCGGCCGGGGCAGGCGGGGCTGGCGGCGTGGGTGAGTGGGGCGACGGTTGCGGCTTATCCTTGCCGGGCGACTTTTCGAGCGCGGCAAGCTGCCGCTCGTTCTGCTCCAGAAAGCGCCGGGTCCTGCTCCAGCGCTGGCTGCCCGGCGGCAGTGACGCAAGCATCTGGTTCAACGAACGTATCCGCCGTTCCAGCTTGATCACTTCTTTCGACTTGAGCGCGGGCGGCGGGGGCGCCTTTCGCTGTTCCGCTGTTCCCAGCGAAAGCCTCTGGCGGATCGGGGATGCCTTCGGCAGATGATCCACACCCTTCGGGGCAGGGGGCGCGGGATCGGCGGCGGACGCATCCGGCCTCGCCTGTTTCGCCTTCTGTTCCAACGCTGTCTGCAGTTTGGCCAACACCGCCGCTTCACTCTCAGGCTCCACCTCGGCAAAGGCGCGGGGCTGCGAGAAATACCGGCCACCGCGCCATATCCGCTGGGTATGATTGTCAGCGCGAAGATCGCCCGCCTGCCACCGGATCAGGCACAGCGGTTCAACTTCGAACAGGATATCGTCGCGAAGCCACATGGCCTCTTCGGCCACCTCGGCACGCTGGAGGATGCGGCGGCGTCTCACCATGTAGTCCGCTGCTGCTTCGTCAAGTTCGGCCTCGAGATCACGAATGATCGCCGACAGCGCATTGCGCGCATCCGGGCTGGCATCTGCCGATCGCCGCCGCTGCCGCAGTTCGGCAATCTGACGATCGAGGCGGCGGGAATGGGCGCGGTTGCGGGCTTCGAGAATCTCCAGCTGCCGCTGCATGCGCTCGTGCAGGGCTGCAAGTTCGGCGTTCGTCTCGCGCTGCCACCGCAGGTAAAATGCGCCTTCCTCCTCGCACAGCAGGTCATCGAGCAGCTCTGGCGGCTGATCCCAGCATTCTTCGAGGCCATGCCAGTGGCATTGTGTCAGATGGACAGCCCGCCAGGATGGTATGGCCTCGCCATGGTCGAAACAGGCAACCACGAGGCGGTCGGTGATCAGGTCATGCTCGCTCTGGATCGTGGCCTGCGCCATCAACAGCCATCCGGCTTCGCGCCGGAAAGCGGCAACATGTGTCCAGGAGTCTTCGTAGGTCGAGAGGTCGAGTTTGAGGCTTTTTGGAGCCTGCCCGAGCTCGGCAAACATGCGGCGCGGCCTCCTACTCCACGGCCCAACGAAGGGTGAAGAGCGGCTTGATCTCAGGCTTCAGGTTGAGCGCGGCTGCGAAGTCATCCAGCATATCTTCGACCTTCTGACGGGCTTCCTTGCGCTTCTGGAACTTGGTCAGCTTCAGTTCGTCGATGTCGTCCTCGAGCCGTTTGATCTTGCGCTTCAGGGCAAGCTTGTCCTCCATGCTCAGGCCTGCGGCGCGCGACTGCTTGCGGAGATCTTTTGCCTCTTCTTCCAAGTCCTTGATCTGCGCATCGATCTCGATTTCGACATCGGCAGCGTAGCGGTCAAGGCGATCACTTTCGGCGTCGATCCACGCTTCGTTCTCGCTCAGCACCCGGGACGAGAAATCGCCGAATTGCTGTTCCTCAATGGCATCCAGCGCGGGATGTGGCGGCTGAGTTGCCGGGCTTCCGGCATCATCTGCCGGCACGATAAACAACTGGTCCGCCACTTCGTTGGGAATGGTTCGGCCATCATCGGTGACGCAGGCGATCAGCAATTCTTCCCGGAGTGCATCGGGAGTCGGCATCGTGGCCTTGAAGACACGAAGCCATCCGGCTTGGCCGCACAAATCGCGGACGGCGCCGACCTGGCCCTCATACGGATAAAGGCTCGGCCGGAAGACGAGGGAGTGGATTGCTCCAGTGTGATCGCGCGCCTTCGCGGCTTCGATCATTTCGGCGCACAGCCCGTCATTGACGCGGAAGAACTGCCAATCCTGCTCGTCAGCCTGCGGCCATTTCGTGGTGTAGGTGCAGCCCCGGTAGCGGAACGTGTCATCATCGGGCCGGTCGAATTCAGCCCCATCAAGCTCTGCTTGCGCGGCAATCAACAAGCGCTGGACATATTCCGGCAGGATCCGGGCGAGCTCCTTGCCGCGATCCTGCAGCTTTGAAATAACGGTGGTGTCCATCTCGCCGAGAAGCCGGTTGCGGGCGTCTTCGAAGGCGGCGTCGATCTTGTCCTGGATCGTTGCCTTCAAGGCATCGAAGTCGAATTCAACCTGCTCGGGCGTTCGCCCACGTTGCACGATTTCGAGCACCTGCTTCTCGAAGTCGACCCCGCTCGACAGGGTTCCCAGAACCTCGTCGCTGGCGCCGAAAACGCCTTCGAACAGATGAAACTTCTCGCTCAACAGCTCGTGGATCCGCTGCTCGGTCTGGTTCTTGAGGTTGAGCATGTTGACCACGGTGACGTCGATTTTTTGGCCATATCGATGGCAACGGCCGATACGTTGCTCGACCCGTTGTGGGTTCCAAGGCAGGTCGAAGTTCACCAGCAGGGAGCAGAATTGAAGGTTGATTCCTTCCGCCCCGCTCTCCGTTGCAATCAGGATTGTCTTGTCGTCACCCTTGAACGCTTCGACGATGGCGGCCTTCATATCAGCCGATTTCGACCCCGACACTTTGTCAGTTCCGCGGTGCCTCTCAAGCCATCGGGCGTATGTCTCACGGCTTTGCTGGTCACTGTTTTGCCCGTTCATCAGGACGACCCGGCCGGCATATCCATGCTGTTCAAGCAGCTCGCGCAGATACAGTTGCGTGCGCACGCTTTCCGTGAAGATCACAGCTTTTCGGGCACCGCCCTTGCCCTCGATCTCGTCGAGGACCCGCGGTAACTGGTTCAGCAATTCCTCGCCTTTGGCGTTCTTTGCGATCGAATTGGCGAGCGACAGGTAGCCCTCAAGCTCGGCAATTTCGGCGTCGATCATCTCCTGCGTGATCTGAACAGCCGCGCCATTTTCGTCCAGTTCGCCGGCCTCTTCCTCCAACTCTGCGATCGTTTCGATGTCGTCCGTCATCGAAGTGGAGGCTGGTTTCCGTGACCGCAATCGGCTGATCAATGCCTCCAGATAGCGGGCGACAGCGAAGGTAGATGACCCCAGAACCTTTCGAACCTGGAGGATCACCAGGGCATTGGCGCGGTCGCCATATGACACGGTGTCAGTGCGCTGAAGGAACTTCGACAGGCGATCATATAACTCCTGCTCGGCGTCTCCAGGCTCGAAATGAAAGGTCTGCGCGTTGCGGCGCACGAAGCTGATATGGCCAGCTTCCTGCACTTGTCGGCGCAGAGATCTGTGGCAAATCGGTTGCAGCCGCTCTCGCAATCCATCCAGTGCGACGGCGGATTTTCCGCTCGCGATGTATTGCTCGCGGAAAGCATTTTCACCGCCGAAATGGCTTTCGTCGATCATCGAGACGATGCCGTAGAGTTCCATCAGCGAGTTCTGGAGCGGGGTCGCGGTGAGCAGAATCTTGAATCTGTCCTGCAGCGCCTTCTTCAAATCCTTGGCCCGGGCAGACCCATCTTTCTTGAACACGTTCCTGAGTCTGTGCGCTTCATCGAAGACCACCAAGTCCCATGCGATGGCATTCAGCTCGTCAGAGTGCCTCGCTGCGAACTCATAGGAGCTGATCACGATCCCTTGCATGGCTGCAAACGGCTGAAGCTTGCCCAGCTTCTTGAGCGCCCTGTAGGTGGCTGATTCCATGATTTCGGAGCGCAGCGAGAACTTCTCATACAGCTCCTGCTGCCATTGCTTGCGCAAAGAGGCAGGCACAATCAGGATGATACGCCGCTTATGTTCCGCCCATTTCTGCGACAAGACAAGGCCTGCCTCGATGGTCTTTCCAAGGCCTACCTCATCAGCAAGCAACACCCCTTTCGACAGTGGTGACTTCAGGGCGAACAGAGCTGCCTCCACCTGATGTGGGTTCATCTGAACGCGTGCCGACGTCAGGGATCGCGCGAAAGCGCCTTCATCAAGGCCTGCCAAGGTGATCTTGTGCGCCTGATAGTGGCCGTGAAATCTAGTGTAGCGGCTGCCGGTCATGTCATTGGAATCCTTGTGGCCGCTATCGTTCACAAGGCCATGCCGCTGGTCAAGTGACCCCACTGGCTTATCGGCGGCGGCATTCTATCGGTTCTTTCAGGCCCCAACAGCCGCTTTTCGCATTATCTATGGACGTTAAGAAAATACGATCACCGTCCATAGATGAGAGATCGGGCCATTTTTTATAGACACTGAAAAAATACGATCCATGTCCATAGATCAAAAATGGACGATTTTTATGGACAGTCAAAAAATACGATCGACGTCCATAGATGAAAAATCACCGCTCAGGCTCATTTTTTATGGACAGTGATAAAATACGATCAGTGTCCATAGATGCAAAAACAGCCATTTTGCCCGTTTTTTATGGACAGTGAAAAAATACGATCGACGTCCATAGATAACAGAGGCGCTATCCAATCCGAGATGGCGCGCCGGAGGTATTTTTCAACACCCCCCGTCCATAAAAAACGGGCCTGCGGCAGCGCGCCAAAGAGGTCAAAAAACGTCGGAAAACTGCCATTTTTTCAACGTCGCCGAATAACGCTCAATTCGAAATCGAGGCCCTTTGAGGGTATTTTTCCGCACCCCCCCGTCCATAGATAAAAAACCCTCAAATAGGCCCCAAAATTTATGGACAGGGGGGTGTGAAAAATATGCCGATTTCCGGCACTTTTCGAGTAAAATATATATATCTATCTGACACTTAATCTATGGACGGCATTTTGCGAAAAATGCCCGTTTTGATGGCCTTTTCGGCCGAAAACGTATCGGTGCACGGCGCCGCTGGCTTGGCACCGGCCGAAACCAAGCCGAGGTCAGCGATTTTTCAGGCCTATGCCTCTCACCCAAGGGAGAGGTAAATTTTGAGGCGCAATACCTCAAAAAGGGGCGCACCTATGGTTCACCCCTTTTTGTCGCGCCTTTCCGGCTGTGCCAGCCTCCAAGGGTAGTTCGCTACGCTCACACGTCGCCGGCCAGAAGGCCAGCTCCTTTCGGCAGCCTGCACGGGCAGGGCTGAATGCCAGATCGGGCAAATTTCACAAATCCGCCATGCTGCCGGATGCGGACGACACGGTCATCCTGGGGCGCTTCGCTTGGGGGCGTGCCCATGCGGGCAGGCTTTGATCGGGATCAGGCGGGACGGCGCACCGCCGCCTATTTGGAAATCTCGTAGCAGAAGGAACGGGGAAGAGACCTGCCGTGAAACCGGCAGGGTGAAAGGAAAAGGAAGCTGTGAGCATTGCAGCTCGGCCCTCGCCTCGCGCCGGTTTCGGTAACCGAAACTGGAGAACAAACATGATGAATACGAGCCATCTCGACCCGGCTAGCGAAGCATTCGCCGACCGGCTCGAACAGGATCCCGACTACCGGATCCTACGAAAATTGCCCCGACCATTTTCCGAAATGACCGGCGAGGGCGGCCCGCCTGAAGGCATGTGCGTGGCGCTGGTGGATACAGAAACCACCTCGCTTGATGCCGAAAACGGCAAGATTATCGAGATCGCGATCAAACTGCTCTGGCTCGATGAATCTGGCGAATTGCTAGGGCATTTCCCCATTTTTTCGTGGCTCGAAGATCCCGGCCATCCGCTTGATCCGGAAATCTCCCGCATCACCGGATTGCAGGATGACGATCTCGCCGGGAGAGCAATTGACGATGAAGCCGTTGTTCGATTGCTCGGCCGCGCTGATCTGATTGTGGCGCATAATTGCGCATTCGATTTGCGTTGGATCGAGAAACGCTGGCCGCAGCTTTCGGGAATGCCGTGGGCCTGTTCGTGCGCGGAAATTGATTGGCCGGCGCTCGGCTTCGAAGGACGCAGTCAGCAATTCCTGCTGCAGCAACATGGCTGGTTCTCGGAAGCACATCGTGCAGCCGGCGACGTGTGGACATTGTTCAATTTGTTGCAGCAGGTTCGTCCCTATCCGCACGAAGCGCGAAATCAATTTGGCGAACATCGCGATTCGGAAATGCGCACACATTTGCAGCGGCTGCTTGAAGCAAGTGCGCGGCCCGGTGTGAAAATTATGGCGGTGGGTGCACCGTTCAATTCGCGTCACCTGCTGCAGCAACGTGGCTACCGGTGGGATTCCGAACCGCAGCGGAAATTCTGGTGGCGCGAGGTGAAATCCGATGAGGTCGAAGCGGAATTAATCTGGTTTCGCCGCAACGCAATTCCGGCACCTCGCTGTCTGCCGATCACCGCACATCAGCGTCACCGCTGATCGAAATTCAAACTCACCAATCTGGCCCGCCATGCGCGGGCCTTTTCAATTTCAAGGACACACCCATGAACAATATGAACGAAAATCCTGAATCGGAAATGCGCGCAAATGCGATTCCGGAATCTGCTGAAATGCGAACCCGGACTGATGCGCAGAATTCCCACCGGCCGTGCGCGGACTTTGCGGAATCAGTGAATCAAATTGCGCGCATTCGCCGTGATGATGATGACGCAGAATTTTTCGACGAGGCGTTGGCAATTGCGCTCGAACGCGATGCGAGAATTTTCACCGCGCGTGGAAAAAGCAGCGAAGGTCAGCAACGCAAATCGCTGCACCTGATCGTGTGCGATTTCGAATACCTGTATGATCGCAGCGCCTATGCCGGTTACGCCGTCAGCGAAGGGAAAAGCGGTCGCACCGATCTGCGCTGGCCGTTTCACCGGATCGCGGCTGCGTCATGGATGGCGTTACGATTTGACCCGGATGGCGATGTGCCGGTGGTCGAGGAATTCGCCGTTATCGCCAACGATGAAGCGGACGAGCGCGAAACCGTCATGCGTTTTTTCGACGCATTGCAGCGATACCCCAATGCGGTGCTCACCACATGGGGCGGCGAATTCAAGGATCTGGCGGTGCTGCGGAAATGTGCAGGCGAGTTCGGCTTGCTGCTTCCCGACCAGTTGCGCGATCTCAACCCCTATGCCTATGCGCGGCTCGATCTGTGCCAGGCAGTGACCGGCAAGGCAAAGCCAGTGCATCTGCCCGAATACGCGATCGGCATGCATATTCCCTGCAAGCCGTCACCGAGCAAGGACATCGGCCCGCTGGTCGAACAGGGCAAGTGGCGAGAGGTGCGCGATCAGTGCCTCGCCGACGTGCTCACGGCCTGCGTCATCGCGTTTCGCCACCTGCATGCACACGGCGCGATCGCCTGTCATCCGCAACGCAGCCTTGAGGTGCTGGCGGAGGCAGCTGGAAGGAGGGTGCCCGCCAGCCCCTTCGTCCGCAACAGCTTTGCACCTTGGGCAAGGGGCCAGCTTGCCGCTTCGAATTTGCGTGGCGTCGTCCACCGGGCCGCATGAGCTGCACCGGCAGAGTGCGGCCCCCGATCCAACCCCCTGAGAAGGAGAACCCCATGACCTGATCACCATCCAGCACTCCCCGGGCGCTAAGCGCACCGTCCGGCGTCACATCGCAACGCGCAGTCCAGCGCTTCTCACACCAGGAAGCATATCCGCCGCAGGTCCAAGACGGACGCTGCGGCTTTTTTGTATCTGAAGGAAATCCATAGATGACCAAGTCAACC
>OFDC01001136.1_pt1 | contig 15272 bp, 15 predicted proteins | sample 1520941 | NCBI WGS metagenome assembly OFDC01 (sample SAMEA94258168, study PRJEB24077) | hot springs metagenome | biome: Aquatic biome; feature: Water | place: India | collected 2012-12-06 | depth 5 m | reverse complement strand
CGGTCGAACGGAAACGTGGTCATGCGGCAAGAGCCTCCTTCAAAGGAAGAAAAGGCCCGGGTGCGCGTTACAGTTCCCTCAGGCTAACCGGTCAAGGCTTCCATTCAAGGAAGCGGGCGAGCAGCGAGAGGCCGTAGGACTGGCTCTTTTCCGGGTGGAACTGCACGCCAAGGATATTGTCGCGCGCCACCGCCGCGACGATACCGCCGCCGTGATCGCTCATTGCCGCTATGTGCGCGCCCTCCTCGGGCACGAAGTGGTAGGAGTGAAGGAAATAGGCCTCGCCCGGTTCGAGCAGTTCGGCACCGCCCTGATGCGGCATCGGAGCGACGTCGTTCCAGCCCATGTGCGGCACCTTGATCGACGGGTCGGCCGGCTCGATCACGCGCACTTCGCCGCCGATCCAGCCAAGGCCGTCGGTCGTGCCGAACTCGATGCCGCGATCGGCGAGAAGCTGCATGCCGACGCAGATGCCGAGGAAGGGGGCGCCGCCGACGAGGACGCGTTCTTCCATCGCCTCGACGAGGCCGGGCACGGCGGATAACGCTTCGATGCAGGCGCGGAAAGCCCCGACGCCGGGGAGGACGATGCGATCTGCGGCGCGGACGACGTTGGGGTCAGCCGTGACGACAACGCCTTCTGCACCCGCAGCCTTCAGCGCATTGGCAACCGAGCGGAGATTGCCCGCGCCGTAATCGACCAGCGCGAGGGTATCAACCACCGAGGATGCCCTTGGTCGAAGGCACGGCATCGGCCTTGCGCGGATCGATGGTGATCGCCTGACGCATGGCGCGGGCAAAGCCCTTGTAGATGCCTTCGATGATGTGGTGGTTGTTCGAGCCGTAGAGGCTTTCGATGTGCAGCGTGATGCCGGCCGCCTGGCTGATCGACTGGAACCAGTGCTCGAACAGCTCGGTGTCCATCTCGCCCAAGCGAGGCTGCGTGAAGGCAGCCTTCCAGATCAGCACCGGACGGCCCGAAATGTCGAGCGCGACGCGGCTCAGTGCCTCGTCCATCGGCGAATAGGTGTGGCCGTAGCGGGTGATGCCCTTCTTGTCGCCCAGTGCCTGGGAGATGGCCTGGCCCAGCGCAATGGCGCTGTCCTCGGTGGTGTGGTGCTGGTCGACGTGGAGATCGCCCTTCACCCGGCATTCGATGTCGATCAGCGAGTGGCGGCTGAACTGCTCGATCATGTGATCGAGGAAGCCGATGCCCGTTTCCACCTTGTAGGTGCCGGTGCCATCGAGGTTCACCGACACGGCAATGTCGGTTTCCTCGGTCTTTCGCGTGATCGATCCGGTGCGCATGGGAAAGCGCCTATACGCCGCTCCGGTTTAGAATCAATGTCTGTCCCCACTTGACCCGAACGGCCGGGGAGGTCAGTTGTGGCGGCATGAGCGATGCACCTGACAGCCTGATCCCCTACGACGAAATCGTGCAGGAGGCGCTCCGCGCCGTGGTCGGCAGGGTGCTGGGCGAAGTTGCTGCCGGCGGCGGGATGCTGCCGGGCACCCACCACTTTTATATCACCTTCAAGACCGGCGCTCCCGGCGTGGACATTCCGCAGCGTCTGCGCGAGCGTTTCCCCGACGAGATGACGATCGTGCTGCAGAACAAGTTCTGGGACCTCAAGGTCGAGGCAGATCAGTTCAGCGTTGGCCTTTCGTTCAACCAGATTCCTTCGACCCTGGTGATTCCGTTCTCGGCCATCACCGCATTCGTTGATCCGGCAGTCGATTTCGGCCTGCAATTCCAGGCTGTTGTCGATGACGAGGCCGAACCGGTTGAGCCGGCCGAGAATGATTCGCCGGAACAAGCCGACACGCCTGCCGTTGAGCGGACCGAGGACGGGTCGAACGTCGTCACGGTGGATTTCGGCAAGAAGAAGTAAGGGGCTCTGCCCCGCTGACAGAGGGCAAGGGCATGGTGAAGAAGGGCAAGAAACTGGCCGATGCGGCAAAGGACGCCGCTGACAACGTGCCTGCTCCCAGCCCCAACCCGATGACCAACCTGATTCTGGCGGATATCGCCCTGCGAGCCGGTGGTTCGCTGCTGCGCCGTGGCGTCGAGAAAGGCCTGATCGGGACGAAGATGGGTTCGAAAAAAGCGGGCCGCGTTATCCAGGGACGCACGATGATGCAAACCCTGGTCGGCACCGCCATTGCCCGCGTCGCCACACGCTCTGTGCCCGGCGCGATCGTTGTCGGTGGCGGCCTGCTGGCCAAGACCCTCTATGACCGCCGTCGCAGCAGAACCGCCGAGGCAGCGGGCGAAGCTGCAATCGAGGAACAGGCCGAGCGCGGCAAGAAGAGCTGAGCGGAACCATCCCCACTTGACCATGCGGGAAGCGATGCGCCACTAGCGCACATGGTTCACGAGTCCCAAGACGACGACACCCTGCACCGCCGGGGCCTCATGCTCATCCTGTCCTCGCCCTCCGGCGCCGGCAAGACGACGATCGCGCGCAAGCTTCTGGCCGAGGACAACGAGATCGCTGCGTCGGTCTCGGTCACTACGCGACCGATGCGTCCCGGGGAAGTCGAGGGCAAGGACTACTACTTCGTCGACAAGGTCGAGTTCGACCGCATGGTCGAGGCCAACGAGTTCTACGAATGGGCGGTGGTCTTCGGCAACTGCTACGGCACGCCCAAGGCGCATATTCGTGACCGGCTGAAAGCCGGTGGAGACGTGCTGTTCGATATCGACTGGCAAGGCACCCAGCAGCTTTACCAGAAGGCGCAAGCCGATGTGGTGCGCGTGTTCATCCTGCCGCCGAGCCTTGAAGAGCTGCGCCGCCGCCTGACCGGGCGCGGTACCGACACCGCCGAAGTGATCGCGGCGCGGATGGACCGGGCCCAGGCCGAGATCAGCCACTGGGACGGTTACGACTACGTGGTGATCAACGACGATGTCGAAGGCTGCTTTGACAAGGTCCGCGAGATCCTGGCCGCCGAGCGCATGAAGCGGACGCGCCAGACCGGACTGATCGACTTTGTGCGCGGACTCATGCGCGGCTGAACTGGTAACGGTGCCCCCGCATGTACGAGGGCACCCCAGAAATTTGCCCGATCAGTGACCTGACGGATCGATTGCATTGTCCGGGATCCAGCCGTTGACGATGCCGCCATCGATCGGCAGCGGCGTTCCAACGACATAGTCGCCCGCGCGGCTGGCGAGGAAGATTGCGCCGCCGGCCATGTCTTCGATCGTGCCGATCCGTTTGGAGGGAATGCCCTTGGCAGAGGCTTCGGGATTCTTGGCCGCAGCCTTGTTCATTTCGGACGGGAACGCGCCCGGACAAATGCAGCTGGCGACGATCTGGTCCTTGATCAGGCGGGCAGCCATGCGGCGGGTGAGATGGATCAGCGCAGATTTTGACGCCTGGTAGCTGTAGGTTTCCCAAGGGTTGACGCGCAGGCCATCGACCGAGGCGATGTTGATCACCTTGGCGGGCTGTTCCTTGCTCGCGGCGGCCTTGAGCAGTCCGTGCAGCTTCTGGGTTAGGAAGAACGGGGTCTTGACGTTCAAGTCCATGACCTTGTCCCAGCCGACTTCCGGAAAATCCTCGAAGTCCGCGCCCCATGCGGCACCGGCGTTGTTTACGAGGATGTCGAGCTTGCTTTCGCGGCCGGCAAGGTCGGAAGCGAGTTGTTCGATGCCGGCAACGTTCGAGATATCACCGGGAAGCGCGATGCACTTCTCGCCAAGACGTGCGGCGGTTTCCTCGACGACCGCGGCCTTGCGGGCGGTGATGTAGACGCGCTCGCACCCGGCAGCGATGAAGCCTTCGGCGATCATCTCGCCAATCCCGCGCGAACCGCCGGTGACGACCGCAACGCGGCCTTCAAGGCTGAAGAGCTTGCTGAAATCCATGTATTGTTCCCTTCCGGCCTGTTCGGGGGCCGTTCTGCCTGTGTCCTTCGACAGGCTCAGGACGAGCGGATCTGGAATTCTACCCGATTCCGCTCATGCTGAGCTTGTCGAAGCATCACGCACTACATCAGATCAATAGCCGCTGAGCTGGGCCACGCGTTCGGCGTGGTAGTACTGGTCGCCCATGAACTCGGCGAGCGAACGGTCGCGCTTCATGTATAGGCCGATGTCGTATTCGTCGGTCATGCCGACGCCGCCGTGCATCTGCACGCCTTCGCGCACCGAGAGGTTGCAGGCCTTGGCAGCCTTCGCCTTGGCGACGGAAACCATGAGGTCTGCTTTCTCCGAATTGCCATCGAGCAGCTGCTGCGCCTTGATGACCGCGGCTTCGGCAATTTCCAGTTCGGAATAGAGGTGCGCGGCGCGGTGCTGCAGCGCCTGGAACTCACCGATCAGCTGGCCGAACTGCTTGCGCGTCTTGAGGTAGGCGGTGGTGATGTCGAATGCGCCCTGCCCTACGCCGGTCAGTTCAGCGGCGGCGCCGATGCGGCCGGCGCGGATGACCTTGTTCAGCAATTCGCGCCCACCATCGACTTCGCCGATCACGCAATCGCCGTCGAGCTCGACATTGTCGAAGGTGACGTTGCTGGCCATCGCGCTGTCGACCAGCCGCAGGTTCTCGTGAGTCACGCCTGCGGCATCCTTCGGCACCGCGAACAGCGTGATGCCGTCGTTGTCGGTATCGCTGCCCGAGGTGCGCGCAGCGACGATGATTGCGTCAGCCGATGCGCCCTGCACCACGAACGCCTTGCGCCCCTGCAGGCGGAAACCGTTGCCGGCCTTCTCGGCCTTGCAGGCAATGCGCTCGGGACGGTGCTTGGGGCCCTCATCGACCGCCACGGCCAGCACGCTGTCACCTGCGATCACACCGGGGAGCCAGCGGCCGCGCAGTTCGTCCGAGCCTCCCGAAAGCGCGGTCACGCCCATGACCGAGGTGGTCAGGAACGGCGACGGCGTAAGGTTGCGACCGATTTCGCGCAGGACGATGCCTGCCTCGACGTGGCCCATGGCAAGGCCACCATCAGCCTCGGTGGCAAGCATGCCGGTAAGGCCCATTTCGGCAAACTGCTTCCAGAGGGCGTGGCCGAAGCCATCCTCGCAGTTCATGTCGCGATAGTGGCGCAGCTGCTTCTTGATGCCGCCTTCATCGGCCATGAAGCCGGTGACGCTCTCGGCCAGCATGGCCTGATCTTCGGTGTGGTAAAGGGGCATCGATCAGGCTCCCGGCAGTTCGAGGATGCGTTTGGCGACAACGTTGAGCATGACTTCGCTGGTGCCGCCCTCGATCGAGTTGGCCTTGGTGCGCAGCCACGAGCGCGACGGCGAACCGCCGTTGGTACGCTCGCTCTCCCATTCAAGCGCGGTTGCCCCGCCTGCCGACATCAGCAGTTCGTGGCGACGCTTGTTCAGTTCCGTGCCGGCGTACTTCATCATGTTGGGCTGTGCGGGATGGGCACGGCCGACCTTGGCCTCATCGAGGAACTTCTCGCCCATGCAGGCATAGGCCAGCGCATCGACGTCGAACATGGCGAGGTCTGCGCGCAGGATCGGGTCTTCGAGACCATTGCGGGCAACGACAGCGCCAATGGCGTTGAGGCGGTCACCGCCGCCGGCGCCCGAGATCATCTCGCGCTCGTGACCGAGCAGATACTTTGCGACATCCCAGCCGCGGTTCAGCTCGCCGACAATCTGGTTCTTCGGCACGACGACGTTGTCGAAGAAGGTTTCGCAGAACGGCGAGTTGCCGCTGATCAGCTTGATCGGCTTGGTCGTCACGCCCGGTGTGGTCATGTCGAACAGCAGGAAGCTGATGCCCTGGTACTTGTTGGTCTTGTCGGTCCGGACGAGGCAGAAGATCCAGTCGGCCTTGTCCGCGTAGGACGTCCAGATCTTCTGGCCGTTGACGACCCAGTGATCGCCCTTGTCCTCGCCGAAAGTCTGCAAGCTGACGAGGTCCGAGCCCGAGCCGGGTTCGGAGTAGCCCTGGCACCAGCGGATTTCACCGCGGGCGATCTGATTGAGGTAGTGAACCTTCTGCTCTTCCGTGCCGAACTTCAGCAGCGCGGGGCCGAGCATCCAGATGCCGAAGCTGGACAGCGGCGGACGCGCGCCGATGCGGGCGCATTCCTCGCGCCAGATCTTCGCTTCGGCCGGAGACATGCCGGCGCCGCCATAGGGCTTGGGCCAGTCGGGCACGGTGTAGCCCTTGGCGGCGCAGCGCTCCATCCAGGTCTTCTGCGCTTCGTTCTTGAACTTGAAGTTGCGTCCGCCCCAGCAGACGTCGCCCTCGTCACGGGCGGGTTCACGCATTTCGGCAGGGCAGTTCTCTTCAAGCCATGCGCGGATTTCCGCGCGGAAAGCATCAAGGTCTGACATGGTTATGCTCCTCTCTTAATCGGAAGGTTAAGGCGAGTCGCGATGGTCTGGCAAGCGCGGATTTGCGGCACCTTTCCTGCGCTTTGGGGCAAATCGTGCATGCCGTAGCGTAAACCCCATCGCCATTGACGGACGGTCTTTCGCGCCTAAGCTGACGTAAACGTAAAACGACATAAAAACGCTGGAGAGAGGGATGCGATTCAACGGCAAGACGGTCGTCGTGACCGGCGCAGCTTCGGGAATCGGACGGGCGACCACGATCGCCTTCGCGGCCGAGGGGGCGACGGTCTACGCGGCGGACATCGACGAGGCCGGCCTCCTGGCGACGGCGAGCGCATCCAACGGCAAAGTCGTTACCGCCCGCTGCGACGTCACGCGTTGCGAGGACATCAAGGCCCTGATGGACCGTGCTGCCGCAGAAACTGGCGGCATCGACTCGGTCTTCAACAATGCCGGCGCTGGCGGAGACCGCGCACCGATCGACGAGATCGAGCCCGAAGGCTGGGACCGGACGATGGACCTGCTGCTTCGCTCCGTCGCGTTCGGCATCCGCTACGCCGTACCACACATGATCGGACGCAAGGGCGCGTCGTTCGTCAACACGTCCAGCGTGGCCGCGGTCGGCCCGGGCTACTCTCCCACCGCCTATGCCGTCGCCAAGGCTGGCGTCTTGCACCTGACCAAGGTCGCCGCGGCAGACCTCGCCAAACACCAGATCCGGGTGAACGCGGTGCAGCCGGGCTTCATCAACACCAATATCTTCACCGCTTCGCTGGAGATGCCGGCCGAAATGGAGGCGCAGGCCAAGGGCGCGATTGCCGCAATGTCGCAGCAGGCACAGCCGGTGGCGCGGGGCGGGCAGCCTGACGACATTGCGCAGGCCGTGCTGTTCCTTGCCAGTGAGGCGGCAGGATTTGTTACAGGCACATCGCTGATTGTCGACGGCGGGATCACCATCGGGCCGCGTCATAGCTGGGACCCGAATATGCCGGGCCTGTTCGACGCGCTTCAGCAGATGGTCGACAGCGGAAAGGCTGCATGATCCCGATCGAAGGTCGCGTGCCGACCCGGCTCGCCTTGGCGAACGGGTTGGGCAGTGTCGCCTATGGCGTGAAGGACAACGGCTTCGCCACGTTCCTCTTGCTCTTCTATAACCAAGTGCTCGGCATGGATGCGAGGCTGGTCAGCCTTGCCCTGCTGATAGCGCTGGTCTTCGACGGACTGATCGACCCGATCGTCGGGCATTTCAGCGACCGTACGCGCACGGCCTGGGGGCGTCGCCTTCCGTTTCTCTACATCGCCCCGATCCCTCTCGGGTTCGCATGGATCTTCCTGTGGTCACCCATTGGCGAGCCGAGCTTCCTGATGCTGCTGCTCTCGGCAATCATGGTCCGGGCGCTGGTTGCCATGTGCGAAGTGCCTTCGGCAGCGCTGGTGGCGGAGATCAGCCGGGACTATGACGAGCGCACGCGCCTAACGCGCTTCCGCTTCCTGTTCTCGTGGGGCGGCGGGCTGCTGATGCTGCTGCTTGCCTACGGGGTATTCCTGCCAGATGCGATGCTGGCTCGGGAGGGCTACCGCAATTACGGGCTGTTCGGCGCAGGACTTATGGTCACCTGCGTCCTCGTCTCGGCAATCGGGCAGCATCGCGCGGTGGCAGCGTGGCCGCCTGAGCGCGAGGCCAGCGGCAAGAGCGCCTTCGCCTCGTTGGGGGAGATCCGGGAAAGCTTTTCCCACCCTGCATGCCTCATCGTGATGGCCGGGATTGCCGCTGCACTTACAGCGCAAGGCATCACCTTTGCGCTATCAAACTACCTCTACCTATACGTCTGGAAATTTACCCCCACTGCATTGCAGGCATTTCCATTTCTGCTTTTCGCCAGCGTCGTGGGTGCCTCGATGCTGGTCGGGCGGGCACAGAAGCGCTGGGGCAAGGCCGGGACGGTGATGCGGATGGCCCCGATCGGCATGGTGTTCTGGGCCGGACCACTGATGTTGCGCTGGCTCGGCCTTTGGGCACCTGATGGAACGACCGCATCGCTTGGCATGATGTTCGCCTGTACCTTGCTGTCCAACACCTTCACCGTGACCGGCACGATGACCTTGTGGTCGATGGTCGCCGACGTGGTGGAGGCATCCGAGGAGCAGACCGGGCGACGATCCGAAGGGACGCTTTCGGCGGGCGCGTTCCTTGCCTCGAAGTGTGCGGGCGGACTGGGCGTGTTCATCACCGGCCTATTGCTCAGCTATGCCGGGCTTGAGGCGAACACAGCGCCGGATGCCGTCCTGCCGGAAGTCACCCACCGCCTGAGCCTCGCCTATGTCGCGAGCATTGCGGCTCTCGCCGGGCTCACAGCTTTCGTCGTGCGGCACTTCCCGATCGACCGCGCAGAGCACGAGGCGCGGTTGGCGCGGCTCGATCAGGTGGCAAAGGCCGACCCCGATGCGGCGGGCCTTCACCCCTGACGATGAAATGACCTTGATCAACGACATGACTTAATCGGTCACTTAATTTTCGCTTGAATTCACACATGGCCCGATGGACAGTGCCGGGCAACCAAGGAGAGGCTCATGGATTTCGAACCGACCGACCGCCAGAAGTACTGGCGTGACCGCGTCCGCCAGTTCATCGAGGACAACGTCCGCCCGCGCTATAAAGACTACAAGGCCGAACAGGCGACGGGTGACCGCTGGAAGGTGCTGCAAACGGTCGAGCAGGAGAAGGCCAAGGCCAAGGCTGCCGGAATCTGGAATCTGTTCATGCCGCCGCGCAATGGCGGTCACCATCACGTCGAGGAAAGCTTCGAGTTCGAAGGCCCGGGCTTGACCAACCTTGAATATGCGCTCTGCGCCGAAGAAATGGGCCGCATCGGCTGGGCCAGCGAAGTGTTCAACTGCTCGGCACCCGATACCGGGAATATGGAAGTGTTCCATCGCTACGGCACGCTGGAGCAGAAGGAGCGGTGGCTGCGCCCACTGATGAACGGCGAGATTCGCTCCGCCTTCCTGATGACCGAGCCGGCAGTGGCCTCGTCGGATGCGACCAATATCGAAACCTCGATCCGCCGCGAGGGCGACGAATATGTGATCAATGGCCGCAAGTGGTGGTCGTCGGGCGTAGGCGATCCGCGGTGCAAGATCGCGATCGTCATGGGGAAGACCGACTTCGAGGCCAAGCGTCACCAGCAGCAGTCAATGATTTTGATGCCGCTCGATGCGCCCGGCGTTGAGATCGTTCGTCACCTGCCCGTCTTCGGCTATGACGACGCGCCGCATGGCCACATGGAAGTGGTGATGAAGGACGTGCGTGTGCCGGCGTCCAACATTCTCCTTGGCGAAGGACGAGGCTTCGAAATTGCGCAAGGGCGCCTCGGGCCGGGCCGCATCCATCACTGCATGCGCACCATCGGCGTGGCCGAGGAGGCGATTGCCAAGATGGCCAAGCGCCTGCAATCGCGCGTGGCGTTCGGCAAGCGCGTGGCTGATCAATCGATCTGGGAATGGCGCATCGCGCAGGCTCGCATCGACATCGAGATGACCCGCCTGCTCTGCCTCAAGGCGGCGGACATGATGGACAAGGTCGGCAACAAGTCGGCGGCGCTGGAAATTGCGATGATCAAGGTCCAGGCGCCGAACATGGCATTGCGGATCATTGACGATGCGATCCAGGCCCATGGTGGCGGCGGCGTCTCGGAAGATTTCGGTCTTGCCGAAGCCTATGCCCACCAGCGCACCTTGCGACTGGCCGACGGACCCGACGAAGTTCATGCCCGCGCCATCGCCCGTATCGAGTTTGCCCGCCATTCGGAATTGCCAACTGGCGACCGTGGCTTCAGCTCGGGCGATCTGGGCGTGGCTCGGTAAGGAGAGAGAAGATGAAAGCCGCCGTACTCGTCGAACCGGGCAAGCCGCTCGAAATCCAGGACCTGACTGTTTCCAAGCCGGGTCCGCATGAAGTGCTGATCCGCACGGCGGCCTGCGGGCTGTGTCATTCGGACCTGCACTTCATCGAGGGCGCCTATCCGCATCCGCTCCCGGCCGTACCGGGACATGAGGCGGCGGGCATCGTCGAGGCGGTCGGTTCGGAAGTGCGGACCGTGAAGGTGGGTGACGCAGTCGTCACCTGCCTCTCGGCCTTCTGCGGCCATTGCGAGTTCTGCGTGACCGGGCGAATGTCGCTGTGCCTTGGGGCCGACACCCGGCGCGGGGCTGGCGCGCCCCCGCGCCTCACCCGGACCGACGATGGCAGCACTGTGAACCAGATGCTGAACCTCTCGGCATTTGCCGAGCAGATGCTGGTGCACGAACACGCCTGCGTTGCGATCAACCCGGAGATGCCGCTCGATCGGGCGGCGGTAATCGGTTGCGCGGTGACGACTGGGGCTGGCGCGGTGTTCAATGCGGCAAAGCTCACGCCGGGCGAGACGATTTGCGTGGTCGGCTGTGGTGGTGTGGGTCTGGCCACCATCAACGCGGCCAAGATCGCCGGTGCCGGGCGTATCATTGCGGTCGATCCGATGCCGGAGAAGCGCGAGCTGGCGAAAAAGCTTGGCGCGACGGACGCGCTCGATGCCGGACCCGACGCGGCCAAGGAAATCGTCGAGATGACCAAGGGCGGCGTTCACCATGCGATTGAAGCGGTTGGGCGCCCGGCCTCTGGCGACCTCGCGGTTGCCGCGTTGCGGCGCGGCGGGACGGCGACGATCCTCGGCATGATGCCACTCAATCACAAGGTCGGCCTTTCGGCGATGGACCTGCTGTCGGACAAGAAGCTGCAGGGCGCCATCATGGGCGGCAATCACTTCCCGGTGGATCTGCCGCGTCTTGTTGATTTCTACATGCGCGGGCTTCTCGATCTCGACACCATCATTGCCGAACGCATTCCGCTGGAAGGCATCAACGACGGGTTCGAGAAGATGAAGCAGGGTCATTCCGCCCGCTCGGTCATCGTGTTCGACCAATGAGCGGGGCGGTGATGGACGCGCAGGCAGCGTTTACGGGGACGGTTGTGCCCGAGGGCGCCGACAAGCTGGACGAGGCGAGCCTGACCCGCTGGTTCGAGGAGAACGTGGCGGGCTTTCAAGGCCCGCTTACGGTCTCGAAATTCAAGGGCGGGCAATCGAACCCGACCTATAAGATCGACAGTCCTTCTGGACCCTACGTCCTTCGGCGCAAGCCCTTCGGCAAGCTGCTGCCTTCCGCCCATGCGGTGGACCGCGAATACAAGGTTCAGGCGGGACTCTCAGGAACCGGCTTCCCGGTCGCTCGCCAGTACGGCCTTTGCACCGACGACAGCGTCATCGGCTCATGGTTCTATGTCATGGGCTGCGTTGACGGGCGGACGATCTGGGATGGCGCGATGCCAGGTGCCACGCCCGAGTTCCGGCGCGCGACTTACGACGCCATGGTCGATACGCTTGCCGCACTGCATTCGGTCGATATCGAGAAGGCCGGCCTTTCCGACTTCGGCAAGCCGGGCAATTACTTCGGTCGGCAAGTCGATCGCTGGACCAAGCAGTATCGCCTCTCGGAAACCGAGACGATGCCCGAGATGGAGCGGCTGATCGAATGGCTGCCCGCTACGCTCCCCGAGCAGACGCGAACCAGCGTTGTCCATGGCGATTACCGCATCGACAACATGATCTTCCATCCCACACAAGCCAAGGTCGTCGCGGTGCTCGATTGGGAGCTTTCCACGCTGGGGGATCCGCTCGCCGACTTCACCTATTTCTGCACGGCCTGGGTGCAGGACAACGGCGGGCGATCGGGCGTGCAGGACCTCGATCGCAAGGCGCTGGGCATACCCGAACTTGATGAAGTGGTGGCACGGTATTGCGAAAAAACCGGGCGTGACGGTTTGCCCGGGCTCGACTGGTATGTTGCCTACAACTTCTTCAGGCTGGCCGGCATCATCCAGGGAATCAAGAAGCGGGTGATCGACGGTACGGCCTCAAGCGCTCACGCCAAGGCGATGTCGGAAAGAGTTCGCCCGCTGGCAGAACTGGCCTTGAGCTTTGCGGTGAAGGCCGGGGCCTGATACCGGCCCGTCCATGGCAGATCAGAAGCGTCTCAAGGTCTATTTCGATGGCGGATGCCGGCCTAATCCAGGCCCGATCGAGGTGGCTGCGGTGTTGCGCGGAACGGCCCATGTGCGGACTGACTTGGGCAGCGGGACGAATGGCGATGCCGAATGGCTGGCGCTTATCCATGCGCTTGAAGTGGCGCAGGCCAGCGGCGACACTCCGTTTGATCTGTTGGGAGACAGCCGTTCGGTGATCGAACAGGCCAATGGCCGCGCGAAAGCGGCGTCGCCTGCGGACCGGAAGCATCTGGAGCGCTTCCGGCAATTGGCTGAAGCGAATCCCCCCGCCCGCGTTCGATGGGTCAAGCGTGAGCAAAACCTTGCAGGCATCGCCTTGAATGCCAGGCACCCGCGCTAGGCAAAGAAAAAGCCCCGGAGGCAGTACCTCCGGGGCCGTGATCTTCTAGCTTGGCAAGAACGTCAGGCTGCTTCGGCCTTCGCCCCTTCCCGCTCGGCATTCAGTGCCTCGGCCAGCAGGAATGCCAGTTCGATCGACTGTGCTGCATTCAGACGCGGATCGCAGTGGGTGTGATAGCGATCGGCAAGGCCTTCCTGCGTGATCGCCACGGCACCACCGGTGCACTCGGTCACGTCCTGCCCGGTCATCTCGATGTGGATGCCGCCCGCATGGGTGCCTTCGGCGCGGTGGACGGCAAAGAAGCCCTTCACCTCGGTCAGGATGCGGTCGAACGGGCGGGTCTTGTAGCCGTTGTCGGCCTTGATGACGTTGCCATGCATCGGATCGCACGACCACACCACCGGATGGCCTTCGCGCTTCACGGCGCGCACCAGCGGAGCGAGCCCTGCCTCGACCTTGTCGTGGCCGAAGCGGCTGATCAGCGTCATGCGGCCAGCTTCGCGCGAGGGATTGAGCGTATCGAGCATGCGCAGGAGCGCATCGGCGCTGAGCGAAGGACCGCACTTCATGCCGATCGGATTGTTGACGCCGCGCAGGTACTCGACGTGAGCCGAACCTTCGAAGCGCGTACGATCGCCGATCCACAGCATGTGGGCGCTGGTGTCATACCATTCGCCAGTCAGCGAATCCTGCCGGGTCATCGCCTCTTCGTAAGCCAGCAGCAGCGCTTCGTGGCTGGTGTAGAAGCTGGTGCCCTGAAGCTGCGGCACTGTGCGTGGATCGACGCCGCAGGCTTCCATGAAGTCCAGCGCTTCGCCGATCTTGTCGGCCATCTCGCGGAACTTGGTGCCCCACGGGCTCTTGCCGATGTGGTCCAACGTCCATTGGTGGACCTGGCGCAGGTTGGCGTAACCGCCGCCGGCAAAGGCTCGCAGCAGGTTGAGCGTTGCCGCCGCTTGGCTGTAGGCCCGCAGCATGCGCTCGGGATCGGGAATGCGCGATTCCGGCGTGAAGTCGATGCCGTTGATGTTGTCACCAAGGTAGCTCGGCAACTCGACATCGCCGATCTTTTCCACCGGCGAGGAGCGCGGCTTGGCGAACTGTCCGGCCATGCGACCGACCTTCACCACCGGCTGCTTGCTGGCGAAAGTCAGCACGACCGCCATCTGCAGCAGCACGCGGAACGTGTCGCGAATGTTGTTCGGATGGAACTCGGCAAAGCTCTCGGCGCAGTCGCCGCCCTGCAGCAGGAAACCCTTGCCTGCGGCCACTTGCGCGAGGTCGGCCTTCAGTGCGCGCGCTTCGCCAGCAAAGACCAGCGGCGGAAAGCTCGTCAGGGTCTTCTCGACCTCGTTCAGCTTTTCGGCATCGGGATAGACCGGCAGATGCCGACCTTCAAACCCGCGCCACGAATCCGCAGTCCAGTTCTGTGCCACTTTCCATTCCTTTCAAGAGGCGCGCCCATACGCCCCCTGCGCAAGAAAAGCAAAGGAAGGCTTGCTCTCACAGCAATCGATCATCGCGATCACGCGCAAGGCCATCGCCAGGGGCAGGCGCATAGGGAATTTACCTTAGTCACCTCATCAGGATGTCTTGGTGGACGGGCGGTTAACCGTGCAGATCCCACCAAAGGTCGTTCGTTTTCCCATGCTTGCCCTTCGCCGCCTTCTGATTCTACTGGCCCGAAGCCGCGGAGGGAACATCCTGCCTCTCTCGGCCATGGCAATCTTTGCCGTGGCTGCACTGATCGGCGGCGCCATCGACATAAGCCGCGCCTGGCGCACCCAGACCAGGCTGCAGGCGGCTTGCGACGCAGGAGTGCTGGCCGGTCGCCGCGCCGTCACCACCAACGGTTTCGATGCCACAGCAAAGGCGCAGGCGGACAATTACTTCTTCGCGAACTTCGACGAGACCCACCAGGGTTCGCGGGACACGAGCTTCGAACCAACGTCAGCGGACAAAGGCGGCACCATCGACGCCGTGGCGACAACTACGCTTCCGCCCCTGATGATGCAGATCTTCGGCTTTCAGGGTTTCGATCTGAGCGTCAGTTGCACGGCCTCGATGGGCGTGGGCAACAGCGACATCATGATGGTCCTGGATACCACCGGGTCCATGAGTTCGCTTCTGGCAGGCAGCACGCAGACGCGGATCGAAGCGCTGCGCGCTGCAATGAAGAACTTCTACGCCACGGTCGAGAACGCCCTGTCAGGCACAAACGCTCGCGTGCGCTATGGATTTGTGCCGTACAGTTCTTCAGTCAATGTCGGAAGGCTGCTACTCGACCTGGACCCGTCATATCTCGTCGACAACTGGACGATCCAATCTCGCAAGGCGATCTACCGAACCGTGCAGACATTGAGCGGCTACGGCACGCCGGTCAGCGGGAGTCCGACAACCACGACGACCCTGCCAACCTACTCATTATGGGCAAACTACGGCTCCAACGTCTATCTGCTGTCAACGTCGTGCAACAGCGCCAAGCCGGCTGATACCGCCTGGACCAATTCGGGCAGTGCCACC
>OFDC01001135.1_pt1 | contig 15273 bp, 13 predicted proteins | sample 1520941 | NCBI WGS metagenome assembly OFDC01 (sample SAMEA94258168, study PRJEB24077) | hot springs metagenome | biome: Aquatic biome; feature: Water | place: India | collected 2012-12-06 | depth 5 m | reverse complement strand
GCGGCCCATCGGCGGGGGTATCGGCGGGTCCGCTGGCCGGTTTCAGAGTCCCCCTTGCCCGCGGCCTCAGCGCCGGCCCTGGCGCAGCAGAGCGTGCAACAGGATCGCGCCGAAGGTGGCGGTACCGATGCCCCCTAGCGCGAAGTCGCCGAAGCGCAAGGTGAAATCGCCGGTGCCCAGCACCAGGGTGATGGCCGCGGTGATGAGGTTGGCGTTGTCCGAGAAGTCGACCTTGTTGTCGACCCAGATCTTGGCCCCGGCCACCGCGATCAGGCCGAACACCACGATCGACACGCCGCCCATCACCGCCAGCGGGATGGTCTGGATGAGCGCGCCGAACTTGGGGCTGAAGCCCAGGAGGATGGCGATGAGCGCGGCCACCACGAACATCGCGGTGGAGTAGATCCGCGTGGCGGCCATCACGCCGATGTTCTCGGCATAGGTGGTCACGCCCGTGCCGCCGGAGGCGCCGGAGACCATGGTGGCGACGCCGTCTCCCAGGAACGCGCGGCCCATGTAGCGGTCCAGGTCGCGCCCGGTCATGGCGCTGACGGCCTTGACGTGGCCGAGGTTCTCCGCCACCAGGATGATGGCCACCGGCGCGATCAGCAGCATGGCCCGGGGGTCGAACACCGGCGCGGCGAACTTCGGCAGACCGAACCAGGCGGCGTTGGCCACCGCGCTCAGGTCGACCGGCTTGCCCAGGCCCAGTCCGTTGGTCAGCACCGCATAGAGGATCGTCGCGACGATCAGGCCGACCAGGATCAGCAGCCGCTGCAGCATGCCGCGCGTGAACACCGCCACCAGGCCCACCGACAGGAAGGTCGCCGCCTGCATCCACGCATCGAAGGGCGTGGGTGCCATGTTCTTGATCGGGATGCCGGCCAGGTTCAGGCCGATCACCGCCACCACCGCGCCGGTGACCACTGGGGGCATGAAGCGCTCGATCCAGCCGGTGCCGGTGGCCATCACGACCAGGCCGATCAAGGCGTACAGCAGGCCGCAGGCGACGATGCCGCCGAGCGCCACGCCCAGGTTGGCGTTCAGTCCGCCGCCGGCATAGCCGGTGGCCGCGATCACCACGCCGATGAAGGCGAAGCTGGAGCCGAGGTAGCTGGGCACCCGGCCGCCGACGAAGAAGAAGAAGATGAGCGTGCCGATGCCGCTCATCAGGATCGCGAGGTTGGGGTCGAACCCCATCAGCACCGGGGCCAGCACGGTCGCGCCGAACATGGCGATCACGTGCTGCACGCCCAGGGCGGCGGTCTGCCCCCAGGGCAGACGTTCGTCGGGGGCGACCACCGCACCCGGTTGCGGTTGCACCTCCCGCCAGTGCGGAATGAAGCTCATCGTGGGGAATCCCGTGTTGTCGACCGCCGTGGGGCGCACGGCAGCATGGTTGTCGGCCGGCACCACGGCAGGAAGGCGGCGCACGGCGGGGCGCCGGGAGTGTATGCGCGCCGGCGACCGGCTGGCAGGGGAGCAGCCCGCGGGCGGGGCCGCCCGCGCGCGCGGAGCGTGAAAAAAGAAAGGGGGAGCGGAGCGCGGTAACCGGGCGGCTCGCTCTCAGCGCGCCCGACGCCCGCTCCCCCCGGACGTCAACCGAAGCTGACGTGACGGCTGCCGGGTCAGGTCAGCCGCGCCCAAAACTGGAAGGACAACTGCTGGGGCACGCGATGGGACTGCAGCACGGGGGCGGGGCGGGCTGCCGGTGCGGCCGCTCGGGACGGCGACTGGGGACGGGCCTTCGGTGCGACGGGCTTCGGGGTCTTGTTCCACATGATGGGGACACGGTACGTCAGGGGGTGTCGGTGACCAGGGGGACGGCGGCGCGCCGAAGCCAGTCCATCAGGGCCGGCCCGCTGGGCAGCCGAGCGGCGCTGGCCTGGGACAGGCGCAGCAGCGACGACGAGGCGCGCTGCACGCGCGGTCCGGCGGCGCGCTGACGGGACAGGGGGGCGGTGGTGGATTTCGATTCGGCCATGTCGGGATCTCCCTTGGCGCTGGCCGTGCTATCGGCGGCCGCACGCGTCCCGTTCAGCGCATCTTCCATGCCACCGCGACGAAAGTCTTGTCGCGTGACGGCCGTCACGCCCGTCCTGCAACCGGGTGTTGCCAGGTCCCCCAGGGCGACGTGCTGCGCCCCCCGCACTTCGCCGCCGTACATCAAGGGTTACAAGGGTGACGCGCCCCGTCGGCTCACGCGGCGGCGGTGGCGGGGGTCACGAATGCCGTCACCCGGCGCACCACCTCGGCGTCCCGCAGAACGCGCCGGTGACCCAGGCCCCGCGTCGCCAGCCATTGCGAGGCGGGCAGGGCCGCTGCCAGTCTGCGTGCATGCACGATGGGTGCGGCGGCGTCGTCCTCGTCGTGAACGATCAGGGTGGGCTGTGCCAGGCGCGGGGCCAGCCAGGCCGGCTCGAAGGCCGCCAGCGGCACGCCTTCGTGCCGTTCGATCGCCTCGCGCAGCTGCTGCGCCCCGACACGGCCCAGCCCGAAGGCCTGGCCGAAGCCATCGATCACGGGTGCCGGGGGCATCGAGGGCGCGATCAGCACCAGGCGTCGCAGTGCGAGCCCCTGGCCGGCGGCGTGCGCGGCGGCCAAGGCGCCCAAGGAGTGCGCCACGACCGCCTGCCACGGCCCCAGCCGGGCCTGCACCGCGAACAGCGCACGGACGAACTGCGGCAGCGTGCTGTGCCAGCCGTCGGCACGACCATGTCCGGGCAGGTCCACCAGCACCGGGGCGAGCCCGGCCGCGTGCAGCGCCTCAGCCAGGCTGCGCAGCTGCCAGGCGTCACCCGCCCAGCCGTGCACCAGCAGCACCGGCGGGCGGTGGCCGTCGTTGTCGCGGTGCCGCCACACTGCGATGCGGCCCTGCTCGAAGGGCAGGGCCTCCATCAGCCAGCCCGGCGGCGCGGGCCGGGCGCGGGCCAGGCGCTTGGTGGGCAGGGGCGTGAAGAACAGGCGCTGCGCGGCGCGCACCGACAGCGAAGGCGCCCAGCGCCGGACCAGCCGCAGCCCTCGGCCGAGCCAGCGCACCGCGGTGCTCCCGCCATAGAAGGCCTGGACCGGGATGTCCGCTGCGCGGGGTCCCTCCGCGAGGGACGACGCACCGCCTTCGGGCGGCCGGGCGGCGGCGCTCATGCCCCCTCCCACCCGAAGTCGCGGTTGTCACGGGGGAGCATGGGCCACAGGCGGTGCAGCTGCCAGCCGGCGCGCAGGGTGGCGGCGAGGGCGGCGAGGGTGACGATCATCAGCATGGACTTCTCCTGGTTTCGCACGGTCGTGCGAAGTAAAGGGTGGCGACGACGCGACGGCATGACGGTGCAGTCAGCGCGGGTGCTTCTCGGGGGAGGGGGCAGGTCCCGGCGCAGTGCCGGGGGCGAGACAGCTGCCCAGCAGGCGCTGCCAGGCCGCCTCGCCCCGCTCGGCGGCCTTGGGATCGGCCAGGAAGCGCGCATCGCGCATCAGGCCGACGAACAGGGTGTCCATCTCGAACACCAGCTGGTCGGGGTCGGTGTCGGCGCGCAGGTGCCCGGCGTCGATGGCCTGCAGCACCGTGCGCTTGAGCGCTGCGCGCCAGCGGCGGATGCCGCTCTCCAGCAGCTCGCGCACCTCGCCGGAGCGCTCGTCGTACTCGAAGGCGCCCTTGCAGTACAGGCAGCCCTGGGTGGCCTCGATGCGCTGCACCCGCGCCAGCCACAACCGCACGATCGCCTGCAGGCGCGGCAGGCCGCGCGGTTCGCGCATGGCCGGCACGAAGACGTCCTGCAGGAAGCGCCGGTCGTACTCCTCCAGCACCGCCTTCTGCAGCGCCTCGCGCGAGCCCACCCGCGAGAACACGCCGCTCTTGGACAGGTTCAGCCGCTTGGCCACCTCGCCGATGGACAAGCTCTCCAGCCCCTCGGCGGCGGCCATGCGCAGCGCGGTGTCGAGGATCGCGGCCAGCGTCAGCTCGCTGCGTTCGGTGCGGGTCTCCATGCGTCCCAATTTAGCACGACCGTGCGAGAAAGCAATCCTCTCGCTGCATGGGGGAGAAGGCGCCTTACATCAGACGTCTTCGGGCAACGGGGCGAGGCGAACCGCCACAAGCGAGGAACGAACCCGGTCTGGCGCCAGGAACACCAGCCGACCTCCGTGGATCCGGCTTCGCCGGTCCACTGGAGGTGCCCCTCGGGGGGGCGGCCGTGAGGCCGTAGGGGGGGTGTTATTCAAGCGGGTTGGTAGCCGCGCGGCACGGCGCCCAGGAGCTTCTTGGTGTAGTCCTGCTTCGGGGCGGCAAGGATCTCTTCCGCGCTCGCCTGTTCGACGACCTGGCCGTCCTTCATCACCAGCACCTCGTCCGAGATGAAGCGCACCACGGCGAGGTCGTGGCTGATGAAGACATAGGCCAGCCCGAACTCGTCCTGCAGGTCCTTCAGCAGGTTGAGCACCTGCGCCTGCACCGACACGTCCAGCGCCGAGACGGCCTCGTCGAGCACCAGCACCTCCGGGTTGAGCGTCAGGCAGCGCGCGATGGCGATGCGCTGGCGCTGGCCGCCGGAAAACTCGTGCGGGTACTTGCCGAAGGCGCTGCCGTCCAGGCCCACCTTCTCCAGCAGGCCCCGGGCGCGCTGCTCGCGCTCGGCGGTGTTCGCGCCGATGCCGTGGATGGTCATGGGCTCGACCAGGGTCTGTCCGATGGTGAAGCGCGGGTTGAGCGAGGCGTAGGGGTTCTGGAAGACGATCTGGATGCGGCGACGCATCAGCTGCCGCTCGCGGTCGGACAGCTTCAGCAGGTTCTTGCCGTCGAACAGCACCTCGCCGCCGGTGGGCTCGTGCAGGCGCAGCAGGGTCAGGCCCATGGTGGTCTTGCCGGAGCCCGATTCGCCCACCACGCCCAGGGTGTGGCCGCGGCGCAGCTGGAAGTTGACGTCCTGCACCGCCTTGAACTCGCGCTTTCCGAACAGGCCCTCCTTGAGCCAGAAGGACTTGCGCAGTGCCTTGACCTCCAGCACCACCGGCGCGGCGGGGTCCTTGGCCTGGCCCGTGGCCCGCGCGGCGCGACCGGCCATGTGGTCGTCGATCACCATCAGCCGCCCCGGGTTGTGCTCCAGGCTGGGGCGGCAGGCCAGCAGCGCCCGGGTGTAGTCGTCCTGGGGCGCGGTGAAGATGCGCTCGACCGGCCCCTGCTCGCGGACGGTGCCGTGACGCATCACCACCACCTGGTGCGCGATCTCGCCCACCACGCCGAGGTCGTGGGTGATGAACAGCACGCTCATGCGGTGGCGCGCCTGCAGCTTGGCCAGCAGCTCGAGGATCTGGCGCTGGATCGTCACGTCCAGGGCGGTGGTGGGTTCGTCGGCGATCAGCAGCTTGGGCTCGCAGGCCAGGGCCATGGCGATCATCACCCGCTGCTGCTGGCCACCCGACAACTCGTGCGGGTAGGCGCCCAGCCGCCGGCGCGGCTCGGGCAGGCCCACCTCCGCCAGCAGGCTCTCGGCCTTGGCCAGCGCCTCCTTCGGCTTCATGCCGAGGTGGCGCACGAGCGGTTCCGTCAGCTGCTGGCCCACGGTGAACACCGGGTTCAGCGAGGTCATCGGGTCCTGGAACACGCAGGCGATGTCCTTGCCGCGCATGGCCTGCAATTCAGGCAGCTGCGCCTGCAGCAGGTCTCGCCCTTGGAACAGGATCCTGCCCTGCCGCTCGGCGTTGTCCGGCAGCAGGTTGAGGATGGACATCGCGGTCACGCTCTTGCCCGAACCCGACTCGCCCACCAGCGCCAGCGTGGAGTTCTCGGGGATGTCGAAGCTCACGCCCTTGACGGCCTCGTAGCGCTGCATCACCCCGTCGACCTTGCCCATGCGGAAGGCCACGCGCAGATCCTGAATGCTCAACAACATCGGTTCATTCCCAACGGCTCACGCCGCGAAAGATTCATCGATCCCGCACCGCCACGCCGCAGGGCTGCTGGACCGGCCGTCCAGGCCAGGTCCCCCAGTGATGCCGCGGATCCGGCTCCGCCGGTCCGCCAGCATCGCCCCCTGGGGGGCGGCCGTCAGGCCGTAGGGGGGGTCTTCACTCCAGACCGCGCAGCTTGGGATCCAAGGCGTCGCGCAAGGCGTCGGCCATCAGCGAGAACGCGGTGACGAAGACGCACATGAACGCGGTCGCCGCGGCCAGCTGCCACCAGTGCCCCAGGATCAGCTCGCTCTGCGCCTCGGCCAGCATCGTGCCCCAGCTGACCTGGTCGACGGGCACGCCCAGGCCGAGGTACGACAGGATCACCTCCGCCTTGATGAAGCCCACCACCAGCAGCGACATGCGCACCAGGATGACGTGACTCACGTTGGGCAGGATGTGGCGGAACATGCGCGAGGCGCGGGAGGCGCCCATGGCCTCGGCCGCGCGCACGTACTCGCGGCTGGAGTGCTTCATGAACTCCGCGCGCACCTGGCGGTAGATGCCGGTCCAGCCGGTCAGCCCGAGGATCAGCACCACGGTGCCGATGCCGCGCCCGAACACCGCCGCGAAGGCGAAGATCAGCAGGATGTCGGGGATGGCGGTGAAGACGTTGTAGACCCACTCGATGAAGTCGCCGATCTTGCGGCCGAAGAAGCCGGCGGTGGCACCCAGCAGCGTGCCCACCAGCGCGGCCAGCACCGCGGCGAGGACGCCGACGAACACCGAGATCTGCGTGCCCTTGATCGCCTTGGACAGCACGTCGCGGCCGAGGCGGTCGCCGCCGAACGGCAGGGTCTCGGCGCGCGGCTCCTCGGTGGTCTTGTACTCCCTGGCGCGCGCCTCCCACTCGGCGTACTTCGGCGCCAGCGGGTCGATGTCCGACAGGTCCACGTTCGGCCCCTTGGGCACCGGGATCGCCGCCGTGCCCGTGTCGGCCCTCGGCCCGGCCGCGGTGGGTGGCGCGTTGGGCACGCCCACCTCCTGCTGCCAGTCGCGCGCCACCAGCCCGAGGGCGGCCGCAGCGATCAGCACCAGGAACAGCGCGACGACCACCAGCGACACCACGCCGACACGGTCCTTGCGAAAGCGCCGCCAGGCCGCGTGCCACACGCCCTCCGAGCGCTGGGTCGAGGACCCGGCGGCCGCGGGGCGGTCGTTGTTCTGGGGCGCCTGCGCCGGCGCGCCCTGGTTCTGCAGCACCGCACTCATTTGAGGACCACCCGCGGATCGACCAGCTTGTAGAGGATGTCGGTGAGCAGGTTGATCACCATCGTCAGCGCGGCCAGGTACACCGTGACCGCCTGGATGACGGGGTAGTCGCTGCGGTTGACCGCCAGCAGCACCTCGCGCCCCAGGCCCGGGATCGAGAAGAACACCTCGATCAGGAAGGACCCGACGAAGATGCCCGGCAGCTGCAGGCCGATGTTCGTCAGGATGGGGATCATGGCGTTGCGCATCACATGCTTGAACAGCACCGTGCGTTCGGTCAGGCCCTTGGCGCGCGCGGTGCGCACGTAGTCCTGGCCCAGTTCGTCGAGGAAGAAGCTGCGGTACAGGCGGGTCTGAGGACTGATGCCCACCATCACCGCCAGCAGCACCGGCAGCGGCGCATAGGTCAGCAGGTTGGTCCACACGCTGTCGCTCCAGCCCTGCACCGGGAACCACCCGAGCTGGAAGCCGAAGACGTACTGGCCGACGATGATGTAGACGAGGAACGAGATCGACAGCGCCACGGTGGTGATGACCATGATGCTGCGGTCAGCCAGCGTGCCACGGCGGTACGCCACCCACATTGCGATGGGCAGCGCCAGCAGCACGTCCAGGATCAGGATGGGCAGCATCACCGTCAGCGTGGCCGGCAGCCGCGTGGCGAAGAGGTTGCTCACCGCCTCGTTGGTGGCCCAGCTCTTGCCCCAGTCGAAGGTAACGATCGACTTGATGAACAGCCACAGCTGGTACCAGGCCGGCTCGTTGAGGCCCAGCTGCTGGCGGATGGCATCCACCTGCTCGGGCGTGGCGTTGAGTCCGCCGAGGATCTCCGCCGGGTCGCCCCCGAAGAACTTGAACAGCACGAACACCAGCAGCACGACCCCGAGCAGCGTCGGGATCATCTGCCACAGGCGCCGTATCAGATAGGCCGCCATCGCGATATCACTCCATGCCGGCGCGCCTCTCGTGGAGGCGGCGCCGCCGATTTTTGGGATGGGCGAGTGTAGGGCCCGCCCCGGGGGTTCTCCACCCGCGTTTGCCCGCGGAATCTCGGGTTTGTCCTCATGGCGAACACGTGCTTGCGACCCGGGATGCTGGGTAAATGAGGGGACGGGAACCTCGGGCCCGCCGATAGACTCCCAGGTTTTCCGACGCCGGCCGCCACACCCTCGCGGCCGCTCGCCCGCGAGCCTGACGATGATGCGAACCCTCCTGCTGGCGCTGACCACAAGTCTGGCGCTGCTGCACCCCGTTGCCGCCCAGGCCCCCGCCGGCGGCAGCGCGACCAAGGTGCTGCGCTATGCCTTCCCGATCGCCGAGACCGGCTTCGACCCCGCACAGATCTCCGACCTGTATTCGCGCGTCATCGCGGCCAACATCTTCGAGGCGCCGCTGACCTACGACTACCTGTCGCGTCCGGCACGCATCAAGCCGCAGACGGCGGTGGCCCTGCCCGAGATCAGCGACGAGGGACGCACCTTCACCTTCCGCATCCGCCCGGGCATCTTCTTCACGGACGATCCGGCCTTCAAGGGCCGCAGGCGCGAGCTCACGGCCGCCGACTACGTCTACTCGGTCAAGCGCCATTACGACCCGAAGTGGAAGAGTCCCAGCCTGTTCCAGCTGGAGAACGCGAAGATCCTCGGGCTGTCGGAGCTGCGCAAGAAGGTGCTCGACGGCAAGCAGCCCTTCCCCTACGACACCGAGGTCGAGGGCCTGCGGCTGATCGACCGCTACACCTTCCAGGTGCGACTGGCCGAATCCGCTCCGCGCTTCTACTACGTGTTCGCGGACGGCGCCGTGATGGGCGCGGTGGCGCGCGAAGTGGTGGAGGCCTACGCCGACAAGATCATGGAGCACCCGGTGGGCACGGGTCCGTTCCGCCTCACCGGCTGGAAGCGCTCGTCCAAGATGGTGCTGGAGCGCAACACCAGCTACCGTGAACATGTCTACGACGAGCAGGCCCCGGCCGACGACCCGCGCTCGCAGGAGATCGCGGCGCGGCTGAAGGGCCGGCGCCTGCCGATGGTCGACCGGGTGGAGGTCAGCATCGTCGAGGAGGCGCAGCCGCGCTGGCTGGCCTTCCTCAATGGCGAGCACGACATGCTGGAGCGCCTGCCCAACGAGTTCGCTCCCATGGCCATCCCCAACAACGAGCTTGCGCCGAACCTGAAGAAGCAGCGCATCGCGATGGACCGGGTGCCGCTGGTCGACGCGACGCTGAGCTACTTCGGGATGGAGCATCCGGTGGTGGGCGGCTACACCGCCGACAAGGTGGCGCTGCGCCGTGCCATCGCCCTGGCCTACGACGTGCAGCAGGAGATCGCCCAGTCCCGCAAGGGCCAGGCCATCCCGGCGCAGGCCATCATCGCGCCGCTGCTGTCCGGGTACGACCCGAGCCTCAAGACGGAGATGAGCGACCACGACGTGCCGCGCGCACGAGCCCTGCTGGATCTCTACGGCTACACCGACAAGAACGGCGACGGCTGGCGCGACCGGCCCGACGGCTCGCCGCTGGTGCTCGAATACTCCAGCCAGCCCGACCAGGCCTCACGGCAGTTGCAGGAGCTGTGGAAGAAGGCGATGAACGCGATCAACGTGCGCATCGAGTTCCGCATCGCCAAGTGGCCCGAGCAGCTCAAGGCCAGCCGCACCGGCAAGCTCATGATGTGGGGCGTGGCGTGGAGCGCGGCCAACCCCGACGGCAGCTACTTCCTCGACCTGCTCTATGGGCCCAACAAGGGCCAGGCCAACCACGCGCGCTTCGACTTGCCGGAGTTCAACGCGCTGTACAAGAGGCAGCTGGTCATGCCCGACGGCCCCGAGCGCGACGCGGTGATGCGCGAGGCCAAGCTGCTGGCCGTGGCCTACATGCCCTACAAGGTCACCGGCCACCGCATCGCCACCGACCTGCTGCATCCGTGGGTCGTCGGCTACCGACGCCATCCTTTCATGCGCGACTTCTGGCGCTACGTGGACGTGGATCCGGCCGAGATGGGGAAGGGCGCGCGATGAAACGACGCTGGTTCACCTGGACCGCGGCCGCGCTGCTCGCGCTGTCGCCGCTGGTGCATGCCCAGGGCGAGGGCGCCGACCCGCAGGCGCCGCGCAAGATCCTTCGCGTGGCCTTCGGCACCGCGGAGACGAGCTTCGATCCCACGCAGATCAGCGACCTGTACTCGCGCACCGTCACCGCCCACATCTTCGAGGGCCTGTACCGCTACGACCACCTGCACCGACCGGCGAAGTTCCGCCCGCTCATCGCCGAGGCGATGCCGGAGGTCTCGCCGGACTACCGCACCTTCACCATCCGGCTGCGCAAGGGGATCCACTTCGCCGACGACCCGGTGTTCAAGGGGCAGCCGCGCGAGGTGACCGCGCCGGATTTCGTCTACGCCTTCAAGCGATTCGCCGACCCGGCGCTCAAGAGCCAGGTCTGGAGCTACCTGGAGACCTTCAAGATCAAGGGCCTGTCCGAACTGCGGGACGCGGCCATGAAGTCGAAGAAGCCCTTCGAGTACGACCGCGAGATCGAGGGGGTGCGCGCCCTGGATCGCCACACCCTGCAGTTCAAGGTGGTCGAGCCGCGTCCGCGACTGGTGGAGATGCTGGCGCTGTCCGACCTTTTCGGGGCCGTCGCGCGCGAGGTGGTGGAGCACTATGGCCAGGACATCGGCGCGCACCCGGTCGGCACGGGCCCCTTCCGCCTGAAGCAGTGGCGCCGCAGCTCGCTGATCGTGCTGGAGCGCAACCCGAACTTCCGCGACGAGCGCTACGACGAGCAGCCCGCTGCCGACGACGCCGCGGGCCAGGCCATTCTCGCCAAGCTCAAGGGCCGTCGCATCCCCCTGGTCGACGAGGTGCACATCTCCATCATCGAGGAGCAGCAGCCGCGCTGGCTGTCCTTCCTCAATGCGCAGATCGACACCATCGCCGGCCAGTACGGCGCCGTGCCGGCGGAGTTCATCACCACCGCGATGCCCAACGGGCAGCTCGCGCCGAACCTCGCCAAGCAAGGCATCCAGGCGCACCGCCAGGTCAACTCCGACGTGACCATGTTCTTCTTCAACATGGAGGACCCGCTGGTCGGCGGCTACACCCCTGAGAAGGTGGCGTTGCGTCGCGCGATCTCGCTGGGCATGGACGTCGACCGATGGATCCGACTGCTGGGGCGGGGCCAGGGCGTCCCGGCGCAGTCCGGGGTCGTGCCGCACACCACCGGCTACGACCCGCAGTTCAAGAGCGAGAACGGCGATTACGACGTGCCGCGGGCGAAGGCGCTCCTGGACCTGTACGGCTACGTCGACCGCAACGGCGACGGCTGGCGCGATCAGCCCGACGGCAGCCCGCTGGTGCTGCAGGTGTCCAGCCAGTCCGACCAGAACGCCCGCCAGCAGCAGGAGCTGCTCAAGCGCGACCTCAACGCCCTGGGCCTGCAGGTGAACTTCCTCATCGCCAAGTGGCCCGAACAGCTGAAGCAGGCCCGCGCAGGCAAGCTGATGATCTGGAGCCTGGGCAGCTCGGCGGCCGGGCCCGATGGCCAGGGTTCGCTGCAGCGTCTCGACGGCACGCAGGTCGGGGGCCAGAACCTGGCCCGGTTCAGGCGTCCGGAGTTCGACCGGATCTACGAGCAATTGAGCATGCTGCCCGACGGGCCCGAGCGCGAGTCGCTGTTCCTGCAGGCCAAGCGCATCGCGGTCACCTGGATGCCGTACAAGTCGATGATGCACCGCGTCAGCACCGACATGCTGCACCCCTGGGTGAGCGGCTACCGGCGGCCGCTGTTCTGGCAGGAATGGTGGCACTTCGTCGACGTCGATCCCGAGATGCGACGCGAGAAGACCGGCAAGCCCTGAGGGGCCGGGGGCCTGCGCAGACGGCTCGCCTACGCGGCCTGCGCCTCCAGCCGACGCACGCGCTCGGCCACCAGGTCGCCCACGTGCTGCATGAACACCCGCACGCGCGCGGTCTCGCGCAGGTCGGGGTGGGTCAGCATCCACACCGGCACCGACAACTCGGGGATCACCTCCGAGACCGGCACGATGTCCGCGTGGCTGGGTTCCATGAACGTCGGCAGCACCCCCACCCCCACGCCGGTGCGGATCATGGCGACCATGGCGTTGAAGATGTCCACCCGCAGCTTCACGTCGGCCTGCGCCAGCTGCTGGCGCATCCAGCGGTCGTACACGCGCGTGTGGGCGTCGCGTTCGAAGGCCACCCAGGGCGCCTCGGCCAGCAGGGTGTGCAGCGGCGTGATCGACTGCGGCAGGTGCCTGGCACCGCGCGCGGCATAGACGCGGCAGTGGGTCATGCCCAGCTGCCGACCCACCAGGTGCTCCGCGACGTTGGCCGACAGGCGCAGCGCGACGTCGGCCTCCAGCCGGGCCCAGGTCTGTGCCTGGTCGGCATGGCGGCGCGACAGGTCGACCAGGAAGGCGTTCTCCACCACCTCCACCTCGATGCCGGGGTAGGCCTGCGCGAAGGAGGCCAGCGGCTGCGGCAGCAGGTGCTCCATGATCACGAAGGCGGTGGTCACGCGAAGCAGTCCGGTGAGTTCGCGGTCGCGTCCCAGCACCCGGCGCTCGATCTCGTCGGCCTGGTCGGCCATGCGGCGGGCCAGCTCCAGCAGCATGGTGCCGGCGTCGGTGGGGTGGTAGCCGGTGCGGTGCCGCTCGAACAACCGCGCCCCGAGGTGGGCCTCCAGGGCGTCCAGCCGCCTCAGCACGGTGGTGTGGTTCACCCCCAGCTTGCGCGCGGCGCCCGCCAAGGAGCCCGCATTGCCCACCGCCAGCGCGTAGCGCAGGTCGCTCCAGTCCAGTTCAGCCATGACCTGAGTATGCCGAGATGGAACGATCTCTGCAAAGTTGCACGTACCGAGTGCGAGAGCTTATGTTGTTTGCGTTAATGCTCAGCCCTAGAGTGAAATCACACGCCGGGATCAACCTGGCGAGGTGTCGCGATGGCCCTGCTTGCTCATTCTCGTCCCCTGTCCCTGGATCCCCGGCCTGCCTTGCGCCTGCTGGAGCGGCCCGCTCGCACGCGCTTGCGGCCAGGGGCGCGCGCGTCGGTCCCTGACGACGCGTCGGATCACGCCCCTCTCGCGTGGCTGGACCACCCGCTGGAACGGCTGGCCGACTGGGCCGAAGCCCACTGGCCGCAACGGCGCACCAATCGGGTCGCCCGCGTCTGAACATGCCTTGCTGCGCCGGGCGCATGCAGCCGCCCCTGTGCTGGGGAGGCTCCAAGCGAGGTTCCTAGAATCGGGCGATGTCGCGGTCGCCCACGCTCACTTCCCCGTCGCCCCTTTCTTCCCGATCGCGTCTGGCCGCCCTGCACCGGCTGGTGGCCGTCACCGTGCTGGGCTTCGCCTCCGGGCTGCCACTGGCCCTGACGGGGCAGGCCATGCAGGCCTGGTTGAGCGTGGAGGGGTTGGACATCGCCACCATCGGCTTCCTCAGCCTGGTGGGCTTGCCCTACACCTTCAAGTTCCTCTGGGCCCCGCTGATGGACCGCTTCGAGCTGCCCTGGCTGGGCCGGCGGCGCGGCTGGCTGGTGCTGACGCAGCTGCTGCTGGCCGGCGGGCTGCTGGCGATGTCGGTCACCTCGCCGAGCGCGGCCACGCGCAGCTTCGCGTTGCTGGCGCTGCTGGTGGCCTTCTTCTCGGCCTCGCAGGACGTGGTGTTCGACGCCTATCGCACGGACGTGCTCGCCGCCTCGGAGCGCGGCATGGGCGCCTCGCTGCAGACCCTCGGCTACCGGCTGGCCATGATCGTCTCCGGCGGCCTGGCCTTCATCTGGACCGACCCGTCCCAGGGCGGCGGCTGGGACTGGCCGCAGGTGTACCGCCTCATGGCGGGGCTGATGGTGGGCTTCGCGGTGGTCTCCGCGCTCCTCATCCCGCCGCTGAAGCAGGCGCCGCCGCCGGCCAGCGTCGCGCGCCACGACGTGCTGGGCTTCATCGCCGTGGTGGCCGCGGTGGCCTTCGGCGCGCTGGTCACCGACCGCGCCCTGGTGCCGCTGGCACGGACCGCGCTGGCGCCGCTGCTGGAGAGTGGCTCGCTGCCGCCCGCCCTGCAGGCCAAGTGGATCGATCTCGCGGGGCTGCTGCTGGGCATCGGATTCACCCTGCCGCTGGCGGCCTGGGCGGCGCGTCGTGCACGGTTCGAGACGCTGTTGAAGGGGCTGGCCAGCTACTTCGCCCTGCCCTCGGCCGGTGCCTTCCTGGCGCTCATCGTGTTCTACAAGCTCGGCGACGCCTTTGCCGGCTCGCTGATGACGCCCTTCCTGCTCAAGAGCATGGCCTACACCTCCGCGGAGGTGGGCGTGGTCAACAAGGTGATCGGTCTGTGGCTGACCATCCTGGGCGCGCTGGTCGGCGGCACGCTGATGATCAAGCTCGGCCTGTGGCGTTCGCTGCTGCTGTTCGGCGTGCTGCAGATGGCGAGCAACCTGGGCTTCTGGTGGCTGGCGGTGGCGGGCAAGGGGGCCATCCCCGGGCTGACCCTGCCGGCCTTCGACTGGGGCTTCGTTTCGCTGGCCCAGCCGACGCCGGTGGACGGCGGCCTGCTGATGGTGATCGCCTTCGAGAACCTGTCCGGTGGCATGGGCACGGCGGCCTTCGTGGCCTTCCTCATGAGCCTGTGCAACCAGCGCTTCACCGCCACGCAGTACGCGCTGCTGTCGGCCTTCGCCTCGGTGGGCCGGGTGTGGGTGGGGCCGCTGGCCGGCGTGCTCGCGGAATCCATCGGCTGGCCGACCTTCTTCGTCGTGTCCACCGTGCTCGCGGTGCCGGCGCTGGCCATGCTGTGGTGGCTGCGCGCCTCGGTGCGGGCGCTGGAGGTCGACCCCGACGCCCCGTTGCAGGACGACTGAGCGCGCGCGCACGCCAGGGGAACTCCTGGCACGGGGCCTGCTCCCTAGAATGTCCCTGGCGCCACTTCCTGAAGCGGCCGTCGCCGGCCGCCTGCCTCGATGAACGAGCCGATCTTCCGCACCGACGCCGATCTCTCCCACGTCACGCCGCACCGTGCCGGCTGCCGCTGTGCTCTGCACGGCCGGCGCCTGTTCACCGGTGCGCTGCTGGCCGGCGGCGCGGCCGCGGCCGTCCCCGCCCTGGCCCGT
>OFDC01001134.1_pt1 | contig 15282 bp, 14 predicted proteins | sample 1520941 | NCBI WGS metagenome assembly OFDC01 (sample SAMEA94258168, study PRJEB24077) | hot springs metagenome | biome: Aquatic biome; feature: Water | place: India | collected 2012-12-06 | depth 5 m | reverse complement strand
CGTCCGCGCAATGGATCTTGTCATTGTATTCGGGATAGACCGGCTGCCCGTTGCGCACCGCGCCAAACTCGTTGTCCACGAACCGGCGAATGTCGTTCGCCGTCAGGCCCATCATCAGCGATTCGTAATAGCCCTCGGGCAGGTTCCGGACATTCTCCGGTTCCGGGTCCTTGCTGCGCCCGCCGGGCTGGCGATGGAACCCGATGGCGAAGCGCGGTCCAAGGCGGGTGCGAAGTTGCTCCGCAAGGTCATCGTCAACCGGCAGCTTCTTCTCAACCAGCAGCTCATAGGTCCAGTTGTCGATATCGGGCGCGTTGAAGTCGGCAATCACCGCGCGGTACTGGCACCCGCCATGCGCCGCGCTGGGATAGCGGCCCGTGCGCGGCAGGCCGAACCGGATCACGCCCTTGTCCAGCGTATCCACTTCGTTGAGCCACAGGCCGGTCAGCTCCAGCCCCTTGAGCACGTCTTCGGCCTTCTGGTCGCCCATCGCGCGGAAATAGGTCTCGATTTCCCAGCGCTCCGGCGGCTCCCCATTCAGCATCACCACGTCAAAGGCGGCGCGGTGCACCATTTCCCGGCCGTTCCAGTTGTCCTTGGTTTTGGGGAACCACGTCCACCACGAATTGAGAACGTTGGTTTCAAGCTGGCCGTAGGTATCGCGCACCACGCACCAGCGCACCCGGCGCACTTTCCGCCCGTTCTCGATCACCGCATTCTGGAGCCGCGGACTCTGCACGATCTTGCGGATGCAGCTTGTCGTCTTCGCGCTGCCGTATGGCCCCATGATCGCGCAAATCAGGCTTTCGTCACGGATGAACGCTTCCGAGACAGGCCCGACGGGCGCAAGCGCGGTGATCGAAGTCATGGCCGGTCTTCCCCGCCATCCTCGTCGTCAACCTCGCTCCATTCGGCTTCCACAAGCTGGCCATCCACCAGCCGCATGCCCGCCAGTTGGTCGGCATCGATCTGCCCCGAAGCCAGCGCGCTCTCGATCAGCCCCGCCGCTGCCCGCGTCTTCTCGTCCAGCTGGTTGAAATCGCCCGCCACCCCGCCGGGGAACACCAGCACCCCGTCGCTCTTGACGTTGATCGTCGCTTCCACCGGCTTCTTGCTGTGGACGTACTCGCCAGCACCCTTCATCGCGGCGAGCTGAGTTTGCAGCGCCTTGATGGCAATATCGCCCGGCTTGCCTTGTGAGCGCCGCGCGACGCTCTCCAGCGCTTCGCAGGCATCGGCAAGGCGGTCGATGGTCTGGCCCGTCGCATGGTTGCCGTGAGCCTTGATCAGATCGCGGATCGATTGGCCAAGGTCGCGCGTAAGTTGGTCCAGCTCGCGCTGGCGCTCCATCGTGCCGTCCGCGATCAGCAGCAGCTCCACCAGTTGATCAAGCGGCATCATGGCCAGCGCCGCCATCGCCTCGACCGGATCACCGTATTTGTGGATGATTAGCTTCGAGATTTGCTCGTTGCGCTTGTTTCCCGCGCCCTTAGGCCGCCCCCTGCCGCGACCCGCCGCCGCATCCTTCCGCATGAGGCGAAACACGTTCGGCGGAAGCTTGCCGTCTTCACCGCGCATGCTGTCGATCTGCATGGCATCGCCGCCCACACCGAACAGGCCGGGGCTTTCCACTGCCGCGCGCCGGAATGCGCTCTCAAGGCTGCTCGGCTCGCTTGACATCAGGCGCGGCCCCCGCATAGCCTGCCCGCGCCCTCACCGTGGAGCGTTCCTTGCCCCCACCCGAACCCATCGCCCACCGGCACCGGGATTCCGCACAGGCCACTTTCCGCCCCGTTCGCTGATTTCGCGCGTCCCCGCACCCCGGACCCCATGCGCGGGTGTGAAGCTTTCCGCCCTTGACCCCGGCGAAGCTCCCCGCAGCCATGGTCCATGGGCAGGGCCGAATTTTCCAGATTTCCGGCCCGGTGTCCGGAACGGGCGTCGGTGCGGGGCGCGGGGCCGAAGGGGGGACCGCCCCCCCGGCGGCCTCCGGCCGCCGCCCCGACCCGTCGTGCTGCGCGACGCCAGAGGAGACCGGCCGACCCTTGCCGAAGTCTGTGCCGCACCTGGAGACTATGCCCTGAGGTTCGGGGCCGCCGCCCTGGTGGTCATTCGCCCGCCGCGACAGGAGGAGGCGCGCCTTGTCGCCGCAACACGCAGCCTGTTTCACCTGACCAGGGCAGAGGCGGAAGTCGCCGCCAAACTAGCCGCCGGAATGGGGCCCCAAGCAATTGCCGAAGCCAACGGCGTCGCCGTCGGAACGGTACGCACACATGTACGCCGCATATTCGAGAAATGCGGCGTGCGGAGCCAACTGGAACTCGTGGCGCTTCTGGCGCGACTTTAATGACGACGACTATGTCGGCATCCCCATCCTGGCGACCGGCGAAGTCGGAGCGCCGGATCGCGATCGCGCTGGCGATCCGTTGCGACTGGCTGTTCTGAAGCCCCGGGCGTGGCGCCGTGAACGCCTGACGCCCGCCCGCGTTCGTCAGTGAGCTTCAGGATCAAAGGTTCGCTATGACGGACTACACCCTCTATTATTGGTCCCTGCCCTTTCGGGGGCAGTTCGTTCGCGCGGTTCTGGCCTATTCCGGCAAGACTTGGCGGGAGCCCGACGACAGAGAGATTTCCCGCTTGATGGAGGGGCCGGTCCGCGCCATGCCAGTGCCCTTCATGGGGCCGCCGGTTCTTATCGACGAACAGAATAAGGTCGCGCTCTCCCAAATGCCGGCCATTCTCCTCTATCTCGGCGAAACTCTCGATTTGCTGCCGGCAACGCCCGGGGGTCGGGCTTTGACGCTCAAGATCATCAATGACGCCAATGATGTGATCGACGAACTCACGCTCGACGGCGGCCGTCAGATGTGGACAAACCCGCGATGGGCCGACTTCGAGCCGCGTCTGAGAAAATGGATGTCCCTCTGGGAGGAGACCGGCCGACGTCACGGCCTAACGGGGACCTCCGGCTTCTTGCTCGGCAGCGCAAAACCACAGATGGCGGATCTTGTGACAGCGACGCTCTGGGCCACCCTGGCCGACCGGTTCCAGCCCCTCGAGGACTTGATCAGGGATGCCGCACCGATGACAGCGGCCCTGTCCAGGAGGGTGGCCGCCCTCTCGCCCTTGGCCGACTTGGCCAATAAGGCGCGGTCAGATTACGGGGACACCTGGAGCGGCGGAAAGATCGAGGTTTCGCTCCGCAAGGTCTTGAGCGCCCGTCAATAGCCAGATTGACGGACTATGGCGCCCTTCACATCCGCGAAGTAGCCATGATGCCTAAGAGTAACAGGTTGGACGATCTGATAAGCGCCGAATTGGCGGCGAATCAGATCACCCGCCTCGCCGCCTCCGATTAGACCCGGCCCCTGAGTCCTTATCTCGACGTTGGCGCTCATGAGCTTGGAATCGCCCGATACCTTATTGAAACTTCCAACATATCACTCGCTGAGCGTTTGATCCAGAGCCGCATGTGCGCGGGTTCCGCGGCAGTGGTGAAACGCTGGCGAGCTTGGGTCATTCGCTTACGGCGGCACCTAGAACGCTCGCCTGATCTGGAGGCGGGGCGACAATATCCACTCGCCCCCACCGCCCCGCAGACCAGCCTCAAGCGCGATACGCCAGTCAGTCGGCAACGTCAGGTCCAAGGTCGGGCTCACGAGGAACTCGTCGCTCAGCCAGCCGGCGGTATCGAAGTGGTAAAGGGACGGCCCTGCGCGGTCGGCGTAGTCGAGGCCTTCATTTCCTCCCTCGGCGAACTCATGCCGCCATTCTGCGCGTATCCCGCTCATCAGGACGCCGATCGGTAGAACTTGGCTGGAGCCGGCCCGAAACCCGAGAACGCTCGAGACCGAGCGAAGACGGCGGGCGTCGAACCTCAGATTATAGAGTTCCGCGCCCTGCTCAGTGTAGCTGTCCAGCCGGCTGTAAAGCGTCTGGGCCCTGCCATAAACGGACCACTGCATTGCGCCTGAGATATGTTCAACACCCACCGCGAGCGCTGCAGTGGAGAAGCGTCCTTCGCGCTCGCCGACGGCCCGCATGGCGTTATCCGCCAAACGTCGCGTGTCGAAATCCACCCAGCCCTGAGCGACCACGCCGTCGATGAACAGCGACCCGCCGGGCGTGAAGCTTCCGTAGGCGGCCATGGACCAGCTGTCGCCATCCACATCGGCGTCGCCGTTGGCCGAGACACGGTCCTTGCCCAGCCCCAAACCCAAACCCATGCGCAGGCCCGGCGCGATCTCGGCGTCGGCGCCCATGCTGAGGCCCTGGCTGGTGATCTTCAGACCCGCCCGATCGCGACGTTCGTCACGTCGGCCCACATCCAGAGCTCCGCCGACCCACATCGAGACCTTGACCTCATCGCATCCACGCTGCTCGTGATCGTCGTTTGAGGGAGAGGCGCCGCCGTTCACACTCTTTGCGGACGAGGCGCCGCTTCCGTCTTGGGGGCGGCCCGGCAAGCCTTCGCCCGGCGGCTGGTCCGAGCTGATGGGCACGTTGAGACGCACCCCCATGGAAGCAGCCGCGCACGGGACGCCATGCAGGCTTTCGGCCCGTCGCATGAAGTTATCGACCTGGGCCCGTGAGAACCGTTGCGTCGCCTGGGCCTGGGCCTCGCTTATCGCACGGATCGAGGGATCAGCCGAAGGATCGGGCCGTGGGGTGACCACGACCGTTACCGTCGCCGGCGCCGACAAGCCCACAGCATTGCCCAGGCGATAGGTGACGACCACGGTTCCGCCGAAGCCTTGCGCCATCGCCATGTCCAGCCTGTACCCCCTCGCGCCGTCGGCCGACGTTTCCACGATTCGAGCGTCCGCTGCGGCAGCGGGCGCGACCTGATCGATCACGGCCCTGGTGAAGGGACCCGTCAATCCCGCCGTGAGGTCGAAGCTCAGCGTCTGACCGTCGATGGCCGTGGCGGAAAAGGATCGGGCTGCCGGCGCCTCGCCCCGCACATTGATGGAGACGGTGGCGACATTGGAATCTCCACCCGGCCCCGTGGCGACGAACTGGAAGCTGTCGGGTCCCGTATAGCCCGGGTTCGGCTGATAGGTCACGACGCGCGCCGAACTCGCCGCCGGCGACGCTGAAGCCGAGGCCACGCCGATTCTCTGTGCGCCCCCGCTCGAACGGGCTTGGTTGCCGCCTTCCTGGACCAGCCTGCCATGCGAAGGGGGCGCGACGATCCGGATGTCGTCGAACGCCCCCTTCACCAGGCTGGCGAGGTCGAAGCTGACGCTGGTTCCGCTCTCGATTTCCGTGGCTGCGACATCAGCCGATATTTCGACGGCTTCGGGCGGCGGGGCCACGATCGTCCCGCTGTAGCTCTGGTCGTCGGTCAGGCTGTTGGCGTCCGTGGCGGTGATCGTGAAGCTGTAGGCTCCGGCCGTCGTCGGCGTGCCGGTGATGGCGCCGGTGGCGGCGTTCAGGCTCAGACCGGCCGGCAGGGCGCCCGTCGTGACCGCAAAGGTCACCGGCGCCGTCCCGCCGGAGGTCGCCACGGTCTGATTATAGGCCACCCCGATCACCGGCGTCGGCAGGCTGGTCGTGGTGATGGTCATGGGAGGCGCGCTGACCACGCTGGAATAGGGGGAGCCTGAAATGGCGCTCCCATCCAGAGTGATCGCGATGCTGTCCGTCCCCGCCGTCGTCGGGACATAGCTGAAGGTGTAGAGGCCGCTGCCTTGTTCAGAAATGGCGCCAGGAACGATCCCCGTGTTCGTTCCTCCGATCGTGGCCGCAAGGCCGCCTGCCGCGCCAGTCACCAGGCCCCCTCCGGAATCTTTCACCGTGACTGTGATTGTCGTTGCGGAACCCGCAACGCCCGCCGGCACTGTGGCGGTGGATTGCTGCGCATTGCGCGTCCCGACGAAGGTGACCGTAACGGAGTTGGTGCTGACACCCGATGTGCCGCCTGAAGACGCCACGGCTTTGTAGGTGACTGCCCCCGACGCGGTTCCCTGAACCGTGAAGGTCGCCTGGCCGCTGCTGTTGGTGCTGGCCGACGAGGGCGAATAGGTCGATGTACCCGTGGGGCTGGCTTGAAGAGACACCGTTGCGCCGGACACGGCAGCGCCCGATGTCAGCTTCACCGTCACCACGATCGTCGCGCTGGAGCCGATCGCCACAGTGGCGCTGGAGCTCCCGTTCACCAACAACGTGGTCTGGGCGGGATCAGGCGCGGTCGCGTCCACATACTCGTTCAGCTTGGCGACGATCGCGTTGGAACTGCCGCTGTAGGCTGTGCTTGTCGTGTAGGTTCCGCCGAGGACCAGGAGGCGCGCCGGGCCGTTGGATTTGGTGAACTCCACGGCGTCCATCAAGGTGTTGCCCTTCGGAAAGCGGGAGTTCAGTTCCCCCGCCTCCGCATACTGTTGATCGAAAGAGGGCGTTTTGCTCAGAGAGTTCTGGAGCGTCGTTCATTTCGATGCTGACTAGAAGCGCACCACTAGCGACTTTGATCCTGTTGCAGAAAGCCTGCTCCGCGCACGCCGCCATCAACCAAGATGTCGGTGATCAGCGTAATCGTTTCGCGATGGCTGGCAGTGAGGATATCGGCCCTCTTGGCGAGGACGAGTTTCAGGACCTCAACAGTCTCGTCGCCATTGCTCTTCCAGAAGTCCTGATCCTGCTTTTTCTCCACAGCGATTGTCCCTAGCCATTCAAGGCCGGGCGTAGGCATGAGATCGAGGCCGCCGCGTTTGAAGAACCGGAGGACGCCTAGGTAAAGGGTCGAGTTGATGCCAAACGTTTTGATGGCCCGCTCCACAATCGGCACGAAGCGCTGCAGTGGTTTCCACCCTTCATCGATAACGCAGACCAGCGGCCGGAAGTCGCCGCTGAAACAGAACAGCAGGATGAAGACGCAGAGCGAGTACTCGCGATCAACATGTCGCCGCTGACGCGCCTCGCCGGTGCTGAGCGGGAGTGAATCCCGGCTCGTCTGCTCCACCATGCGCCCACCAAAGTTTGAGCAGCTCCACCTCAGAGGCCGGGAGCGCTGTCGTTCCTTCGCGCCCCGCCAACTTGAGGATTGCTTCGAGGAAAAATGGACGCCGAAGAATGACGTCCGCGTTGCCTCCTTCAAGAAACAGTGGCCGTAGGCGAGGAAACTCGCTCGCGATGACCCCTAACTCGTCATCTCCCAAGGCCGGCACAGTGACGGATCGAACCGGAAGCAGCCGCAAGGCCTCAGGGTCGAGCCACGTCGCAATGTGATCCAAGTTCTGCTCACGAACAGTGACGACGAGGCGTCAAAGCCATTCGCAGCATCTCCCATAGTTGGCGATTCGACAGCCGTCGGAACGTCAGAGCAACGTATGCATACCTCGCTCAGATACCATCGTGTCGTGTTACTTGGAACAGGCGCTTAGGCTGCGACCACTAAGGGTGAAGTCGGCGGGCCTCAGCAGCGTGAGGCAGGGCGCGCCGAGAGAAAAGCAGCCGTACGTACAGCACGGGTTAGGCGCGGCGGAGTAACACAACGGTCTGGATGGGCTGGTGCTCTTAGAGAGGTTCAGCCCACCTACCGCAGGACGCCAACTTAAGCCTGTCCAGCCCTTCCCAAGAGACATCTCTCTGATATCTCGATGATATTTTCCAGAAAAAGCGTGTCCAGAGCCGCTTTAGGACAGCTTTAGCTTGGATTCAGGACAGCCTTAACTTGGCCCAACACAGACATGGCGACCCCGGCAGGACTCCAACCTGCGACCTCGGCTTTAGGAAAGCCTTGCTCTATGCAGCTGAGCTACGGGGCCCGCAGGGGTGAACTAGCGGGTCGGGGCGGAGGGGGGAAGACGGTGGGTGCGGCGAACTGCATTTTCTTGGCCGCGTCGTCGGAGCCGCCTGAACTCAATTGTGGTTAATCTGTCTTAAGATACAATATCTTGGGGTGAACAAAGGCTGAATCGGCGCGAGTCCGTGATTCGGTCCTGATTCGTTTCGCCCCTGTTCCGCCGGCTGCGGATCGCGCTTAACCGGGCGCGGGCGTGCGGTCCACGACGGCGCGCAGACCGGCCAGCAGGGTCGAATTGGCGTCCGAGGCGCCGCCCCCCTCGCCCAGGATCAGCGACAGGGCGTGGACATGGACGTCGATCGAGGGCCAGGACCAGGCCTCGGCCGCCGACATCCGGCTGACGACCTCGCACAGGCTGTAGGCGGCCTCATAGAAGGCGGGCATGTCGAGAAAGCCCGCCGTATCCACCAGGACGGAGGCGATGGCGTAGAGCTCGGCCTCCGGGGCGGCGGGCCGACCGGCGCAGAAGGCCGCCAAGGCCTGGACCTTGTCCTGGATCACCCGCAGGGTTTCCTCCCGGCGCCCCTCCAGTCCCTGTTCGGCGGCGGCGACGGCGGCCTCGATATCTATGCCGCCGGGGCGCGCCATCTGCCGCTGAAGCGAGGTGGTGATGTCGCGAATCCGCACGGCGGGCTTTGAGACATCCTGAGAAACGGCTTTGGAGGCGGCGGTCACAGGTTCACCTTCATCGGCTTCAACAGCATGTCGATATCGTCCTGGTTCATGTTTTCGCCGACCGCCTCGCCGACCTCGCCCGACAGGTCGGTGCTGCGGCGGCCATCCTCGCCGGGCGGCGGGCCGTAGTTGTGGACGCGCCGATCCGGCCCGACATAGTTTTCGGCCTCGATGAACTGGCGCTTCTGGGCGCCCAGCCAGACGATGCGGCGCAGGAGGACCGACGGCGTCAGGGGTTTGGCGACGATGAAGCTGGCGCCGCAGTCGCGGCCGCGCGCGACTCGCGCCTGGGCGGCGTGGCCCAGGATCATGATCACGGGTGTGAAACGGGCCGGCTCGGGCGCCTCGCGCCTCAGCCAGGTGACGAAGTCGTAGCCGTCCATCTCCGGCATGGCGCAATCGACCAGGATCAGGTCCACCGCCCGACGACGCAGCAGTTCGACCGCCTCCTTGGCGGACGGACATTTCAGCTGTTCGCGCACTCCGAACCCCTGGACGATCGAGCTGAGCAGATCCAGCGACGTCGGCTGGTCATCGACCAGCAGCAGGGTGGAATGCGCCAGATTGACCTTATCGGGCGCCTTGGTCACGGCGTTAGAATAGGGTCAAATCGCCCGAATCGGGCGGAGCCGAGACCTTGACGCCGGCGGCGGGCCTCAGCCGCACCGCCATGTCGGCCAGGGAGATGCGGCTGACGGACTCGGCCGGGGTGGCCCCGTCGCCCAGCATACGCAGGACGCCGGACAGGGCCTCCAGACGCTGGGTCAGGGCGTCCAGGGCCTGGGCCTCGGTCAGGGCCTCGGCCCGATCCTCGGCCGGGGCGCGGCGCACCAGACGGCTGACCAGGGCCTCGACATGGTCGATCCCCTCGCGCACCCGTGTCAGCTCGTCGGCGACGGCGACCAGCAGTTCGGCGTGTTCGGGAGGGGCGTGCATCAGAACAGCTCCAGGGCGCCGGTATCGACCGGAGGCGGGGCGACGGGCGCGGGCCGCGGCGCCACAGTGTCGGTCACGGCGCGTTGCAGAGCCTTGCCGGTCACGGGCCAGTAGTGGACCCGGCGCCCGCCGTCTCCGCGCAGGCTGCCGCCGACGACCGGAATGCCTTCGTCACGCAGGAATTTCTCGGCGAAATCGGCGTTGGAGCGACCCACGTCGCGCAGGGAGTCGAACATGCGGCCGCCGCCGAACAGCTTGGCCTCCAGCCGATCGCGCCGGCCGCCCGCCTTCAGCACGTCGTTGATCAGCAGTTCCATGGCGTAGGCGCCGTAGCGGCGGCCCGCGTCGGTGCCGGCGCCGGACCCTTCGGGCAGCAGGAAGTGGTTCATGCCGCCCACCCCGGCGACCGGATCGCGCAGACACATGGCGACGCAGGAGCCCAGAATGGTGCTGAGCACCACATTGGGATCGCGCGTGACATGGTGTTCGCCCTGTCCGACGTGCAGACGCTTTTCTTGCGTGTCCTTCAGGGCGGAAAAGGTCATGTCAGGGCGCCGAAGACGGCTTCCATCTTGCCCTTCAGCTGGGCCACGGTGAAAGGCTTAACCAGGTAATTGTTGACGCCGAACTGGACCGCGCGCTGGACCAGCTCGCGATCGGCCCGACCCGTCAGCATGATGAAGGCGGTCTTGGAGGTCGGGGGGTGGGCGCGCACGGCGCGCAGCAGGCCCAGGCCGTCCAGATTGGGCATGTTGTAGTCGGAGATGATCAGATGGGCCGGCTTGGCGATGATGTCGCGCAGGGCGATTTCGCCGTCGGCGGCTTCGCGGATCTCGCGCACGCCGAGCTGTTGCAGGCTGGTGCGGACCAGAGAGCGCATCGTCATCTGATCGTCGACGACCAGGCAGTGAAGTGAGGCGGCGGCGGGCATGAGTAAGGCTCCCGGGATCAGGCGACGGACCGTGCGGCCGGATCGGCGCACAGATCAAGGATGGCTGGGGCCAGGCGGTGCAGCGGCAGTTGCCGCTCCACAGCGCCCAGTTCGAAGGCGGCCTTGGGCATGCCATAGACGACCGAGGTGGTTTCGTCCTGACCCAGGGTGCGGCCGCCCGCATCGCGGATGGCCTTCAGCCCCTTGGCGCCGTCCTTGCCCATGCCGGTCAGGATCACGCCGGTCATGGGCCGTTTCAGACGGACGACGGAATCGAACATCACGTCCACAGACGGACGGTGGCCGTTGACGGGTTCGCTGTTCACCAGGCGGCAGCGCGGCGACAGGCCCGGCGTCAGCTCCAGGTGCGCGGCGCCGCCGGGCGCCAGATAGATGTGGCCGGGCTTCAGCGGCGCGCCGTCCACGGCCTCGCTGACCGCCGGGGCGCAGACCCGGTCCAGGCGCGCCGCGAAGCTGGAGGTGAAGGTCGCCGGCATATGCTGGGTGATGACCGTCGCCGGGCAGTTGGCGGGAAAGCCGCTCAAGACCGTCAGCAGGGCCTCGACACCGCCGGTGGAGGAGCCGATGGCCAGGACGTGATTGGGCGCGGGGCGGTAGGCGTTGGGGGCGGCGGCGGCGGCGGGTACGTCGCCGCGGGCGCGAACGCGCGACCGGGCCGCCGTCTTCACCTTGCCGATCAGTTCGTGGAAGGCCTCGGCGCTGGCCACGGCCGGCTTGGCGACCGCGTCCACCGCGCCGATCTCCAGCGCCGCCAGGGTCACGTCCGTGCCCGCTGCGGTCAGGGTCGAGACCATGACCACCGGCATGGGGCGCAGCCGCATGATCTTATCCAGGAACTCCAGCCCGTTCATATTGGGCATTTCGACGTCCAGGGTCAGGACGTCGGGGTTCAGCTCCTTGATGGCCGTGCGGGCCTCCAGCGGATCGGCGGCGGTGCCGACCACTTCGATTTCGGGGTCCGACTTCAGGGCGGCCGAGATCAGGCCGCGCATGGTCAGGCTGTCGTCCACGACCAGGACTTTGACGCGATCGGCCATCAGGCGGCTCCCAGGCGGTAGGTGGTCAGGCCGGCGGTCTGCAGCTGGCGGCTCGCCGGGCCGGACACGCGCTCGGAATGACCGATGTAGAGGGTGGCGCCGGGGTTCATCAGCGGGGTGAACCGGCTCCAAATCCGCTCCTGCGTCGGATCGTCGAAATAGATGACCACGTTGCGGCAGAAGATCACGTCGAACCGGCCCTTCATCGGCCAGTCGCCGATCAGGTTCAGTTCGCGGAAGGTGACCAGCCGCTTCAGCTGCGGCCCCGCCACCCAGTTTCCACGGTCCGCGCGGTTGAAATATTTGCGCCACAGGGTCGCCGGCGCCGGCTCCAGCGCCTCTTCGGAATAGACCCCGTCATAGCCTTGGGCCACCATATTGGGGTCGATGTCCGTCGCCAGGATGCGCACGTCCAGGTCGGCCGCTTCCGGCAGGACCGACAGCGCCGTCAGGGCCATCGAATAGGGCTCCTGCCCGTTCGAACAGGCGGCCGACCACAGCCGGACCCGGCCCCCGGCGCGGGCGCGCGCGGCCAGATCGGGCATGACGCGGTCGCGCAGATCGTCGAAATGATGCGGCTCGCGATAGAAGCGGGTGACGTTGGTCGTCAGGGCCGCCGTCATCTTCTGACGCTCGTCCACGCCGTCGGCGCCCTCGACCAGGGCGCAATAGTCCCGGAAGCTGGTCAGGCCCAGGGTCCGCAGCCGCTTGGCCAGGCGCGAATAGACCAACGCGGCCTTGCCCTCGTTCAGGGCGATGCCGGCGTGGGCATGCAGCATCTGGGCGATCTGACGGAAGTCGTCGGCGGTGAAGACGAACTCGCCTTCGACGATCGACCCCCGTCCCGGGGCGGGGTTCATGCGGCTTCGGCCTCGACCTGGGGCAGGATGTGGTCCAGTTCGATCAGGCTGATCATCCGCCCGTCGATCGAGAAAATGCCTTTGACGAAGGTCTTGACCTGGTCGCTGGCGACGTCGGGCGTCGGCTGAACCGCGGCGTCGTTCATCTCCAGGATGTCGGACACGGCGTCGACCAGCAGCCCCACCATGCGGCCGCCGATATGGGCCACCATGATGACGTGGCGGGCGGTCGGCTCGGACGTCTCAAGCCCGAACCGGGCGCCCAGGTCGATGATCGGCAGGACGGTGCCGCGCAGATTGATCACCCCCTTCATATAGCCGGGCGAGCGCGGCAGGGGGGTTGCGGGCGTCCAGCCGCGGATTTCGCGCACCGACATGATGTCGACGCAGAATTCCTGCCGGCCGATGCGGAAGGCGATGAGTTCGCGCTGGGTGTCGTTGGCTTCTGTCATGGGTCAGCTCGCGAGCTTGAAGTCGGATCGGGGAGATTTGCGGCGCATGTCGGTGACGAGGACATCGACGTCGAGGATCAGGGCCACGCGGCCGTCGCCCAGGATGGTGGCGGCGGCGACGCCCTCGACCTGACGGTAGTTGGTCTCCAGGCTCTTGATCACCACCTGGCGCTGGCCCTGGATGGCGTCGAACAGCAGGGCCGCCTGCTGGCCGCCTTCGGTCTCGACCACCACGGCGACGCCCTCGGAAGGGACCATCGGCGTCTCGCGGAAGCCCATGGTCAGGGCCACGTCGATCAGGGGCAGGAAGCGATCGCGGAAGCGGATCACCGGATCGAGCCCGCCGACATAGTGCAGGTCGCTTTCCTGCGGCGTCAGGCTTTCGACGATGGCCGGCAGAGGGGCGATCAGGGTCTGGTCGGCGGCCGTCACCACCATGCCGTCCAGAACCGCCAGGGTCAGCGGCAGGCTGAGGGTGAAGGTCGAGCCCTTGCCGGGGACCGAACTGATCGAGATGCGGCCGCCCAGGGCCTGGATCGACCGCCTGACCACGTCCATCCCCACGCCCCGACCCGAGATGTCGGACACCACGGCGGCGGTGGAGAAGCCGGGCAGGAAGATCAGATTGTCGATCTGTTCGTCGGTCAGGGCGGCGTCGGCGGCGATCAGCCCCTTGTCCACCGCAATCTTCTTGACCCGTTCGCGATTGATGCCGCGGCCGTCGTCGGCGATTTCGATGACGATCCGGCCCGAGCGGTGCAGGGCCGCGAGGCGCACCGTACCCTCGGCCGGCTTGCCGGCGGCGATCCGCTCCTCCGGCGTCTCCAGCCCGTGGTCGATGGCGTTGCGCAGCATATGGGTGATCGGCTCGGCCAGGCGTTCGACCACGGTCTTGTCGACCTCGGTGTCTTCGCCGGAGGTGACCAGACGGACCTGTTTGGAGACCATGTCGGCGACTTCGCGGACCAGGCGCGGCATGCGCTGGAACACCGACTTCACCGGCTGGGCGCGGATGGCCATCACGCTGTCCTGGATCTCGCGCGTGAGCTGCTCCAGCTCGTCGAGGCCCATGGCCAGGTTGGAAGACGGGGCGATGCCGTACTCGCCGACGCGTTGCGCCAGCATGGCCTGGTTGATCACAAGCTCGCCGACAAGGTCGATCAGTCGGTCGATGCGTTCGGGATCGACACGAATGACCGATTGACCAGGTCCCGGCACTTCGACGGGCGTAGCCTTCGGCGTCGCCGCCGCAGCCGCAGCAGGCGTGGCGGCCGCAGGCTTGGCGGCCTCGACGACGGGCGTAACGTCCGCGACGGGCGCTGACGCGATGACCGGCGGAGGAGCGACTTCGACAGGCGCGGGCGCGGGCGCGATCGGTTCGACGACGGCCACCGGCTCAGCGGGCGCCGTCAGCACGGCGAGGGTGGCCTCCACCGCGCCTTCGCCGCGGATGATCTCCAGGTCGCAGTCGCCGTCCACGAACTCGAAGACCTCGCGAATGGCGGCCTCGTCCTGGTCGGTCTCGAGGCGCACGCTCCACGTCACGAAGGCGGCTTCAGGATCCAGGTCCTGCAGGGTCGGAAGAGCGCTGTCGTCGAGCGTCGCCTTGATTGGGCCAAGCCGGCTGAGTTCGCGCAGCAGTAGCGCGGTCTCGTTCGCCTTGCGATACAGGTCGGACTTCGGACGGATCGACACCGTCCAGACGTTCGAGGGGATAAGCTCGGCGTCGGCCGCTTGGGCCTCGACGGTGATGGTCTGTGGCACAAAGACGAAACCGAGATCGTCTTCGTCCATCGCGTCGTCATCCGCCCCGATGACGATCGGCGCGGCGTCTTCGGAGACAATGGGCTCGGCGGCGGGCGCAGGGGCCGCCGGCGCCGCGTTGGGAATGACCTGGGCCCCGTCGGGTTTGCCGTTCCAGGCTCTTCCGACGTGGACATCTTGCAGTGTCTGATTGAATCGTCACATTCTTATCACACGGTCTTCCAAAGAACGCTATAGGATGGAAGAAGAGCGACACAGTATCGATCAGGATCTACCGCCGCATTGGTACCGCTACTTCGACGACGACGGTGGGGAGGTAAGGCCACAGCGAACGCATCTCTCTTGGTCCACGGGAGAATCTCTAACCTTGAATTGTGATGCTGGGTTGCTCAGTACTTCTACAACGACGTAACGGGAGAAACGACGTGGGATCACCCGGCACCGCCGGCGCCGGCGGTCGATGTGCCCGCGACGAATCCAAACTGGCAGCCTCCGGAGGCCACGACGACGTCTTCCAACCCCTTCGGTGACGAAGACGAGTCTCCAGAGGCCTCTCAGCCCCCGCCGTCTGCCGTGGAGGACGAGGAACGGCCGCCTGACCTACCCGTGCTGCCCCTCATAGGCATCGACGATCCGCCCGACGATCGGGTGGCGGACAACGTCGCTGCTGGTGAAGCGGGTGACGGCGATGCCCTCAACCCCTTCGAGCCGCGCCACGGCATCGTTCAACCCGCTCATCTGCGGGCCGCCGGGGATGTCGACCTGGTTGGGGTCGCCGCAGATCACCATCCGGCTGTTCTGG
>OFDC01001133.1_pt1 | contig 15283 bp, 13 predicted proteins | sample 1520941 | NCBI WGS metagenome assembly OFDC01 (sample SAMEA94258168, study PRJEB24077) | hot springs metagenome | biome: Aquatic biome; feature: Water | place: India | collected 2012-12-06 | depth 5 m | reverse complement strand
GCCGGTGGCGGCAGGTGCGTGGGAGTGCGGCGCGAGCGGTGGCGGAGCACCACCGCCTCGGGGACCTTGCCGACGGCGTACCCGAGGACCGCGACGGCCCAGCTGGAGGAGGTGATGTCGTCGCCACCGCGCTCGCGGGCGAGCCGGGCGCCCGCCTCGTCGACCGCACGGGACGGGTCCGCGCCGCCGTCGATCAGGCCGACGAGCCCGGGGAGCACGTCGAAGCGCACGGCGTCGGCGAGCAGGTTGATCTCGCCGGTCGTGGCCTGGTCCTCCTCCAGGACGTCGTCGAGGACGCCCCGGAAGCCGGTGGCGTCGGACAGCATCGAGTCGCCGTGGGTGACGACGACGTCTCGGATCGCTTCGTGGAGCTCCATCGCCGGCACCTAGACGGCGGAGCCGAGCTCGGAGACGAGACCCGAGGCCCGTTCGGCGACCTCCGCGGCGGTCCGCGGGCGGGCCGTGACGTCGGCGTCGAGGCAGGAGGAGATCAGCTCCCGGGCGAGTGGAGGCAGCTCGTCGGAGAGGGTGGGCTGGGAGGCGAGGATGGACCTGACCAGCAGCAGCGGCTCGGTGCCCTTGAGGTCGCCGTAGACGCCCTTGCCGGTGATCGCGAAGTGCAGCGAGGCGCCCAGCGACCAGATGTCGCTGGCGCGCGAGGCCTGCGCACCCAGCATGATCGCCGGGTCGGTGAACTCCAGACCGATCTGGCCGAGACCGGTCGTGACCATGCCGGGCGAGAGCAGCTGGGACAGACCGAGATCGGCCAGTCGTCCGCCGTCCTCGGCCAGCAGGATGTTGGCGGGCTTGATGTCGCGGTGCGCGATGCCGCGCTCGTGCAGGGCGTGGGCGGCCAGGGCCGCGTCGCGCACGGCGGCCACCCGACTGCTGGTGTCGAAGTCGCCGTGCGGGCTCTCGAGCGACCCCAGCGGGAGGAACTCCATCGCGTAGTAGAAGGCGCCGCCGTGTCGCCCGGCGTCGTAGACCGCGACCAGACGATCGGAGTCGGCGACGCTGAAGTGCTTGAGCTCCCGGGTCGCGCGACGGAAGGCATCGTCGGAGGTCGGCCCCGCGATGACCTTCACGACGACCTCGGCAGCGGCGACCCCGAGACGCGCGGGCGCCTTGGCGAGGTAGTTGGTGCCGTAGTTCGACTCCCCCAAGGGGCGCACGAACTCGTAGTCAGCGATTCCCTGCACGCGAATCCTCCGTGAGTCTCGGTCCGGCGATCTGGGCCGGAGTCCAGCATGTCACGGCGCCACCTCGCCAACACCTGGAAACTTCGGAATCGCGCGAGAACCCCTCCGCGGGGACGCTCGAGGTGCAAGTATTCGATGGTCTGCTCGCCGGGTAGCCGGTCGAGCGTCCCCCCAGCGATCGAGGAGGCACGTTGCCCGAGCCCTCAGCAGCATCCGTGGTCCCCACCACGGACCCGTCGACGTACCTCCCCTCGCAGCCGATCTCAGGCGATCTCACCGATCAGATGCTGCAGACCGACTTCTGGACCGACGAGCTGGTCGCGAGCGCCGGCATCCCCATCGTGGACGTCCCGTTCGTGAGCGTCGGCGGGGGCATCGGGAGCTTCGTCACCGTCGACTACCTGCGCATCGCGGGAGTCCCGACGTCGCAGATGCGAGTGCTCAGCACGCTCGACTTCCCGTGGCAGACCTACGAGTACCTCACCCGGGTCTCGCAGGTCCCGCGGCCGGAGCGGATCCGCTCGGACTCGGCGTCGCGGCCCGACAACATCTGGGGCTTCCCGTCGTACGCCGTCAGCGAGGCGATCCACAAGAAGACCCTCGCGCCGCTGTGGAACGTCTTCGCGGAGCCGATCTTCACCGACTACTACACGCCCAAGGCGGGCCACGTGTTCGAGAACCTCGAGCGCGAGTCGGCCCGCATCGACTACAACGAGATGCTGGTCAAGGGCCTGGTCCGCATCGTCCGGCGCCGGTACGGCGGCGGCTACTTCACGATCCTGACGCCCCCCGAGGGCGCCTCGGCCACCAAGCGCGTGGCCTTCCGCTCGCAGTACGTCCACGTCGCCGTGGGCTATCCCGGCCTGAAGTTCCTGCCGGAGCTGCAGCGCTACCGGACCGAGAACAACGACTACCGCCACATCGTCAACGCCTACGAGGCCCACGAGCACGTCTACGAGCGGCTCGTCCAGACGCCCAGCACCGTGCTCGTGCGCGGCGGCGGCATCGTCGCCTCGCGCATCCTGCAGCGGCTGATGGACGACCGGGAGAAGTACGGTGCGCAGACCAACATCGTGCACCTCTTCCGCACCTACATCAACGGCACCAACGACGGCTACGGCAACGAGGGCGACCCGCGTCCCGGCGGTGGTCGCACCCGCACCTTCATGCGCCGGCGCGGTGGCGACGGCTGGGCCTACCAGGGCTTCAACTACCCGAAGTCCGTGTGGGGGGGCCAGCTCAAGGCCCAGGTCCGCAAGCTCGACGGCGAGCAGCGCGCCGAGCTCTACAAGCGGATGGGCGGCACCAACACTCCGTGGCGCAAGAGCTGGCAGCGGCAGATGAACCAGGGCCGCCGCGAGGGCTGGTACACCTGCCTGGTCGGCACGGTGGACGAGATGACGCCGAGCGGCGAGCGGATCCTCAACCAGGTCCGCACCGCTCAGGGCACCGTCCCCGTCGAGGTGGACTTCGTCATCGACTGCACCGGCCTGGAGGCCGACATCGCCGAGCACCGCCTGCTCAAGGACCTCCTCGAGCACGGCGGCGCGAGCCGCAACCCCGTCGGGCGACTCAACGTCGACCGCAACTTCGAGCTCATCGGCGCCGCGTCGGGTGGCGGGGCGCTCTACGCCTCCGGCGCCACCACGCTCGGTGGCTACTTCCCCGGCGTCGACACCTTCCTCGGACTCCAGGTCGCTGCCCAGGAGATCTACGGCGACCTCGCCAAGCGAGGCTTCTGCAAGCGCATCGGCCCGGTCCGCTCGACCGTGCAGTGGTGGAAGTGGCTGGCGGGGAGCAAGCCATGAGCATCCTCCCCATCCCGTTCGAGAGCCTCCGAGGAGCCCGCTGATGTTGCCCACCCTCAACGGTCGGCTGCAGACCCGCATCTTCATGCTCGTCGTGTTCGGCGGCCTGATCACCCTGGTGCTGACGCCGATCCTGCCCGGGGACCCGGACTACGGGACGACGTACCTCATCCTCGCGACGGTGCTGGTCCTGGGCGTCCTGTGGGAGCTCGTCTACCACGTCATCCAGCAGTTCCGGTGGGAGAAGGACTGGCCCACCATGTTCGGCCTGATCACCGCGCTCAACGAGGGCGCGCTGGTCTGGCTGCTCGTCGACCTCGGCGCCGTGCCCGGCATCGACGAGGGCAGCGTGCCGTTCTGGGCCTTCTTCATCGACTTCACCGTGATCTGGCTCGTGATCTGGGTCTGGACCAACGGACCCATGCGGGTGCCCTTCATCCGCTGGCGCTTCTTCGGTGGGAGGATCGTGTGATGACCGTGACTGCCCCAACTGCTGAGGACTGGCCGCACGTCGACGTCGTCCCCGGACCCGGCGAGGGGACCCTCGCCCGCATCGGTCCGGTCGTCCTGCTCGTCGGGTCGACCGATCCCGAGGTCGTCAAGCCCTACCTCGAGCACGCCCAGATGGTCGCCGCCAACGGCGGCCAGGGCCGCCAGCTCGTCCGCGGCTACGCGCTGATGCTGTCCACCGCCGTGGACCAGTCGCCGGGCTTCGCCGCCCTCGCCCCGCACACGACGGGTCTGGCGGTCTTCGTCGACGGCGAGGTCACCGTGACCATCGGCGAGGAGACCATCTCCGGCGCCGACTCCCTCGCCTGGGTCGAACGGCTCATCCCCTGGCCGGTCGGCTCGGTCACCGTCGCCCTGGCCGGCGCCTCGACGCCGGCCGACGGGTCGCCGTACCGGCTGCCGGGTGGGGGCGTCCTGTTCTCCGCGACCAGCGCAGGTCCTGGCTTCTTCGGCACAGCCCACACCTCGCTGTGGGAGCTGCGCGGTGGAGAGGTACGACGCCGGGGCGCGCTCCATTTCGTGCGCTCCGAGGGCGGTGGGGTCCACGGTGACCACGCCACCCACGTGCTGCGGGACGGCGACCGCTGGCTCGTCGCCACGAGCACGTGGTCGGACTTCCCGGCCGCGGAGCGGGACCGCGCCGGCGCCCGGGTGCGGATCACGCTCGCCGAGACGGACGCGGACCTGACCCGGGGCGAGCACGTGCTGGCCACGCGACCGCTCGAGCTGCCGACCGACGGCCCGAGCGTCGGTCAGTGGGACCCCCACCTCGTGCGCCGGGACGACGGCAGCTGGCTGGTCGGCTACGTCAGCGCCCGCAGCTTCTTCGACTTCCACCCCGTGCTCGCCGGTGGACCCGATCTCCGCGACCTCCGGCTCCTCGGAGCTGCGACCGACCGGCGCGCCACCGAGGGCACCACGCTGGTCCACCTCGACGGCGGATGGCAGGTCCTGGCCAGCGACGGACGCGACAACCGGCGTCGGGTACGGCGGCGCTTCCCCGTGCTCGACCTGGCGATGCGGGACGTGGGCACGCTGGACGCGCCGTACCCCACAAACATCCCGTGGCCGACCCTCATCCCGCCCGACCCGGACGTGGCCGGGGACGGCTGGCGGATGCTGACCTTCGACGGGACGCCCTCAGGTGGTCGCCTCGCCGGCTACGGCACCCACGGCGACCTGCTGGTGCTCAGCGAGACGCGCTAGCAGAATCCGGCACCGAGGCCGCATCGGAGGCAAGTCCGGGCCCGAGGGGTCCGGGCGCCGCCTTCGATCGGGCGACGCGCTCGCGCGATTCAGTCAGTACGGTCGGCGTAGTCCGACCACTTCTCGAGCACCTCGGGCTCGATCTCCTCGGTACGTGCTGCGGGCTCCCCGTGGAGCTCAGCGGCCAGTGCCGAGAGATCGGTCTCGTGGTTGCGGTACTTGAGGTCGCGTGCGACCTTGGTCTGCTTGGCTTTCGCTCGGCCGCGGCCCATAGGGTCCAGCCCCCTCGCACACTTGGCCGGTAGCCCACTGGGCCCCGGACTGCTGAATACGTAGTCTCGTGGGCACAACGGTACATGGCCCGTGGGTGTTCCCGCACACCAGCCCACCAGAAAGTCGGGGCGGGAGCGGAAGGTCACCAGCCGGGGTGCTGACCGACCAGCTCGACGGTGCCCTTCTGGTCCGGGTCGACCGTGACCTCGCCCGCGATCCAGCCGTCGATGCCGAGGTCGGCCAGCCGCGCCAGCGCGGCGTCAGCGGCGTCCGGGGCGACGAGGGCCACCATGCCGACGCCGCAGTTGAGGGTCGCCTCGAGGTCGGGCTGGGGTACGGCGCCGACCTGGCGGACCAGGTCGAAGACGGGTCCGGGGGTCCAGGTGGCCCGGTCCAGGGTGGCCTTGAGCTCGGGCGGCATCACCCGGGCGAGGTTGTTGGCGAGGCCGCCGCCGGTGACGTGGGCCATCGCGTGCGTCTCGGTCTCGCGGGCGATCGCGAGACACGGCTTGGTGTAGAGGCGGGTGGGCTCGAGGAGCTCCTCGCCGAGGGTGCGGCCGAGCTCGTCGACGTGCCGCTCGACGTCCCAGCCGGCCTGGGTGAAGAAGACGTGGCGGGCGAGGGAGTAGCCGTTGGAGTGCAGGCCACTGGCGGCCATGGCGAGGACGACGTCACCGGGGCGGACCCGGCCGGGTCCGAGCAGGTCGTCGGCCTCCACGACACCGGTGGTGGCGCCGGCGACGTCGTACTCGTCGGGCGCGAGGAGTCCGGGGTGCTCCGCGGTCTCGCCGCCGACCAGCGCGCAGCCGGCCTCGACGCACGCCTCGGCGATGCCCTTGACGATGGCGGCGATGCGCTCGGGGACGAGCTTGCCCGTGGCGATGTAGTCGGTCATGAAGAGCGGCTCGGCGCCGCAGACGACGAGGTCGTCGACGACCATGCCGACGAGGTCGAAGCCGATCGTGTCGTGCTTGTCCATCATCTGCGCGACGGCGACCTTGGTGCCGACGCCGTCGGTGGAGGTCGCGAGAAGCGGGCGCTTGTAGGACAGCAGGGCCGAGGCGTCGAAGAGCCCGGCGAAGCCGCCCAGACCGCCGAGCATCTCGGGCCGGCGGGCCTTCTCGACCCACTCCTTCATCAGGTCGACGGCGCGGTCCGCGGCCTCGATGTCGACACCGGCGCGGGCGTAGGCGTTGTCAGTCACTTGCGACTCCTTGATATCGGCTCGTCTTGCCGCCAGCGACGGCGAGCGCCAGCTCCACTGCGCGGCCGGCACGCTCGGCCATTAGGGATTGTTGAAGACGGGGAGGGCCTCGCCGTGGGTGCTCGGCTGGAGGGTCGCCTCGAGGAGGTGCTTGCCCAGCAGGCTCTCGTCGGGCAGCTCGATCGGGTAGTCGCCGGTGAAGCACGCGGTGCAGAGACTGGTCTGCGGCTGACCGGTCGCCTCGACCATGCCGTCGAGCGAGATGTAGCCGAGGCTGTCGGCGCCGACGCTGGCGGCGATCTCGTCGGCGTCCAGACCGTTGGCGATCAGCTCGGCACGGGTGGCGAAGTCGATGCCGTAGAAGCAGGGCCACTTCACCGGAGGGCTGGAGATGCGGACGTGCACCTCGACCGCGCCGGCCTCGCGGAGCATGCGGACCTGGGCGCGCTGGGTGTTGCCGCGCACGATCGAGTCGTCGACCACGACGATGCGCTTGCCGCGGATCATGTGCTCGAGCGCGTTGAGCTTGAGGCGGATGCCGAGCTGGCGCAGGGTCTGGCTGGGCTGGATGAAGGTCCGGCCGACGTAGGCGTTCTTGACGAAGCCCTGGCCGAAGGGGATCCCGCTCTGCAGGGCGTAGCCGGAGGCGGCCGGCGTACCGGACTCCGGCACCGGGATGACCAGGTCGGCCTCGACGGGGAACTCGCGGGCGAGCTGGCGGCCCATCTCGACCCGCGCCTCGTGGACGCTGCGGCCGGCGATGGTGGCGTCGGGGCGGGCGAGGTAGACGTACTCGAAGACGCAGCCCTTGCGCTGCGGCTCCGCGAACTTGTGGGAGCGCAGGCCGTCCTCGTCGATGACGAGGAGCTCGCCCGGCTCGACCTCGCGGATCACGCTGGCGCCGATGGTGGCCAGGGCGGCGTCCTCGCTGGCGACGACCCAGCCCCGGTCGAGACGGCCAAGCACGAGCGGGCGGATGCCCTCGGGGTCGCGGGCGGCGTACAGGGTGTTCTCGTTCATGAAGACGAACGAGAAGGCGCCTCGGACCTGGGGCAGCAGCTCGAGGGCGCGGGCCTCGAGCGACTGGTCGGGGTGGTGCGCGAGCAGGGCGGTGACCAGGCTGGTGTCGTTGGTCGCGGCCTCGAGGTCGCGGGCGTGGATGTCGAGCTCGCCCTCGTCGCTCGGCAGCTCGGAGACCATGCTCGCCAGGTCGGCGGTGTTGATCAGGTTGCCGTTGTGGCCCAGCGCGATCGAGCCGTGCTCGGTGGGGCGGAAGGTCGGCTGGGCGTTCTGCCAGGTGCTCGCGCCGGTGGTGGAGTAGCGGCAGTGGCCGACGGCCAGGTGACCCGCGAAGGACTCGAGGGTGTTCTCGTCGAAGACCTGGGAGACGAGGCCCATGTCCTTGTAGACGAGGATCTGGCGGCCGTTGCTGACCGAGATGCCGGCCGACTCCTGCCCGCGGTGCTGCAGCGAGTAGAGACCGAAGTAGGTCAGCTTCGCGACGTCCTCACCGGGGGCCCATACGCCGAAGACTCCGCACACGACTTGCAGCCTACCGGCGAACCGCCCCGGAGCCTCAGTCGGCGAGGCTGCGCCGAGACGTGCGCTCCACCACTGCCGCAGCCACCTGCGCAGCCTGGGCGCGGATCTCGGGGATGGCGGTCGACTCCCACAGCGCGCCCTTGCGCGGCGGGCCCACCACGTGGCAGTCCTGGACCACCCGTCCGTCGGCTCCGACCAGCTGCCCGTCGTCGGTCACGTCGAGGCCGAGGGCCAGCCGGTCGGGTGCGGCGGTGCCGCGCGCGAGGAGGGAGCGGAGCAGGGGGTCGGCACTGCGGCGGACATCGGAGAGCGGGCCGGTGCAGTTGACGATCGCCTCGACGTCGTACGGCGGGGCCGGGGGGTCGGTCACGACCCGGCAGCGCTGGCCGTGGTCCTCGACGGCGGCGAGGCTGCCCGCGCGGACGGCGAGGCGACCCTCGTACCGGTAGCGCTGCAGGCGCAGGGCCACCTCCGGCGCCATCCGGTGCCGCCGGACCTCCCACTCGCGCGCGTGGACCTCGAGGAAGCGCACCCGCTCGTCGTACGGGAGGCGGCGCCAGATGTCCTGGGTGGCGGGACGCAGGCCGTCGACCACCGCGCGCCACCCCACGCCGCGCTCGGCGGCGGCGCGGCACTCCTCGGCGACCGCCTCGGCGAGCAGGTCCGCGGTCAACGGACCCTCCGGGACCTTCGTGACCCAGGCGGTGTGCGCCTGGCCGACATGGGCCTTCGGCAGCCGGCCGCCCCGACTCACCATCGTGACCGAGCGCTCCGCACTGTCCTCGAGCAGCGTGATGACGGTGTCGACGGCGGTGAGACCGGTGCCGACGACCAGCACGGAGGCGTCGGCCGGCAGCGCCCGGAGCCGGCTCAGCTCCCACGGGTTGGCGACGTGCCAGGGCGCGTCGGGCAGCTCCTCTCCGTCGACCTCGAGCGGGCGGGGCGGCTGGTTGCCGTGGCAGAGCACCACGTCGGTCGCGATGGACCGGGAGCGCTCGGTCACGACCTCGAAGCCGTCGGCGGTCGGCACGATGTCCTGCACCCGCCCCGCCTGGACGCGCAGCCGGTCGTCGGCGACGTCCGCCAGCCGGTCCTGGAGGTAAATCGAGAAGTCCGCGCGCGGCAGGAAGCCCTGCGGGTCGCTGCTCCGTCCGGTGCGCAGCGCCCAGTCGAGCAGGTCGGACGGCGCGTCGGGGAAGGCGCTCATGTGCCGCGCCCGCACGTTGAGGAGATGGCGCTGGTCGTTGGTGCCGTAGGCGACGCCGCGGCCCAGGATCCCGCTCGCCTCGTGGACGACGACCTCGAGCGCGGGGTCGTCGGAGCGGACGAGGAGGTTGATCGCCGTCAGCACCCCGCTCGCGCCGCCGCCGATCACGGCCACCCGCTGCCGGGCGGTCGACCCGGCGAGGGGTCCGGCGGCGGTGGGGCGGGCATCGAAGGCGGTCACCGGCGTAACTCTACTGTCTCACTCCACTTTGCGTTGACTTGTGGTTCCCCACCCCCGAGTTGGCAGTTCCCACCCCCGACTTGGGGGTTCGGCCCGAGCGACTGCGCAGAAACCCCGACTCGCGGGTGGGAAACCCCAAGTCAACCGAGGTTGCGAAGGAGCAGCGCCTCAGCGAGCAGGACCTTCTCGAACTCGGCCAGGTGGAGGCCCTCGTTGGCGCCGTGGGCGCGGGTGTCGGGGTCCTCGACGCCGGTCACGAGCACGGAGGCCTGCGGGAAGGTCTCGAGGAACTCGGCGATGAACGGGATCGAGCCGCCGACGCCCATGTCGACCGGCGCGGTGCCGTCCCAGGCCTCGGCGAAGGCCGAGCGCGCCGCGTCGTACGCCGGCCCGGTGGCGTCGATCTGGGTGGCCTCACCGGTGTCGACGACCGTGACGGTCAGCTGCGCGCCCCAGGGGACGTTCGCCTCGAGGTGGCGCTGGAGGCAGGCCAGGGCGTTGGAGGTGGTGTCGCCGGGGGCGATGCGCAGGGAGATCTTGGCGCGGGCCGACGCGACGAGGGTGTTGGAGGCGCCGTCGACCTTGGGGGCGTCGAGCCCGGTGATGCTGAGCGCCGGCTTGGTCCACAGCCGCTCGACCGCGGAGCCCTCGCCGATCCACTCGATGCCGGGCGCGGCGCCGGACTCGGCGCGCAGCCGCTCCTCGGGGTAGTCGACGTCGGCCGCGGGGCCGGAGTAGAGACCCTCGACCGCCACGTTGCCGCGGTCGTCGTGGAGGGTGGCGATGAGCCGCGACAGCGTGATCAGGGCGTCGGGGACGAGCCCGCCCCACATCCCGGAGTGGACGGCGTGGGTGAGCGTGCGGACCTCGACGTCGACGCGGACCAGGCCGCGCAGCGAGGTGGTGAGGGCGGGCACGCCGATGTCCCAGTTGCCGGAGTCGGCGATCACGATCACGTCGGCGGCGAGCCGGTCCTGGTAGGTCCGCAGCAGCTCGGGGAGGGTGTCGGAGCCGACCTCCTCCTCGCCCTCGATGAAGACCTTCACCGACACCGGCAGCTCGTCACCGAAGGCGCGCAGCGCGGCGATGTGGGTGACGATCCCGGCCTTGTCGTCGGCGGCGCCGCGGCCGTAGAGCCGTCCGTCGCGCTCGGTCGGCTCCCACGGCGGGGTGTTCCACTCGCTGTGGTCGTTCTCGGGCTGGACGTCGTGGTGGGCGTAGAGGAGCACGGTCGGGGCGCCCTCGGGCCCCGCGCGGTGGCCGATGACGGCGGGCGGCGCGCCGTCGTGCGCACGGACGATCTCGACCTCGACGCCCTCGGCGGCGAAGAGGTCGGCAGTGGCGCGGGCGCTCACCTCGACCTGGTCGAGTCGGTCGGGGTCGGCGCTGACGGAGGGGATGCGGACGAGCGCCTCGAGGTCCGATCGGACACCCGGGAGGAGCTCGGCGAGACGCGCACGCAGGTCGGCGGTGGAGACAGGTCCGGTCATGGGCCCAACCTATGCGAGGCCCCGGAGGGGGCCGGGGCTCACCCCAGGGGCAGGTACGGCGTCAGGTCGGTCCGCTCCCCGCTCGCCTGCACCCGACCGGCCGCCACCGCGGCCGCCCAGTCGAGGTCGCCGGTCGAGACCGCGATCCAGGTCTGCGCGTCGGTCTCGACCACCGCGGGCGGCGTGCCGCGCGTGTGCCTGACGCCCTCGATCACCTGCACGGCGGCGTACGGCGGCACCCGCACCTCGACCGAGCGCCCGGGTGCACGGGACTCCAGGACGGCCAGGAAGTGCTTGGTGAGCAGGCGCAGGTCGGCGCGGTCGGGCGGTCCCTCGGCGACGCGGGCGAGCGCGGCGGCCACCTCGACCGGATCGGCGATCCGCAGGCGAGCGGGCATCAGGCGTGCTCCCCCGCGTCGTCGGCGCCGGGCTCGCCGGCCCGGTCCGGCTGGTCCTCGGGCAGTCCCGGGAAGGGCTGCACGAGGTTGAGGACGGAGTAGGTGAGCCGTTCCTCGCCCTCGGCACCGGCGGCCCGGCCGGCGTCGCGGTAGCGCTCGATGACCGCGCCCACCTCCTCCGACAGCGCCCGCGCCTCCTCGGGACTGAGCAGCAGGGAGTACTCCGCGACGCTCCGGCGGTCGCTCTCCTCGGCGGTCTCGGCGAACGCCGACGCCACCAGGTGCTGGCCCCACTCCACGGCGGTGCGGCGGAAGACGGAGTACGCCGCCCTGCCACCCGGCTGGGCGAGCATGTCCGCGGTGCGGAACCGGATGCCGTCGAGGTCGACGAGCCGCCACACGCGATCGCGACGGTCGCGCCCGGCGTCGGGGTCCTCCTCGACCAGGCCGTACTTCGCCAGCTGGCGCAGGTGGAAGCTCGCCTGGTTGGCCGGTACGTCGATGCGCCGGGCGATGTCGGCGGCGCGCAGCGAGCCGGCGGCGGAGAGCTCGTGCAGGACCCGGTTGCGGGTGGGGTGAGCGATCGCGCGGAGCACCCGCGGGTCGTCGTACATGACCATGGCGCCATCCTACCGACATGCGCACCACAAGTTGCGCAATACATATTGCGCAATGGTCAGTGCGCAACATACGGTGCGGATATGTCCTCGTTCCGCTCGCTCAGCCACAACCGCGACTTCACCGCCCTCTGGGTGGGCGCCACGGTCTCCGAGCTCGGCTCCCGGGTGACGGCCTTCGCCATGCCGCTGGCGGCCTACGCCATGACCGGCTCGGCGCTCTGGGCCGCCGTGGCCGAGGGCGTCTACCTCCTCGGGATGGTCGTGGTCCTGCTGCCCGCAGGTGTGCTCGCCGACCGCTGCGACCGGCTGCGGGTCATGCGCCTCTCGCTCGCGACCGGGGTGGTCCTCTACAGCTCCCTGGTCGTCGCCGGCGTGACCGGCACGCTCTCGATGGCGCACCTGCTGGGCGTCGCTCTGCTGACCGGACTCGCGACCGGGCTGTTCAGCCCGGCGGAGTACTCCGCGATCCGCAGCATCGTCTCGCGCGAGGAGCTGCCGACCGCGCTGAGCCAGCAGCAGGCTCGCCAGCACGTCGCCAGCCTGCTCGGCGGGCCGCTCGGCGGTGCGCTGTTCTCCGTGGCGCGGTGGGCGCCCTTCGCGGCCGACGTGGCGACGTACGCCGTGGGGTGGCTGCTCCTCGGCCGGGTCCGGGCCGACCTCTCCCCCGCCCCCACCGAGGCACCGTCCCGGCCGGTCCACGACCTCCGCGAGAGTCTGCGGTTCCTCTGGAGACATCCCTTCCTGCGGGTCATGCTGGTGTGGTCGCCGGGCGCGAACCTGACCGTCAACGCCCTGTTCTTCGTCGCGCTGCTGCGCCTGCTCGAGGCCGGCTTCCCCGCCTGGCAGATCGGCCTCGTCGAGATGGTGATCGGAGCCTGCGGCATCCTCGGCGCGCTCGTCGCGCCCTGGCTCATCGACCGCTTCGCGACCGGGCGGATGACCGTGGTGATCGCATGGAGCTTCGTGCCGCTGTCGCTGCCGCTGGCCGTCTGGAACGACCCGTGGGCGATGATGCTGGCCGCCTCGGTGGGCATGCTGCTCAACCCCGCCGGCAACGCCGGCATGGGGGCCTACCGGATGGTCGTCACCCCGCCCGAGCTGGTCGGCCGCGTCCAGTCGGCCATGCAGTTCACCTCGATGCTGACGATGCCGCTGGCCCCCGCGCTCGCAGGTGTCCTGCTGTCGTCGGTCAGCGGCGGCGTGGCCGTCCTCGTCCTCACCGGCCTGATCGCCGCGGTCGCCCTGATCCCCACCCTGTCGCGCTCGGTGCGCTCGGTGCCACGACCGCGGGACTGGCCCCACCCGGCCGTCGCGGAGGCCGCTCCGGGCGAGCCGGTCAGCGTCTGATCCGGACTCTCCTGCCCGGTGGCGCGCCCGGGCCGCCACAATGTGTCCATGCGTCTGCGTCGTTGTGCTGCCGGAGCGATCGGCCTGCTCGCCCTGCTCCCCCTGGTGACCGCCTGCGGTGAGGACGAGGGCGGAGTGGCGATCGGGGACGTGGTGCCCGCTCGCCAGGACAGCCAGTTCAGCGACGGCGACCGATCCTGGCTGAACCTGCCCGTCGGCCGGCTCGAGGTCTTCCTCGGGGAGCCGACCGACCGCCTCGAGGCCGACGAGACCCGCCAGCTGGAGGCGGTCGACGCACCCGACGGTGGGAGCTTCGTCCCCCTCACCTGGCAGTACGACGCCGAGACCTTCGGGAGGAACGCCCAGTACCTCGGCGAGGAGGTGACCCCCCGGGTCGACCTCGAGGTCGACGGCGCGTCGTACCGGCTGCCGGCGCCCGACCAGACCGGCGAGGGGGCGAGCTCCTTCTACGTGCTGGTCTCGGGCAACACCGACACCCCGTCGCTCGAGATCGACTTCGACGGGGTGACCCAGACCCTCGACCTCTCCACCGGCGAGCGCGACGAGGGCGCCGCGAGCGCGCTCTACGACCTCAAGCCCACGGCCCGGAAGACCCGGTCCTGCACCGAGCAGGCCGTGTTCAAGCCGGCCAACCCGCGCCGCCTGCCGAGCTTCCGCTGCTCCATCACGGCGCCGGTGCTGCTCCCCTACGCCGCCGGCGAGTGGGCGCCCGAGGGCACGTCATGGCTGGCGGTCACCGTGACCACCAGCCTGCTCCGCTACGACCAGATCGGCGCCGACCTCCGTTCCGGGGCGACCTACTACGCCGCGGGGGCCGACACGACCTTCCGCAAGGGTGGGAAGGAGCCCGCACTGGTCCTCGAGGACCGTGGGCGCACCGAGTGCCCCGACGCCAACGCCGGCTGCACCACGAGTCACCACGTCATCTTCGAGAGCGAAGGCGCGAAGTCGGACCGGCTGGTGACCACGCAGAAGCTCAAGCTCGCGCTCGCCTCGACGATGGGCGGCGCCGACAGCCCCGACGACCAGGTCGTCACGGCCACCATCACGTCCCGGCTGCGCTGAGGCCCGCTACCGACGCCGGCCGCCCCGACCCACGGGTCGGTCGGCTCAGCCGAGCGCGGCGGGCAGCGTCGCGGTCCAGGCGGTGCGGAGCTCGGCGAGCGGAACCTCGAGCTGACCCTCGACGACCAGGCTGTCGCCGCCGGTGGTGCCGAGCTCGGTGACCGGGACGCCGTGGCGCTCGGCGAGGCTCTTCAGCTCCTCGACTGCGCCCTGGGGCACCGTCACGAGAGCCCGGGCCGCGGACTCCGCGAACAGGCCCACGAAGGCGTCGCCGTCGACGAGCACGGTGGCGCCGATGCCGCTGACCATCGCGGCCTCGGCCAGGGCCTGCGCGAGGCCGCCGTCGGACAGGTCGTGGGCGCTCGTGGCGACACCGACCAGGTCCTGCAGGAGGCGGGCCAGGGCCTGCTCCGCGGCGAGGTCGACCTGGGGCGGCGTGCCGCCGAGGTGGCCGTGCACGACGTGCGCCCACTCCGAGCCCGAGAGCTCCTCGCGGGTCGTGCCGAGCAGCACCACCTGCTCCCCGGCCGCCTGGAAGGACGACGGGGTACGACGACGCACGTCCTGGATCACGCCGAGGACGGCGACGACGGGCGTGGGCAGGATCGCGGTCTCGCCGGTCTGGTTGTAGAGGCTCACGTTGCCGCCCGTGACCGGGATGCCGAGCTCGAGGCAGCCGTCCTTCAGACCGCGGCAGGCCTCGGCGAACTGCCACATGACGTCCGGGTCCTCCGGCGAGCCGAAGTTGAGGCAGTCGCTGACGGCGAGCGGCGCGGCCCCGCCGGTGGCGACGTTGCGGTAGGCCTCGGCGAGCGCGAGCTGCGCGCCGGCGTACGGGTCGAGCTTGGCGAAGCGGCCGTTGCAGTCGGTGGCGACGGAGACACCGAGGTGGGTCTCCTCGTCGACGCGGACCATGCCGCTGTCGGCGGGCTGCGCGAGGACGGTGTTGCCCTGCACGTAGCGGTCGTACTGGTCGGTGATCCACGACTTGTCGCAGAGGTTCGGGCTGGCGACCAGGCGCAGCAGGGTGTCGCGCAGCTCGTCGCCGGTGGCCGGCCGGGGCAGCGACTCGGCGCCGTCGGCCTGGAGCGCGTCCTGCCACTCGGGGCGGGCGTAGGGACGCTCGTAGACCGGGGCGTCGTGGGGGACGGTG